>Ga0164292_10005751_pt1 | contig 10160 bp, 6 predicted proteins | sample GEODES117metaG_FD_111486 | JGI IMG/M metagenome (GOLD analysis project Ga0164292, IMG submission 111486) | Eutrophic lake water microbial communities from Lake Mendota, Wisconsin, USA - GEODES117 metaG | ecosystem: Environmental > Aquatic > Freshwater > Lake | place: USA: Lake Mendota, Wisconsin... | reverse complement strand
GTTCAGCTTCAAATAAATTATTGAATGACAACATAACGATACCAATAAAAAACGGGCGGTTAGCGTATCTGCCAACCGCCCGTTTTGTCTACATCATTTCTGTTTTCCGTAGATCTTGGCTTTTTCAAGTCGACCAAGGCCGCCCAGAGAACCAGCATCCATGTCGCTAGTGTTCTTGTAAGACCGGTGGCCTACACGGCCCGGCTTATCAACACCCTGCAAGCGACCGCCTTCCTTGCGAACAGCTCGGCCACCACTACGGCGCGGCATCGGCATACCCGGAGGCATGCCCGGAGGACCACCCGGAGGCATCATGCCCGGGGGCATACCCGGAGGACCGCCCGGCGGGAGGCCCGGCGGCATCATCGGCGGAGCAAGCCCACCCATTGGCGGAACAGGGCCCGCACCTTGTCGGTCACCCTTGTCAATAATGATATTGACGTTGACTTTGCCCTTACCAGTGCGGCCACCGCTTTTTCGCGCCATCCGACCACCGCTGGGGCGGGTGCCTTGGTACGAGCCGTCGAGTTTCGTGCTGCCGCCTTGCGCGAGCTTTGTGAGCTTGCTGCCCGGGTGTTTTTGCTTTTCATGCTTATGCAATGCCCCTTTAATTGCCTTCAAATCGGCTTTTTTGTCGGCGTGCTTTACGGCCCCGCCTTTCTTGAGCGAGTCGAGGGCTTTGCGCGGGACGTAAGACTCATCAGACGGGCCGCCTTTCTTAACCGGCTCACCGCCTTCAGCATATCCGCCGCCCATCTTGTGAGCACGTCCGCCACGCTTGAACGCGCCGCGATGCTTCTTGCCCTCGCGCTCTTCGTTCGCTTCTCGAACATTGCGATTGATGATGTTGTTTGGAGTTGCGAGCGCGTTACCGCCGCTCTTGCGCTTCTTGCGATCTGCTCGCGGAGCGCATTGGCCGCCGCTCATGCGGACAAGTTTGCCGCCTCGCTTGTAGAGACGCGGTTGAATCGGGCGAGCGCCCGTCTTCACATCCGCATCCATCGCATCAGGCGGGCTATAGCCTGACGCATCAACTTTTTGCTTCGGGTCAGTTTTAGTCAGCCGGGCAACTTTTTCTTTCATTGCCTTCCGGGCCGACTTTGCAAGCTTAGACATTTGAGTTCTCCATGGAGTGCAACCGGCGTCCCGGTGCTAGGATTTTGGACCTACTCCGGCAGCAGCGTCAATTGCGCGCCGGATCATCTCGTTTTGAGCGTCCTGAATTTGTGAAGAATCAAATCCGTAAGTGCTACCGCCAGCTTGTTTTTCCATTACGGGACCTTGAACTTGGGTCGCCATTCCGCCGCCTGATATTGGCTCTTGCGGGCTGTATTCTGGCGTAGTCGGCATGACGGCAGGTGCTGCAATATCGCTGCTGGGCACAGTTGTAGGTGGCGCACTTGGCGTTTGCGGAGGCATGTACCCGCCGCCCGTTTCTGGCGTCGTGCCGCCTGAAGTAGGCATTTTGCCGCCTGCTGTTGGGGTTGGTGACTGCGACTGCGGAAGCTTTCCTGTAGACGGAGCGCCCCCCGTCCCGGGTCCTTTGCCCGTCGCCGCAGGAGGTTGCCCACCAAAAGTGACAGGCGGCTGAGTAGGTGGGAATTGCGCAGGAGGCATTGGAGTGACCATTGGCGACTGCGCCATGGGAGTCTGCCCTAGACCCGCCATTTGGCGCATGTATGACGCTTGGCCCGCCATTGATGGCTGAGCCAGATCGGACACGTTTGCCATGTAAAAGGGCTGCGCAAGTCCCATTGACTGTAGGCCTCGTTGGGCCATGGGGTCTTGCTGAAAGTTATTTTGCATGCTGCCCGGAATGGCAGGCTCTCCTACAGCGCCCGGTGCCGGACCCGGGCGCGGACCTTTTCCGCTTGCGGCTCCTTTGCCGGTTGCCGTTCTTTGAAAAGCATCTCCAACCCTGCTCGGTAATTGGGATGAAGCGCCTTTACCCGTCGCTGTGGGAGTGGGAGTTGGATTCGGAATTGCAGGCTCAGTCACCGACCCAACACCAACAGGATTCCCGTTGGCATCAACTCCGTATCGAGCCTGCATTTCGGGGGTGAGCATTATGCCAGCCATTTGGGTCTCCGAGCTTTTTCTGCCACTCTCAAGGCGCGGTCAACAATACCACCAGAGGCCATGCCAGCGGTAGGCTCTGGGAGCTCCTTGGCCTTTGCCCGAGTTTTCTTGGGCTTTACCGCCGTTACTTGGCCTTCTTCTGGTCCTTGCGCTGTTCGCCATGCCCGTCCTTGCCTTGTGTAGGCTTGGTCGAGGAGGGCTTCGAGTTCTTTCTCAAGTTGTGATCCAGCAGCACTGAGACGGGCTGATGGATCTGATCCCAAGATGTCACGTAGCCCTTGAACGTATAGTTCCCCATTTGGATTCTCCTTCCAATCGTTTCTAGCTTTCGATATTTCAGCTTCGGCCAATTGCGCTTGAACGTCATAGGGCAATGACTTGAGCATTGTACCAAGCTCGCCATCTGCGCTAAGCGCCTTAAACAAATTTTCTGAGGTTTTCTTTCCGCCCTTATCAACAAGGACCCGCACGCCGCTCTCACCAGAGGGCAGCGTGATGGGCTGATAACCTTGAACCAATCCTGTTTTATCCGCATCCATAACCTTTGACCAAAAGTCTTGGAGCTGACCCTTATCGGCAAGATTATTTGATCCTTTCTCAATAAAATCGATGGCAAAACCTTTTGGATTTGCCGTCATGGGTTTTGCGCGGTTGTGCCAAACCTCAGTCTGGTGCAATAGATGGCCAATCGAGTGAGCCAAAATATCTGCGCCTTGTTCGGTCGCAAGCACCTGTGCAACGGCTGCCGGGTTCTGATATTGCTGCCATGCGCCGGTGCCGTAGACTGTGTTGACGGCATGGGTTTGCGCCAGCTCGTTGGCAATTTCCATCGCCCGGCCACCCATGGTTTGAGTGATCAGTGCGCGCTCATCGTCAGGAAGCGTGTTAAAAGCTTCACCGTACTTGGCTGCCCATGGCGAACCTTCGCCCGGCGCGAGTTCAAAAGAAACGCGACGCAAGTTTCGGGAAAGACCGGACGCCGAATCTTCTTCGGCATTTCGTGTGAGCTTGGTCATGCCCATCCAGCCCACGGCTTGAATCTCTTCCGGGCGCCAATCGTTCTTGCCTTGCCACTTGATGCTGTTGAGATGATCTGTCAGATCGCGGCCCCACTGGGCGCGGTTCTCATACTGCGCATCGCTGGGCGACGCTTCAAAATCAGTTTGCACCTTGGCCAAATCTTCTTCGTTATACCCGAGGCCGCGCAAATGATTGAGCAGCGCCGGATCAACAAGGCCTGTATCTCGAGCAGAATGCACATCAATAACAAAAGGCTTGCCGCCTTTTTGATCATGGCCAAGGAATGATCTCGTATCGAGCCCTTCTGCCGAGTCGACAAAGTCGGAAATCTTTTGACCGACGCCACCGGCAATCGGCTTGTCCTGCAGAACAGCTCGAGCCGCATTGGTGGGGTTCGGCATACCGCCAGCTCGCCACATATTCTCGGGCACGCCGCGCTGCATCTGCTCTTTTTGCAGAAGAACGTTCTGCATCGCGCCAGCCGGGCTGACGTTTTGCTGCGCTACCAACCATGCGCGCATTAACGGCTTGGCCTGCGCTTCATCGTTGTTAGTGTACTGCAGGAAATTGCCATAAATATTTTTGTACCACTGCGAAGCGTGCGTGATTTCGTCAGGCGACAAGATCTGCTCGTGTCTATCGATCCAGTCTTGCGGCGTCACCGGGCCGACAACAAAGTCGGGGAGCTGATTTCCGCCTTCTTCCGCTTCCGGTGCGCGGATTGTCATGCGCGGATTGCTTGGCAAGCCCGGATCTGCCTTACCTGAAGCGACTTTCGCTTCTCGATTAAGTTTGGTGCGAAGCCGAAATGCGGAATCCTCGGCTGGGAAGTCGAGTCCACGGGACTGCATGCCACCGCTCAGTGGGCCACCTTCGGCTTTGGTGATTGGGCCGCCCTTGGCGCGCTCCATAACTTTGCGCGCAACGATTCCAGCGCCTACGCCACGCTCGTTGTCGTATCGCACCGGGTCGTGCATCGGATACAGGTGTTTGGTTGAGCCCGGCTCAATGTCAAACGCACTGCCTGCGGGTACTAAATGCTGGTCGCGCAGGCGGCGGAACATGTCTTGATCAGCAACAATCGGCTTTCCGACCGTCACCTCACCAATAGCCTTTGCCGGACCTTCTCCGGTGCGAACGATGGCTACACGTTTGCCGACGTACGGCCGCAACGAATCAGTGTCGCGGGTTTCGTAGGCTTTGTTACCGTCTACGATCTCATCGGCGTAGCGGATGCCGGCCTTTGTATCTGAGCGAACATTGATGCCGATCTGCGGGGCACCTACTAAGCCGCCTTCTTGTTTTGCGATTCTTAACGCACGCCGAATGGCTTTGTCTTTATCAAGTACGGGCGTGTTTATGGTTGCGCCGCCTTTTTCGCGCTTTGTCCGCTTGTAAAGTTGACGGACCTCGGCAACGTCCTCGGGACGCATGAAATCTTCTGCGCCCTCGTGAATAGCAAAGGCGGGTAGTAACCCAATCTTTTGATCAGCAAAAATTGTGTCTTCGGTCCTTGCATTGCGATTATGTTCGCCATGAGGTCCGTAATTGAGCCAGCTATTTTGACCTCGAGTCTCTGAGGTCATGGCCAATCGAGCGAGAGGAGAGTACATGGAGGCGTGAGATCGCCATGCATTCTCTTCCCCATCTGCTCGGAAACCGACGCCCTCTTTCGCATGACCGTAGTAATCATGAACGGCGCGGAAGATGTCGTTGTACGTAACGGGCTCGCCATTCCATCTCTCGCCGCTGTCGGCAAGGAGCGGATTGTCCTTCAACTGAGCCGCCATCTCTTCGTCGCTTCCGAATCCAGCTCTGGTCGGAAAAACGTACATGTGATGGTTTTCGTTGATGTCTTTGATGGCGAGACGAGGTGAGGCCTTGTACGGGTCCTCATCCTTTTCTGGATTCCAGAATTCAGCTTTGAAGCCAGCCTCTTTGGCGGCTTGATACTGATCCATCGTCTCTTTGAGCATCTGATCGTAAGCGGACCTCACAAAAGAGTCGCTCGGATCGTGCTTCATCTCGTGATAAGCCTGAGCAATTCGAGATGCTCGCTCAGGCTCCACTTTGGCGTAAACGCTTGCCGGCTTGTACTCGCGGCCAATCGACCGCATGTAATCCTCGGCAACCTTTCGGATGCGCTCATCGGGACCGGCTTCGATCATCTCGCCGGTCATAGGAATCTTTACTTGGGTTGGGAGGCCTTCGAGTGGCTCTGGAGAGCGGGTCTGAACCGGTGCCGGAAGTACGCTTTCGCCTCCTCGTACTCCTCCTGCGTCTGGAAGTCCTCTCTCTTCGGCTGGTGCTTCAAAATATGATCCGGCATTTTCGATTTGATCTCTTTCATCACTAATTCCTCCATATGCAAGACCGGCTCTGCTTTTGTTGATGGCAGAGACGGCGCTTTTTGCTAGTTCATTCAGTACGTTTGGGTCGACAATGGCTCCGCCCTGTTGGTATTCCTCAGGGATTCCACCCGCAGTGGGAGGTAAATTCACTCGGCCATAAGCAGGGTCGATTTGCTGGGCAATATCTTGGGCGATCATCATCGCCCGCTGCATGGCTTTGTGATTCGGAATCATTGTTGCTGGATGGTGCCGAGGCTTCTCTCGAGCGGTCCAAGCTCAGGCTGAGCAGCCTGCGCCTCGCCCGGGTGAAGCATGACGTCACGAGCAAGCTGCAGAAGTGCAATTCGCTCTCGGCTCTGGCGATCAAGATCGCGGTTGCGATCATCGACCTGATGCTGCTGTGCTCGAGCGGCCAACTCGTGTTGCTTGAGCTGGAAGTCGGCTTGCTTCATCTGCATATCAAGCATATCTGCCTGATTGCTGGCGGCAGGATTGGCGCCGAGTCCACCACCCTTCGGCATGAAGGCGCCTTGCTGGATCTTGGCTTGCGTCTCGGCAACCCGAGCCTGCGCCTCTTGTGCCCGAGCATCCGCTTCTTTGGACTTGGCGTCCGCTTCTTGCTTCTTGATCTGAATGTCTGCCATCGCCTTTTGCAGCTCCGGCGGTGGCTTGGCCTGAGCAGAAGGCGGCGCAAAGAATTGCGAAGGATTACTCCACCCCATAGCCTGCAGAGCTGCCGTATCAATGGCAATCGGGTCGTACATTGACGGATTAGCTGCCGCCAACTCCTTCAGGGCCATGACTTTCATCATGCGCTGAGCAGCAGAAGACGTGTTCGGGTCTGCCTGCGGCACGAGTTCGCAGTTATCAAGGGCCTTGTTGAACGTGTATTCGTCCCACTGAGTGTTAGTTCGGCAACCACGCTGCCAAAAGCTCTCTGGATGGTCGCGGAACACGTCGCAAAGGAGCCTGAATTCTTCGGCCTGCGCGGCATGAAGTCGCTTATGAACGGCATTCATGACCTTGGTTGCTTGCTCGATGACGGCCAAAGTCGTTCCAACCGGCGCATCAATCTTGCCTTCGCCAACTTGTTGCTCGCTCGTACCGCCGATTCTTTGGCCGGTCTCAGCCATATTGCTCACGAGCATCATCAGGGCCTGTGAGGGCGGCTGATAGGGCAGAGGCATGATGGCTTGATTGATAGGCAAGCCGCCCGTCTTCACAAGAGCGCCACCACCCGGCGGCACGCGGAAGATGTTCGTGTTCTGTCGGGCCCCGGTATCTGCCATGAGAAAGCCCGGGAAGTTCGAGTACATGCCGGCATCGAGCAACTCACGCCACGCTGCCGTGATCGCATTCGTGGTGTTGCCAAGAATGTGAAGCAAGCCGATATCGTAAAAGCCCACGCCCGGCACGAAGGTGTACTTGGTAAACACCTTTCGCGCTTCGGGGAGCACAGCATCATCTTCCCTGTAATTTCGGACGATGCTCAGGATTTCTTTCGTCGTCACGTCGATAGTGACGCGATATGGGATCTCAAGGCCTGTGACTTTGCCCTTGTGCGTGTGCTCAAAACCCTTGATATCAAGCTCGCAGTAGCACTCGTAGATCTCGCGGTCGCGATCTTCCGGGCTTGAAGCTTCGGGGGAGAGACCTTGCTGAGACTTTTCTTCTCTCTGGAGCGAGTCAAGCGTCGGCTGGCTCGGTGTCGAGAGACTGACGTCCTTGTAGACGCCCAAAATCTGCATTCTCTTGACGACAGAGGGCCGCATGTAAATGCGATGCGTGATGCGCTTGGCATTCGCAAGGTCGGTCGCGGCGTTATTGACGATCAGATCGTCGGCATCAACGGTTTCCGATACCGGTCGATTTCGAAGAGGGCAGAAATAAACCTTCTTGAAAGCCGTGCCACCGAATCCGAGCATCAAAAGCATGCGGTCGGTGTCTGGGTAGTACTCGGTCGCAACCGCCGTCAGGTAATGGTTGAGGTCGCGCTGCAAAGAATTGGCAAGCTGATCTGTCTCGAGCGTAGCCTGATTATCGTCGTTGCGAATTTTGACCGGGCCATCAGTCGGCAGAAGCTCAGATCTGGCATTAGCTTGGAAGCGAAGAACCGCTTCGAGCAAAAGAGGGTGACGAACTTTGCTCATGCCCTCGACGGGCGCGCCATCTGATGCGCCTTGCAAGCTTGGGACTTCAACCTTTAGGCCAAGGAGGCGCATACCAAGTGCGCGATCCTCGACCCATTCTCTTCGTGATTGCAGGTCGTCATCGACGCCGCGCAAAAGATCAGATGAAATACGGCCAAGCTCAGCCGGGTCGATGTCGTCGACGAGGTTGTCGTACCAGTCGCGCTCTTTAGGCTCGCCGTAGACGTTCCCAAGCGGATTGTCATCGACGGACAGCGTGACGGCGCCATCTTCGTGTTCGATCTTGAGGATATTGCCGCTCGGGTCCACTTCGGGGACGTCGGCGCCCTCAACATGCTCAATGACAATATCTGTCGGGTCGGGCATGGCCTGACCTTCAGGAGTCTGAATGGCAATATTCGGGGTCAATCCGGGGACCAATGGCATGGCTTAGGCCTCTCTCAATGGGCAGACATTTCTTCAACGAAACGCCGAAGACCCTCTTGCGCGGCAAAATTATCAGTTTTCGCCTCGATAGTATACGAACGGCGGAACGCCTCGTAGGGGAACTCGCCCCAGACGTCCACGCGCCACTTTTCTGGACCCAAAGGGTCAACCGTGCAAGAGCACCTGATTCTATCGTCCATAATCCACCTTAGCAGGGATAAAGGGGCACATCTTCGCGCCCGGGATAGGATTTCATCGATTCGATTTCTTGTAGCCGCTCTGGAGCCCGGGTCAGCAAACCCACTTCGCGCAGGTGCCGAAGACTCATCGAGACGGTGTCGACCAAGTCATCATGCTTGCCACGGGGGAATTGCCCCACTTGAGTGATGACCATTTCAGCCCATGTCCGATCCGGTGCGTAGATGATCCCTTCGGCAAAGAGATGCTGGACCGAATAGAGGCGGGACAACTTGTCTTGAGACTTGGGGTCCGAGAGCTGAACGGCAAAACTTTCGTTTTGGTATAGGCGTCGGATTTCCTGAGCCACCGAGATGCCGGCGGCTTTGTTTTCAATGATCAGCTTGTCGATCTTCAAAGCTTTTGACGTGCGGGCGATCTTCTCGACGAGGTCATGCAACTCGAGCCTTGCTTGCCATGCATGCATCAGCATGACTTTGGGTGCGCCTTCGCTGTACATGCGGTCGACGTAAACGGGACGACCGCTCTCATCGATGATGCGATGAGGCTGTGCCACAGCTTCAGAGGTAAAAACACCCCATACGGTCATGGCACTCGCATCGTTCATCGTCTTCATCGTGTAGGCGGTATCGACAGAAGCGATGATGAAGTCCATGGGAGGGAATGCTTCTGGCTCCCAAAGCTGCCACCACTCTCGCTTGATGACGCCTCCTCCTGCGGGCTCAGGTCGTTGCTGTAACTGACCTGCCGAGCTGAATGGGCCTAGGACCTTCTCAAGAGCCTTGACTTCATTCTCGCCAAATCTTTCCGGCCAGAGAAGCTCGCCGGGTTCGGTTCGCGGATCTTGCCAGCCAATCGTCGAAACAAAAGATCGCTCTGGCTCGTAACGCATGGGCAAGCACAAGTGCGTCCACTCGCCAACGTCTTTTGAGAGCACATGTCCTGTCAAATCATCTTCGGCAAGTCTCTGCTGAATGATGATGTAGGCGCCGGTCTTCGGGTCATTGAGACGGGTCGACATCGTGCCGTCCCACCAATCAATCGTCGCCTGAACGGAAGCTTCCGAGAATGCCTCGTTTGCCGCGTTGGGATCGTCAACCACGATGATCGATCCACCTTCACCCGTCACCGCAGCTCCAATCGAGGTAATCAGGCGCTCGCCGCCCTTATCGTTCGAGAAGCGCGACTTCGTGTTCTGGTCAGAGTTCAACTTAAAACGCTCGCCCCAATGGCTCTGATACCACGGGCTCTCGATCAAGCGCCGGCACTTGACCGAATCTCTCAAAGAAAGCTGGTTTGCATAGGATGCATGCAAGAACTGCACGCCGGGTCCTGATGTCGGCGATCTTTGCGACTGAGCCCACGTCCAAGCAGGTAATGCAACGGACGTGATGCTGGATTTACCCATACGAGGCGGAATGTTGATGATCAATCGCCTGATATCACCATCCACCACAGCCTGCAAATGCTCGGCAACCGCTTCAATCGGCCAGCCGTCCTTCCATGGCGATGAATCTAAAAACCGCCATGCATTCGTCAAAAACATGTACAGGCTGTCTTCGCATTCGACGCGGTCAAGCTCGCGAAGCTGAGCCTCCGCGTTGACGACAACTCCGTTTCCTAAATCAACCAACATCCTTTTTAACCCTATCTACAGCATCACTCGCATCTTCTTTTGCTATAGCGTGGCGCAATAGATGGATGTTTCCTCGCAAAATCAGCTCGATATCTTCTATCTCGCTCTCAATGCGAAGAACCCAACCGTGCTTAGTCTGATGCTCAAGCGTGACATGAACATCAAAACCCAGAACGGTCTTCAGATCGCCTTCCTTATACTTGGATACAAAAATCATATTAGTCTGCCCTAATCCCAATGTCAGAATTCGCCATGAGATGCAGTTTGTTGCATTCAGTTGTGCAGTCTGCAACCGACTGC
>Ga0164292_10005750_pt1 | contig 10161 bp, 9 predicted proteins | sample GEODES117metaG_FD_111486 | JGI IMG/M metagenome (GOLD analysis project Ga0164292, IMG submission 111486) | Eutrophic lake water microbial communities from Lake Mendota, Wisconsin, USA - GEODES117 metaG | ecosystem: Environmental > Aquatic > Freshwater > Lake | place: USA: Lake Mendota, Wisconsin... | reverse complement strand
GCTGTTGGTATCACCGATTTATTGGTTCCAGAAATAGAAGCCGAATCTGCCGATTTTATTTGCCTAAACTACGCAAACGCAGATATGGTAGGCCATACCGGTGTTTTTGAAGCTGCTATTAAAGCGGTGGAAACCGTTGATGCTTGTGTAGAAAGAGTAGTGACAGCAGGTCTTGCACACGGCTATACCCTGCTAGTTACCGCAGACCATGGCAACGCAGATTTTATGATCAACGAAGACGGAAGCCCTAATACGGCACATACGTTAAATTTGGTACCTTTATTTTTAGTAGACAATGATTTAAAAGTAAATCTTACAGCAGGTAAACTTGGAGACATTGCACCAACTATTTTACATCTAATGGAATTACCAATACCGGCAGAAATGACCGGCAATATTTTAATAAAATAATTACCGCCATGAGTTTACTAAAAAAAACAGGGCTAGCACTTGTTGTTGTTCTAGTTGTAATGCAAGCATTTAAACCTGAAAAGAATGTATCAGACGATCATTCAAAAAATATTACAACCCTTTACCCAGTATCAAAAGAAGTGGATGCTATTTTGGTAAAAGCTTGTAATGATTGTCATAGCAACAACACAAAATACCCCTGGTATGCGGGCGTTCAACCACTTGCTTGGTGGATCAATGACCATGTACTAGACGGTAAAAAACATTTTAATTTAGATGATTTTGCCAATTATAAACTTCGTAAGCAGTACCATAAAATGGAGGAAGTAATTGAACAAGTAAAAGAAGGCGAAATGCCCCTTGAATCATATAGTCTTATACATGGCGAGGCAAAATTAACCCAGGAAGAAAGGGTTTTATTAACGAACTGGGCACAATCTGTACTTGATTCGATGAAAGCCACTTATCCAATTGATAGTTTGATTAAAAAGAATTAGGCGTTAATCACCGCTCTTTTATTAGCCCGCTTAACCAATTAAGCGGGCTTTTTGTTACCTTGCAGCATGGAAATTACAAAAGCCAGTTATTTGGTTTCGAGTCCTAGTTTTGATAAATGTCCAAAGCCTGATAGGCCCGAGTATGCTTTTATTGGACGCAGTAATGTGGGCAAGTCTTCATTGATAAATATGCTTACCGGACAAAAGAATTTGGCCAAAACATCTGGAACTCCCGGTAAAACCCAGCTCATCAATCACTTTGAAATAGAGAGCACCCTTAAAGCAAAAGCACCAAGAAGCAAATGGTTTATTGTTGATTTACCAGGATACGGATATGCCAAAAGATCCCAAACAGATAGAAGACGTTGGGAACAAATGATTGAAGGTTATTTTAAAAAAAGAGAAAACCTTGTACAAGTTTTTGTACTGATTGATAGTAGACATGGTCCTCAAAAAAATGATTTAGAATTTATTAGTCAATTAGATAGTTGGGGCATCGTTTTTACGCTCGTATTTACAAAAATTGATAAAGAAAAACCGGGTGTTGTAAAAAGAAACGTAGAAAGCTTTTTTACTGTATTAAAGGAGAGCTGGCAATTTTTGCCCCGCCATTTTGTAACAAGTGCCGAATTAAAAACAGGTCGTGAAGAAATGTTAGCATTTATTGCTACCTGTAACGAAGCTGCTACATCAGCTGAATAATTATACCCTATTATGAAATTACTCATCACGTATTTAAAGCCCTACAAAGGGCTTGTACTTTTAGCGTTACTACTTGCAGGTATTAACCAAACTTTTTCATTGTTTGATCCCATGATATTTGGGAAACTCATAGATCAGTTTGCCAACCATGCCAAAACCAATGCAGATGGAAGTTTTCGAACCGAAAGCCAATTTATCAAAGGCATTATGGGGATGCTTTTTTTACTCGTGGGCACGGCCATGGTAAGCAGGCTTGCAAAGGCTTTCCAGGATTATACCGTTAATGTTGTGATTCAAAAATTTGGTGCTAAAATATTTACTGATGGACTTCAACACTCTATGCGCTTACCTTATCAAGATTTTGAAGATCAACGTAGCGGCGAAACACTTTCCATCTTAACAAAAGTAAGAGCCGACACGGAAAAGTTTATAGGCTATGTCATCAATGTATTGTTTGGTATTATTGTTAGTGTACTATTTGTTTCTATTTATGCTACCAGACTACACTGGTCAATTGTTCCTATTTACTTAGGTGGTGCAATACTTATTGGAGCCGTTACCAATTTACTCAGTAAAAAAATAAAAGTAATTCAAAAAGCAATTGTTGGAGAAACCACCGCACTTGCCGGAACCACCACCGAAAGTTTAAGAAACATTGAACTTGTAAAAAGTTTAGGTTTAACAGACCAGGAAGTTAAAAGACTCAATACCAATACCTATAAAATTTTAGGGCTTGAACTTAAAAAAGTAAAAAGTATTCGTTCGCTTAGTTTTATTCAGGGTACACTTGTTAATTTTTTAAGACAGGTTATTACTTTTACGCTCATGTGGCTTATATACAGAGACGTATTAACAGTTGGTCAGTTAATATCATTACAGTTTTATAGCTTCTTTATATTTGGTCCACTACAAGAAATTGGTAGTATTATTTTGAGCTATCGAGAAGCAGAAGCCTCTCTTCAAAATTTTCACAAACTAATGAGTCGTGAAGTAGAAGTAAGACCTGAACATCCAACAAATGTTGGCGCCATTCAAACCCTTGCTTTTTCAAATGTTTCTTTTCAACACCAATCGGCTCAATTTAAAGCACTTGACAATATCTCTTTTAATGTTAAACTAGGAGAAACCATTGCCTTTGTGGGTCCATCTGGTGCAGGTAAAAGTACACTTGTTAAATTACTTGTGGGACTTTATAGACCACAAATTGGACATATCGAATACAACGGTGCCAAAGAAAACGATATCGATTTTGAAGAACTTAGAAATCAAATTGGATTTGTTACTCAGGATACACAACTTTTTGCTGGCACCATTAGAGAAAATTTAAGCTTTGTATTTCCCAATGCCACTGACGCCGAAATGATTATAGCACTTGAAAAAGCAAGTTGTCATTCTATTTTATCCAAAGCTGAGCAAGGTCTAGATAGTATTATTGGTGAAGGAGGATTAAAACTCAGTGGCGGAGAAAAACAAAGATTATCTATTGCGCGCGCATTACTCAGGCATCCGCACCTACTTATTTTTGACGAGGCAACGTCATCACTCGATAGTATTACAGAAGAAGAAATCACAAGAACCATTCATGCCATTTCTGAAGAGCGGGAACAAATTACAGTCATGATTGCACACAGGCTTAGCACCATTATGCATGCGAACAGAATTTATGTATTAGAAAAAGGGCAAATCGTTGAAACCGGAACACACGAAGCACTACTTACCGAAAAAGGACTTTATTACGCAATGTGGCGCCAACAAATTGGAGAAAGAAAAGTAACGCGTTAAGTACCTGCTTTTATTCTTTCCCAAATTTCTTTTTAAAGTATTCAATGACAGAAGGATCTTCGAGGCCTTCCATATCACTAAGCTCTAGTTCAAGTGCTTTGGTACTTAATTGTATTTCTAAAAAAGAAAGTAGTAAAGAGGCAGAAAAAGACAACAAACTAATTGCAAAAATGATATTAGCAGCTAGCATATACTGAACATAAATAAGATACATACATAAGATACATCCTAAAAATGTAACCACCCCTAATGCTTGCATGTTTTTAATGAGCTTTAAGCGGTAGCGCAAATTTTTTATTTGTCCGTGTAGGATTTGTTTTTGCTCTTGATTTTGGTATTTATCATGCAAATTTCTAACCCTACTGCTAAGTGCTAAAAACCTGTTGGTATAAGCGAGCATAATTAAACTAATAGCCGGGAAAAGAAGGGCTGGGGTATTAAAACTAATTTCCATCACACAAAGTACGTAAGAATTTTAAAGCAAACCTATTTCACTTTTAACATCGTATGAACCTGTTGTACCGTTATGTTTTGCAACCTTGCATAATACACGCCACTTGGAAGGCTACCGGAGTCAAATACAACGGTATAAGTGCCTGGCGCATAATCGCGATCTGTTAAATTGGTGATCACGCGGCCTAACATATCCATCACCTGTATAAGGGTATGGCCACCAGCTGTTTTAAATGATATGACGGTTTTACTTGTAAATGGATTGGGGTAATTATGCACTAAATCTTCGCCCGATAAATTAATAGCTTTCTTACATGCTGCTGCATTTACGAGTGGTAGTGTTTGAAAATTTTTAAGCATGATTTGTTGTAGGTCGGTATCTGAAACACAAAGCCAATTAGATAATAGCGTTGCATACACACTTCTAAAATCAAATTCGAAAGGTACGTTTTCTCCAACAGTAGCGTTCGCCCCAAATTTAGGCGTAGCCCCCAAAATACCAGGTATCACATTTTTCCCAAAAACAAATAATGGAGCAGCAGCACCATGATCGGTACCAACACTTCCATTGGATTTTACGCGTCTTCCAAATTCAGAAAATGTCATACCCGCTACACGATCATCCACACCCAAAAATTTAAGATCTTTTTGAAAAGCCCTAATGGCGTCACTCACTCTTCCTAAAAGAGTAGCATGTGAACCTGTTGTTGTATCAGAAGCATTTACTTGGGTAGCGTGCGTATCAAAGCCTCCAAAATTAACCATATACACGCGCGTTTTTAAACCACCTTTAATGAGTCTTGCAACAATTTTTAATTGATCGGCTAACGAATTACTTGTTGGATAGGTCACCTGGGTAGGCACTTTGGCAGCAGCGTCTTTTATCACTGCTGCATATTGCTGGGTTTGTTGCGCCACCATGCGCACAAAATTGAGTTCCTTACCAGCAGGGGTGTTAGGCGCCGTATCTCGAACACCATTAATCAAATTATAAAAACTGGATGTATTGCTAATACTCATACCCATACTCACCGCAGGGCCCTGAAATGTTAATGAAGTTGCTGAACCAATTTGAATCGCCAGCGGATCTGTCATAGAAGCATTGGGATATCCATTTGGGAAATTGGGAAACTCGGCATCTAAAAATCTTCCAGCCCAACCACTATTTACAACCATATTACTATCACTTGCACTCATCCAAATATCAGTAGCCCTGAAGTGCGAAAAATTAGGTTGCGGATACCCCACAGACTGTACGATACTTAATTCCCCATCATTGTACATCGCTTGAAGACCAGTCATAGCAGGGTGTAAGCCTACTTTGGTAACACCTGATAATTTTAAAACCTTGTCTTCTGGAATAAAAATATTAGAACGGGCATTTACATAGTTAGAAAAATTTTCGAGGGGGATCACCGTATTTAATCCATCATTACCCCCATTGAGTTGAATGATAACTAGTACATGGTCGTTTTCTAAGGCAGGTGGAAGTAAGAGTGATTGCGCAATAGCATCTTCTGCACCAAATGCCTTAAAAGAAAATCCTCCAACTAGTGCAGGCATCACCACACCAACAGGGACAGTATTTTTTAAAAAATCTCTACGTTTCATGGGGGGATGATTTAAACTAGTTGATACTCGGCTAGATTCATTAAATATTTTACGAGGTCTCTTATTTTATTACGTACCGACGTGGTATTAGCAGCATTGGTAGGGGTTGAGATATATAAATCCCAGGCCTGTGTCCAATAAATATCGAGGCTTTGGCCGTTTAATAAAATATCTTTTTTAAGCTGTGCTTTTGAAGCAGCAGAAATATCAAGACCTAACAAGCGTTCTGTTAATTCGGAAATAAAAGCATTTGGATCACCTGGATTTGAAAATGTTCTTGCATAAGCAAGTGGATCGAATTGTATTTTTTTGCTATTAAAAGTATAGCCACTTACAACCATAGTATCAGTGAACTGATTCCGCTTGGGTAACGTATCACTATTGATCCAAATTTCATTGAATTGAGGTTCTTGGTAATAGGCTTTCCACCCACTTACATCTGGCGGATCACCAATACTTTGTTGCATATTATTCATCCAACTAACGATGTAATTGTAAAATCCATAATTGGTAAAATAATCTGTGTCGGGTTGAAAAACAATTTCTGATTCTCTACAAAATCCAATCACGAGTTCGGCCGGACTTTTAATCACACACCCTCTCGATAATACATCAAAAAAATGTTCGCTTTTTAAAAGTTTATCGAGTACCGGTAATATTTCATAATTGCTTGACCTAAATAAACTAGCTAGCGGCGTAATAATATTTTGCTCTACGGTATCATCAATATCATAATATACAAACCACCGGTAAAGCCTTCTACACATGTATTTGGCTACTTCTTGGGTAGCAAAAATCATATTCAGTAAATCATCTAACTCTTGTTCGCCCGCTGCCGCTGAATTTCGACCAGTGATAACTGTATTATTATAAAAAGAAGAAAAAGTTTTATTCGTAGCATCATGTCTTGACGCAGTAAAATAAGAACTGAGTGTGGTGGCATTGTTACGCCATCCGGTTAATACCCTCGCTGCAGCTTTTACATCCGCTTCGGTATACAAAGAATCTGGTCCTTTGCCGCAACAAAAAAGTTCCTGGATTTCACGGGCGTAGTTTTCGTCTGGTGCAGCAGCTGTATTGAGCTGTCCATTCAAATAAACAAGCATGGCCGGATCCAGCGTTACATTTTTGGTAAGTGTTTTAAAATTACCAAGCGCACTGGTTCGAAGTAAATGATGGTGTTTGTATATATATTGCGCGTTACTCACATCATTCATTTCTGTAGCAAAATGATTGTGCCAAAAAAGCGTCATTTTTTCACGAATACTTCGGTCTTGGTTTACAAGATTTCCAACCCACCATTTCTTAAATGAAGCCCGCCTATAACTGGCAATGGTTCCATCGTTATTAATATCACCCACCCAAGTGGTTCCCGCGGCAATGTTTGTATCCGGAACGAGTGTGGTAGCTGCTACCACATATTCTTTAACCGGAGGCGCCGGTAACGGCGCCGTAGGATTTAATAATTCATTGACGACCTGCGTAACCGATTTACCAGAAAAGTAGGCCATATCGGCTTTTGTAGCGCCAAAAAGAGTTCTTCTTAATAGATGCCTGAGCTCAGCAGCACCCAAACTGCCTGTAAAAGGCTGTAAACCAGTGGTGGGCGGTGGAGTAAATTCAGTGAATCTGGTTCGTTCCATGGTAACGGGGGGGGGTATTTACAGTATAAATTTGACCTTAAATTAATGAATTTATACTTAAAATGTACTCTTTTTACCCTTTTTTTACCTAAATTAGAACAACAATTAACCCTACTCAATGACGGAGCAAGCCATTATTGCAGGTTGTTTACAAAACGACGCCGCTGCACAAAGGGAGCTATTTAATAGATATAGCCCAAAAATGCTAAGCGTTTGCTACCGGTTTGCACAAAATAGAGAAGATGCAGAAGATATGCTGCAAGAAGGGTTTATCAAGGTTTTTACGCAAATCCAAACGTTTCAAAACAAAGGTTCATTTGAGGGCTGGATTAGACGTATTATGGTACACACCAGTATCAACTTTTTAAAGAAGTATAAAAAATTTACAGAGAGTTTAGACTTAACCAGTGCAGAGAACTTAGAAGTAAAAGAAGAATCTATTGCTTCGATTATGCAATCTAAACAGGTTGTTGAGTGTATTAGACTATTGCCTGTTGGTTACAAAACAGTGCTCAATTTATTTGCAATCGAAGGATATAGTCACAGAGAAATTAGCAGTTTACTAGACATTGAAGAAAGCACAAGCAGGAGCCAATACACGAGGGCAAAAAATATGCTTTCAAACATTTTAATTAAGAAAAGAATTATTGAAGCACCCAAAGAGAAATTTGAGTGGTTGTCGGTGATACAAAAATAATTACGCGAAGCGGGCAGAAATGGAAAAGAGGAATCAACTAGATGCTTTTGAGGAGTTTATACTTGACGAGGTAAACGAACACAAGATGTACCCATCTGGTCGTGTTTGGGATAATATACGTACCGAAGTGCACGGTAACAAATCATGGCCAGCCCTTACCATTATTGCCTTAACAGTACTTGTGGCACTAACCGTTTCAACGTTTATAGTAACACAAAAATCAATGCTAATCTTACATACCAGTAATTTGTCGAAAACAAAAAATAGTAGTCAGGCAATTGAAAAGCCTTTTACAACGTATCATTCTAGTGCACAAATTATCCCATCAAAACATACAACAACAACGTCCATCAATAAACATGCAGCGCAGGTTTCTTTGTCAAAATTTCAAGATAATCCTATTACAGGTACAACCGCGTCGTATGCAACAAATGATATTAATACCGGTGACTTTTCTACAGACTTCAATGCAACAAACGATTCACTTGTTGATACTAAAATTGAAAGCTTTGAAGTAGGAACTATTATTTCAAGTAGTGACAGCAAAAACAATATAAATCACAATGCGCTTTTGCCGGCACTTATACATCAGCAAGTCAATCATAGTTTTGAAATTGTTGCGAATGCTACAACAATAGTAAAAAAGAAAAAATACAGTGTTCAATTTTACGCTACGCCATCTGCTAGTTTTAGGGTACTTAGTGATCAAAAGGTAAAAGAGCTCATTCAACCTTCACTCATTGCCATTCCTATCAATGCGCCACTCGCTCAATCTCCTACATTTAACCAAGCCGTTAGACATAAACCTGATATAGGATTAGAACTTGGATTTACACTCAATTACGCAATTACTAGAAAGTTGCAATTCAAAACAGGGCTTCAGCTAAATATTAGACAATATCAGATTGACACTTATGAAACAGGCGCCAATACTGCAACCCTTGCCTTGGTGAACGCAGGCAGGGTACAAACCGTTTCAGTGATGTCGAGTTACAATAACAATGTTGGTTTTAGACCGGCCCACCTTTATAATAAAGTGTATCAGATTGCCCTGCCTATTGGACTCGATTATCAACTTATAAAGTTTAAGAAATTTGGTATCCATACTCAAGCTTCTATTCAGCCTACCTATAATATGAATAAAAATGTTTACCTACTTTCTACCGATTATGCAAATTATGCTGCCGGTAACGACTACGTACGTAAATGGAACATTAATACCAGTGCTGGCATTCAATTTAGCTATCAAAAAGGAAATACCATTTGGCAGTTAGGACCACAAATCAGATACCAAACACTGCCTACTTACAACAATCCTTATCCCATCAAAGAAAATTTGATCGATTACGGCTTCCGAATAGGTTGGAGCAAACAGTTTAAGTAATTTTACAAAATGAAACCTTTTATTTTTGTTTACATCCTTTACGTGATGATGGCAGCTGCGTGTAGTGACACAAAAGATAAAACCACTATTGTTATTTCAGCTGATACAACAAGCTTTTACTCCATTGCTTCTTATATCAATACTCAATTAAAGTATTTTGATAGCATGGGCGTTACATATAGCGTTGTAAGATCAGAGGGGGCTAAAAAAGATAGTATCACTACACAACTAGCGGCAATCAGGCCAATGATACAGTCTTTTATGGATGCAGACATTAGTGATAGCATCCATAAAAAGAATTATCAAGAATCGGTATTTCGGGACGCAGGAACAGCTAGTTTAAATATCAACTACACCCCTACCGACACGTTAGCCCCCATAAAAAATATTGACATTTTAATGGATGAACAAACCTCACTGGTTAAAAGAATTTTTATTCGAAAACAGCAGCTGACGCGTGACACAACAAATACGGAACAGTTGAGTTGGAAAACAAATGAGGGGTTTACGATTTCGGTAAGTAAAAAATCCAATAACGGATTTTTACTCAACAAAACAACTACTGTTCGCGTTATAATTCCATAAATGACCCAGGAGCAGTATCAACAATTAGCACACAAATTACCCGCAGACCCAGGTATCTATAAGTATTATGATGCTAGTGGAATACTCATTTATGTGGGCAAAGCAAAGTGCTTGAAAAAAAGGATTGCGTCCTACTTTACAAAAAATCAAAATAGTTTTAAAACCATCGAACTCGTTCAAAAAATTGATCGAATCGAATTTACTATTGTTGATTCAGAGCAAGATGCATTATTACTAGAGAATTCCCTAATCAAGCAATACAAGCCCCGCTACAATATTTTATTAAAAGACGATAAGGGGTACCCCTACTTGGTCATTAAAAAAGAAAGGTTTCCGCGCGTTTTTTCGACATGGAAAAAATACAACGATGGATCCATCTATCTAGGCCCTTTTACT
>Ga0164292_10005749_pt1 | contig 10161 bp, 6 predicted proteins | sample GEODES117metaG_FD_111486 | JGI IMG/M metagenome (GOLD analysis project Ga0164292, IMG submission 111486) | Eutrophic lake water microbial communities from Lake Mendota, Wisconsin, USA - GEODES117 metaG | ecosystem: Environmental > Aquatic > Freshwater > Lake | place: USA: Lake Mendota, Wisconsin... | reverse complement strand
TATACAGACATCATTACGGCATATCCTAAAAGAGTAATAATATAATACGTTGGAGGTAATCCAGATTTTGCCATGTATTATATTATTCAACGAAAATATAATTTCGTATATGATAAAAAGTTTAACGATGACGTTTATACGATTTTTTACCATTATATACAACGCGTCGTTTTGTTTTCTGATTGCGCTTTCTGTTTCGCGATGACCTTTTTTGTTTTTTGCCTCCCATTTTGCCTTTTACGCGTTTAATTCCTACCTGGATAGTTTCTTCTCCTAGATGTAATGTGCGTAAATATGCGTCCAATAGTTGTGGAATATTCAGGTTATTGGGGTTAAATATACGATTAAATTCAATCATAGAAAGCACCTTTGAGTCGGGTTTAGAAATCATTGGATTGCTGACAAACATCTTATTTTCCACCTCATAAACGTCATTACGATTTTTAAAACCACCATTAAATATATTAGTATGTTGTTCGGTATCATTATACATGCGTATATTTGCTAATACCTCTGGATATCTAACATCTATCATATCTACCATTTTATGAATATGGGCTGTAATCATTTGATTTAAATTCTTAATTGAGATGGTTATGTCTTCAAGATTATTCGTTATATAATTAACAAACCATCTATAGTTGCCATGCTCCATGGGCGTTATCCCACTATATGGTGTTGCAGTACGTAGCATTTTTTGTAATATTACTGGGATATCCCTATCTTTGTAGTTATGCCTAAATGTCATACCAAAATCTATTAGCATTGCACGACCAGAATTTGTACCAGTATAATTATAATCTGTATTTATCATAACATTTGCTAGAGAGAAATCGCCGTGTATATAACCAGCTGAATATAAACGCAATAATTCATATATTGCTAGGTCAAAATAGCGTGTTATATTTGGGTAATTATTACGAAACATTGAATATAATGAAGTATATCCTTCTGTAAAACCCATTCCAATAATACCTAATTTAAGTGTGCTGTTATTCATATAATATCTATCGTATAATTCAAACATTGGGTCGTCGCTCATGTCATGATCGGATGCGTTGTCTACCAGAGAAAATAATTTTTTTAGCAACTCAATTGAGCTGGTATTATCTAGGCACTCTGAATATACTATTGGCGGACAAACTGCCTCTAAAAATTCATTCGTTTTTTTATATATCTTACTTTGTAAATAAACTTCATTCCAAAAATCAAGCTCTGCATTGGAATATATTGATGCGCTATACATACCTGGAAGTAATAAACTAAAACTAGGTATACGTGCATCTATATCTGTATATATTGGCACAATCTTCAAGAATAATTTTGAACATACCACATTTTCATTATTGGTTGTTAATATTTTATAACTATCATTAGTTGCATTAGAGGCTAATACACCCAACCCAGATGATCCTGCTCCTATATAATTTATTACTGAACTATTTAAAAAATCATAAAATACATCTTTGGGGTTACTACCTATGTTAATGTTCATATAATATAATATAATTAGAAAATTGTATTATATATTTATTTTCGTTTATTGAGGTTGTGTATATTGCAAATATCGCTCAATTTCCAACAATCTATTGAATTTTGCTACGCGTTCGCCTCTGCATGGACTACCAATTTTAACATACTTGGCACCAATACCAATCGCAATATCAATAATATATGCGTGGTTTGTCTCTCCCGACCTGTGAGAGACGATTACGTTGTTGCCCTTTTCAAACATCATCATTGCACCCTCAATTGCTTCCGTAATCGTGCCGATTTGATTCACCTTTAACAATAGCGTATTTGCCCAGCCATTCTCCAATCCTTGTTTGATAATCTTCTTATTGGTTGTAAATAAATCATCGCCGACTATCATAATCTTGTCAGAATATAATGTAGTAAACTTCTTCCACGACTCGTAATCAGACTCGTGAAATCCGTCTTCAATGCTTTTTAATCCAGGATGCGCCTCTATCATTTTTCCGTAATAATCAATGAGTTCATCGCCATTTAAATAGAGATCAGTTTCCACTTCATAATAGCCAGTATCTACATTGTAAAATTCGCTGGCTGCACAATCCAATGCAATGAATATATCTACACCCACTTTATATTTGCTTTTCTCGATTGCTTCTTCAATAACACCCAGCGCTTCTTCTGACGTATGAATGGGTGGGCAAAATCCACCTTCATCCCCAATCGCCTTGGCAGATGCACCATATCTCTCTACTAACAATTTTTGTAGAGTGTAATAAATCTCACAAATAGCCTGCGTCTTCTTGCTTACACTCATATCTTCGCGGGTAAAAATCATAAACTCTTGGATTTTTAGCTCACCTGTTACGCTATGCTTTCCTCCGTTAATGATATTAACAAAAGGCGTCGGCAAGTGTTGAGGATCAATCTTGTGGTTGTATAAAAAGGCAATATATTCAAACATTTGCTTGTTTATCATTTTAGATGCAACGTCGGCAAAACAAAAACTCATTGCAGTGATGGCATTGCCGCCCATTTGAGTTTTCAATTCAGTTGTATCCAATGCCATTAGCTGTTTGTCAAGGTTTGTCAAGTTTGCAATAGTTTGAGTGTTTAACATCAAATCACGATTTGCTCTCACCACATTGTTGATTGCATTAAAAACCGATTTGCCCTTGTAGCAATCGGCCTTGCCGTCTCTCAGTTCCAACATTTCATTTGAACCGCACGATGCACCGCTGGGAGTAGAGCCCTTGCCGATACATTTGCGTGTAGTTTTATTGTAGCATGAGACTTCAATGGTAGGGAATCCTCTACTATCGATGATTTGATACGGGACCAACTCATACTTGTTTACATAACCAAATGTATTGGTCTTGAAATCAATGTATAGCGGCTTTCCAGTAGCAACTTCAAAAGAATCTACACTCTCATGTGTGTAGAATCCTAGATGAACGAATAACGCCCGAAGAGTGTTTCCATGAGAGACAATTAAGACATTTTTATCTTGTTCAAGCAAGGGGCGAATATCTTTATCAAAACAATCGCCCGCGCGACGCGCAACTTCTTCTAAATTCTCTCCGTTGGGTGGTCTCTCGTAATAACTACGGCGCCATTTTTGAACCATATCTGCGCCATACATTTCCTTCAACTCGTCCTTATTTTTACCCGTCAAATCGCCATAATCGCGCTCTTTTAGTTCGTCCATGTAATAAGTTGTAAGTATGCCATTATTGCTCGGATGTAATTTGTCGCTAAGAGTGGTGAAGGTATGAATCGCGCGTTTCAATGTGCTTACACATACATAATCAATGTTGTATTGCGAGATTAAATCGCCCGCGCGAACAGCTTCTTCCATTCCGTTATAGCTTAATCCTACGTCGGTCCAACCAGTGAATTTGTTTTCCTTGTTCCATTCGGATTCGCCGTGGCGCAACACTATCAATACCATACTAGTAGTATATTCCATGAAAATAATATTATTGTTTTAACTTATTTTACAAAAATATTATTTAGCTTGCGCCGTAGGACGCACTATTTATTTACCAATATTGGTTAGGGTCTTCAATGCGGAATCAGGTGTGACAGAAATGGAGTCAATACCCTCTGCAATTAAAAAGTTGCAAAACTCAGTGCTGTCTGACGGCTGTTGTCCGCAAAATCCAACCTTAACGCCATGCTCCTTATAGGTTTTAATCGCCATGCGAATCATGCGCCTATAGCTCAAGTTTTCATCATTGGATAAATGTGTAATTCTGTCGCTATCGCGGTCAACACCCAATGTCAATTGAAGCAAATCATTACCACCAATGGAAATTCCGTCAACCAAGGGGCTAAAATAGTCGGCCTCGATAACATTGGAAGGAATTTCGCACATGAGGTAGACTTGTAGTCCGTTCTCACCGCGCACCAATCCATACTCGGCCATCTTGTCAAGCACCAACTGGCATTCCTTGGGTGTGCGGCAGAACGGAATCATTACCACTATGTTATCCATCTTCATCTTCTCTCTTGCATACTTGATGGCCTCACATTCCAATTCAAAACCCTTCTCGTATTCAGGCGAGTAATATCTGGATGCACCACGCCATCCAATCATGGGGTTTTCTTCGTTGGGCTCGTACAACTCACCACCAATCAAGTTTCTATACTCATTAGACTTGAAGTCAGAGAGACGCACTATTACTGGGTTCGGGTAAAAGGCGCTCGCAATCTTCGACATGCCTCTTGCCAAACGCTTGATAAAATACCATTTGCCGTTGTGATGATCGTTGCCTAATATATCGTGAATCTGTTCGCGTATGTCTTCTCTTATCTTGGGGTAATCGCACAATGCAAGCGGGTGGATTTTAATGTAGTTGCTTACGATAAATTCCATTCTCGCTAATCCAACACCGCTGTTGGGAATCATGGAGCTGATAAAGCTATTTTCAGGGTTGCCTACGTTCAACATGAGCTTGACCGGCAACGTCAAATTGCTATTGAATTTCATCTTTTCAATGTTAAACTTCAACTCGCCCTCGTATACTCGACCCGTCTCTCCTTCGGAGCATGAAATTGTTACCATGTCGCTGTTAGATAAAATTGCCGTTGCATTTCCAGCACCGACAACAGCATTCAATCCTAGTTCTCTCGCGACTATCGCAGCATGACATGTTCGTCCCCCCTTGTTTGTAATGATACCAGATGAAATCTTCATAATCGGTTCCCAGTCAGGCGTCGTCATGTCCGTCACCAAAATGTCGCCCTTGTTGAACTCCTTGTATTGAGACATTGATGTCAATACCTTTACGCGACCCGCGCTGATTTTATCGCCGACGGCTACACCTGTTACACGAACATTACTTTTCTCACACAAGACATATTTTATCAACTCCAAATCTTCGCTATTACTATGAATCGTCTCGGGTCGTGTCTGTATAATGTAAATCTTGTGGTCAACGCCGTCAATGGCCCACTCCACGTCAACACCTATCTGCTTCTTGAACATCTTGGAATATGACTCCTCCAACAATAGCACATGACGACCCAATGTAATGACCTGACTATTCGTTATGCTGTAGTTGGATTTCTCGTGATCTGACGTATCTACCTCCTTTACACCCGAAACCTCGTCGTAAATGATTTTCGTATTCTTGTCGCCCTTGTTCTTGGTTATAATGGGGTCGCCGTCAATGTGTCTTAGTGCACGCTTATCCAAAATGATTTCGTCAGGCTTTACACCTCCAGAAACAACCAATTCTCCTAAACCAAACGCGGAATTCACAACGATGGCCTTGTTGAAGCCGGTCTCAGGATCAATTGAGAAGGCGACACCAGCAGAACCCAAGTCGGACCGGACCATCTTTTGAATGGCGACGGAGATTTTCACGTCGGACAGCTGGATATTGTGGGTCTTTCTGTATGAAATGGCACGGGTGTTGAACAACGAGGCAAAGCATTTCTTTACGGCTATTACCAAATCGTTGCCTCCCTTGATGTTTAGATACGTATCCTGCTGGCCTGCAAAGGACGCATTAGGCAAATCCTCGGCAATGGCGCTCGAACGAACCGCGATCTCTAAATTAGGGTTGTGAAAGAGATCACATAAATCATTGTAATGTTTGCAAATCATATCGGCGTGGGCTGACTCTAATTCGGAATCTATGATAAGTTGTCTTAACTCGTGCGCCCTTGCTTCTAATTCTGTTAAATCTTCGGTGTTAATGGTGTTTAGTATCTCCTCAATCTTGGGTTGTAGGTTATTTTTTTCTATAAATTCGTCATAAAGTGTAGTGGTAATCGCAAACCCGTCTGCGACGTCAAAATTTAATATTTTTGCCAAATAATATAGCTCGCCTAAAGAACTGCATTTGCCCCCGACCAAATGTTTGTTTTTATACGAGCAATCTTTGAACCACAGAATATGAGACATTATGCTATAATTGATTATTTTATTGTTGGAATTTTAACCAATTTTACTAAAATATTAGAATCAATAAGGTATAAATATAATTATTAATAATAATATATAATATGAAGGTTGTAAAAAGAACAGGTGAAAGCGAAGATGTAAGCTTTGACAAGGTTCTGAAAAGATTAAAGCATTTGGCAAATGGAATTGACGTGAATGTATTTGAGATTACACAAAAGGTTTGCAGTCGAATTTACGATGGAGTGAAAACGTCCGAACTGGATGAACTTGCAGCGCAGTTATGTAGTAGTATGATGATAGAACACCCAGATTATGGCAAGTTGGCTGCGCGAATCATTATATCCAATCATCACAAAAATACGAGCCCGTCTTTTAGCGAAACTATTCAAATAATGTATAACAATATTGATCTTGATGGCAACCCGAGCCCTCTAGTCAATCACTGCATATATGATGTGGTTATGAAAAACAAGGAAAAACTAAACACTTATATTGACCATACACGCGACTACGAGTTTGATTATTTTGGGTTCAAGACGTTAGAGCGGTCATATCTTAGCAAGGTGAACGGCAAAATTGTGGAACGTCCGCAATATATGTGGATGCGCGTTGCGCTTGGAATTCATCACGACGATTTTAAGGATGCGTTGCAAACCTATGACTTGATGAGCCGGAAATATTTTACACATGCGACGCCTACATTATTTAACGCGGGCACGCTACACCCACAATTATCGTCGTGTTATTTGATTGCGATGGAGGGTGATAGTTTGGATTCTATTTATAACACACTGAAAGATTGTGCGTTGATTTCAAAATATGCGGGTGGAATTGGTCTGCATATCCACAATATTCGTGCAAGGGGGAGCTACATTCGCGGGACAAACGGGACGTCTACGGGAATTGTTCCAATGTTGAGACTCTTCAATAACACGGCTAGATACGTTGACCAAGGCTCAAGACGTATGGGGAGTTTTGCCGTGTATTTGGAGACGTGGCACGCGGACATTGAATCCTTTATTCAGTTGAGAAAAAACCACGGCAGCGAGGAGGACCGATGTCGCGACCTCTTTTTAGCGTTGTGGGTATCCGATTTGTTTATGGAGCGTGTGAAAAATAACGGCAAATGGAGTCTTATGTCTCCAGACAAATGCAAAGGATTGAGCGAGGTTTATGGCGATGAGTTCAAGAAATTGTATGAAAAATATGAAGAGTTAGGATATTATACACGACAAGTTAATGCGCAGGATTTGTGGTTCAAGATTTTAGAGTGTCAAATAGAAGGAGGTACACCATATATTTTGTACAAGGATGCGGTAAATGCTAAGACGAATCAAAAGAATCTAGGAGTCATCAAGTCTAGCAATTTGTGTTGCGAAGTTATGCAGTATTCCGATTCGAATGAAACGGCGGTATGCAATCTAGCAAGTATTTGCCTGGCTACCTACGTGGAACAATCTGCAAACAATACGTTTATTTTCAATTACGACAAGTTGCACGAAACGACAAAAATCATTACCGAAAACTTGAACAAGATTATTGATAAGAATTTTTACCCGGCGCCGAAGACGCGTCTTTCTAATCTAAAGCATAGACCTATTGGAATCGGTATTCAAGGTTTGGCCGACACGTTTGCATTGCTCCGTATTCCCTTTGAAAGTAGTGATGCGAGAGAAGTTAACGTGAAAGTATTTGAAACGATTTATCACGCCGCAATTGAGTCATCTATGGAAATCTCAAAACGTCGGCATAATATTATACTGGATGCGCTGGCAAAGGGAGCCGATGTCACGCAAAGTCCATATAATGATTACTTAAAGTTGAATGAATATGAAATGGAGATTATCAAATCTGACCATCCAGGGTCGTACGTTTCGTTTGAGGGAAGCCCTGCCTCTAAGGGAATCTTGCAATTTGATATGTGGAATATAGTTCCCACTGCAGGAAGATACGATTGGGATGCCTTGAAAAAAGACGTAATTAAATATGGTATTCGTAATAGTTTATTGGTTGCGCCAATGCCGACAGCATCTACGAGTCAAATTATGGGGTTCAATGAGAGTTTTGAGCCCTTTACGAGCAACATATTCAAACGCAAGACATTGAGCGGAGAATTCGTCATCATGAATAAGTATTTAATTCGCGATTTAATTGACCGCGGATTGTGGGATAAAAAGATGAGGGACCTTATTTTGTTAGATGAAGGTAGTATTCAAAATATCCAACGTATTCCCGATGAATTAAAGGCCATTTATAAAACGGCTTGGGAAATTAAACAGCGTTCGGTGATAGACATGTCAATTGACCGAGGCGCATTTGTTTGTCAGTCGCAAAGCTTGAACATTTTTATGGAAGACCCCGATTTTAAGAAATTGTCAAGTATGCATTTTTATGGCTGGAGTAAGGGAATCAAGACGGGTTCTTATTACTTGCGCACCAGACCCCGCGTCAAGACGCAGCAATTTACGATTGATCCAACATTAGTAAAAAGTGCGCCAGCAGAGCAGACGATACATTGTGCAACAGATGATGATGAGACGTCTTGTTTGACGTGTAGTGCTTAAAATAACGTACGTACGGCGGTGGCGGATCGATATATAAAATTTATAATTTTATATATAGGTATAATATAAATGACTACACTTACCGAAGAGTTGTTAATTGAACAACCAGATCGACTTACGATATTTCCTATACAATATCATGCTATTTGGTCTATGTATCAAAAGGCGATTTCTAGTTTTTGGGTACCAGAAGAAATAGATTTCAGTAGGGATATGACCGATTGGAATGCTTTGTCGTTTAATGAACGCTTTTTCATTCGACATATATTAGCGTTTTTCAGTTCAAGCGATACGATTGTGAATATGAATTTGGGGGAGCGTTTCATTAAGGACGTCAAGCCGTTGGAAGCAAAATTTTTTTATAATTTTCAGGAAGCAATTGAAAATATTCATTCGCATACATATAGTCTCTTGATAGATACATATATTCAAGATTCCAAGGAAAGAGATGAGACGTTTAATGCAATTAAACATATACCATGCATTAAAAGAAAAGCGCAATGGTGCTTTAAATGGATAATGGATAAAGACTCGTCTTTTGCTCAACGGCTTATTGCATTTGCCATCGTAGAAGGGGTGTTTTTCTCAGGCGCATTTTGTTCTATATTTTGGTTGAAGGAAAAGGGAAAGTTGCACGGATTGACCTTTTCGAATGAATTGATAAGTCGCGATGAGGCGCTCCACGTGGAATTTGCAGTGTTGTTATATACGATGATTAAAAATAAGGTTCCACAACAAATAGTGCATGATATGTTTAAAGACGCGCTTGATGTGGAAAAGAATTTTATTGTGGATAGCATTCCGTGTGCCATGCTTGGAATGAACTCCGAACTTATGGTTGAATATATTAAATTTGTTTCAGATAGATTACTCGTACAACTTGGATATGAGAAGATTTGGAATGGCGCAAATCCTTTTCCTTTCATGGACCGAAGTAATTTAGAATGTCGCACTAATTTTTTTGAATCACGTGTTGCAGAGTATTCCAAGGCGAATGTTGCGACTAATAAATCGCATGATGAGTTGCGACAATTTGACATCAACCACGACTTTTAGTAAAATAATTATAGCGACCTATTATAATAATGTTGTTTGGATATTTGCAATATATACTGATTTTTTTAATCTATGGTACGCGACCAGTTTTGTATAAGTATATAGTGCCGTATATTCAAGTAGAAAGTATGATATTGATTTCAGGTGTGTTTTATTTGATACTCGCGATATTTTATGTATATTTCACCAAGCCGACTAAATTAATACAAGATATACGTTTAATGAACAAAACACCCAGTTTGCATATCGCTTTGTGGTTGTCTGCGTTGCTTGGTTTAATAGCTACACACTTTTACTTGGATTTGTTAAAAGATTCGTCTGCATTTTTATTGACGGCGGTGCTATCGGCATATCCGATGGTCACTGCAGTTGCAGGTTATCTTTTTTTGAATGAAGTTATAACGCGAAAACAATTTGTTGGCATGCTCGTAATCATAGCCGGAGTCATGATTTTGAATTTTGGTGATTTTGATTATTGATAATGATACCAATGTGGGTCATAAGTTTGGCGCCACCTTTCCAAAGGTGGCTGTGAAAAAAAAATTGAAATGAAAATATGAAAAAGAATGTAAGGTAAAAAGGTTAAAATAAGATGTCAAATACATCGTCGTTATCAGAATCAGTGGTAGTGGGTGTGGTAGCAAAGAGGGGTCG
>Ga0164292_10005747_pt1 | contig 10163 bp, 17 predicted proteins | sample GEODES117metaG_FD_111486 | JGI IMG/M metagenome (GOLD analysis project Ga0164292, IMG submission 111486) | Eutrophic lake water microbial communities from Lake Mendota, Wisconsin, USA - GEODES117 metaG | ecosystem: Environmental > Aquatic > Freshwater > Lake | place: USA: Lake Mendota... | reverse complement strand
GTACCGGACGCTCCGGTCGTGGTGTTGGAGGCCCCGGCTGCGGCTGCCGAGGCCGCCCCGGTTCAGGTGGAGCGTCGTTCCGTGGTCGTGGACGCCGTAACCGCACCGGTTGCCGAGGTGGAGCTGCCCAAGGTCGAGGTTCCCGACGTGGAACTGCCGAAGGTGGAGCTGCCGAAGGTGGAGCTGCCCGAGGTGGAGCTGCCCAAGGTCGAGGTTCCCGACGTGGAACTGCCCAAGGTCGAGGTTCCCGAGGCGGAGCTGCCCGAGATCGAGGTTCCCGACGTGGAGCTGCCGAAGGTGGAGCTGCCCAAGGTCGAGGTGCCGGACATCAGCGAGACCCCGGCCGTCTCCAAGGCGACCGACACCGTGTCGGCAGTTCGGGACAACGTCAAGAAGACGGTCCGCGGAGCTCTCGGCGACCGCTGATCGCAACAACAAAGAAGCGCTCTCCGCTACGGCGGGGAGCGCTTCTTTGTATGGACCCATCGTCTAGGTTCGGGGCATGTCCGCGAGTGTCTACGATCTGGCCGCCGAAGCGGCCGCAACCCCGTCCGTGCTCAACTACATACCCCATCCCGGATTCCGGGACTACGTGCTGCGCGAACTACGCGAGGGATACCACACCATCAAGGCGATCATGTCCGAACGGCACGGGGACGCCGTAACGGTGTGGACCTGGGTCGCCGATCCGGAGATGAGCTATTTGTCCAACCAGTCCCTGGCCCATCGGGCACGGGAGGAGGTTGTCGCCGGTGAACATGTTCACCGGGTGAGCGTTACCGAGTACGGCAACCCCGGACCGGTCGGAGGCCGAGTCAGCGAGTACGTCTACCACGTTTCGCGGTAGGGGCCACGTATCCGGACTCCGCGATGCGGGCGGCCAAGGAGCGCTGCTCGCCCTCGTAGGTGAACATGTCCACGGTGTCCAGGGTCGGGGCCGCTCCGATACGCCCGAGACGCACCACCGCCCGTCCGGGTCGCATCGAGATGCTCGTGGCGGCAGGGATGCCGAGCACGGTGGTCGACTCCTGCGCGGTGGCTCGGGCGGTGATGGCGAAATCCGACGCCGCGATCAGGGCGCTCAGCGCCGGATCGACGTGGGTCGAGGACAGGATCATCGCCACCTTCGTCCGGGGACCGCGCGTGGCGATGTTCGTCAGCGCCGTATGCAGCGGGGACTTCGGCGGCACCGTGTCGGGGACCTGATGGGCGACCACGACGATCCACGGTTGCTTGCTCAAATTGGCCTCCGACATCCGCAGGCGGCGGGTGATCTCCTTCTTGATGTCCGACAGCGCTGACTCCAGGCTCGTGGGGTCCGGCTCGGAGCCCACCACGCTGGTGCGGACATGGGGAAGACCGGTGACGGTGTCCAGCCAGGAGCCGCCACGGAAGTCGAGCAGGACCAGGGACACCTCCGCGGGGGAGTAGCGCGCACACAGGCCGACGACCAGGGAGCGGACCATGCTGGCCAGACCTCCGTGAGACGCGTCCTGTACCAGACCCAGCGGGTGCCGGTTCAGGTCGAGAGCGACTACCCGGCGGACCGGAAGTGGTGGGACTCCGAGGACCCGCTCCCGCAGCGGGGCCAGAATCCGGCGAAGTTTCGTCAGGTGCTCCGCGGGGACGTGCACGGGACCGATCGGGATCATAAGCCGGTCACCGGCGGGGGTCCGAGACCAGGTCGTCAGCGGGTCGAAGGTTCGGGTGTCGACGATCCCGAGCGCGCGGAGCCAGGGCGACGGAGGGGTCAGAGTAGTCACGGGCGAAATGGTACGGGACAGAACGGGCGTCCCGCGACGTCCGAATCGTGCCTTAATACTGTTTTTAAGGTTAATGTAGTTATTGACCTTAACCATCTACCCCAGGAGACGTGATGACCGCGAACGACACCACCCCTACAGACACCGACATGACCAGTCCGCGGTGGCTGCGCCCCGCCCAGGTGTCCGCGCTATACGGGATCGCTGAAAACACTTTGTCGCAGCTCCGGTTCCAGGGCACCGGACCTCTGTTCAGCAAACGAGGCCGCATAGTGCTCTATCGCATCTCAGACCTGGAGGATTGGCTGGAGAAGGGGCTGACCCACGGCGGAGCTGAGCCGTCCACGTTCCTGGAAATCCTCGATCTCGATACCCCTGAAACTTTCGACCCACGCCAGCGCTGGAAGATCAACGCCGAATCGGACAACCTGGACATCGTCCTCGGATTCCCTGCGAGGCGGACCGCGCCTCCGGTGATCCTGGACCTGGCGGAAGTCTCGATCGGCGGTACCGGTCCGCATGGGCTTCTTCAGGGCATGACCGGGTCGGGCAAGTCCTATCTGCTCCAGAACATCCTGACGCAACTGTGCGCCACCCACGGGCCGGAGAAGCTGAACCTGGCGGTGCTCGACTTCTATGAGGGCAGGAGCTACGAGCCCTTCGCCGACCTCCCACACACCGCGATGCTGGAGACCGGAATCACGGAGGAACGCGGGCTCGACGCTCTCGCGGCCTTGACGAAGGAGACGGAGCGACGCCAGGAGTTCCTGAACGACGCCGGATGTAAGGACATCCGCGAGTACCGGGAGAAGCACCTACAGAGCCCGGATACCGCCCCTCCTCTGCCGCACCTGCTCATCGTCGTCGAAAACGGACACCATTTCTTCTATCAGACACGCGACGCGCTCAGTACCCTCTCCCGTATCGGTGCGGTCGGGCGGTCGCTGGGTATGAACCTGCTGATCGTCGACCAGTTCATCGACATCCCCATGCTGCGCGACCTGATGGAGCACATCTTCTACGGCATCTCACTGCGGGCATCCCACGAGAATTTTTCCCGAGGAGTGCTCGGGGTCGCCGGAGCCGAGAAGCTTCCCGCGGGGACCGGCGAGGGCATGATCCTGTGCTCGGATTCCGAGACGGGCTCTCAGGTGACCACGTTCTCCTCCGTGGACGCGCATCAGACGTGGCATCACGCGGAGCTCGGTATGACCACAGTGATGGGCGTCATCCTTGACCGCATCAAGAAGTGCCGGGAGTACGTCGCCCGTCCGCTGATGCCCTAACCGCAGTGGTGAGGCCGGGGCGGGGAGAGAGCCGCCCCGGCCTCGTGGCTGCTTCGAGGACAGTCTCCCCAGGTTGCCACCCTGACTTGCCGATGCCCGGAGGAAAGCAATGCAAAACCCAAGCGTTATCGCGCTCAGCCAGTCATTGACGCGGTTCCCGTACACGAGAAGAACACGGGAACGCCGTATATGGTGACACACTTTCCGGCACAACCCGGTAACGAAAACTAAGCGTCGTCCTCGTACTGCTTTTTAATCGCAGCCCATGCCTGTTCGGGGGTGTCCCCGGAGCCCGAATCGGCGAACAAACCGCCCTCCCAGTACCCGTTGTCGATACGTGGGTCCTCGGCCTCGCCTTCGACGTAATACTCCAGCTCGAGTTCGTCAGCGTCGTTCCAGTGGCCCATAAAAGTCCAGGTGCCCATCAGACCTCGGCTTCCTCGGCGACGATGGCGGCGAAGTCGACCTCGTCGGTGAGGTCTTCTGGGTCCAGCCCCATACCGGACAGGTGCTGGGACACGGCGTCGGCCAGGAAGTCCCGTGCCGGGGCGATCCCGTCGTCACCGTTGACGTACATGTCCACGGCCTCCCGTAGCGCCAGGTAGCTCGGCTCGTAGTTGACAACATGCATCTGGACGTATTCGGTCGCAGCGTTCATCGGGTCTCCTCGGCTCGGGATGTCCGGCTCAGACTACGTCCGGGTGGGGGCGTATCCGGGGATGTTGTGTCCCGTGTCGTACGGTGCGAGAAGATACTCCGGAACGGAGATTTACACCTTCGCCGATAGCGTTCCTTGTACTGGATATGGACACCATGACCACTGACGAAGTGACCACCCACCTCATCAAGGCGCTGGCTGCGGTCGAACGCCAGCAGGAGCGCGACGAGGCGAACAACCCGGACTCGGGAATCTTCTGGGAGGGCTACCAGGCCGCCCTGCACGACCTGCTGGTCCAGGTGGCCCCGGAGATGGGCTCCCAGGAGCTGGGCCAGCGCGCCCTGGACATGGTGGCGGTGGATGTCGCCGGGTGGGAGAACCTGGAGAAGGTGGATGCCTACGCCGTCGCGGGCCGGGTGAGCCGGGAGCAGGCGATCCGCTGGCTGGTCAACATGGCTACGGCCCACCCGACACGAGAATCCTGCTACGAGGGGGAATGTGACGGGTGGCCGGAAGTGCCGATCAGATAAGTCCTCCGGCCAGTCGGCGGAGCCGGAGCAGCTCGGCTTCAGACAACGGGTTGCTCCACTGGGGCGCGGGCCGGGAGGGGTGGAGAACCGCAACCGGAGTGCGCTTGGCCAGAGGAATTTGTCCGGAGTACACCGCCTCGGCCACCGTGGAGGCTTCCTCGACGGTGGCGTGCAGACCGAAGCTATACCGCACTCCCCGCACCATGATGCTTACCGCGTATTTGTCCGAGGCCCGGTGATAGTGGACTCCCCGTACCCCGGTGGTGGATCGAATGGAAGCCCGGCGGGGAGTAGGGAGCATGGATACAGCCTTCGCGTGTCGTCGTGACGGAACGCGCGTTAATCTAACAGGAATTCACGTACTTCGCCGTCGCGAGTTTTCCGGAAGTTCGAAACGCGAATTATCAGTCTTCGTAGTAGACATCGTCGCGGTAATCGGCGACCAGTGCGGCGTGGACCCCCAGTGGGCCGAGCAACAGCAGTGAGCAAAAGAAGAACACCGCCTTGCGGCCCTCCGGAGCCACGACCGCGGCGATGGCGGCGATGAGAATCCAGGCGACCAGAAGGACAGCATTGGGGATCGTCGCCGCCGTGGAGGGATTGTTGATGTCGAAACCGACGCCATCCATGTTCTAGTCTCTCCGTGTCCGTGATCAACCTGTCCGGGCCGCTCAGCGTGAAGTGCCGTGCCGGTGTCCGAAGGACAGTACCATTTCCGACAAACTGCTGATGCGCTGTGTAATTATAGCCGTTACTACCTGTGATATGGGGATTGTATGCCTGACGTGTCGGACTGGACCGGCCCCGTGGGTGAGAAAATTCGTCGTTTCGGGAGAAAACTCTTCCACCCGCGTCGGGTAGCCGGGACGCGGCACACCAAACGACCACTGATCCAGTACCTGGCAGCGGGGGCTCTTCTGCTTGCGGCGCTGGCGGGAGGAATCTATTTCACTACAGGACACGCAGCGAGCTGTCGTGCTGTGGAAGCGATGTCGGATCGCCGGGATGCCGTATTCCCCCGAGACCCCGTCGGAATAGGTGACTCCGTGTCCACCCGGAATCGTTTGCGGGACATCACCTCCACCGACTACGCGCGGTGGGCGGAGAACATGCGCGACCTGTCGGATCAGGTCAGAGACCCGAGGATGAAATCCTCGGCGTATCAGGTGGCGTACCTGTCCGACAAGATGGTGCGGCTACGGGAGCTGACCAATCCCGAAGCGCCAGGGTCGTCCCCACGACTGGCCCAGAACGCTGCCAAGGAGCTGGAAGAGAGCAAGACCGTTCTGTACCGCAGCCTGGACGAGATGCGGGCGATCTGCACCTAGACCACATCGGCAACGCGGATGTCGAAATTAGAACAGGCACATATAGCTGGGCCGGGACAGAGGAGACTCCGTCCCGGCCCGGTGGCTATTAAGGGGGAAGGGGTAGTCCAGGTTGCCGCCCTAACTTGCCGATGCCCGGTGTGCAAATCAGTACCGGTCCCTAACGCGCTCAGCCAGTCATCAACGCGGTTTCATCGTTGCCGAAACATAGACAGCGTATAGGTGTTCATAACAAGTTTTGCGGTTTTCGCCCGATACTCCGAAATCAGGTTCCCCGGTACCGGTCCGGTGATGTTAGCGTCGACACGCCCACCCCCGCAGAACAGAGCCCGCCCATGGATACCGCAGCCCTTTCGACCGACGATCTCCGTGATGACGACTGGCAGTCGAGCGCTGACACCGTCTTCGAGGACTCATACCTGCATGACGTCCAGGACGCTACCTCCGCCGTCATCGTCGTAGACACCGACGACGAAGACGAGGACTGGTTCGTCGTCGACACCGACGACGATCCTCCGACCGATGTCTTCCCGGTAGTGGTCCTCCCCACCGTCGAGGAGGAGCGGACGGCGGAGCTGGCCCGTCGCGGTAAGCAGAGCCTGGCGTTGGCCGGGTCCCACGGGTGGCGGCTCGTGGTGGCGGTGTTCGATCTCGGCAAGGTGCTGGCGGCGCTACTGGTCGTGGCCGCCCGGCGGTTCGGGGCACTCGCCTGGCGATACGGGACATGGGCCAAAGACCTGGCTGTGTATTACGGGAGCCGGGGCTGGGCGGCGACGGTCACCGGAGCGGCATGGACATGGGCGGCGGCGAAGCATTACGGGAGCCGGGGCTGGGCGGCGACGGTCACCGGGAGCCGTCGCGGAGCGCTGGCTGCGGCCCGGATCGCCGGAGCGACGGGGTCGGCACTCGCCCGCGGCGGGAGCCGGGGCTGGTCAGCCACGGTCACCGGGAGCCGGGCTGCTGCGTCGACCATCCATCGGCGGGCCGGAGCTGTCGGATCAGCCGCGGCCCGCGGCGGGAGCCGGAGTCTGGCAGTCACGGTCGCCGGGAGCCGGAATGCCGCGCGGGTGTCCCAACAGATCGCCGAATCGTCCGGATCAGCCCTGGCGAGCGGCGGGAGCCGGACCCAGGCGGCGCTGGTCACGGCCGGGGAAACGACGAAAGCGGCATGGAACGGAGCACGGGAGTTGGCGTCGGCTCCGGATTCCGGGAGCCGGTCGGTCGCCGCGGTGCGCAACGCCGCGGGGTCCGTACGCACCCTGATGTCCGACATCGTCCGCGGGGTGCCGTTTACCAGGGTGTCGCGACCCGACAGGCCCCCCGCGGTGACGCTGGCCGTGTACTTGCTGCTGGCCCTCGCCTACGCCGCGGTGCTGATCCCGGTCGGGGCCGCAGTGCTCGCGATACTGTCCCTGGCGCTGGAGTATTGGACCCTGACGCTGGCACTGCTGCCGACGCTGATCATGGCGGTGTCGTTCGTCGAAGAGATGCGCGAGCAGGGCGCGCAGGACTAGCTGCTGACTAGCTTCCGAGGGTGTCGATCGCGTTCCAGCCGCGCTCGATCATGATCTCGGCGACTTGATCCGGGCTGGCACCGCGGAGTTCCTCGGGATTGAAGACGGCTACCGCGTAGCCCTCGTCCCACAGCTCCCGAACGGTCATCAAGGCGATGTCTTTGGCCACGTCATTCTCCTGTGTAGGTGTGTCGATTACGGCGTGCTTGGTCGGGACGGTACACGGTGACCGTGGACCAGTCGATCTTCCCGATGCTGTGTCCGACGTCCCAGAGGTACCAGTCGGAGTCGAGGTAGGCGTCGCTGCCCCGCGGTGCGTCCGGAGCCGGGTGAGGATTGGCGCTGGAAGGCTGCCCGTGCTCGGCGGCGTCTCGGCCCTTGCAAAACGGACAGTCCGGACAGTCACTCAACGACGGTCGGTCCATGCCGCTGGGAGCTTCGCCTCGCCGGAGGACAACACAGTGTCCAGGGCCAGCACCGTCTGGGCCAGGTCTCGGGCGGACTCGACGTAGCCCTCCCGCAGGTACTCCTCGGCATAGTGCCGGATGTCGCCGAGCAGCGCGTCGGAGTTGATCACGGGCGTTGCCTTTCGATGTCGGAGCCGCCGAGCACCTCGGTGAGGAAGTCGGTCTGCCACTCGACGGTGTAACGGTCCTCGCCGTGAACCTCGGTGACGATCCCGGTCGCCGGAAACGCCACACCCACGGCGGTGACCCGGTCGCCGACGGCGAAAGCCGGAGCGCTCACCGGGCCCAGTCCGTCGGCAGGAACCCGCCGCGGGAGAGCCACTGGTCGAGACCGGAGACCAGCTCGGCCAGCTCGAAGCCCTCCGCGAGGGTCAACTGCTCGGAATCGGCGCGTTCGGTCAGCGCCCGCATCCGGGCCAGGGCGGCGTTGGGGTCCATATCTCAATCCTCCAGTTTGGTGATGTCGTCAACGACCTCGGCTTCACAGCAGTCGCTGACTTCCTCGATCTGGCTGTCGTAGCGCGGCGCGCCGCCGTAGTCGTAGGCACCGATGCCGAAGTCGACGACCTGGGTGCGACACTCCCGGCGGCACTCGGTGCAGAACATGGAGACCAGCCTAGGAGCCGGGCCGCGCCGCGGTCCGGCAACACGCCGGAGCCGGACTCGCAAGGAGCAACTGCTGGACGCAGTGCGTAGATATTTTCCGAACGATACGTTGGGGAATCGCCAAACAGCGATGCTCGATTCTCTCGGACTTAGTTGACCTCGCCCACCCGGCGTAGACCGTCGGACACGGTCTTCACAATGTGCGGCACGTCGAAGGTCTCCCACAGCGAGTCCAGGTAGCCGCGCAGCCGGTGCGATTCCGGCAGGATCAGGTCCCCGGCCAGGCGTAGCCCGACCTCGATCGCCTCGCCGATCGTGCCGGTCAGCCCGTGCTCGGATTCCCGTTCCGACCAGAACCCGATCACCGGGGGCTGGCTGGTGCGGCGGAGAACCTCGGCGGTGTGTACCGCGGCGTGTCCGTCCCGGCTGGCGTAGGTCAGCATCACGACCTCGCGGCGGTCAGCGCCTGGGCTCAGGCTCATGGCGGAACCGGGCACCACGCCGGTGCCCCCGGCGGTGGCGGAGACCGACCACGCCGTGGCGGCGAACACCGTGTTCTCGGCTTCGGTCAGGATCAGGTACGCCATCACCGCTTTCATCAGCTCCTCGTGATCGGTCGGATCGACGGGGATGCCCAGAAGCAGGGTGTTGATGCCGCGCTTGCCGACGGTGACCAGTGCCGGGGTGATGTCTGCGTCGGGGGCGAGGGTGGTCAGTTGCCGGTCGATGCAGCCCTTGACGTGGTCGATGATGAGGTCGGGCATGACGGGTCCTGACTGTAGGGGTTAGCGTTACGGTGATAGTAACAGGTGTGTAACGGAGAAGTGTGGGGCGACACGTCGATCAATGATCGCAGAATAAAGAAGAGCCCCGAGTGTGAATAACAACTCGGGGCTCTTCAGGCACCACCCCCGATATGGGGGAACAAATGATCAAGTCAGCTTGATCAACGATCCATCCCCGTGTGGGGAACCACAGTGACGTGGGTATTTCAGTTGTCGCCCAGAGACCGTCGGGTCACTCGATCTCCAGACCATGGTTGTTACTGTAACGGAAGCACTTACCCGTCGCAGGACACCGATACTCCTGCGTGTCGGATTCGACAATCAGGAACTTCGTGTCTTTGTCGATTCCCAGTCTCCGATCGGTGGGCTTCCAGCGAGGGGCGTACCCCGCGGACCGGAGGTCTCCCGTGGTGGGCAGTGCGGACAGCGCGGCCCACTGTCCGTAAGGCAGTGGTACCGATTGCATCGCCAATCGCACCGCATCGTCTTCGGACAACGCCGGATCGGCGATCCGTACCAGGGTCGATGCGACCCGTATCCGGGGGTGTTCGTCGGTTGCCGGTACGTAGAGATACCCATTCGATCCGCGCTCCAGGACGAGGACGGATTCAGACATCACCGAGTTACGCACCTGAGGGAACTCAGCGCCCGTGTTGCCGGTCTCCACATAATTCCAACCATCGAGGTAGTTTGCGTTTCGGTCGGGCGCGCCGACGAGCCATCCCTGCGCCTTGGACACATCCGCCACCACGCGGGCGTCCAGTTCCACCAGGGCACGGATGTACTCGTCCTGCCAGGGTTCGGGAACCTTCACCTCGGCGAGCGGGAGCATCAGAGCCGGGGTGTCGTCAGGGGTGGTCACCGCACGGCGTTCTCCGAACACCAGTTCCGCGGCCGAGGCGAGAAGGTACGCGGTACCCCGGTACACCGCTTTCCACCCCGCTGGGAACCGTGGAGGTTCCTCGGCGGACCCGCCGAGGATTCCGGTCAGGTACAGCACCGGCTCGGGATGGTGCGAAGAGCGGTCGTTTCTCGGGTGCCTGTGCAGTCGGCCCATCCGCTGAAGCAGGCTGTCCATCGGCGCGAGATCGGAGAACATCACGTCGAAGTCGATGTCCAGAGATTGTTCGAGAACCTGGGTCCCCACCACCATGAGTTTCTCCGGACGATCTCCGTCCGGACCGAGCCGACTGAGCAGCGCGGATTCACGTTGCCGCCGGTCGCTG
>Ga0164292_10005746_pt1 | contig 10164 bp, 9 predicted proteins | sample GEODES117metaG_FD_111486 | JGI IMG/M metagenome (GOLD analysis project Ga0164292, IMG submission 111486) | Eutrophic lake water microbial communities from Lake Mendota, Wisconsin, USA - GEODES117 metaG | ecosystem: Environmental > Aquatic > Freshwater > Lake | place: USA: Lake Mendota, Wisconsin... | reverse complement strand
TTGTTGTCGACGATATAGCTGTGTAGATCGGCTGCTCGCGTAGGCGCCTCGCCCGCCGCGGCGTCGCTGGCTTCGCCGCGGCCGCCCATGCCTTCACGGTCACCTCCGCCGTGGCCTTCGCTGCCGGCCGGGGCCGGTGACCCAGTCCATACGGTCGGGGTGGCCGGGGCCGTCTCCGTCGAGGCCTTCTCAGTCGTGGGGGCGCAGCCGACGAGCGCGGCAACGAACAATCCCGCCGTCGCCATCACTGTGATGTTCTTCATCGGGTCGCGTTCTCCTTCGCCTGTTGTGCTGGCGCTGAGCATAGCGACATTACGGGGCCCCCAACGGCACATTACGGGTTCCCTAACGGCACGCCCTCCACGCTGATAAATGGGGGTCTCGCCGATCAGTCGAAGTCGGCCTGCTCCTCGGAGATGCCCAGCCGTCTTCTGAGTGACCTCGCGGATGCCCTGGTCGCCGAATCCGACGTCCTACTCGACTCGCGAAACCGTGTTCGCCGCCTCCATCAGCATCCATCCGGACACCTGCACCGACAGATCACGCTCCGGGGCCGCCGACTCCATCACCGCCCCGTCGACGGACCGTCCGGCGGAGTCCTCGAGGCGGGGCAACGCGGCCACCCGGTTCCAGAACGCCCCAAAGAGCGGCAACCCATCGACGTCCTGCCGGTTGTCCCAGGCCGCCTGGGCTGAAGACAGCACGATGTCGCGGGCGGCGGCTCGGGCGGCGACATCCTCCGGGGCGTCGGCGGGCAGACTGGTGGCGGCCAGCGCCAGGTAGCGGGCGGTGATCCCGGCGAACAGCCCGCCGTCGCCGCCGCCGGCGCCGCGGAGCACCCCGTCGGCCGTCATGTGCTCGGCGATCGCCGGCACCAGTCGCCGAACACGTGCCGCGTGCCGGGGATCACCGGTGCGGATGGCCAGTTCGGTCTCCAAACCGACCACCACACCCTGGCAGTAGGTGTACTGCGCGCGCACCATCGAGCCGTCCTTGATCCCGTCGAACACCAGGTGCGTCTCGGGGTCGATGAGGGTCTCCTCGATCCAGTCCGCCATCTCAGTCGCTCGTTCGACATTGCCGTAGCGGGCCAGAAAGATACCGGCCGGGCCGTTAGCCGGGGCGTTGAAGAACTGATCCTGCTTGCGCCAGGGGATCCCGCCGCCGGCCTGTGGCGACCAGGATCTGAGGAGTTGGTCGGACAACGTCGACAGGGCCTTCGGGTTCGGGACGCCGGCCACCCGGCCGGCCCGTTCCAACGCCAGGGCAAGCCAGGCCATGTCGTCGTAATAGCTATTGGTCCAACGCCCGTTGTTGCGGGTGAAGTGCCCGCGGATCTGCCGCTTGATCTTGTCCACCCGCTCCGGCGAAGGGTCACGGGCCTCGGCATCGACCAGGGTGTCCAGCAGGTGGGCCTGCCACCAGTAATGCCAGGTGGCGAAGGTCAGGTCCTTAGCCGTCGGCGGCCAACCCACCACGCCCAGTTGGGTGCCGGGCACCTGCAGCAACTTCCGCAGGTGACGGGTGGCGATGGCAGCCTCGGCGCTGGCCGACCGGTTCCTCCATTGCTGGTCCATGGAGGGCAATCCTGCCCTACCAGGCCTGCTCCAAGTCGGACCATTGCCTGATCCAGGTGTGCATGGCGATTCCGGCGGCGACGGCGGCGTTGACGCTGCGGGTCGAACCGAATTGTGCGATCGACACCGTCATCTGGGCTCCGGTGAGTGCTGCCGCCGAGATGCCCGGGCCCTCCTGCCCGAAAATCAGCAGGCAATCCCGGGGCAGGGCGGTCTGTTCCAGCCGCACAGCCCCGTCGACGTTGTCGACGGCGACCACCTCTAAGTCGGCCTCAGCAGCGAAGGCCAGGAGTTCCTCGGTGCTGTCGTGGTGCGCCAGGTGCTGATAGCGGTCGGTGACCATGGCGCCGCGACGATTCCAGCGCCGCCGTCCAACGATATGGACGGTGTTCACCGCAAACGCGTTGGCGGTCCGCACCACCGCCCCGATATTGGCGTCGTTGCCGAAGTTCTCGATCGCCACGTGCAACCGGTGCCGACGGCGGTCGATATCGGCGACGATGGCTTCCCGCCGCCAATACCGGTAGCTGTCAACGACATTGCGGGTGTCACCGTGCTGGAGCAGATCGGGATCGTAGCGCGGATCATCAGCGGGTTGCCCGGGGTGGGTATCGACCCAGGGGCCGACGCCGGTGACTCCGGTCGACCATTCCGTGGGGCCAGGCTCAGTCATCGGCGCAGCAGATCCACCGTGGCGAACCGCCCCGCCGGACGGCCCAGGATGGCCACGACGAGGTCGTCTGCGTCGGCGGGGAGCGGACTGTGTGGGGTCGCGGCGCCGACCGGCAATGCCAGTCCCCCACTGGCTGCAATCAAGGATCCATCGTCGAGGTGCACTCCGGCGATTCTCCCACCCTCGAGAACCATTGCGGCCAAAATATTTTCGGGTCCAAGCAGGTCCATCTCCGCCGCCTCGTGCAACAGCCATCCTTCCAGACCGTCATCGCGTGCTCGGCTCTTCGCAGACCCGAAGTCGCCGATCGACACCGCGGTGACGGATTCCCCGTCTTGGGTGCGCATCGGAACGAGAAGGTCCGGCACCTGAGTGAACATCACCCCGAACGGGGACTGGGCGCAGTGGGCGGACCATTGCCGAAGATGTTCGCCGACAAAGGGTTCCAGTGTCACCCGCTTACCGGTGGGCGCGGGAATCGGCACCAGTCGGGCGAGACTGAAAGCATGGCGGTCCTCGGCGGTGATTTCGCGCCCAGGATTCAGTCTCGGCACGGGGAGGCCCTCGGTCGGTGCGGGAAGATCCTCGGTCATGGCCGCGTACCAGGCGGCGGCCTGCGGGTCGGGTTCGCCCGCCGCGCCGACCAGCACGACGTCGAGATCAGCTGCCACGCAACAGATCGCGTATGCCAGCACACCGGGACTGGAACCTACGCAGATGACGTCGACGACCTCATCCCAGGCTACGTCGGTATCGGGGCGCTCATTCATGGGCGAGGCCGAGGTCGGCCAGGCCGAGGATGCTTCGGTATGGCACCCCCTCGGCCTTGATCGCCTCGGCCGCTCCGGTGGCCCGGTCCACCACGGTGGCGACTCCGACCACTGTTGCGCCCGCATCGCGCACCGCGCGGACCGCGGTCAGCGCCGACCCGCCGGTGGTGCTGGTGTCCTCGACCACCAGGACCCGCTGGCCGACGATGTCGGCGCCCTCGACGAGACGTTGCATCCCATGGCTTTTCACCGCTTTGCGCACCACGAACGCGTCGATGGGCCGGCCGGGGGTGTGTAAGACGGCGCACGCCACCGGGTCGGCACCCATGGTAAGACCACCCACGGCCACGTAGTCCCAGTCAGCGGTCAGTTCCCGCATCAACCGACCGATCAAGGGGGCGGCCCTATGGTGCAGCGTCGCCCGGCGCAGGTCGACGTAGTAGTCGGCCTCCTTGCCGGAGGACAGCGTCACGCGGCCGAACACCACCGACAGGTCGCGGACCAGGCCGGCGAGTTCGGTGCGTGCGGCGACGTCGAGGCGAGGAGCCTCGCCATCAGATCCAATGAGTTCAGGTTCGGCCACTGCCCCGTCCTATCTTGTTCACCACCGCGCGGACCACACCGCGCGGAATCAGCCGACCAGCGGTGGTTAGCGCCTTGTACTGCATACCGGGGATGCTCACGACCTTGCCCTTGGCGATATCGGCGAGACTCTCCTCGACCACATCGTCGACACTGAGCCACATCACCCCGGACCGCGAACCCGTCTCGATACCGGCGCGCTGGTGGAATTCGGTACGCACATAACCCGGGCACACCGCGTGGATGCCCACCCCGGTGCCCGCCAGTCCGTTGGCCAAGCCCTCGGAGAAGAACACCACCCAGGACTTCGACGCGGAGTACGTCGACCCCCGCCCGGGCAACAGTCCGGCGACGCTGGCAATGTTGATCACCGTTCCGGTGTGGGCGGCCAACATCGGGGGCAGCGCGGCGCGGGTCAGTTGCATCACCGCGGTGACATTGACGTCGAGTTGGTGCTGCAGTACCGCCATGTCGGTGGCCCAGAATTCCCCGGAGGTACCCAGGCCGGCGTTGTTGACCAGCACCCGAACCCCTGCCGCGACCCGTTCGGCAACCCGGTCGCGGTCGGCGGCCAGGGCCAGATCCGCCGGCAGAACCTCGACGTCGATGCGGTGGGCCGCGCGCAGTTCCGCCGCCAACGCCACCAAGCGATCGACATCGCGGGCCACCAGCACCAGGTCATGGCCATCACGCGCGAAGCGGCGGGCATAGCCTTCGCCGATGCCGGAGGTGGGACCGGTGATCAGGGCGACGGGTCTGGACACCCCGTCACCCTAGCGGCCTGATCAGGTCAGGTAGTTCGGCGCCTGGGTGCCGGTGCGAGGCTGCTGCGGGCGCAGCAGTGGCGGGGACTCGCTACGACCGGGGGGCAGTTGCGGTTGCGGGCGGCCCGGTTCGGGGATTCGGCGGGAGGACTGCGCCGCAGCAGCCTGGGCCGGGATGGGCGGCAGCACCCGCAGTAGATCGTTGAACTGCCGCACAGCGCGCAGGCCCTCGTCCCACTCGGCCCGGGTGGCGGAGATCGGCATCGCCAGCAGCGTCCAGTTCTGCTCGTTCCACATGATCTCCACGCAGTCCGGAGCGGTGTGGGCGAAGGTGACCATCCGGCGATCGCAGGCCCGACGTGCCGCGTCGAGGTTGTTGGAGTACATCATTCGGGGACCGATCGCACCGAGCAGCCAGACATCGCTTTCGCGGGGTTCCTTGACGCCCTTGAGTCGCAGGTCCAAGACGACGTTGGTGCCGACCTTGCGGTGCAGGGCGATCACCGTGGCGACGTCCTCGACGTCGAAAACGTAGACCGCCTCGCCGCGAATCTGACCGAGCACCACGTTGCGGGCGTTGACCTCGCCGACCGTCGACATCACGCCGCGCTTCCAGCGGTCGATGATCTCGCTCGATTCCTCTTCGTAGTCGAACCCGTGCGAGCGTGCCCAGGACTTACGTCGGCGGCCGAGACCGCGACGACGTCCCACCTCCACGTACAGCAGGACTCCCGCACCCACGAAGCAGAGTGCGGCCAGCGTGAACCAGAACGGAACCATCGGATGTAGCCTAACCGCTCACTGCGCCTTCCACAGATTCCGAGCCGGTCACAACCCGATCACCATTCCAGCGCGGCCGCTCCACTGCTGAGCAGACACAAACTCGCGTGAATTCAGCCCAAAACGTGCGAGTTTGCGTCTGCTCGGGGGGGTGCTCTTATCCCAGGATCAGCGAGTCGCCGTCCGGGGCCAGGTTGACCGGCACCACGTCACCGTCGTGGATCTCGCCGGCCAGCAGCAGCTTGGCCAACTTGTCACCGATGGCCTGCTGGATCAGCCGCCGCAGCGGCCGGGCGCCGTAGACCGGATCGAACCCGCGGTCGCCCAGCCATTCCTTGGCCGGCAGGGACACCTGCAGTTCCAGGCGACGCTGAGCCAGTCGCTTCTGCAGCGCAGCCAGTTGGATGTCAACGATCTGGACCAGTTCCTCGGGGGCGAGCGCGTCGAAGATCAGCACGTCGTCGAGACGGTTGATGAACTCCGGCTTGAACTTCGCCCGAACCGCCGCCATCACCTGCTCCTCGTCACCGCCGGACCCGAGGTTCGAGGTCAGGATGAGGATGGTGTTGCGGAAGTCGACCGTTCGGCCCTGGCCATCGGTCAGCCGTCCTTCGTCGAGCACCTGCAGCAGCACGTCGAACACGTCCGGGTGGGCCTTCTCGACCTCGTCGAACAGCACCACCGTGTACGGGCGCCGGCGCACCGCTTCGGTGAGCTGACCACCCTGGTCGTAGCCGATGTAGCCGGGAGGGGCGCCAACCAGCCTTGCCACCGAATGCTTTTCGCCGTACTCGCTCATGTCGATGCGGACCATCGCCCGCTCGTCGTCGAAGAGGAATTCGGCCAGTGCCTTGGCCAGTTCGGTCTTACCGACGCCGGTGGGGCCGAGAAACAGGAACGATCCGGTGGGCCGGTTGGGGTCGGCGACCCCGGCCCGGGTGCGGCGCACCGCATCAGAAACTGCGGCGACGGCTTTCTTCTGGCCGATGACGCGGTGCCCGAGTTCGTCCTCCATGCGCAGCAGCTTGGCGGTCTCACCCTCCAGCAGTCGGCCGGCCGGGATGCCGGTCCACGCCGCCACCACGTCGGCGATGTCGTCGGGTCCGACCTCTTCCTTGAGCATCACGCCCTCGCGGGCCTGCGCCTGCGGGAGTGCCGCGTCGAGCTTTTTCTCCAGCTCGGGAATGCGGCCGTACCGCAGTTCGGCCGCCTTGGCCAGATCACCGTCGCGTTCGGCCCGATCGGCCTCACCCCGCAGATCCTCGAGCTGTTCTTTGATCTCGCGGACGATGTCGATGGCGGTCTTCTCGTTCTGCCATCTAGTCGTCAGTTCTGCCAATTTCTCTTTTTGGTCGGCCAGTTCGGCGCGCAACTTCTCCAGCCTGGCGGCGGACGCCTCATCTGATTCCTTTTCCAGCGCCATCTCCTCGATCTCCAGGCGGCGCACGAGGCGCTCGACCTCGTCTACCTCGACGGGCCGGGAGTCGATCTCCATGCGCAGCCGGGAGGCAGCCTCATCGACCAGGTCGATGGCCTTGTCCGGCAGGAACCGGCTGGTGATGTAGCGGTCGGACAGCGTTGCAGCGGCCACCAGAGCGGAGTCGGTGATGCGCACGCCGTGGTGCACCTCGTAGCGGTCCTTGAGGCCGCGCAGGATGCCGACGGTGTCCTCCACCGAGGGCTCGCCGACGAACACCTGCTGGAACCGGCGTTCCAGGGCGGCGTCCTTCTCGATGTACTTGCGGTACTCATCGAGCGTCGTCGCGCCGACCAGTCGCAGTTCGCCGCGAGCCAGCATGGGCTTGATCATGTTGCCGGCGTCCATCGCGCCTTCGCCGGTCGCGCCGGCGCCGACGATGGTGTGCAACTCGTCGATGAACGTGATGATCTGCCCGGCGGAGTCCTTGATCTCGTCGAGCACTGCCTTGAGGCGTTCCTCGAATTCGCCGCGGTACTTCGCGCCGGCAACCATGGACCCCAGGTCCAGCGAGATGACGGTCTTGTCGCGCAGGCTCTCGGGAATGTCGCCGTCGATGATGCGCTGGGCCAGACCCTCGACGATGGCGGTCTTACCGACGCCGGGCTCACCGATGAGCACCGGGTTGTTCTTGGTACGACGGCTCAGCACCTGGATGACGCGGCGAATCTCGTTGTCGCGCCCGACAACCGGGTCGAGCTTGCCTTCACGGGCGCGGGCGGTCAGGTCGGTGGAGTACTTCTCCAACGCCTGGTACTTCGCCTCGGGGTCGGCACTGGTGACCCGGGCGCTGCCGCGCACCTTGACGAAGGCCTCGCGCAGGGCCTGCGGAGAGGCGCCGGCGCCGGTGAGCAGTTTGGCGACGTCGGAGTCGCCGGCGACAGTGGAGCCTGCGGAACGACCCGAGTATCCGGCCAGGCCGACCATCAGATGCTCGGTGGAGACGAACTCGTCGCCCATCTCGGTGGCCAGTTGCTGGGCGGCGTTGATCGCGGCCAAAGATTCCCGGGACAGCTGCGGCTGCGATGTCGCGCCACTGCTGGCAGGGAGCCGGTCAACGAGGCGCTGGGCCTCGGCCCGGATGGTCGCCGGGTTGACCCCGACCGCCTCAAGCAGTGGGCCGGCGATGCCGTCGGTCTGGGTGAGCAGCGCCGAGAGCAAGTGGGCGGGCCGGATCTCCGGGTTGCCGGCCGAACTGGCGGCCTGCAACGCGGCGGTCAGCGCCGCCTGGGTTTTGGTGGTCGGGTTGAACGAGTCCACTCCGACGTCCTCCATTTCTGCTGTTAGAAGCTTGTCGAGGTATACAACACCAGAATTCTTGAGTCTGTTCCACTCAAGTCTAGTGAGTTCACGCCGTACACCGGTAGAGACTTCCGACATCTGTTCACGAGACTCGTACCGCCCCGTTGTTATCGAACATATGATCGAATCATGGGTGACCTCGCCGCCATCGGGTACAACGGCCAACCCCTGCGGCCGCCGTTTCGGCCGGTGCATCCCGCACTGGCGGTGCTGGTTGATCTGAGCATCCTGTTCCCACGGCGCCCGCACCGCTCCGGCCGCTACCATCCGCACGGCCTGCAGATGGACAAAGTCGTACCGGGCTCCCTGACCTGCTGGGGGCTGTGCGAACAAGGCGAGTGGTGGGGCCTGGTCACCTACGACATCAGCTACGGCACACATCGGAGGCCGGTGACGCATTGGGTGCCTGCCTGGACACTGCACCGGGCGGTGCGGGGCTAGATTCTGCGCCATCGACAGTAATTCGCGTAGGTTCCCTCGGTGAGCAACATGGGCTCCGGCCTCAAGGAACTGATCCCGTTGGCGTTGATCATTGCGATTTCACCGCTGTCGATCATCCCGGGCATCCTGGTCTTGCACACCCCGCGCCCGCGCCCCACCAGCCTTGCCTTCCTGTGCGGGTGGATATTGGGCATCGCGGTGATCACCGGGGCGTTCGTGGGCGGAGCCGACATCTCCAACAACGGGCTGGACAGCAAACCCACCTGGGCCCCCTACGTCCGCATCGTCCTCGGCGCCGCCCTGATCGCCTTCGGCCTCTACCGGTGGTTCGGCCGGCACCGCCGGGCCCACAACCCGAAGTGGATGACCGCGATGGGTTCGATGGGGCCTGGGCGGGCCTTCATCACGGCGATCGTGTTGACGGTCGCCAATCTCAAAGTCTTCACGATGTGCGCCGCGGCCGGCGTGGCCATCGGCACCGCCGCACTGGGCCGTACCGGAGCCTGGCAAGCAGTGCTGATCTTCACCGCGCTCGCGGCATCGACGGTGGCCATCCCCGCGCTGGGGTATCTACTCCTCGGCGAGCGACTCGACGCGCCACTGGAACGGGTCAAGGACTGGATGGAGCGAAACCACAGCGCTCTGGTCGCCGCGATACTGCTGGTGATCGGTTCGGCGCTGCTATACAAGGGAATTCACGCGCTCTAGCAGGGGCGCCTCCGCGGCACTAGCATCACCTGGTGCGGCAGGGGCAGGTCAGCGGGTTTGCCGCCACCATGACGACGGTGGCCATGGGCCTGGGCAGCGCCGTGGCCGTCGGCGATCTGCGAATCCTGGCGGCCAACATCTCCCTGGTCCGCAACGGCCTGGGCTTCTCGCACGGCACGACTATCTTCGTCTCATCCTTGGCGACCCTGACCCTGGCCGCCTCGGTGCTCGGCGCGGGCGTGCTGGGTGACAAGTACGGCATGAAGCGGATGTTCATCGCCGGCGCGTGCGCCGCTGTGGCATTCGGGTTCATCGGCGCGGCGGCTCCCAACGTCGTGGTGCTGATGATCGCCAGAGCCTGTATCGGGGTGGCGTTCGCATTCCTGAGCGGCCTGTCGCTGGCCATCATGAACGCCGTCTTTCCGCCGGAGCGTCGCGCCGGTGCGATCGCGTGGTACCTCGCCGCGGTCTATGCATTCGGTGTGCTGCCGGCGACGATCGGCAGTGCACTGGCCGAGCAATTCAGTTGGCGCATTGGGCTTCTTGTCACACCCGTGCTCGCAGTCCTCGTCGTGGTGATCACCCTGCGCTACGTCCCGGAGACGCAGAGTTCACACCGCGGGACCGACCTCCCCGGCCTGTTGCTGATCGCCGTCGCACTCGTCGGCGTCACCTACGGCATCTCCGATTTGCAGAGTGGCGTCGATCTCGCCGCGATCGCATCGATCCTGGCCGGCATCGGCGCCGCGGCCGCGTTCGTGTGGTGGGAGTTGCGCTGTGACGATCCGGCGCTGGATCTGCGGATCTTCCGCTCGCCCCGGTTCAATGCCGTGGTCAGTGCAGGCGCCGCCAACAATCTGGTGCAGGGCGGATCGATGACCATGGTCACCTTCTACCTTGTCGTCGTCCGCGATCTGTCCACCTGGGCGTTCGCCTTGCTTCTCATCCCGGCCACACTGGTGGCCGCACTGGCTGCCGTCGGTGCCGGCCGGGCGGCGGCACGCTTTGGCAACGGCACCGTGGTGGTGGCAGGCCTGTCGGTATTGGCGATCAGCCTGCTGGCCCGGCTGTCATTCCGGTTCGACACCCC
>Ga0164292_10005744_pt1 | contig 10165 bp, 9 predicted proteins | sample GEODES117metaG_FD_111486 | JGI IMG/M metagenome (GOLD analysis project Ga0164292, IMG submission 111486) | Eutrophic lake water microbial communities from Lake Mendota, Wisconsin, USA - GEODES117 metaG | ecosystem: Environmental > Aquatic > Freshwater > Lake | place: USA: Lake Mendota, Wisconsin... | reverse complement strand
TGCAGGCCCCTGATGAAGCGGGCTTGAAAGATTTTTACCAAGCCTATGGTTTCAAAGGCTTGGTGTCTTCCATGTCGGCCAATGACAAACCAGCTGGCAGCGCTCACAACGGGGGCTTGAGTGAGGTGGGTCAGTTGGCTGATGCGCCCTTGTCAGAAGAGGTGCACCCGCAGCATTACGACACCGTGTTGGACTGGGCCCTGTTTGACACTTGGCTGGCCAAAATTCAAGCCGCCGACTTGGTGGCCTTGGACACCGAAACCACGTCTCTGGTGGAAATGCACGCCCAAGTGGTGGGCATCAGCGTGTGCATTGCCCCAGGTGAAGCCGCTTACATTCCGCTGGCGCACAACGCCGCCGATGCACCCACGCAATTGCCCTTGAACGAAGTCCTTGCGCGTTTGAAGCCTTGGCTGGAAGACGCCAGCAAACCCAAATTGGGCCAGCATGTGAAATACGACCGCCATGTGTTGGCCAACCATGGCATTGAGGTGCAAGGCTTCATGCACGACACCATGTTGCAAAGTTATGTGTTGGAAGTGCACAAGCCCCATGGCTTAGAGAGTTTGGCCCTGCGGCATTTGGGCCGCAAAGGTATGTCGTATGAAGAGCTGTGCGGCAAGGGCGCGCATCAAATTTCATTTGCGCAAGTGGATGTGCCCACTGCTGCCACCTATGCCTGTGAAGACGCCGACTACACGCTGGCCATCCACCGCAAGCTTTGGCCCTTGTTGCAGGCCGATGCCAAACTGAATTTTGTGTATCAACTGGAAATGCAAAGCAGCGAAGCGCTTTACCGCATCGAGCGCAACGGTGTGCTGATTGACGCACCCACTTTGGCCGCGCAAAGCCACGCCTTGGGGCACCGCATCATGCAGCTCGAGCAAGACGCTTATGCGATTGCCGGTCAGCCGTTCAACTTGGCCTCACCCAAGCAGCTGGGTGAAATCTTCTTTGACAAACTGGGTTTACCGGTCATCAAGAAAACCGCTACTGGTGCGCGCAGCACCGATGAAGAAGTGTTGGAAAAACTCGCTGAAGACTACCCGCTGCCCGCCAAGATTTTGGAGCACCGCTCTTTGAGCAAACTCAAAGGCACTTACACCGACAAGTTGGCGCAACTCGCCAACCCGCGCACGGGCCGCGTGCACACCCACTATGCGCAAGCCGTGGCCGTGACGGGGCGCTTGTCCAGCAACGACCCCAATTTGCAAAACATCCCCATCCGCACGCCTGAAGGGCGCAAGGTGCGCGAAGCGTTTGTGGCCGCGCCCGGTCATGTGATTGCCAGCGCGGATTACAGCCAAATTGAATTGCGCATCATGGCGCACATCAGCGACGACCCAGCCTTGTTGAAAGCGTTTCACGATGGCCTGGATGTGCACAAAGCCACGGCGGCTGAGGTGTTTGGGCTCACGCCTGATACGGTCAGCAGCGAACAACGCCGCTATGCCAAGGTCATCAATTTCGGCCTGATTTATGGCATGAGCGCTTTTGGTTTGGCCAAAGCGCTGGGCATCGACAACACGGCGGCCAAAAACTACATCGAGCGTTATTTCCAACGTTTTGCAGGTGTGAAACGCTACATGGACGACACCCGTGCGCAGGCCAAAGCCCAAGGCTATGTGGAAACCGTGTTCGGGCGTCGTTTGTACCTGCCCGAGATCAATTCACCCAACGGTCCGCGTCGCGGTGGGGCCGAACGTGCAGCGATCAACGCGCCCATGCAAGGCACAGCAGCTGACCTGATCAAGCTCAGCATGGTGAAAGTACAGCAGGTGCTGGACGCACAACACAAAGGCACGCGCATGATCATGCAAGTGCATGACGAGTTGGTGTTCGAGGTGCCCGAGGCGGAGGTGGAATGGCTGAAATCCGAAGTGCCCCGTTTGATGGCGGGTGTGGCCGAGTTGAAAGTGCCTTTGCTGGCCGAGGTGGGCGTGGGGGCCAACTGGGACCAAGCCCACTGAAACATCCAAACCCTGCGGCGGCTTGATTTGTCAAACCAGGCAACGCCCAGATGGCTCTAGCGCAGCGCCTTAGGCACCGAGATGCTGAAGTTGTCGGGCGAACGATGTCGCATCAACTCTCGGTAAATCAATGCTTGGTAACGCGCATTTTTAGCGGGCGTGGTGGAGTGGTAGGCTGCGATGCCAAACCAAGTCAGGCCATGCTGGGCAATTTGCTTGCTCAGCAACCAAGCACCGACATAGGTGTTGACACAGGCATCCTTCAATTCGTTTTCTCCAATCCCATGCTTCTCCAGCGTGGGCAGGTGAACCGTGTTCACCTGCGCCACCCCGATGTCTTTCGTGCCGTTGGTGTTGTGGTTGATGGCTTTGGGGTTGAGGCGGCTTTCCACCATTAAAATGGCTTTCAGGAGTTGCGGGTCCACTTGGTGAAATTGGGCCGCGCCTGCAATGCATTGGTCTAGGGATGCATGTTTCATGGGCGGGTTGGATTTTGCTTGCACATCGGTCAGGCCCCAACACAAGGCCGCAAGCCAACAAACCATCAAACTTGACAGTTGCATAGGCTTTGTTTGTAAAAAGTAAATCATGCGAAATGAATTCTTTGGTGTTGATAAAGACAAATTAAATCGCTAATAAGGTAAATAATTGGTATTTTAAAAATAAATTTGTATATTTTGTATTCAATTCTGTGGTTTTTTGACAAAATTCAGACATTCAAGCGGACCTGGCTTGGCGGACACATCTTCCAAGCCCTCTTTGCTGGGGCGCATAATCACCAGCCTTCGCATGCCCAAACCCGCCCTATGAACCCCGCCTTACTGACCGATGGCCAAGCCTTGTTGGCCCCTGCCCAACTATGGGTCAAGCCAAACCGCCGTATCTGGTTGCAAACCGCTTTGGGGGTTGGCTATGCCGCCGCCGCGCTGCCCGTGGTGGCCCAAACCGCCGTCAAAACCTCGGGTGATGGACTGGTTCACGGCGAAGTGATGATCGATGTGGCCGGCTTCAAGATGCCGGCCTACCGCAGCGCACCCGCTGGTCGATCCAATCTGCCGGTCGTGTTGGTGGTGTCTGAAATCTTTGGTGTGCACGAATACATCGCAGACGTCACACGCCGCTTGGCGCACCAAGGCTACTTGGCGATCGCCCCTGAATTGATGGTTCGTCAAGGTGATGCCGGCAGCTACGGCGAAATCAGCAAGTTGATCGCAGAGGTGGTGTCCAAAGTGCCGGACGCCCAAGTGATGAATGACTTGGATGCCTGTGTGGCTTGGGCCTCAGCCCATGGCGGCAACACCGCCAAACTGGCCATCACAGGCTTTTGTTGGGGCGGTCGCATCACCTGGTTGTATGCCGCGCATCAATCCGCTGTCAAAGCCGGTGTGGCCTGGTATGGCCGCTTGGTTGGGCCCAGCTCAGCCCTGACCCCCAAACAACCAGTTGAACTGGTGGCGCAATTGAAAGCCCCCGTCTTGGGCCTGTACGGCGGTGCAGACAGTGGCATTCCTCTAGACAACGTCGACACCATGAAAGCAGCTTTGGCTGGTGGCAACAACAGCGCCAAAGCCAGCGTGTTTCAAATCTACCCTGACACGCCCCATGCATTTCATGCCGATTACAGAACCAGCTACCGTGAGGCGGCAGCCAAAGACGGTTGGTCGCGCATGTTGGCCTGGTTTCAACAACAGGGCGTGGCATGAGCTTGTTGCTGAGCCAAGAAAACGTACAACGATGAATCTGATTTTGTGGGCCACCGTGCTGGGTACGTTAGGTGCAGGCGTGGGCAGTGTGTTGCTGGCGGCCTTGCTGTCGCGTGCGCTTTTGGGACGCTTCACCCAACATTTGTTGAGCCTGGCAGCGGGCGCATTGTTGGCCACAGCCTTCATGCATTTGCTGCCGGAGGCGTTTGAATCAGACATCGCGCCCAATGTGTTGTTCACCACCTTGTTGTTGGGCTTGGTTTTTTTCTTTTTGTTGGACAAGGCCGAGTTGTGGCACCACGGTCATGAGCACGGACATGCCCACGCAGACCACCATACGCACGCGCATCACCACAGTCATGACCAGCACGCGCATGGTCCACAGGGTCACGACACACCAGAAGTCGACAAAGGTTTTGCAGGCAGTTGGGCGGTCTTGACCGGTGACAGCGTGCACGCTTTTGGCGATGGCATCTTGGTGGCTGCTGCGTTCATGACCGACATCCGTTTGGGGGTGGCGGCATCGCTGGCGGTGCTGGCGCATGAGATTCCTCACCACATGGGGGACTTGGCCGTGTTGCAACGCGGCTTTGGCCAAGGGCGCGGGGCATTGCTCAAGCTGTGCATGGCTGGTGGTGTCACCGTGCTGGGTGGCCTGCTGGGCCATTTCTTGATTGAAGGCCACGAAGCCTGGTTGCCTTTCATGCTGGTGGTGGCCAGCAGCAGCTATGTGTATGTGGCCTTGGCCGACTTGATTCCACAATTGCAAAAGCGCTTAACCGCGCCCGCAACCGCCATGCAAGTGCTGTGGTTGTTTGCAGGGATTGCCTTGGTGACGGCGGCCACCGAGTTGATGCACGTGCATTGAACAGGTTCTCAATTTTTTCAGTTGGGGCCATCTAGCGGCCCAGCGTTCAAGCATGATTTGGAGTGGCAACATGGAATTTTCAGAACTCATCAAAGCCCGCAAAAGCGTGCGCGGATATTTACCAAAACCTGTACCCCGCGAAGTGATTGAAGAGATCATCGAGGTGGCCAAGTGGGCACCGTCAAGCATGAACACCCAGCCTTGGTATGTGCATGTGGTGACGGGCGAGCCTTTAGATCGCATCCGCCAAGGAAACTCGGACAACATGATGAACGGCGTGCCACCGAAACGCGACTTCCCCATGAAAGAAGAATACGAAGGCATCCACCGTAGACGACAAGTGGACATTGCCATTCAGTTGTTCGAGGCCATGGGCATTGCGCGCGACGACAAAGCCCGCCGAACCGATTGGGTGATGCGCGGTTTTCGCCAATTCGATGCCCCGGTCTCGTTGGTCTTGACCTATGACAAATACCTCGAACCAGCAGCCATCAGTCAATTTGATTTAGGTGCCTTGTCGCATGCCATTGTGCTGGCAGCTTGGGAGCGTGGTTTGGGCTGTGTCATCAACGGCCAAGGCATCATGCAGTCCAAGGTAGTGCGCGAGCATGCCGGCATTCCAGATGATCAAAACATCATGATCTGCATTGCCATGGGCTATCCGGATGAAGATTTCGTGGCCAACCATGTGAAGTCAGTGCGTGAAGACAATGAAAAATTTGTCCGTTACGTGGGATTTTGAAGACCCCAGCAACGATGGCGCTTCAACCGATCAAGCGTTGCACAAACCACCAGAATGCGACCAGGAAAACGGACACTGATCCCCAGCGCATCAGGTTTTTTTGGGCAACTTGACTTCTGAACAACACGACCACGGGCAAGCCAACCAGCAGCACGGCCAAAAGTTGGCCCAATTCAACCCCCAGATTGAATGCCAGCATGGTTTCGAGAAAATACATACTCGACAAACCCAGTTCTCTCAGGCCATTGGCAAAGCCCATGCCATGGATCAAGCCAAAGACAAATGCCATCTTCCAATGGCTGAACTGAAAACGCGTTTGCAAATTCATGGCCGCCGACACCATGATGGACAGGGCAATCACAGATTCAATGAACCGATTGGGCAGGCTCACCCAACCCAAGACCGAGCAAATCAAGGTGATGGAATGCGCCAAGGTGAATGCGGTAATCACCTTCAGGGCAAATTTCGTGGCTGTTTCGGGATGGGGTGCAGCAGCATGGGTGGCTGCAGGCTGAAGTAACAACAGGCCTGGCAAAAGCAGGGTCAACAAAAACAGCAGGTGATCCGGACCTTCCAGGACATGCCTTGCCCCTTCTTGAATGAAGAGCCAAAAGGTGGACCAAGCTTTGGCCTCACCCAACACAAAGCGTTGAACCGCATGGGCACTGTCAAACACTGACGATATTTCATCTTCAGACAGACGCAATTTGAAAAAGGCACGCCCCAACTTGTCGTTTTGGGTGAAGAATTGGTAACGAACAACGACAAATTTGGGGGGTTGGGCGTCAAGCGGGGCGTTGAAGCGTTGGCGCACATACAAGCCATCGTTGTGCAGTACCACCGATTGCGCATCGAACACGAATGCAACGGACGCGCCATCTATCTCTATGTCCAGTGAATCCTGAATCACTTTTGTGATGGCGGGCTGCATCGCCGCCAATTGATCAGGGGATGGTGCTGCGGCATCCGTTTGCGCAGCTTGTTGCAGCAAGTTGCCCAGGTCGCGAACGATGAAGTCGAGTTCCAGTTGCAGTCGACCCTCTGCTTCACGGATCGTCACATAGCTGTTGCCTGTTTGATGGGCCAACGTCAACCCATGGTTGGCCCACAGGCCGACTGCCAGCGAGGCCCAAAGCAGAAAACGGTGCAAAGGAGAGGGTAAAGCCAGCATGGTCAAGAGGCAGGCGCAAGCGCCTCCAAGGTCAATGGTTTGAGACTTTGCGGGTAGTCTTTGCGAAGTTCGGCATGTAATTTTTTAAACTGACGCATGCCTTCTTCTTTAGGCATCATGCCTTGTTGAACAGCCTGTAAAACATGGATGGCCAGAATGAATTTAACCTCTTCGGCATTGACTGTGCTGTCTCTGGCCTTGAGCAAGCTGTTGCCGATGGTCAGCATTTCAGTCAATTCTTCTCTTGTTTGAGAAAAAGGGGCTAGTGGGTTGTCGCTGAAGCTGTCGTAAAACTGGTTTTTAAACAGCAGGTATTTGGCCTGTTCATTGAACGGGGCTTTGCCATCCAACTTGAGCGCTGTTCGGTAGTGATTCAGAGCGGACAGGTAAAGACCGATTTGCGGAGATTTCTCCAACTTGAAACCCACACGGGCCAACTCGCTCAGCAGCAATGTCGATTCCAGCCCTTTGACCGCACCATGGCTGATGATGTCTTGGTTGAACAAGTCGCGAATTTCATCCAACGTGGTACCCAGCAAAAAATGCGCTTTGGCTTTGCCCGCAGGAGAAGAGCTTGTCACCAGTATTTGCTGGGTTTCAGTCAGCTTGGCAAGGTAGTTTTGTCGCACTTCAGTGGTGATGGAATCATGTGACCAACTGGTTGCGCACAACAGCCAATGAAGAGCCCACAGCAGGCTCCAACGAAGGTGGAATCCAGGTTTTTTCATTTGTCGGGGGGCGGGGGCGGGGGATCGATTTTCTCGCCTTTGTAAAAAGCCAAGGCACCAGGGTGAATCGCCATGCCATGTCGGCCGGTGCCGGGATCTGTCAACTTCAATGATGCCGCCGAGTCCATCAAGGCGCGTGTCACCAAATAACCATGGTACAGAGGCACATCCGGTCGGGTCACCAACAGGTACTTGCCGTTGTCCACCATGATCTGTAATTCAAGGGGCTTGAAACTCTCAAATGGCGCATCGCCCGCAAACATTTGCCGCGCGTCTTCATGAGACAACACCGCCAGCTTGACTTGGTCTGTTTTGAGCAGACTGGCCATGCGACCCAAATCTTGTGTGCGGCTGACCAGTGCGCGACTCAGCGGGAGGTTTTGCCGCAGCGTGGCCACCCAAAGATCGCCAATGTCATCTCCGGTGTAGTCTTGATGCGATGTCAGGATCACCATGTTGCGCTTGCGAAACACATCCCAAAAACGATAGGGCGTGTGCGCCAAGGCCACGGTGACAGGCAAGGCTGCCAATGTCAGTACGAGTGACAGTTTGGAAAGTAATGAGCGTCTATGCATTGACAAGGTTCCAAAAAAAAGAGCGAGGTTCACTCGCTCTTTTTGGTGAGGATGAAAAGAATTATTTCTTGCCGAAAATTTCCATCGGGCAAATGGTGGTCACGGCATAGTTGGGCACATCAACCACGTTGCTGATGCGCAAGTCGCAAGCGACGCTGGCAATCACCAGTGCTTGCTCTTTGCTCAAGCCTTTGGTGGCCATCAGCCAGTCGATCATGGCGATCATGGAGTTGCGTGCAGCCAAGGTCAAATCGTTGGACAGGTTGGTCAGCGGTTTGATTTTTTCGCTGTCAAGGTAAGCCCACTGGGGTGGTACTTCACCGGCTTTTTTCAAGGGATAACCGACCACAGCGTGGAAGCTGTCTGGCTCCAATTTCTTGATTTGTGAGCCACCTTCGAACATGGGTTGTTTGACCAAAGAGGCCATGCCCTTGCGTATTTCGGTGGATACAGTCACAACTGCACCCATTTCAATGGCGGTACCTGCCACTTCACCATCGCCTTGTGCGTAGTGCACGTCACCAATGAAGAAGCCGCAACCGTCGATGTAGCAGGGCAACAACAGGGTGGTGCCTTCAACCATTTGCTTGACGTCCATGTTGCCGCCGTTTTCACGGGGAGGCACGGTGCGCAAGCACTTGTCTTTGTGGCTGCCGTTGGGACCGCAGATTTCTGCAGGGCGGGCACTGATAGGTTGAGGTGGCAGAGCCACGCCACCCGCAGCACCCAGTTGGCTTTCGCGGGCCAACCATTTTTCAACCTCTTCTTCGCCAGGCATGACACCCACCGAACCCATGAAGCCATTCATGGGAATGCGAACGCCAGGCAGCTGAGCAGAGACGGCCTCGTAGCGGTTCAGTTTCCAGTTGGCCACATAAGGATCTGGGAACATGTCGGGCAAAAAGCCAAAACCAGGAATCAGGGTGGTGTAACCGTATTCATTGGGATTGATGTCAATCAGTTTGATGGCCAACACATCGCCGCGCTTGGCGCCTTCAATGTGGATGGGGCCGGTCATCGGGTGAATCAGGTTGGTGTCAATCGCCGTGACGTCTTTGGCAACAGAGTTGATATTGAGTTTGGCGTCCAGGGCGTCACGTGTGTGAACCACGATCAAATCACCGGGTTTCGCGCGGGCAATGGGCTTGATGGCGGGATGGTAACGGTTGAAACAATTGGGGTCATTTTCACAATGCTCCCCTTTTTTCGTGATTTCAACGATGGTTTGGGTCTTGACGTTGGTGGTGTCAGCAAAAGCATTGGTGAAAAAGAAACCAATCAACAACCACCCGAGGGAGGGCTTGGCGAAATACTTCATGTCAGTCCTTGTGTGATGGGGAAAGAAATTTTTGTTTTTTAGACAAGGGATGATCATTCAGAACCGCTTTTTGGCTTGAATGCCCCAAGGATAACCTTGGTATATATAGGTTAATCACGAGACATGCACTTAAGCGGTGCATTTCAAGCTGTTGCCAAGGGTAAACCCGGGGTGTTGCACCAATCGCTCCAACTGCCCGCATACAAAGCAGGCCGGCCCAAGCCAGCCACTTCCATCGCCAATACATTCGGCACTGCGCTGATACCGCTGCCGCAGTGGTGCACCACGCTGCTGGCCGCGCGGCCATTCAAGAGTGCTTCAAATTCGGCTTTCAATACATCGGGGCTTTTCATGAAACCCTCGGGCGTGAAATTGCTGTTGAAAGGGCGGTTCAAGGCGCCTGGAATATGCCCTGCCACCGGATCGAAAGGCTCGGTCTCTCCTTTGAATCGCGCAGGGGCCCGTGCATCCACGATGGTTTGCTTGGGCTGGCCCAAGGCCGCTGACACATCGGCCGTGAATTTGAGCGCGACCAAGCTGTCTCGCAATGGAAAAGAAGAGGCTTTCACGGCTGCGGCAGGACCACTGGCCACCGCACCACCAGCCGTCACCCAAGCTTGCAAACCACCATCCAGCACCGCCACGGCATCATGGCCGCACCACTTGAGCATCCACCACAGTCGGCCGCAGTAGTTCATGGTTTGACGGTCATAGACCACCACTTGTGTTTGCGCGTCAATGCCGCAGCTGCTGAGCCACTTGGCAAAGTGTTCGCGGGTAGGCAGTGGATGACGACCGCCATTGACTGCCAACGCTTTGTCGTGCGTCGCCAAGTCGATGTTGATGTCGGCAAACAATGCACCAGCGATGTGCTGTGTTTCAAACTGCGTGCGACCGGCAGCAGCGTTGTTCAAGTCGGCACTGCAATCAACCACCACCAAGGGGGCGCGCAGTGCTTGCAATTCGTTCACAGATATCAAGGTGGTGTACATGCTCAATGCTCCTCAGCAGGTGAATCGGGAACGGCGCGGGTGCGCAACACAGTGGAGGCCACGCCACTGGCGATGATCAAGCCCATGCCCAGCCAGCC
>Ga0164292_10005742_pt1 | contig 10167 bp, 7 predicted proteins | sample GEODES117metaG_FD_111486 | JGI IMG/M metagenome (GOLD analysis project Ga0164292, IMG submission 111486) | Eutrophic lake water microbial communities from Lake Mendota, Wisconsin, USA - GEODES117 metaG | ecosystem: Environmental > Aquatic > Freshwater > Lake | place: USA: Lake Mendota, Wisconsin... | reverse complement strand
CTGCATCAGGGTCGATTTGCCGCTGCCCGAGACCCCGGTCAGACACACCAGCCGACCGAGCGGAATCTCGACATTCACCGACTTGAGGTTGTGCTCGGTGGCACCTTCCAGCACCAGCTTCGGCGTCGACGGTGTGACCGGCGCGAGTTGCGTGGCCGGGATCGATTTGCGCCCGGAGAGATAGTCGCCGGTGAGGGTGTCCGCGCGGCGCAGGCCCTCAGGCTCGCCCCAGTAGACGATCCGCCCGCCTCGCTCGCCCGGCCCAGGCCCGATGTCGAGCATGCGGTCGGCGGCAAACATCACCTGCGGATCGTGTTCGACCACCACCAGCGAGTTGCCGGCGTCGCGCAGCCGCTTCATGACGCCGATCACCCGGCCCATGTCGCGCGGATGCAGGCCGATGCTGGGTTCGTCCAGCACGAACAGGGTGTTGACCAGCGAGGTGCCGAGCGCGGTGGTCAGATTGATGCGCTGGACCTCGCCACCCGACAGCGTGCGCGACTGCCGGTCGAGGGTGAGATAGGCGAGGCCGACATCGGCCAGATAGCGCAGGCGCGCGCGCACCTCGGTGAGCAGCAGCAGGGTGGCCTCATCGAGCGGCGCCGGCAGCTCAAGCCGACCGAAGAGCGTGGTGACCCGCTCGATCGGCAGCAGCATGACATCGTGCACGCACAGACCGGGAAGGGTCTGCAGCTGCAGGTCCGACCATTGCGTGCCGGCCGGAGCGAAGCGCTGATAGCGGCCGGGGCGCGAGCCGCCATCGTCGGCGCCATCGAAGACTGCGTCGGCGTCGGCGCTCGAGCCGATTCGCCAGAGCAGGGCGTCGGGGCGCAGGCGCGCACCACGGCAGACGGTGCAGGGGGTGTAGGCCCGGTAGCGCGACAGCAGCACCCGGATGTGCATCTTGTAGGCCTTGGACTCAAGCCAGTCGAAAAAGCGCCGGATGCCATACCACTGTTTGTTGAAGTTGCCAGACCAGTCGGCACCGCCCTCGATCACCCATTGCCGATGCGCCTCCGGCAGATCCTTCCAGGCGATGTCGAGCGCCACGCCGCGCAGCTTGGCGTAGCGGACCATGTCGGCCTGGCATTCCTTGAAGCTCTCGGTCTGCCAGGGCTTGACCGCGCCGCCGCCCAGGCTTCGCGAGGCGTCAGGGATGACCAGACCGAGGTCGACACCGATGACCCGGCCGAAGCCGCGGCAGGTCTCGCAGGCGCCGATTGGTGAGTTGAAGGAGAACAGGCTCGGACTCGGGTCGGCATAGGCGATGCCGCACTCGGCGCAGGCCAGTGCGGTGGAGTAGCGCCATTCGTTCGCATCGCTGCCGTCTTCGGCCAGCGCATGCACCGCGAGTCGGCCGCTGCCCCGGTGCAGCGCGGCTTCGATCGCTTCGGCGACCCGCGCTTCATCGGCACCGGCAATCCGAAAGCGATCCTGGACCACGTTCAATGTCGGGCCAAGCTTGCCCACGCCGGGGGTGCGCGAATGCACCCGGGTATAGCCCTGAGCCAGCAGATGCTGCTCGATCTCGGCCTCGGTGAAGTTGCCCGGCACCTGCACCGGAAAGCTCACCACCAGCCTCGGGTCGCCGGCCTGCGAAGCCCGCTCGGCGACCGAGGCCCGGATGCTGGCCACGGTGTCGCGGGCAACCGGCCGGCTGCACTGTCGGCAATGCAGGCGGGCGGCGCGGGCAAAGAGCAGCTTCAGATGGTCGTTCAGCTCGGTCATGGTCCCGACTGTCGAGCGCGAGGTCCGAACCGGATTGGTCTGATCAATGGCGATCGCCGGCGGCACGCCCTCGATCCGGTCGACCTGCGGCTTGTCCATGCGGTCGAGGAACTGCCGCGCATAGGCCGAGAAGGTCTCGACATAGCGACGCTGGCCCTCGGCATAGAGCGTGTCGAAGACCAGCGAGGATTTTCCCGACCCCGACACACCGGTCACCACCACCAGCTCGCCGGTCGGAATGTCGATGTCGAGGTTGCGCAGATTGTGCTGCCGGGCCCCGCGGATGCGAATCGGCGGGGAGTCCGGGCGTTGGCGGGTCGGATCGGACATGGCGGTGTGTCGGCGCGGGAGAGCAGGAGATGGTACGGGAAACCCGCTTTTCGACGCCGGCACTATATAGTGGAGGCACAACCAGAGACAGGAGACGCCATGAGTTACCCGATCATCTCGGCCGATTCTCATATCACCGAGGCGCCCGATACCTACACCGCCCATATCGACCGGGCATGGCGCGACAAGGCGCCCCGCCTTATCTCCATCGATGGGCAGGGCGACGCCTTCCAGATCGATGGCATGAAGCGGCCGATCAATCTGGGTCTGGTCGCTGCCGCCGGCAAGCTGCCGGAAGAGATCACCGAGACTGGCGTCAAATTCAGCGACCTGCATCGCGGCGGCTGGGATCCGGACGCCCGTATGGCCGATCAGGACCGCGATGGCGTGGCCGCCGAAGTCATCTATCCCACGGTGGGCATGCTGCTGTGCAACCACGCCGACTTCGACTACAAGAAGGCCTGCTTTGACGCCTACAACCGCTGGATCGCGGACTTCTGCGGTCGGCATCCGACCCGCCTGCTCGGCTGCGGACAGTCCGCCGGTCGCTCGCCTGCCGAGATGATTCAGGATTTCAAGGCGATCAAAGCGCTCGGGCTGCGCGGCGTGATGATGCCAGGCAATCCGGCGCTCGAGGATTACGATTCGCCGATCTATGACCCGGTATGGGAGGCGGCGATCGAGCTTGACCTGCCGCTGTCATTCCACATCCTGACCGCGCGTGGCAATTCGACCGTGCGCGGGCCGCGCATCAACAGCTTCCTGTCGATCATCCGCGGCAATCAGGACATCATGGGCACGCTGATTTTCGGCGGCGTTTTCCAGCGCCATCCTGACTTGCGAGTGGTGTGTGTCGAGGCAGATGCCGGCTGGGTGCCGCATTACCTCTATCGCATGGACCATGCCTACAAGCGCCACCGCAACTGGCTCGCGCCGGGCGTCAAGCTCGAGAAGCTGCCAAGCGAATACTTCTCCGAGCATATTTACACCACCTTCCAGGACGACTGGGTGGCTTTCCGCTCCGCCGATCAGATGAACTGGCGCCGATTGATGTGGGCCAACGACTTTCCGCATTCGGATTCGACCTGGCCCTGGTCGCAGGAGATGCTTGCCGAGCAGTCGAAGGTGCTGAGCGGCGAACAGCGGCAGGCCATCCTGTGCGACAACGTCGCGCAGCTCTACAAGATCGACCTGGCGGCGCTGCACAGGACACCGCTGGCAGCCTGAGGCCGGTCTGCTCCTGGCCCGTCCGGCCCTGCCCGGGACGGGTCGGCGGCGGGTCTTCCCGCTTGGGCTAACATCGGCAGATCCCTTACGGAGTCCGCCCATGAGCAAGTCCATCGTATCGAGCGCCAGTGCCCCAGCCGCCATCGGCCCCTATTCGCAGGCGGTCAGGGTCGGCAGCACGGTCTATCTGTCAGGTCAGATTGCGCTCGACCCGGTGAGCGGCCAACTGGTCGAGGGCGGCTTTGAGGCGCAGGTCCATCGTGCCTTCCAGAACATGTTGGCGGTGACCGAGGCCGCCGGCGGCTCGCTCACCGACGTGGTCAAACTCACGCTCTTTCTGACCGATCTGGCCGACTTTCCCAAGGCCAACGAGATCATGCAGACCTACTTTGCGCAGCCCTATCCGGCGCGCTCGACCGTCGGTGTGGCGAGCCTGCCGCGAGGCGCGCTCTTCGAGGCCGAAGCGATCATGGTGCTGGCCTGATCTCTCGGTTGCGGTGACCGACCTCGGCAAGTTCGCGCGGCTCGGCATCCGCACCGAGGCCGACCTCCTGCTTCATCTGCCCCTGCGTTACGAAGACGAGACCCGCATCGTCGCGATCGCCGACGTGGCACCCGGCGAGACCGCCCAGGTGGCCGGCGAGGTCCGCAGCAACGAGATCGTGACCCGACCGCGGCGCATGCTGCAGGTCGAACTCGATGACGGCAGTGGTCGTATCGGTCTTCGCTTTCTGAATTTCTACGGGTCCCAGGTTGCTCAGCTCGGGGTCGGCCGCCGCCTGCGTGCCATGGGCGAGGTGCGTGGTGGCCTCTTCGGACTTGAGATGGTTCATCCGCGCTACCGGATGCTGGGTGGCGCCGATCGGCTGCCTGCAACGCTCACGCCGGTCTATCCGACGGTGGCCGGCATCGGTCAGTCCGATCTGCGCCGCACGATCCTCGAGGCGCTGGCCCGTACCGACTGGGCCGATACGCTTCGTCCCGGATGTGCCGAGCGGCTTGGGCTGCCTGCACTGATGCCTTCGCTGCGTCTGCTGCATCAGCCGCCGCCGGAGACACCCCTGTCGGCCATCGAGGACCGCACGCATCCGGCCTGCCGGCGCCTGGCCTTCGAGGAACTGCTCGCACAGCAACTGTCACTCAAGCGAGCCCGTGCCGCCCGTGCCGGCCAGCGTGCGGTGCCTCTGCCCGATCAGGCCCAGACCCAGCGTCTGCTGGCGGCGCTGCCCTTCGCGCTCACCGGCGCCCAGCAGCGTGCCTGGCACGAGATCTCGCGCGACCTTGCCGGCAGCGAGCCGATGAACCGTCTTTTGCAGGGCGATGTCGGCAGCGGCAAGACCGTGGTGGCGGCACTGGCCGCCATGCAGGCGATCGGCAGCGGTCGACAGGCCGCGCTGATGGCGCCCACCGAAATCCTCGCCGAGCAGCACTTTCGCAAGCTCGGCCCCTGGCTCGAGCCACTGGGCGTGCGGGTGGCCTGGCTGTCGGGTTCGCTCACCGCCTCGGCCAAGAAGAAGGTGCGGGCCCTGGCCGCCGCCGGCGAGGTCGATCTGCTGGTCGGAACGCACGCGCTGGTCGAAGAGTCGGTCGAGTTGCCGACGCTCGGTCTGGCGATCGTCGACGAGCAGCATCGCTTCGGTGTCGCGCAGCGCCTGGCCCTGCGGGCTACCCGCGGCGATGCCTTGCCGCACCAGCTGATGATGAGCGCGACACCGATCCCGCGTACGCTCGCAATGAGTTATTACGCCGACCTGGATGTCTCGGTCATCGACGAGCTGCCGCCGGGTCGCACGCCGGTGATCACCAAACTTGTCACCCAGTCGCGCCATGCAGAGGTGGTCGAGCGGGTGCGGGCGGCTGTGGCGCAGGGCCGGCAGGTCTACTGGGTCTGCCCGCTGATTGAAGAGTCCGAGACCCTCGATCTGCAGACCGCGATCGATGCCTTCGAATCGCTGTCGGCCGAACTCGCCGATCTGCGTGTCGGCCTGATCCATGGCCGGCTGCCGGTGGCCGAGAAAGCTGCCGCCATGGACGCTTTCGTGCGCGGTGAGATCGATCTGCTGGTGGCCACCACCGTGATTGAGGTGGGTGTCGATGTGCCCAATGCCTCGCTGATGGTGATCGAACATGCCGAGCGCTTCGGCCTGTCGCAGCTGCATCAGCTGCGCGGGCGGGTCGGCCGCGGCAGCGCGCAAAGCGTGTGCGTGCTGCTGTATCGGCCGCCGCTGTCGGCCAATGCCCGCGAACGGCTCAAGACCATGTACGAGACCACCGACGGCTTCGAGGTCGCCCGCCGCGATCTGCTGCTGCGTGGTCCGGGTGAATTTCTGGGCGCGCGCCAGTCGGGGCTGGCCCTGCTGCGATTTGCCGACCTCGAACGTGATGCCGATCTGGTTGATGAGGCGCGCATCGAAGCCGACGCGATGCTCGCCGGTCCCCCTCGGCGAGTCGACGCGCATCTGGCCCGCTGGCTGGCGGGTCGCGAGGAGTTCCTGAAAGCCTGAGGCGGCGGGTTCGGTCTGCCGACGCGCCTCAGCTGCCCGCGATCACTCGATCTCGATGCCGGTGGCCACCAGCACCCGCGACACCATGTTGTAGGCCGCGATCGTCATCACCAGCTCGAACACCTGGCGGTCATCAGGCAGGACCGCTTTGACGGCGGCCATGGTCTGCGGGCTGACTTTGATGGTGCGGGTCATCTCGATGGTGAGTGCCAGCGCGGCGCGCTCGGCAGCATCAAAGAGCTTGTTGTCGTTCTTCAGTGCCGCGATCGGGTCGCGAAGCGCGGTCATCTGCGCCGGCGTCGCGCCGGCCTCGATCAGCAGCGGTGCATGGTGAAACCATTCGTACTCGGCATCGTTGAGCATGGCCACCGCGCACATTGCGAGCTCGCGCAGCTTCGGGCTCAGGGTCATGTCTCGGCGCACCGACCCCAGCAGGGCGTTCCAGCCGGCGGCCACTGGCGGGCTATGCAGCAGGATTCTGTCGAGATGCTGCAGCGTGCCGCCGCGGCGGGCGCGGATGACATCGACGATCTCGCGCGGCTCGGCAAGATCAGCAGGCATATATGGAATGGTCGGCATGGCGGGCTTGTGTCGGGTTGGGGGTGGCATGACGGGCCGGATGATCGCACGCCGGGCTGCGGGCCTGCCGCTGCTAGAATTTGGCGCATGACGCTGACCGAACTCAAGTACATCGTCGCGGTCGCTCGAGAGCTTCACTTCGGACGGGCCGCTGAGGCTTGCCATGTGAGCCAACCGACGCTTTCGGTCGGCGTGCGCAAGCTCGAGCAGGAACTTGGCGTGCTGCTTTTCGAGCGGGGTGGCGCCGAGGTCAGTGTGACGCCGGTCGGTCGGCAGGTGGTCGAGCAGGCGCAGCGCGTACTCGACGAGACCGGGACCATCCGCGAGATTGCCCGCCATGGTGTCGATCCGCTCGCCGGTGCGCTGCGTCTGGGCATCATCTATACCATCGGCCCCTATCTGCTGCCGCTGGTCATGCCCCGCATCATCAGCGACGCGCCACAGATGCCACTGCTGCTGCAGGAAAACTTTACAGTCCGGCTGATCGAGCTGCTGCGTCAGGGCGACATCGACGCCGCGATCATGGCCGAGCCCTTCCCGGATCAGGGTTTTGACAGTTGCCCGCTTTATGAAGAGCCCTTTGTCGTGGCCGTACCCTGCGGCCATCCCTGGGCACAGCGCGAGTCGATCTCATCGGTCGAACTCAAGCAGCAGACCATGCTGCTGCTGGGCGCGGGTCACTGCTTTCGCGACCAGGTCCTTGAGGTCTGTCCCGAGCTGTCGCGTTACTCGCAGGCCAGCGGCGGCATCCAGAAAACCTTCGAGGGGTCTTCGCTCGAAACCATCCGGCACATGGTCGCTTCAGGCATCGGCATCACGGTCCTGCCCTGGCTCTCGCAACCGGCGTCCGTATTGGCGGGCACCGCCCGTGAAGATGGCCTGCTCGCCTATGTGCCCTTTGCCGCACCGCCGCCTGCCCGTCGGGTGGTGCTGGCCTGGCGGCGCAGTTTCACCCGACTCGCAGCCATCGATTCGCTGCGCGATTCAATCCTGAATTCCGACCTGCCCGGCATCCTCAAACTGGCGACCGTTCGATGAACACACCCGCACGACAGCACTATCCGACCATCGATGCCGTGATCGGCCGTACCCCGCTGGTTCGCCTGCAGCGCATTCCGGGCGAGGCCCAGACGCGTCGCGGCAACCTGATTCTGGGCAAGCTCGAAGGCGATAATCCGGCCGGCTCGGTCAAGGATCGGCCGGCGATCGCGATGATCGCCCGAGCCGAGGCGCGCGGCGAGATCCGTCCCGGCGACACCCTGATCGAGGCCACCTCCGGCAATACCGGCATCGCGCTGGCCATGGCGGCGGCCATCAAGGGCTATCGCATGGTTCTGATCATGCCGGACAACCTCTCGGTCGAGCGCCGTCAGACCATGAAGGCCTTCGGCGCCGAACTGGTCCTGGTGAGCAAAGAACAGGGTATGGAACATGCCCGCGACCTGGCCGATGCGATGCAGGCCGAGGGCAAGGGGCGGGTGCTTGACCAGTTTTCCAACGACGATAACTGGGCGGCGCATTTCGAGACCACTGGCCCCGAGATCTGGCAAGACACCGCCGGTCAGGTCACGCATTTCGTCTCTGCCATGGGCACCACCGGCACGATCACCGGCGTCTCGCGTTACCTCAAGTCGCAAGATCCGCAGGTGCAGATCATCGGCGCGCAGCCCGACGAAGGGTCATCGATTGCCGGGATTCGCAAGTGGCCCGAGGCCTACCTGCCCAGGATTTACCGGCATGCGATGGTCGATCGGATCGAGTTCGTGTCGCAGGCCGATGCCGAGGCCATGGCCCGGCGTCTCGCGGCTGAAGAGGGGATCTTCTGCGGCCCGTCTGCGGCGGGCGCCTGCTGCATCGCGCTTCGCATCGCCGAGGAAGTCGACAACGCCACGATTGTGTTCATTGTGTGTGATCGCGGTGACCGCTATCTCTCGACCGGCCTTTTCCCCGGCTGAGGCGCATTGGCCGCGTCCTTGAGCGCCCGTGCCAGGTCGATCACCGACATGGCATAGAAATAGGACCGGTTGTAGCGGGTGATCACCCAGAAGTTGTTCGTGCCCAGCACATACTGGGTGGGCTTGTCGCCGTCGGGCAAATCGATCAGTGACAGCGGCTCTGCGCCGGCAATCGATTGCGGGCTGCTCACGCCGAGTGCGGCAAGTTCGGTCAGGCTCAATTTCGGGGGCACACCTGCCTCGACCGCTGGCCGAGCGCGAGCCTCGTCTTCGACGATCGCCTGAAAATACGTCGGCTCGCCCGGCCGCCAGCCGTGATTCGACAGAAAGCGCGCGACGCTGCCGACCGCATCGCTTGCGCTTGTGCGCAGATCGACACGGCCGTCGCCGTCGAAGTCGATCGCATGGCGACGGATGCTGCCGGGCATGAATTGCGGCAGACCGATGGCACCGGCATACGAGCCGCGCCACTGCAGCGGATCGACCGCAGCATCTCGGCTGAGCAGCAGGAACTGCTCGAGCTCCTCGCGAAAGAAGGGCGCGCGGCGCGGATAGTCGAAGGCCAGCGTGGTGAGGGCGTCCATAACCTTGAAATCACCGGTGTTGCGGCCATAGACGGTTTCGACACCGATGATTGCAACGATGATCTCCTGCGGTACGCCAAAGCGTTCGGAAGCTCGCCGGATCGGGTCAGCCTGCTCGCGCCAGAAGCGCAGGCCATCGCGAATCCGGACCGGTTCGACAAAGCGGGCACGGTAGGCCGACCACGAGCGCTTGCCGGTCGCAGGGGGTGGGGCAATCAGCTTGAGCGCGAGGTCGGCGGTGCGGGTGCGATCGAAGACATCGATCAGGCCAGCCTGGTCGAAGCCATGTTTGTCGACCATCTCGCGAACGAACTCGACGACTTCCGGGCGGCTCGCCCAGCCGCTGCTCGCAGGCGGCGCAGCCTGCAGCGTGCAAACCGGAAGAACCAGGATCAGAGCGGCAAGCCAGCGGCGCGCCGCGCAGAACTCTTGCATCAGGGTTTGAAGGCCTTGACCAGACGTTGCAGGTCGCGGACCCGTTCAGGTGAGGAGGTGCCCGGATCGTACCGCAGCTGCGAATAGGTCAGGACGATCTCCCGCGCGAGATCGGCATCGTCGGGCTCGAGCAGTGGATCAATGCGCTCGAGGTATCGGCTGGCGGTTTCGGCCTGCAGACGGGGCGCACCGATCGCAGCGACCCTCGCGCAGAAGGTGTCGTAGGCCGACTCGACCGCATCGCGCTTGACCGACGGGCGCAGGGTGGTGAGTGCAACGCCCGCGATCACCAGCGCCAGAACGACGCCAAGCGCGGCGGCGATCTCCTGCGGCTGGGTCGAATCGAGACCGATGCTGCCCAGCAGTGACTTCTGGCGGCCTTTGTCGTAGCTCAGGACCCATTGATTCCAGCCGTGAGAGACGGCGTCGATCGAAAACCGCAAATGACGGTAGAGGGCGAGATCGGCCAGGCTGGGCAGACCCTCACTGGCGAGGCCGCGCTGCCGGTTCAGGGCGGCGGATCCCTTCTCGATCCGCTCGGGTGCGACCGCACTGGTCGGATCGATCCGCACCCAGCCTTTTCCTGCGAGCCAGACTTCGGCCCAGGCATGGGCATCCGCCTGTCGCACGATCCAGTAGTCGTCTGCCGGATTCGCCTCGCCGCCCTGATAGCCGGTGACCACACGGGCAGGGATGTCGAGCGCCCGCATCAGCACGACGAAGGCGCTTGAATAGTGTTCGCAAAAGCCGGCTCGGGTCTCGAACAGAAACCGGTCGACCGGATTGTCTTCAAGCAGTGGTGGATTGAGCGTGTAGCGGAAGTCG
>Ga0164292_10005733_pt1 | contig 10172 bp, 3 predicted proteins | sample GEODES117metaG_FD_111486 | JGI IMG/M metagenome (GOLD analysis project Ga0164292, IMG submission 111486) | Eutrophic lake water microbial communities from Lake Mendota, Wisconsin, USA - GEODES117 metaG | ecosystem: Environmental > Aquatic > Freshwater > Lake | place: USA: Lake Mendota, Wisconsin... | reverse complement strand
TGACCAATTCTTGCGGCAAGATACCGCCAAGTGGGTCAGCTTTTTCGTTAACGTTTGACATCTATTATTTACCTTCCAGATTACGCATAATCTTCATAGCCATCCACGCTTCTTTTCTTTCAGTTTGTGTCCCAAAAGAATAAGTTCCGCCTACTGACTTTAGCATTTCTCCGCAGCATGTAGAAGTAGCAGCAAGTTTATCGTCACTATTTGCAAGGAAAAGAAGAGCTCTTGCGTCTTTCGTTTTAATTTTACTGCGAGCTTCTCCGACTGAAGTAAGGATTACGGCTTGCTCTAAAGATTTTTCTGGAATTTCTTTTTCTTTTGTTACAAAAGTCTTATACCAAGAACCATTGACAACGTTCTTTGGTTTATCCCATAGAAAGCGATGAAACCGAGTCGTTCTAAATTTTTTGAGACCAGAAACTTTTGATGTTGTTGATATGAAGTTCACTTTAATCGAAGACCCATTTTGTCTTTCTATAATTCCATCTTTTTCTCCAGGGCCAGCGTCTGTTATGTAATACAACTTGTCATTATGAATAGAGCCCACAAGTACAGCCTTCACAAGAGGCCTCCTTTTTTGCCAACCAGAGATGGAGTTTTGCCATCCCTCATTGTTTTAATCATTGTTTTTGCTTGCTGGGTTATCTCGTTTAGTATTCTTTCCGCAAGAAGGGATTCTATTGAGTTTGCTGAATCGGCCCCCTTGTAAAAAGACCTAGGGTCATCCATGTCGATCCCTGTGGGGTGGGCAATCTTTACTTTGCTGAATCCTTTTGCACCGAGATCTTTTTTAATCTTATTTGCCGTTCGGTATTCTCTCAGGAGACGCATTGCATCGGTGTTTAATGAGCCTTCTCGGTTTACAGAATAAAAATACTGTATCTCCTCGTCGGAAAACCCTGCTTTGCGCAATCTTTCGGCAATTGACGTAGGGTTGACCACATCTTCAATCTTCTCACTACTTGCCATCTCGGATATTTTTGAGTAAGGAAAGTTTATTTGTTCGACTTCGCTCATATCAAAACCACCAAGGACCATAGCTTCTATTTGCTTACGCTCGGTAGCGTCAAGAGTATTGCTATCTGGAGTTAGCATTTTAGATTTTTCATCAAATGACGCGTTCACGATCGACAAGTCATTAGATTTATCCGCGGCGAGCATATGCAACATGGTTTCAACATTGCTTGAGGGAGAATTCTTGTTTGTAGAACCAAGAATAGCGTCTGATATATCTTCCCTGTTGGTTGAATTTAACCTTACAGGTCTTGCCCCAGACGTCAAGGAATCTCCGACCGAATAAGCTGTTCTGTTCGATACCTGTGGTTTGAGGACCACCTCGATATCCCCTAAGGCCGTGAGCCCGTCGCCGATTTCATCTTCGTCCCCTACTTCAAACACGGCATTAGCCAAAGAATTACCGACGCCATTTTTCTTGACTTTATTTTTTTTAGCATCAATGTGAGATTTGTGCACTACGTATCCCGGTACTGGTAACATCTCATCGCTCATTTCTTCTGGAAGCCCTATGCGCGAGTAATATTCTTTGGTAATCCCATCGATGGCAAAGCCAACGTTTTTTCCAGAAATGACGTCTCTTTCTTCACTTACTGAACCACGCTTCATCTGACGTCGTACTTTGGCCAACCTGCTTGGCCCTCCTGTCCTTCCCGTGTCAATATCTTCGCTTGCGGCATTGTCTGTAGACTCTTTCAGAGCCTTCAATGCAGATTTAAATGCTCTTTCTATTGATTGAGCTTGATCCGGTAAAATATTTTGATCCGCAGAATAATCGATCGATCCGAGTATCTCAGCTATATCGTTCTTGTTTATCTTCCCGCGGTCGGCCATTTCCAGTAAGGCAAGTTTTGCAATGTCATTGCCTGAGCGCCTTGCAATTTCTGCCCCTATCTGCTCAATGCTTTCCCTTGGTAGTCGCCTTTCAGAGGATCCGTCGATTAATCCAAGTGCAAATTTTATTGATTCTTTTGTTTTTTTGTCTACATTTGTTCGAGAAATTGCAGCATCAACTATTGCTTCTGACTTTCTGATTCTTTGAGCGCTAGTGATAGATGTTGTACGGCCCGAACTAAATGAATTAGCGGAGTCCCTAGATTCAAATTCTAATGCTTCTTCGATTTCGCGCTGTCTTGCTCGGGCAGCTGGGCCTGGCCTTCTCTCCGCGGCAAGTCTCTGTCTGTTTCTTGCTGCTTCAGCGTAATCTGGGTTATTCTTAAGACCAACTGATCCAAGCTGTATGAAGTCTCCACTGTCGTACAATTCATCAATGCGCTCTCCGACTGTTTCGTCAAGGTTTGCCTTAACCATCGCTACTTCTTCAGGGGTAGCTGGAGCTACTTCTCCTTTAACCCATGGATTTTCCACACCAAGACGAGCTTCTTTTATTCCAAATACATCTTGAAATACTTTTCCAAGGGTTAGCCCTTGAATTATGTCAGTCTGGACTTCGTTAACTCGCAATGGTATTTGCATGTCTTCATCCAGGGTACGGTTCGCTACGGTGTAGGCTGCCCACCTGTGATGGCCGTCAAGAATGAAACCATCATTGGTCGCGAGGATAGCGCCAGTCCACCAATGCTTACGGGCTCCATTGTCATCTTCTTCAAATATTCTCTTAATGTATTCTTCTCTAAATTCTGGAGTCCCCCTTTGGAATCCATCTTTCTCCATACTGGCGACAACGTTTAGTGAGTCCGATAAAATTGCTTCATTTATTTCGTCAACTTTTGATGCCACCAACTGGGACTGCGACGGAGCATAGCTAGAAGGAACTACTTCTTTTCTTCTAACTGCGTTTCCTCCGTCTGGTTGTTTAATAACATCTTCTAGAAAATCCATAAATTCAGATTCAAGGTCAACTTCTGTATCTTGCCAGTTTGTATTCTGATAAAACCATGCTTTATCTTCTTCGCCTAGCGGTTCCTGCGGCCCCCCTTTTGATGGGTGCATTTTGGAAAGTCTGTCATATCTAGTAGCATTTATGTAATCGTTAATGATCTCCGGATCTATTCCTTCAGAGCGCAGGCGAGAAAGATATTGTTCACTGTTTTCGGTATTGGACTGCTCTGGCAACAATTTTGTTATATCTTTTAGTTTTTTACCTGCATATGCCCATTTTCCTTTTGCTTGGCCAGATACGAGCATTTTTATAGCTAGAGACTCGTTTCCAAATGTTCGACCATTCAGCTGAGGCATTTTTTCACGCAAAATACCAATATGCCCAGAACATAATAGATTTTTTTCTGGGTTGTACAACTTGCAAAGGTCTGCTGTCCATTTTTCAATGTATTGTCTTTTTGCTTCTTTTAGATCTTTGTCGTTTCCAATATCCATCTGTGGATTGGATTTAGCAAATTCCTGCTTAAATTTAAGCCAATCAGGGTGCTCTGCTTCTATCTTGGCAGAGGCTCCTTCTTTTATTAATTTTTCAAATTGAGATTGAGACTGCTTAGTTAAAGTTTGATCTTCGTATCTAACGGCAACGTGATGTCCAGCCATCATCAGAGCAAGTGCGCTTTGAACGTTGTCTGCCTCGTATACAAATTCAATTCGTTCGCTTATGGCGAGCCTGTCTGTGCGCTTGACTCTTCCCTGGAAAAGGTTGGTCAATTCACCTTCTGTCATGTCGTCGACATTTTTACCACTATTTATAATTTCATCAAAAATCGTTAACGCTTCAGCAGCTGTCTTTTTCTCGATTTCACGACGCTCTAACAGCGAAGCCGAATCTTGAATTGCTCCCGAACTAAAGCGAGCAGATCTTTCCGATGAACCCATCGCGGCGAGTCTTTCAACTCTTCTTCCTCCAGGTATTTGACTTCCTCCGGGGGCGGACATGTTTGATCTAAATTTACCCGATCTAGAGAATTCCTCAAGATCAGCTTCGCGCATTCTTACGCGCACCCGTCTATCTAGTCCGGAGTGAAATCTGTATCCAATTTCATCAAGCTTCGTCTGCAGTTCAGCCGTAGAAAGAGAAAGTAGCATATCCCTCACGTCAGGGCTTATCGAATCAGCAGACAATTCTGGATATTTCTTAGACCCTCTTCCAGCCAAGACCGATCTTAGTTCGTTTACGTCAGAGGAAATTTGTTTAGTTCTTCGTCGTGTTCTTTGTTGCCGACTCTCTCTTGACCCTAAAACGTCGTCCCTGACTGCTCCGCTGGAAAACCTTCCGTCATCGGCCAGTATCCCCTCGCCAAAATATCCATCAAGGTCAGCCAGGTCCCCATTTATGCGTGAGTTTGTTTCTCCTATTGATGAGTTGTCATCTGAACTAGGGCCTACTACCCGACCACTTGAGCGCATGTCAAGGATTGCTTGATCTATCACTGGTCTTATTTTTCTTACTGCGCCGTCACGCCATATTTTGTCATCTACTATGCGAGCAGATCCTCGATCGTATCCTTCAGTGAGCGTTTGAACAAATCTGTCGGCGACCTCGACCGTATCCATCTGGCGAGCAGCTTCGACTATTAGCGATCCGTCATCAGAGCGACCGATTATCCTAAAGGAACCCGGAGGCATGACAAAATTCTGAGCACCGGAATCTTGCTGACCAGGAAATATTCCCCTATCCCCTTCTCGAACTCGAATAATTACTCGCACTCTATTCTTTAAGGTTGCTTCGTTCTTTTTGTCTGCCCTTGAGACCGCTGGAATCACGGCGTTGCTTCTAGATACAACCCCAGAAACAAAACCATCCTGCTCGACAATTCTGCCGATGGAATTCCCCATGGTTTTTCCGGGAGCTATTTCCATTATGGCTTCCATCTCGAAACCTTCCGATGCGGAAGATCTGTCAAATGCCTCAAGTGCTGGAAGTAGTATGTTCTTCACTTGCGCCGTAAGGTCTGCTTGCCCGGACTTGCTGTCATTTACCGCTAAGTTATTCCTAATTCTTCTTGCCGTAACTCTGTTGATCGCTCTGCCTGTTTGAACCTGAAGCTCGGGAGAAAGCATCAAAGCAATCGGATTCTCCTCAAAATCTGCAATTTCCCTTAAAGCTGCCGCTTGCTGTTTGTTGATTGACCTGCGATGTCTTGCTCTCTCAGCAGTCGCAAAGTCCGCTACGTCTTGAGCCTTTTTAAATTTCTTGGATGGTTTTGGCTTTGGAGAGATTGTTTCTTCAATTTTCTCTTCAAGATCGCGCAGAATCCTTGCCCTGCTACGCTTGTCTCCGTTTTTAACAGATCTTTCTACATGCTCATTTTTCAGGATTTCTATTCCTGTTGCGATTTCTAGAGCTTGTGTTGAACCAGGCTCAATTGAAGGAAAGAGCCTGGTTGATCGAACAACTTCAGACAAGATGTCATCTTCCGACATGTCCTTAGCTCTATCGGTTAGCTCGTTCAGGGATAGTTGCTGAGCTGCCATTCTGGCTTGATCCGGAGTCCAGAGTCCAGCCCTCTCTCTGGCAGATACAACGTCGTCATCGAATCTTTCCAGCTCTCCGCGGGCACCTACCCCATATTTCTTGCGCCAAGCTTTTTTAACGTCATCATATTTTTTTTGATTAATATCAGAACGCTTTTGCCATGCGCTCATTAACATGTCTCTGTGTTGGCGTTTTAGATCTGTAAGGCGAGGGTCTTCATTTGGATCATCTAGGATGTCCTGCTCGCGCAATGGTTTTAAGGAGAATTCTTCAATCGTGTCAACATTTAACGAATGTAATGCAGCCTCGTCTATCATCTCATTTTCGGAAAGATTGGCTATATTGGATATGTATTCTTTGAGTTGTTCTCTTTCAATCTCTTGCGTTGCTTCCATGTCTGAAGCTAGATTAACAAGATACTCATCTAACTGGTCAGCGTCCATTTGAGATACAGGAGTAGCAACTCCTCCTGCTTGAGTAGACGGAGCTCCTGCAGTGCTTGCTAAATCTGCTGCATCAGCATCAACATCTGAATCGACTCGCGCAACCCGAGACGGCCTAGCTGCTGCATCATCTATAAAACTAAGTGCGGAATCTACGTCCTCCCCCCATACCAAACCAGCTTCGCGTAAACCCCAAATTTCGGCGGAAGCCTCAAGGCCCCATCTTTCGCTTCCAGCATAAGTGTCAGGATAAATACCAGCAAGCATTCTGACGTTTTCAATTTTAGACAATGCATTGTCAAGGTCTTTAACGTCTATCGAATCATTCATCTTATCCATTAGGTTAAATAAATCTGTACCAGTCATTTCTTCGATGCTTGATACAGTTTTAATCCCTAGAAACTTATTATCTCTGTCATAAACGGGAACGTCAAGGCCCTCGGGTGATTGCATTTTTCTTTCGGCTTCCCTTAAGAACGCCAGACCTTGATACACGTGAGCAAATTCGTGTGCTCCAATAAATGCTGCAAATGTTTTTGGACCGCCTACGAGTCCAGCCATCCTTTTAGCAAAATGATTAGAGTTCACTAAGAAGTCGGCTACGGCTTCTTGCCCCGCTGCATCCGTTGCTGCTCCTACAGCGGCCACTCCTAATCGCTGGTCTGGCCTCAACGAAGGAAGCATTAATTCTTGATTGCTGAGAATCCTATTCATATTGACATTTATAGTTGCGTATATCGGCGCTCCACCCCTTCCCCCCCGGAATCCTGTCGAAGCTTCGTCGGTCGAGTTTGGGGTGTATTCTATTTTTTTGACGAATCTAGCTGCTGCTGGATTTTTAATAAATTGATCCAAAATTGATTCTAAAAAACCACGCTCTGTTTCGTAATATCTGCTCACGTCCGCTTCAAGCATTGCTTCTTTTTGTTTTGCATCAAGCCTTACCCAGTTGGGTATTTTTGCTAAACGCTCTTCCATTAATTGGCGAACCTGCAGGGGAGTAAGTCTTGTTGTGTCAAGCTCTATATCCCAGATACCGCGTTCCCGAAGGGCTTCAAAAGTGTTAACCAAGTCTTCGTTTACCAACCGAGAAGATTCAGATGTGTCTACCCCTAGATCTCTTTGAAGTTGATTTACGCTAGCGTCCCTCGCGGCAGCAACTCGTTGAGCATTTGCCATTCCGTGCTTGAATAGCCGCATGTTTTCTGGGAGGTCGATCCCGGACCAGTCAGTACTGGGAATGCGCTCACCGGTGGCCATGTCATAGGAAACTGTTCTTCCTATTCTTGCTCTATCGATATCCTCTAAGGCGATAATCTCTTGTTGCAACTCAGGAAAGTCACTAAAATCAATTTGAGACCGAGAAGTTGGTCTAGTTTCTGAAGTATAAAGCCACCTGAAGAAACTGGAAGCTTTATTCCTGAATCCGCCAGTATCTTCCTGCTGTGAATCCGGATATAGATCTTGCGCTTGTCGTGCTGCGTATTTGGCAAATCTTGAACCACTGAACCCAAAGCAATTGGATCCAAACATGTCGGTAAACTGATTTGCTGCCGGAGTTCCCGGAGGGCAGCGAAATTTATTTCTTTCATCCATCAGAACGCCAAAGCGACCTGAAAATCTTCTTATCAAAGACCCACCGGGGATCATACTTCCAAGAGAACGACCAGGAAGTTTTTTGGTCTGGATATCCGGACGCAGAATCTTCAAAGCGCTTAAAGCTTTTTGTCTTTCCTCAAATGTCATACCAGATATTTGAGCTAACTGATCTACTTTTTTTGCTGATTCGGGTTTTACCTGTCCCGTTTTTTTATCAACATCATAAATTGTTAACTGAATTGACGGTTTTCGTTTTTCCTCTTCAAGAATTTGTTGAAATGACAACTTGGGGGGATCATCCAACCAGCCCATATTTGGCAACGTAGAAATACTGTTTTGCGAAACATTAGAAGGAAACAAAACAAGTCTTTTACCTGGTCCTCCTTTTGATGCTGTTTCAACGCGATGACCAGGAATTAGTTCTTTTACTCCTGGACGCGAGTCAGCGGTGAACTCTCGCTTTCTGTTGTCAGTATCCTCGTAAGCTTTCTTTCTTACTCCCGGGAACATGTCTGACAATGCTTTTGTTGCTACTCCAGCGTCTAACTTTTCAGATTTTACGGAAACAAGAACGGAAGATTTAAAAGCTGTTGCCCTTTCATCAATCGATTGACCGCAGCATTTTTGAGGAGCGACAAGACGCGAAGAGACAATTATTCTTTCTTTTTCAATGCTAATACCCGTCATGGCGGGCACCTCTATTACTTGTTGTCTTCGAGTGTTTCTTCGAGTAGCTGGAACTCAACGAGAGAAGCAAGGAAATGCGCATCATCTGTGTTTTCACTCTTTTCTTTAGATCCAGCTATCCAGTTTGCTGGAATCAAGCTTTCCATTTTGAGTGCTCTTGCACGCTTCATAATGTGCAACTTTGTCGCTTCTTTATCTTTGGCGCGCCCATATGCTTGAATTGCATTTCTCAAATCCGACTCGTTTACAATTGGGTAGGATCCATCAGAAAGTGCCATGCCATCTTTGGCCAGTTCCATTCGGCGTTCTTCAGAGAATGCTCTCTTGAGCGCAAGCTCTGCTGCCTCTGCTTCAATTTCTTCAGATTCATCTTGTTCGTATCTGTCGTAGCCGAGAATTTCTCCGTCTAGCGCAACAAAGACGTCATAAGATTTTCCGTCAAACCCTTCGATCTCAACAGCATATGAATCAAAACCCTCAAACGTGTCTGGTTCAACAGCTATAACTGTTCCATCAATCGCCTTAACAGCTATGTCTGCAGCTTCCGTGAAGTCAACAAGTTTGTAATTAATAAAGTCTGATTTTTGTTCGAACTCCGAAACGTCAAGCTTGTGAAAGCCCATGATCTCGGCATTTGTTCCATCTATGAAGACTTCTTTTACGCCACCATCTTTTGTCTGGACGTCGACCACAAACATGTCGGCAGCTGCGGAGTAACCAGAATCAATGACTGAACCCTGAAACATTTTTTCAGCCAATCCTTCGGCATGCAATATTCCTGGAAGGCCTTTTTCGGCAACACATCCACCAGGGCAGTCATCACAAACAGTCGAAGAACCGGCATAAGCTTTGCGCTCAATAACGCATACGTAGCCAAATGCGCCCATGTCTGAAGGTTTGATGCCCATGGACTTGATTCGAAGACGTCGAATATCTTCCCATTCCGGATCTGACGGCGAAAATGTTTTTTCACCCATCATCATTTCTTCGTCGTCTTCTTCTTCTTCTTCTTCTTCTTCTTCTTCTGCGGCCTCTTCTTCGTCTTCCATCATTTCTTCGTCTTCTAGATCGCCGTCTTCATCATCTTCCATATCAACATCGGCATTCGGCCCCATTGCTTTGCGCCGACGCGCACGACGAGGCATCATTTTTTCTTCTTCGTCGTCCATTTCTTCTTCGTCGTCCATGCCTTCTTCTGCTGGCATTATTTCTTTTCGGCTGCGGCTAGCACCGCGCATGATATTTTGTGGGCGGCCTCCACGGCCCATCATATTTTCTCCGCGCCCTTTTTCTTCTACTTCTTCTTCTTCTTCTTCCATTTCTTCTTCTTCGTCCATCATTGGGACGGCCATGCCCATGCCCTTTTTCTTCTTTTTAGGCATCATGCCATACATTTTTTCAGCCACTTCTTCTTCGTCTTCTTCTTCGTCTTCCATGGCGGCTTCGGGCATTGGCTTTTTAATTGGCTTCTTATCCATTGCCCCCATTGCTGCTTCCAATTCTTCTGGAGCCATTCCTGGTGGCAGAACGCCTTTTCCATCAACTTCGCTCAGCTCGTTGAGTGGCACCATTTTCATCTCTACTGGGATAGCTCCGCATTTGCCGCAGATCTCTGCGTCTTTGACGTATCCACACTCTGCTGGGGCAAGCGCCTTTGCACATTTGAGCACCATGCCCTCTGTGTTGATGCTTACAATTGCTTTTTCATCGTAGCTCATATGGCTCCTATTGTGTGGGTGAATGACCATCGGGACATTGACCTATAAACTGTGTGGCAAACTATAACGTATCACGTTCCGAGCCTTAAAATTAGCAACATTCAATGGCTTTAAGAAAAATAGTTTTTATCTTCCTTATTTGTTGATTATTTCTGGCGAGGTTTTTCTTTTTCCCTTACGTCCAGGAGCAGAAGGCTTGTACACCGTCGTGCCTTCCCTTAAGCGGGTCTGGGCATTCCTCAACTGCTCACCGCTGAAGATGTCTTCTATTGTGTGGTTTGTGCCAAATATTTTATTAAATTGATCAACGAATTCCTGCAATTC
>Ga0164292_10005732_pt1 | contig 10172 bp, 8 predicted proteins | sample GEODES117metaG_FD_111486 | JGI IMG/M metagenome (GOLD analysis project Ga0164292, IMG submission 111486) | Eutrophic lake water microbial communities from Lake Mendota, Wisconsin, USA - GEODES117 metaG | ecosystem: Environmental > Aquatic > Freshwater > Lake | place: USA: Lake Mendota, Wisconsin... | reverse complement strand
CTGTTGAAGCCTGCTGTCAGCTTCGACCAACCTATGTACTAACCCGTTATGAATCTTGTTGCTCAACTTCTCAGTCTTTTTTCGCTTGCAATCTTTGCGCGGGCAATTCTGTCGTTTTTCCCCATGCGTCCTGGGTCACCCGTAGCACCAGTCGCACAGTTTCTGTATCGAATTACAGAACCAGTTCTTGCACCCGTTCGTCGTGCACTCCCGTCTATGGGCGGCATCGATCTTTCGCCGCTTGTTGTCATTCTGGGCATTCAGATTCTCATGGGCATTCTGCTGTAGGCCTTGTAGTCACGTGTTCAGCGTGGCCATTGCCTCTAGCCTTACTGCGTGACGTACCCGCAGGTTGACCCCCAGCCGAACTTTCCCCGCCTCGAAGAGGGAGTTCTTGCGCGTTGGGAACGCGACAATACCTTTGCCGCCAGCGTTGCTGCCCGCGAGGTGGGTACAAACGGAGACAACGAATTCATCTTCTACGACGGTCCACCATTTGCCAACGGACTTCCGCACTACGGGCATCTCCTCACCGGATTCGTAAAGGACGCAGTGCCTCGCTATCAAACAATGCGTGGTCGGCACGTCGAACGTCGCTTCGGATGGGATTGCCATGGTCTTCCCGCAGAAGTGGAAGCAGAAAAAGAACTCGGCATTGCTGGGCACCCTGCTATTGCCGCATTCGGAATCGACAAGTTCAACGATGCATGCCGTACCAGTGTGTTGCGATACACAGACGAATGGCAACGCTATGTAACTCGCCAAGCCCGTTGGGTTGACTTCGGTAACGATTACAAAACTCTCGACACGCCGTACATGGAAAGTGTGATGTGGGCGTTTCGGACTTTGTGGGACAAGGGACTCATTTACGAAGGTTTCCGAGTTCTTGCCTATTGCTGGCGTTGCGAGACTCCGTTGTCGAACACAGAAACACGCATGGACGACGTGTATCGAGATCGTCAGGATCCGGCTCTCACCGTTGCCTTTACTTTGGAAACAGGCGAGAAAATTCTTGCGTGGACTACAACGCCGTGGACACTGCCATCAAACTTGGCATTAGCCGTTGGTCCAGATGTGGATTATGTGGCAGTGAAACACACCGACGGGAATACGTATCTTCTTGCCGAGGCACGCTTGGGCGCATACGAAAAAGAACTCGAAGGCGCCGAAGTGCTTCGCACTGTGAAGGGTTCTGAACTTGCAGGCCTTCATTACACGCCACTGTTCCCGTTCTTTGCCGACACAGAAAATGCTTTTGTTGTCTTGAATGCAGAGTTCGTCACCACCGAAGACGGCACGGGCGTTGTGCACATGGCTCCAGGTTTCGGCGAAGACGACCAGAACGAGTGCAACGCGGCGGGTATTCCCACTATCTGTCCCATGGACGAGCACGGTCAGTACACGGCTGAAGTGACCCCGTGGGCTGGTCGTCACGTGTTCGACGCCAATACAGATGTCATCAAAACATTGAAGGAAATGGGAGTCGTTCTTCGTCACGATTCCTACAACCACAGTTACCCACACTGCTGGCGCTGTGCAGAGCCATTGGTGTATCGCGCAGTCTCTTCGTGGTTTGTCCAAGTCACAAAGTTCCGCGACCGCATGGTGGAACTCAACCAAAGTATTAACTGGACACCAGAACACATCAAGGATGGAACGTTTGGTAAGTGGTTGGCCAATGCGCGTGACTGGGCTATTAGTCGAAATCGATTCTGGGGCTCGCCCATTCCTGTGTGGAAGAGCGACGACCCGAGGTACCCACGCATCGATGTGTATGGATCGTTAGAAGAACTTGAACGCGACTTTGGAGTGGCCGTTACCGACCTTCACCGACCAGGCATCGACAATTTGGTGCGTCCTAATCCCGACGACCCAACCGGTCAATCAATGATGCGCCGAGTGCCAGAGGTTCTCGATTGCTGGTTCGAAAGCGGCTCTATGCCGTTCGCTCAGGTGCACTATCCGTTTGAGAATCGCGAGTGGTTCGAGAACCATTACCCAGGCGATTTCATCGTTGAGTACATCGGTCAAACTCGCGGGTGGTTCTACACGCTTCACGTTTTGGCAACCGCACTGTTTGATCGTCCATCGTTCTCATCATGTGTGAGTCACGGAATTGTGTTGGGTGACGATGGCGCCAAGATGTCAAAGAGTTTGCGCAACTACCCAGACCCTATGGCTGTCTTCGATTCGCACGGTGCCGATGCCATGCGTTGGTATCTCTTGTCATCGCCAATCTTGCGTGGTGGAGACTTCTCTGTCACTGAAGTGGGCATGCGTGACACAGTGCGTCAAGTGCTGTTGCCCATGTGGAACTCGTGGTACTTCTTGTCGCTCTACGCAAATGCAGAGAACAAGTCCGGTTCGGTTCGCACCGATTCCACCAATGTTCTCGACAGGTATGTGTTGGCAAAATTGGCCGACACCATCGACAGTGTCACCGTCTCTATGGATTCGTACGACCTGTTCGCGGCGTGTCACACCATTCGTACATTCCTCGATGTGCTCACTAATTGGTACATCCGCCGTAGCCGAGACCGATTCTGGGCGGGCGATCAAGACGCCATCGATACGTTGCACACAGTTCTCGACTACGTCACAAAGATCTCAGCACCGTTGCTGCCGTTGTTGAGCGACGAAATAAGTAGAGGGCTGTCGAACGGTGGACCAAGCGTTCACCTTGCCGATTGGCCCACAAGCGCAGCTCTCCCACGTGATGCGGCGTTGGTCGCATCGATGGACATGGTGCGTGATGTGTGTTCATCGGCGTTGTCAGTACGTAAGGCACACGGTCGTCGTGTTCGTCTTCCACTGCAATCAGTCACTGTTGCGTCACCCTCTGCAGCATCGCTCGATAAATTCCTCGACATCGTTCGCGACGAAGTGAATGTGCGTGAGGTTGTCCTTACCGACGATGTCGCAGCTGTTGCCTCTCACGAATTGCAAGTAGTTCCCGCCGTGGTGGGCCCGCGTCTGGGAAAGAACACGCAAAAAGTCATCGGTGCAGTGAAGAAGGGCGAGTGGGAGCAGCGTGGTGATGTCATCGTTGTTGCCGGCGAAGAATTACAGCCTGGAGAGTACGCATTGAAGCTGGTCACCAAAGAAGGAACAGCAAGTGCGCCGTTGCCAGGCGGATCTGGAGTTGTGGTGTTGAACACAGATGTCACGCCAGAGCTTGAAGCCGAAGGTCTCGCACGAGATGTTGTGCGTGCAGTTCAGCAAGCCCGCCGAGACGCCCAACTCAATGTGTCCGATCGAATCACTCTCACTTTGAGCGTGGATGACGTGGTCGCCACCCAATTGGCACCGCATGAAGCACTTATTTCTGGTGAAACTCTGGCTACGTCTGTGGTCTGGGACCCATCTTTGGAGCGTTCGGTCTCCATCGAAGGGACATCCATAGGTGTGTCAGTTTCCGCTAATCGTTGAGTTAGGCCCTTTCGGGTCGTAGCCTCTCGGGGCAACACGGGCATCCCCGTTGAAAGAGAGTATTCACCATGGCAAGCAAGAAGAAGCCAGTAGCTAAGAAGCCCGTAGCGAAGAAGGCTGCACCTGCCAAGAAGAAGGCCGCACCGGCAAAGAAGGCTGCTCCTGCGAAGAAGAAGCCAGTTGCGAAGAAGGTTGTTCCTGCCAAGAAGAAGGCCGCACCGGCAAAGAAGGCCGCACCGGCAAAGAAGGCTGCTCCTGCGAAGAAGAAGCCAGTTGCGAAGAAGGCTGCACCTGCCAAGAAGAAGCCCGTTGCGAAGAAAGTTGTTCCTGCGAAGAAGAAGGCTGCACCTGCCAAGAAGGTGGCCGCAAAGAAGCCAGTAGCAAAGAAAGTTGTTCCTGCGAAGAAGGCAGCACCTGCGAAGAAGGTTGCGCCTACAAAGGCAGAGGCGAAGAAAGTTGACACCAAGAAGGTGGAGACAAAGAAAGCTGCGCCAGCGCCGGCAAAGCCCGCCGCGCCAATAGCACCAGCGGGTCCACCGCCGATGCCTCCTCGTAAGGCAATCAAGAAGCCAGAACCACCGAAGCGCCCAGTCATTGTGAAGGGCGCATCACAAGATGGAGTCACTTCAACAAAAGAGTTCGATTTGAAATTCCTCTTTGCGCAACGTGAACTGTTGTTGCAAGAACGCACAAAACTCACCGGCCAGGCGAATCGTCTCGAGAGCGAAGCAAATGCACTCATTGCCGACGCTGAGATGGGTGATGTTCAGTTCGACGACGAAGGCGGAGAAGGCGACACCATGGTGGTGGAGCGCGACCAAGACTTGGTCTTGATGGCCGCTGCACGACAAGTGGTGGAAGAAATTGATGCCGCTTTGGAGCGCATGAAGAATGGTGAATACGGATACTCACTTGTGTCTGGATTGCCTATTCCGAAAGAACGTTTGAAGGCTCGTCCGTGGGCCACCGAGCTCGTCACAGAACGTGCCGGCGGGCTGGGACGCCGCTAGGCGTTCACGTTCGTGCCTTCCGTGCGCCGTTTGGCGCTCATCATTGGTGTTTGTGTCGCACTTGACCAGATCACGAAGTCCTGGGCCGTCTCAGCTCTTGACGACGGCCACACCATCGACATTGTGTGGACTCTGCGTTTTGCTTTGGGATTCAACAGCGGTATTGCCTTCTCACAGGCTCAAGGACTTGGGCCAGTGGTAGGAATCATTGCCATCGCTGCGGTTGTGTTCCTTGTTCGCAACATGCTGAGTGCTCATCATCCGTTGATGTCATATGGGTTGGCAGGCATCGTGGCCGGTGCACTTGGAAACCTCGCCGACAGAGTGTTCCGTGGCGATGGGTGGCTGCGTGGCAAAGTGGTCGACTTTATTGATCTTCAATGGTTTCCGGTGTTTAACGTTGCAGACTCATGCATCACGCTTGGCGCGATAGCGGTCATTGTCGGATTGTTCGTTGAGCAGAACACTGCTCGAAAGGATGCGGAAGCGTCATGAAAGTTGAAGAAACTGTTCCGGGCGCACTCGATGGCGAACGAATCGATCGCATTGTGTCCATCATCGCCGACATCTCGCGATCAGACGCAACGAAGTTGATTGCGGATGGTGGGGCCGAAGTAGATGGAGTTCTTGTTTCATCGGGGAAGCCACGCTTGAAGGAAGGGCAGATTGTTGTTGTCGATCTGAACAAAATTCCTGTTGAAGAAATGCCCGGACCCGATGCATCTGTCGTTCTCGATGTTGTGTATGTAGACGACGACATCATTGTCATTAACAAGAGCGCCGGAATGGTGGTTCACCCAGCATCAAGTCACGGAACAGGAACCGTGGTGAATGGCATTCTTGCCCTGTATCCCGAGGTGGCAACGGTGGGCCAGCCCGCGCGTCCAGGAATTGTGCATCGTCTCGACGCGGGCACTACTGGAATGATGGTGGTTGCACGTTCACAACGTGCGTACGACTCACTAGTGGAAGCTCTGTCGGAACACGAAGTGGGTCGTGAATATGTGGCCTTGTCATGGGGTCACTTCGATTCGCCAACTGCAACAGTTGATGCAGCAATTGGTCGACATCCGCGAGACCCCATGAAGATGGCGGTGGTGAATAGCGGCAAGTGGGCGCGCACACATCTCCAGGTATTGGAAACGTTTAATGAACCAGCAGATCTCAGTCTTGTTCAGTGCACCTTAGAAACTGGGCGTACACATCAAATTCGTGTTCACCTTGCTGCGGTTGGTCATTCAGTAGTGGGGGACACCATGTATGGCGGAGCGAAATCGGCGCTCAAGGCTGACCGCCCCATGCTTCATGCGCGACGTCTCACGTTGATTCATCCGGGTTCACATGAAGAAATGACCTGGGAAGCAGAAATACCAAACGACATGCACGTGGTGTTGTCGAAGTGCTCGACGCACAACCCCGACGCAATTTAGTGGTGATGGTGTGGGTCGGCCTTTGGCCACTCACCCGTGCCTGCAGCAGCGGCGGCAATTGATTCCAGCGTGTATGCATCGAGATGTTCGCGCATGTGTTGTCCGGCTACATCCCAAATTGCTAACAGTACGCATTGACCCTCGTGATCGCAGGACCCGTCCTGGTGAGGCTGGCCAAAGTCTCCCAGGGTGATGGGGCCATCGACAGCGGAAATGATTTCGGAGAGCTTGATGTCTTTGGGCAGTTTGGCCAAGACATAACCGCCGCCCACACCACGCTTGGAACGAACAAGACCGGCGCCTTTCAGGGCCAGCAAGATTTGTTCCAGGTAGGGCTGGGGAAGCCCTGTGCGGTCGGCAATGTCGCGAACTGAGGTGGGTCCGCCATCGTCGGCATGAAGGGCCAACGACAAAAGGGCCCGACAGGCATAATCACCTCGCGTAGAAACTCGCACAGAGACATCGTAGGTGGTGAACTAGGGGGGTGAGCGCTCCTACACCTGTCCTTCCCCAATATTCGGGTGGTTGCCTCTCGAACATCATTCCGTCGTTGTGTGCCCCGGGTGGGCCACGCACGGTGCCGTCGTGGATGCCCCAGTTGGTTGCTGGCGCTCAGCGCATCGTTGTTTAGTTGGTGGATGGGCTGGGATGGAACCAACTTCAGGCCCACTCCACCCACATGCCCACATTGTCGTCGTTTACTGGCGGGCACATCACGTCCATCACTCCGTCCACAACAGCTACCGCGCTCACCTCATTGGTGACCGGTCTTGCACCCGGAGAGCACGGTCTCATTGGTTATCGGGTGGACATGGGAAACACCGTGATGAACGTGTTGCGCTGGGGAGACGAAACGGGAGACTTGCGTCGGGCATTCCCGCCTGAAACCGCTCAGCCATGTCCTCCATTTCTTGGTCTCAGTGTTCCTGTTCTCAGTAAGGCAGAACTTGAAGGAACAGGTTTCACGCGAGCACATCTGAATGGTGTGAAGCACATGGGATGGCGTGCATCGAGCAGTATTCCTGTCCTTATTCGTACGGCACTCGATGCAGGTGAAGAGTTTGTCTACGCCTATTACGACGGTGTCGACAAGATTGCACACGAGCGCGGATTTGGTGACTTTTACAACGCTGAACTTCGGGCGACCGACACGTTGATCGCTGACATCGTGTCGGTGCTTCCGCCCGACACAGTTTTGATAGTGACTGCTGATCATGGTCAGGTGCATGTGGGTGAGAACACCATCATTCCCGCAGCGAATATCACTACACACGTCAGTCACCAGTCGGGTGAAGGCCGTTTTCGTTGGTTGCATGCCAAACGTGGTCGTGAGGGCGCGGTTCTTGACGCAGCGCGTCAATACGACGATGTTGCGTGGGTAGTCACCAAAGAACAAGTTCTCGATGAGTGCTGGTTCGGTCCGCGAGTTTCTGAACCTATTGCTCGTCGCATGGGTGATGTGGCACTAGTTGCACACGGGCCTGTCAGTTTTGATGAGCCGCTCGATAGTGGTGCGTTTGACCTTGTGTGTCGTCATGGTTCGCTCACGGAAGATGAAATGCTGGTCCCACTTCTTGCGTATAAGTCGTAAAGGTGTTGTCTCGAACCCTCGTAGTGTTGGCAGAATAGAGCCGTGACACAAAATGGTGAATCTCCCCAGGTTGTAACGGGCGCCGAAATTGTGAATTCGGTTCCGTCTTTCGACGGCGATATGCCTGCTACAGAGAGCGTGACCGAACCAGCCAAAGTGATGCGTATCGGTTCCATGGTTCGCCAACTTCTCGAAGAAGTTCGCGGCACACAACTCGATGAAGCAAGTCGTGAACGGCTTGCCGAAATCTATGAACGGTCAATTGTTGAAATTTCGACCGCATTGTCGCCAGACCTCGTTGAAGAACTGCACATCTTGGCGTTGCCATTCAAAGATGGGGAAGTGCCAAGCGAAGGCGAACTGCGCGTCGCCAAGGCACAACTTGTGGGCTGGTTGGAGGGACTCTTTCACGGAATCCAAGCAACCCTTTTCGCGCAACAGATCGCCGCTCGTCAGCAAATTGAGCAAATGCGTCAGATCCCACCCACCGGTCCCGGCTCAAGTGGCCCGGGCGGAACATATCTGTAAGTCTGCGCCGAAGGCCAAGGTGGCCGACGCACCCGACTGCTACTTTTGACATCCTCGCCCGTTGGTGCGCGACTTCTGGTCGTTTGCCATCACCGTGCGTTACTGGTTACAGGTTTGGAAGGAGTGGAGAGTGTCGTCGTCGTTTACACATCTCCACGTTCATACCGAGTTCTCCATGTTGGATGGTGCAGCCCGCCTCGACGAACTTGTTTCAAAAGCCGTTGAAGATGGTCAGCCTGCGCTCGGCATTACCGACCACGGCAACATGTACGGCGTTATCGACTTCTACAAAGAATGTCGAAAGCAGGGCATCAAGCCCATCATTGGCACCGAGGCCTACATGGCTCACGACCATCGCACCGAACGCATTGCGCGGCGCGGACGATTAGACGACAACGGCGGGTCAGATGAAGGCGGGCGAAAGCAGTATTACCACCTCACCTTGCTCGCTGAGAACAACGAGGGCTACGCCAACCTCATCAAGCTGTCCAGTTATGCATTCCTCGAGGGCTATCACTACAAGCCACGAGTCGACTGGGAACTGCTAGAACGGCATGCGTCTGGCCTTATTGCCACCACCGGATGTTTGGGCGGCCATGTGTTGCAGTCGCTTCTCAATGGCGACGAAAAAGGTGCGCTGCAAAAAGCGGGTCGTCTGCAGGAAATTTTTGGAAAAGACAATCTGTTCGTCGAGCTTCAGAATCACGGCATCGCCGACCAATTGCGTACCAATCCCAAGTTGGTAGAGATCGCTCAGAAAATTGGCGCGCCTCTTCTTGCCACTAACGACTCTCACTATGTCAACCAGGCCGACCACGAGGCACACGACGCGTTGCTTTGTGTGCAAACCGGTGCGTTCATGCGAGACCAAGATCGCTTCAAGTTCGAAGGAACCGAGCACTATCTCAAATCTGCTGAAGAAATGCGTTACCTCTGGCGCGAACTTCCTTCTAGTTGTGACAACACCCTGTGGATCGCTGAGCGTGCAGATGTCAACATCGAACTAGGTACCTATCGCTTGCCCGTGTTTGCAGTGCCTGCAGAATTTGAAAACGACGAGAAGTATCTGGAACATCTCACTTGGCAGGGCGCACAAATGCGCTGGGGCTCAGACCTTCCTGCCGACGTTGTAGAACGTGTGTCGTTCGAACTGGGTGTCATCAAACAGATGGGATTCAGTTCGTATTTCCTCATCGTGTGGGACCTCATCAAACACGCGAAAGATTCCGGCATTCGTGTTGGTCCAGGTCGTGGTTCGGCAGCTGGGTGTGCTGTTGCCTACTGCCTGCGCATCACCGAACTCGACCCGTTGAAGTACGACCTTCTGTTTGAACGATTCTTGAATCCGTCACGAGTCAGCATGCCCGACATTGACATGGACTTCGACTCTCGTTATCGCGATCACATGATTCGCTATGCCGCCGAAAAATACGGTCGCGATCACGTTGCGCAAATCATTACGTTTGCCACCATTAAGGCGCGTAATGCGGTGCGCGATGCCGCACGCGTGCTTGGCCATGAATACGCAGTAGGCGACAGCATCGCCAAACTCATGCCACCACTTATTCAAGGTCGAGACACACCATTGGCTGCGTGTCTCGAATTTGACGAAAAATTCGCAGATGGATTCCGTGAGGCTCAAGCCCTTCGTGAACTCGTCGGTCGCGACGAAGTTGCTGCCAAGGTAGTGGAGGTTGCACGCGGTCTCGAAGGTCTGAAACGGTCCGACGGTATCCACGCCGCTGCTGTGGTGATTACTCCCGAACCACTCATGGAGTACTTGCCCATTCAGCGCAAACCCGTCGGAGATCTCAAAGCCGACGAAGCGCCCATCGTGACGCAATATGAAATGCACGCAGTTGAAGAACTCGGGCTTCTCAAGATGGACTTCTTGGGTCTACGTAACCTCGACGTCATTACCGACACCGTCGAGATGATTCGCCGTCAACGCGACGCCAGCTTCGATATCGACACTGTTCCGCTAGACGACCAAGCAACGTTCGAATTGTTGGGCAGGGGAGACACCATCGGAATCTTCCAGTTGGAGTCTGCTCCTATGCGAGCACTCTTAAAGTCCATGCGCCCGACGTCGTTTGAAGACGTCAGTGCGGTGTTGGCTCTGTATCGCCCGGGCCCCATGAGTGCCAATATGCACAACGACTACGCCGACTACAAGAACAATCG
>Ga0164292_10005730_pt1 | contig 10174 bp, 7 predicted proteins | sample GEODES117metaG_FD_111486 | JGI IMG/M metagenome (GOLD analysis project Ga0164292, IMG submission 111486) | Eutrophic lake water microbial communities from Lake Mendota, Wisconsin, USA - GEODES117 metaG | ecosystem: Environmental > Aquatic > Freshwater > Lake | place: USA: Lake Mendota, Wisconsin... | reverse complement strand
TTTTTTGCTAACTCGGGATTAAATTTAAGTATATTTTTCATCTTGATTTGTTGAGTTTGTATTGGGAAACGGTCTTAATATACTCATCCTGAAGATTAACTTTAACTTCAGAAAAATCGTTTACAGAGATATTTTCCGAGATCAAATCTTTAAGAAATTGATGTTTGGAAGAAATAAGTGTATCTAATTTTATATGTAATTTTTCATCCACAGACATTATTTCCGTAACACCACGGAATAATTTGATTTTATCTAACAGGGGGGCTAAATCATGTTCGGCGCCTATTTCAAGATAAACAATAGCACGTGAAATAGGATTTGATTTTAATTTTTTGTGCTCCACCACATTTCCATCTTGTAAAACAAGCATGTGGGTAGAATAATCTGCCAGTTCGGCTAAAATATGAGATGAAACGATAATAGTCATTCCCTTTTCTGCCAGATTAACCATTAAGTTTGATAATTCGTATCGTGCTTCAGGGTCTAAACCTGAAGCTGGTTCATCTAGTAATAACAGGTTAGGTCGATGAACTATGGCCGACGCAATGCCTACTCTTTGTCGCATCCCACGGGATAAAACGCCCACTTTTTTATGAAGAAATCCGGCGATGCCTACTTGTTCAATGGCGTTTTCTATAGCCGATTCTACCTCATCTTTATCAGTGATTCGACTATACGCCATAAAACTCAGACATTGATAAACAGTCAGCGTATCGTATAAGCCAAATAAATCCTGTAAAAAGCCTATTTGGCTATGAACCTCGCGAGGGTGTAATAAGGTGTCATAGCCATTCACCATTATATCTCCGCTAATAGGTTTTGAAAGTGCCGCAATACTTCTCAAAAGGGTTGTTTTTCCCGAACCATTGGGACCCACTAACGCCGTGATTGAACCTGGTTCTATTTGGAAGCTTACCTGATTTAAAGCTCTTTTTTCAGGATAATCAAACGTAACATTACTTACTTTTATCATCATAGGTGTTTTCTTTCTTCCTTCAAAGTTAAGTTCTAAAATAGCTTAATGGATGACTTATTTCTTTAAAAGATCTGTTTTATGTTAAAAAATATTTATTTTGTCTCATTGACGCAGAACTCCTTTTTAAATTCTTCAACAGTCCAGGATGAGATGGTATTTTAAAAAAACAATCCAACAGGCTACGATTAAGGCATGGATTAAAAATGACCCATCTTTTTATGCTTCCAGAAGGAAGTTTTTGTCGCAGTTGAGTACTTTGTCTGCTGGATTATTGATACCTCATGCTCCTCATAAATATCCCAAAGTACCCAATATTGTCGTGGTAGGTGCCGGTATTGCTGGATTAAATGCCTTACATGTTTTAAAGAAAAAGGGGATTAAAGCATCCCTTTTTGAGGCTTCTAACAGGTCTGGCGGTCGTATGATGACGCTAAATAATTATTTTGCTCCAAATTTAAATACCGAGCTGGGGGGTGAATTTATTGATACTTACCATCATGATTTAATTTCTCTGACCAACGAATTTAATCTGGAAATGGTAGATTTGCGCAAAGATGACGCTTCGCTGGAAGAGGTTCTTTATTTTGGAGGTAAAAAATTTACCGAAAATGATTTGGTGAATGAAATAATGCCTTTTGCTGAAAAATTAAGACTTGATGTAGAACGATTTCCAGAAAATTTGGATGAAATAACTTTTAGGGAAAATAAAAATTGGGCTGAAATTGATCAACTTTCTATTCCTCAATACCTCGATCGTATTGGCATAAAAGGTTGGTTGAAATCGTTTTACATGAACCAAATGTCTGGCTATTATACAATGGATGCTCAGTATCAGTCGGCTGTTAATCTTTTTTTATTACTCCAACTGCCAGACGAATCACAATCTAAAACGGAAGATCAGTCAGAAGTTTTTAAAATTCAGGGTGGGAGCCAGGCCCTCACCCACGCGATGAATAAATCGCTTGAAGATCAAATTAAAATGGGCTATTCGCTCATAGAAATTCATAAAAATAAAGAGAATTCTTATACCGCTGTTTTTGAATATTTGGGTGCTAAAAAAATGGTAAAAGCAGATTATTTGATTCTGGCCATTCCCTTTACAAAGCTCAGAGAGGTCAAAACCATTGGTTTTAATTGGTCCACTACAAAAAATGAATGTATTCAGCATTTGGGATATGGTAATGGGGGTAAAATTATTCTGGGTATGAATGAACGCGTTTGGAGAAATTATGGATCACATGGTGGCGTGGTTGCTGATATTCCTGCCTATTCAACCTGGGACAGTAGCCGCCTTCAACCCGGTCCTGCCGGTACCTTAACCATCTTTGGAGGTGCTTCTATTGGCGATGATGCTGCTAATTTGAGGGCTTCCGAAATAAAAGAAAAGTATTTACCAGGCTTGGAAGCTATCTGGCCTGGTTTCGAAAAAGCAGGTAGCAATACCTTACATAAATTTTCCTGGCAAGATTATTATTTTAATCTTGGCTCTTATACCTCTTATAAAGTTGGCCAATGGTCCGCTTTCGGTGGGATTGAAAAAGAGCCTGAAGGTAATATTTTTTTTGCAGGGGAACATTGTAGCATTCAGTATCAAGGATATATGAATGGTGGTGCTCAAACAGGGAGATTGGCAGCCGAACAAGTTTTAAACCAGATAAATGCCCGTTTTTAAATATATTTTTTAATTTTCAATGTTGTTTTTCCTAAAATCATTCCGATGAAAATAATTTTCCTTAACATCCTTGCCTTTTTCATTCTTTCTGTCTTGTTTTCTCCATCTTTACAAGCACAGTCATTGGAAATTAAAGGAAAAGTAACTGACACAAATCAAGAACCGCTGATAGGTGCAACCATCTTGGTACAAGGTACTGAACAAGGTACCATTACGGATATAAACGGGAATTTTCAGTTAAAGACAGATCCCAAAGCAACGCTAATTATTTCATATACTGGATTTTCATCGAAAATCATCGTCGTTGGCAATCAAACAGTATGGAATATAATGTTAGAACCTGAAGATTTAAAACTGGATGAAGTGGTAGTTATCGGGTATGGCAGTCAACGCAAAAGTCAAATTACAGGCGCTATTTCTTCTTTAAAAGGCAAAGATATTCAAGATCAACCCGTTTCTAATCTGGCCAATAGCATGCAGGGTAGGGTAGCAGGCTTGAATGTGATGAGTGCTTCCGGAACACCTGGCGCAGGTCTTTTAGTGAATGTGAGAGGAAATAATGCGCCCTTATATGTGGTTGATGGAATTCCTTTGCTGAGCGAAAGTAACTCTGGTTTGTCCACCTCTTTTGATCTGCAAGGGCAAAACGTGGGTTCGGGTCAAACATTGAGTTCCATATCCGATATAAATCCAAATGATATTGAATCCATAGAGGTATTGAAAGATGCTTCCGCAGCAGCCATTTACGGTGCAAGAGCGGCGAATGGTGTCATTTTAATAACCACAAAAAGAGGTAAATCGGGGGGACAAGAAGCTAGTTTTAATATTTATTCGGGTATCCAACAGATCGCAAGACCCATAAAATTTATGGATTCAAAGGAAATGGTCGGACTCATTGAAGAAGCAAGGGCAAATGATCTGGCCATTTTTAAGAAGGATCCTTCCTATTTTGGCGATAATTTTGACCCTTCCGTATTAACTGATCCATTGGATAATTTTGATCTTTCTTCGGAGGTAAATACTAATTGGCTCGATGAGGTTTCCCGCCTCGCGCCCATAAATAATTATGAATTTTCCTTTCGTGCAGGAAATGAAAAAACAAAATATTTTACAAGCCTGGGTTATTTTGATCAGCAAGGGGTGATTATTGAAAATTATTATAAAAGATTTAATTATCGCCTGAATCTGGATCATGAAATTAATTCCAGATTTAAACTTGGGATTACTTTTAATACGACCTATTCAAAGAACAGGCGGAGTTTCAATGACAATACTTACACAGGTATCATTACCAATGCTTTAGGTGCCTCACCTCTTATGCCTGCCTACGAAGAGGATGGTTCGTATGCAGGTTTTGAAGATTATCAGGCAAACTGGCTTTCTGATAATCCTGTTAAATCGGCAAAGGAAATCAGGGCTTTTACTAATGGATACAGGGCTTTGGGAACCTTAGCCGGAGAGTATAAATTTTCCAATAAACTTTATTTTAAATCGTCCTTGTCTGCCGATGTAAATTTTAATTTTGATACCCAGTTTAAATCTCCCCTAACGGCCGATGCAGAGGCTTTTGGCGGAGCCTCTTATGAAGGAAATTTTAGGAATGTTACCTGGTTAAATGAAAATACCCTGCATTATTCTGATACTAGAAATGGCAATACCCTGTCTCTATTAGGAGGAGTCACCATGCAAAGAACTCAAATTGATCGCTCAAGTGCCTTGGGACAAGGTTTTCCGCCGGGTGCCCTCGAGCGTATTTCCAGTGCTGCTAATATTATAAATGCCACTTCTGAAGGAACTTCCTTTGCGCTATTGTCTTTTTTAAGCCGGATTAATTATGATGTTAAAAATCGATTTTTATTTACTTTCACCTCGCGCGCAGATGGATCTTCCAGGTTTTCGAAAAATAATAGATTTGGTTTCTTTCCCTCTGGTGCAGTCGCCTGGAGGATAAGCAAAGAACCATTTTTCAATGGCCTTAAACAAGTCTTTTCTGATTTCAAAATTAGAATGAGTGCTGGACTTACCGGAGATCAGGAAATTGGCGATTTTCAAAATATTACTTTTTATACTGCGTCAAGATATGCAGGAAGATCTGGTTACCAACTTAGGAATTTAGCAGATCCTGACCTTACCTGGCAAACCAATAGCATGTTTAATATTGGGTTAGATTATGAAATGGCTGATGGGAAAATTGGAGGCTCTCTCGAATTTTTTAATTCGTTGAAATCTAATTTATTGAGTGAAGACCTTATTCCTGCAACAACTGGTTTTACTTCTATAACGAGAAATGGTGGAGAGGTTCAAAATGTAGGATTGGAATTTAATATAAATGCATCCCTGGCTAAAAAAGAAAAGTTTACCTGGGATGTGAATTTTAATGCTACCTGGATTCATAATGAAATTAAAAGTTTAAATAGTGATGGCGTTTATTTAAATGCTTATGACGATTTAGAGGCTACCCATATCCTGCAGATTGGTCATCCAGTGGGTTCCTTTCTTGGGCTGAAGTATTTGGGCGTTGACCCCGAAACCGGAGATGTTCAGTTCGAAGATTTTAATGAAGATGGAAATATCGATTATGATGACGCTCAGATCATTGGAAAGGCAATGCCTGATCTGTATGGCGGTCTTACCAATGTGTTTAAATGGAAAAATCTGGATTTTAGTATATTTTCTCGTTTTTCTTTGGGAAATCAGGTGTATAATCTAATCAGAGGTACCACTGAAAATTTAGGCTGGAGTAATGATGGCGGACTCAGTTCTATCTATGCCAATAATACCCTGAATGTTCGGGACAGATGGAAAAAACCTGGAGATGAAGCGGAATATGGAAGAGCATCTTTCATAAATTTAAATCTGGGACTCAATTCTTCTCAAATGGTTGAAAATGCCTCCTTTTTTAGAATTCAAAATATCAATGCTGGATACTCCTTTCCAAGTCCTGGAAAATTCAGTTCAGTAAGAATTTATGCGGAAGTTCAAAATCTATGGATACTTACCTCATATAAAGGATTTGACCCAGAGGTTTCTTCCAATGGGGGACTTGCAGACAGAACGGCTGGCGTCGATTATGGCGCCTATCCTTCAGCTCGTACTTTCTTAATGGGATTAAGTTTAAAATTTTAATGTTAAAAAAATGAAAAAAATTATATTTTTTATAAACCTGTTTTCTTTATCTTTTCTACCAGCTTGTTTGGATGAAAACTCTCCTAATTACTTAAATGTAGAAGGCGCAATAAAGGATGGTGCCAGTCTTGAAGCCGCCGTTATTGGCCTTTATAGTGCCTTACAACAGTCTGATTATTATGGAGAATCTTATCTTTTAACCTCTGAAGGCCATACAGATAATGCCACAACGGGTGGCTATCAAAACCTCTCCTTAGACCAAATTGGACATCGCGAGGTTACTGGGGCAAATGTTATTTCTGAAAATATATGGACTGCCATTTATCGGGTGATTGCTAACGCGAATCTGGTATTAAAATATCTTCCTGCCATAGAGGACTTAGATTCGAAACAGAAAAATCATTTGGAGGGTGAGGCACGCGCCATTAGAGCTATGGCACATTTCGATCTGTTAAGATATTATGGGGAACATTGGAATATGGCTTCCAGTGCAGGTATTCCTCTTGTTCAAACACCTCAGGAAATTAAAGATAAACCTTCCAGGGCAACCGTTGCGGCTACCTATCAATTTATCATTTCAGAAATGACCAAAGCGGCTGGTTTGTTGGATCAAAGCGTAAAGGATAAATCTTTTATGAACTTAAATGCAGTCAATGCACTGTTAGCAAGAATTTATTTGTATAAAGCGGATAACGAAAAGGCGGCAGAATATGCTACCAAGGTTATTAGTTCTGGTGATTTTCAAATAATGGATGCAGCAAAATTTCTGGATATTTATCGCTCAAAATTAAGTTCTGAGTCTGTTTTTGAATTGCTTTTTGATAGTCAAAACAGGAGTGGCTATAATGGCGCAACCTTTAGTAGGGAAGACGCTATCAGACCAGAATTGGGATATATGGCATCTAAAAATTTACAGGAATTTTTTAACTCCAGAGTAGGAGATGTTAGAAATAATCTGGTTGATTTTTCTTCTGATAATAATGATGTTACCATATTACCAGATGGTCGGACGCAAAAATATCGGGGGGAAGTTTCTAAAGATAATTCAGCTTACATCGTTCGATTTGCAGAAATGTATTTGATTCGGGCGGAAGCTTTGGGTAATCTAAAAGGGTTGGCAGACCTCAATTTTTTAAGGCAAAAGCGTGGTTTAGCTGTTTTAACGCCCAATCAGGTTAGTACCTCCGACGATTTCATACGTGCTGTATTAAATGAACGTAGGGCGGAATTAAATTTTGAGGGTCACAGATATTTTGACTTGGCAAGAAAACGTAAGATTAAATCTGTTTTAAATATAGAGGATTTTCGGTCTGTTTTCCCCATTCCCAATCGGGAAATGATTGCAAATCCAAATATAAAGCAAAACCCAGGATATTGAAATAGAGGTTAGTTAGGTTGGTACTTATCACTCTTCTTTAAATCATGATTAATAACCTGTTGACAAATGCTAATACAAGTCATTCCTAAGCTACCCATGCGCTTGAAAAGCCTGACAAAAAATTACTATATCGGTCAACTTGGCTTTTCAGAAATGGCAGATTATGGTGATTATCTGCTACTTGAAAAGGAAGGAATTGAAATACACTTCTTTGAATTCAGAGCATTAGATCCTTTATTTTGGTAGAAGGTTTTAAAAATGAGTTTCGAGCGAGTATGAAAAGGTAGGGAAGGAATAAGTATTTCCCTCCGTACCTGTTTGGGTTTTAATATTCGATGACCCTGGGTAACTCTTTTGCTTGCGCAATCCATTTTTCAACCTCTGTAGCAGAAGGCGTTTTTCTTGTCAGATTTTTAGCTTCATTCACCTCTTCCATTTTAGCAGTTAAATTAGCGGCATTTCTTTGAGCTAACTCTGGAACGGTGTCAACGCCAGCTACTTCCAATAGCTCAGCATACTCTTGTCCAACACCATTCAGGCGAAATAAATCGGCCATGTTAGTGAATTTAAGAATTTGCTTTTCAGAGATACCAGTCTCTTCAGCAAGAGATTGTCTTTGCTTTTTAGTCGCTGCATTTTCAAGCAATTTGTCAACGGTATTGATTCCTGCCGCTCTCAATTTTTCACCAAGAACGGGACCAATCCCCTCTATTTCTTCTACTTTGTAAGTTGCCATGTTACTATGTTTTTAGTTATAAAAGTTCCTAACAAAATTAATAAATTAATTGATTTAACTTTGTTTTCGTTGGTATTGAATATTTTGATTTATGAATTCATTATTTTTGTTACATTTTTTATAAGTCTGAGTCAAATAATATAGTCCACAAATGCTCACACAAGTCATTCCTAAGCTACCCATGCGCTTGAAAAGCCAGACAAAAAGTTACTATATCGGTCAACTTGGCTTTTCAGAAATGGCAGATTATGGTGATTATCTGCTACTTGAAAAGGAAGGAATTGAAATACACTTCTTTGAATTCAAAACATTGGATCCTTTGGAAAATTATGGGCAAATCTATATCAGGACAAACCAAATTGAGGCTTTATATAACCAATTATTAGACGCAAACGTAACTATTCATCCTAATGCACCACTGCAACAGAAACCATGGGGCCAAATAGAGTTTTCATTGCTCGATCCAGATAATAATCTGATAACCTTTGGACAGGCAGTATGAATTTATTTCGTTCCGATAAGATAGGCTACATATCCTATATATATTATAATCATTGTTATGCCCTGCCACCTTTCAATGGTATGCTTTTTACCTATAAACATGATTAAAAACAAGATTAAGCTTGAAAATATGGTCATTATAATATCAATATCCGAGGTTTTACTAAAAGGTAAAGGACGTATCAAGGCACTAAATCCAAGAATGAAGAATATATTAAAAATATTTGAGCCAACTACATTGCCTATAGCAATATCCGATTGTTTTTTGTAGGCAGCAACGGCAGAAGTGGCTAATTCAGGTAATGAGGTTCCTATGGCAACTATGGTAAGGCCAATTAAGGATTGGCTAACATTGAATCCTTCCGCTATTTTAATTGCGCCATCTACAATCCATTTTCCTCCAAAGATAAGTCCTGACAGGCCTCCTACTATATAAAGGGAAGATTTCATGTAGGACATTTCTTTTATTTCCAGGTCTGTATTTTCCCCAATTACTTTTGAAATTCCGAAGGTATAATAAAGGAAAATGATGAAAAAGGCGAGGAAAATAATGCCGTCTATTCTGGTAATGCCGGAAAAAGTTCCTCCATCTATGAGCGTGTCATTTACCATTACGCCAAGTAAAATAGCCGCAAGAAGACTCAATGGAATTTCTTTCCAAACGGTATTTTCCTTCGTAGCTAAGGGGAATATTACGGCAGAAACACCTAAAATAAATAAAATATTCACAATGTTACTTCCTAAAATATTTCCAATGGCAATATCTGTATTTCCTTGAATAGATGCAAAAATATTGACTATAAATTCTGGGGCAGAAGTACCAAAAGCGACAATGGTTAAACCTATGACAATAGATGAAATATTTAACTTTTTAGCAATAGATGCTGAGCCTTCAACCAATAGATTCGCCCCTGAAATAAGGAGCACAAAACCAATAACAAATAAAATGTAAGTGAGCATATTTCGAAGTTATAAGTACTTACTATTAAATGTTTTTTAGGTTGTTATTGTTCTATGTTTCACTGAGCAAAAATAATGATAAGTAAATTTTGTAAAGACCTGCTATTTATGCTTTGAATCAATCTTTGGGAATGATTTAGACAAATTATTTATCTCTTTTAATGAAAATTTCGCTATTTTGGGTAATAATTGGGAGATTTATTCTCTTAACTTTTACCTAAAAACTTATGTATGAAAAAGGGGATATTTCTTCTACTGGCTTTTTCCTTGTTTATGGCTGCGGTGGACGCTCAAAAAAAACCGCTGATTGTTTTTGTAACCGGTGATCACGAATATGGAGGAGAGCAAACCTTGCCTTTACTTGCCGCTGAACTTGAAAAAACATATCATTTTCAAACCAAAGTCCTGACTTCTTTTCCAAATCAAAATGGCGAAAAGGATATCCCTGGATTGGAGGCACTTAAAAATGCAGATTTGGCCGTTTTTTATCTGCGATGGAGGCAGTTAGTTCCCGAGCAACTGGCCCTTATCGAAGAATATCTGAAAACAGGTAAGCCGGTCATGGGTTTTCGTACCACTACGCATGCTTTTAATTTTCCTAAAAATCACCCTTCTGAAAAATGGAATGCCTTCGGTGAATTTGCGCTGAATTCACCTCCAGGCTGGGGAGGAAAAGCAAAGCATACCCATTATGGTCACCAAAGTTCCACAGATTTATTTGTGATTGAAAAATCTAAAAATCATCCCATTTTAACCGGTGTTGAACCCAATTTTCATGTCAGATCTTGGCTTTATAAGGTTTTACCCGATTATCCAGTGAAAGGT
>Ga0164292_10005729_pt1 | contig 10174 bp, 3 predicted proteins | sample GEODES117metaG_FD_111486 | JGI IMG/M metagenome (GOLD analysis project Ga0164292, IMG submission 111486) | Eutrophic lake water microbial communities from Lake Mendota, Wisconsin, USA - GEODES117 metaG | ecosystem: Environmental > Aquatic > Freshwater > Lake | place: USA: Lake Mendota, Wisconsin... | reverse complement strand
CATCTTTGATAATCCCATGCGCTCTCTCTGTCTTCGCCAACCTGGACTCTTCGAGTTTCAAGAAGACCCTGAGCCAGCACCGCCGGGCGATAACGAGGCGCTAGTCGCCGTTCATGCCATCGGCATTTGCGGTTCGGATCTGAGTGGCTACCTGGGCAAAATGCCCTTCATTCAATGTCCGCGAATTCTCGGACACGAACTTGGGGTTGAAGTGCTTCAAATTGGCAGAGACGTATCATATGTCCGAGTGGGTGACCGCTGCAGCATCGAGCCCTATTTGAATTGTGGTTCATGTGGCCCGTGCATCATCGGAAAACCCAACTGCTGCGAACAGCTCAAAGTGCTCGGCGTTCACGTCAACGGAGGCATGACCGAACGGCTCGTGGTTCCAGCACACAAGCTTCATCCTTCACGGCAGCTAACCTTTCCCCAACTCGCGCTCGTTGAAACGCTGGCCATCGGCTGCCACGCCGTTCATCGGGCCCAAATATCCGATGGCGATAGTGTCCTCATCCTCGGCGCAGGTCCGATCGGCCTCGCCACCCTCGAATTCGCCCGACTCTACTCGAAAGACGTGACTGTGGTCGAACCGAGCGAAGACAGGCGCAGATTCATTGCCAAACATTATCCAGATGTCCAAGTAGCCAGTTTGCCTCCTGTTGGATCTTCGTTCTCGACAGTTTTCGACGCGACCGGGAACGCCCAATCCATGTCTTCTTCAATTTCATTGGCGGCCTTCGGTGGCAAAATCGTGTTCGTCGGCATCACGACCGCACCCGTGATCCTCGATGATCCCCTCTTCCATCGCCGGGAACTGACCCTGTTAGCGTCCAGAAACGCACTCCCAACCGACTTTCCCTATATCATAAAGCTCATCGAATCCGGGCAGATTCGGGTCGAACAATGGATAAGCCAGGTTGAATGGCTGGAAAACGCGCAAGAAATTTTTGCTCGTATCACAGGCGGATCGCTTCAAGCGATCAAAGTAGTCCTGATGAACTCATTTTAACCCGGATTTCGCGACTCGAAGAGGCTCAGGCTCTGACTCGCTTGTGATTCCAACGCTTTCCGGATTGCAGTCGGCGGCATCTGCGAACGATACCGGACCATTATTTCGGATCGTTCGAGTCACAAGGGTTCTGGCAGATGACCGATTTCTAATCGCCGAGTGCAGGTTTGAACAAGATCCGGCACAAGGAGTTTCGGAGAGACGACATTATTGGATCTCGATGCACCCAGGTTGTGGTTTCTAGACCGGTTCTCGAAAAGATTGTCATTTTGATCCGGCGAGCGCAGCGGCTTCAGTGGCAAGGAAGTCGCGCAGCCCTCTATTAAATCAATAGCGGGCAAGCGGCTGAAGCAGCCAATGAGGCCACTCCGCAGCTAGGCAAGGTGACAAGCATTTCGAGAACCGGTCTAAAATTGAGGTTTTGGTAAAATGACCAACGGCCTCTGACCGTGGTATCGGTTCAACTACGCTGCCGCTGGTCCTGAAGTGGCGTTTGACAATAGGGGTTCGTAATCGAGGGCTTTCCCGAAAGGTTTCCAGGCATGTGCCAGAAATTCAACGGCTTGTGATTTGATCGAACGGTGAAATACTCAAATCCAAACCAGTGTCGCCCCGATTGATCAATTTCGGAGCAAGTCTCATTGGCGTTCCTCACATTGATTTTGGGAGCCTGATGCTTGAGCAGGAGGTAGGAAATGAGTTCTAGAGTCGGATTTTCGAAACCGATCATGAATTTTGTCGCCATGTACACTTTGGAGTACACCAAATCGCGCAGATATTCGCAGCGCCCACTTCGCCCTTTTCACGTGAGGAGCCCATGTTGGATAGCGAAGCTTTCCGTTTTTTGTGCGCGCCTGGACTCTTGTCGAGGTATGTAGCGATAACGGAGGAGTTTCCTTGGGTTCAACCGAATCGGAGCTGAGACAAGACGGACCAAAAATTTGTCCGGACGGCGCACAAATATCACCGCTGGCTAGGACTTTGAAAGGTTGGACGCATTCACACGCGCTCGTCGAGTCTCAGAACATACTCGACTTCGCTGCACTGGATTCTCAAAACGAAAGCGGAAGAAATGCCAAGGAAAATGCATTTCGGGAAATGAGTTGGCCGCTGGAGGTATCATCGGATTTGAGCCCATGCGCGCCAAACCGACGACGACCCAAATTCGCCTTCGGCGATTTGTTGAATCGCTTTCCATTTCTCTCACCCCAAATGTCTCGATTGGAGGCGGACTAGGCATGGACCTGCTTTCAGTAATAAGACTTGATGGTTCGCAATTCAGGGAGCAAAAACAGTCCGAACGAGATTTTGGAAACGCAGTAGTCGCTGCGGATCGGCCGTGCCAATCGCAGTGCACGGACCCGAGCCGTTTCTCGAGAAGACTGTCATTTTGTTCCCGCGAGCGCATCGAATTGAGTGGCAAGAAAGTTTGGCTGCTCGCTATTCGATAAACAGCGGGTTGACGGCTGACGCGGCCAATGAATGTGCTCCGCCTCTGGGCGCGGGGATGATTTTTGAGAGACGACTGAAAGCCCCTGGGTGGAGGAGTTCACGCCGCAATCTCGGTGGATTTAAACAGCGGCTTCGTCTTTACCAAATGTCAGAGCCATACCTCGCACCCTGGCGCCAACCGGACCCGGGGTTGGCGACACAAAAAAGACACCCCCCACCTCGTTAGAAGTGGGGGGTGTAATACTCTGGCGACGTCCTACTTTCGCAGGCCCTATAGACCAACTATCATCGGCGCAACAGTGTTTCACTTCCGTGTTCGGAATGGGAACGGGTGGGACCACTGTGCCATGATCACCAGATTGGGAACCGCGCTGCGCGCGATTCCGGAATCTAATGACCGGGAATCAAACTCCCAGGCAACTGCATACAGGATATAACAAATTCTTTATAAACCCTCGGAAAGAACCGAGTTGGAAATGGAACAATGTAAGACAAACAGATGATTAGTATTGGTGAGCTGAATGCATTACTGCACTTACACCCCCAACCTATCAACGTGGTAGTCTTCCACGATCTTTCAGGGAAAATTTATCTTGGGATGAGCTTGGCGCTTAGATGCTTTCAGCGCTTATCTCTTCCGCACTTAGCTACCCAGCGATGCTTCTGACGAAACAACTGGAACACCATAGGTGCGTTAATTCCGGTCCTCTCGTACTAGGAATTAAACCCCTCAATTTTCCTGCGCCCACAGAGGATAGAGGACCGAACTGTCTCGCGACGTTCTGAACCCAGCTCGCGTACCGCTTTAACCGGCGAACAGCCGGACCCTTGGGACCTTCTCCAGCCCCAGGATGCGATGAGCCGACATCGAGGTGCCAAACTTTTCCGTCGATATGAACTCTTGGGAAAAATCAGCCTGTTATCCCTAGCGTACCTTTTGTCCGTTAAGCGACGGCAATTCCACATTAAACCGCCGGATCACTTTGGCCTACTTTCGTATCTGTTCGACTGGTAAGTCTCACAGTTAGGCTGGCTTATGCCAATACACTCGTCACGCGATTGCCAACCGCGCTGAGCCAACCTTCGCGCTCCTCCGTTACTCTTTGGGAGGATACCGCCCCAGTAAAACTGACCGGCTGCCATGGTCCCTCGACCTGATTCAAGGCCTAAGGTTAGATTGTCCAATACTCAAGGGTGGTGTTTCATTGACCGCTCCATCTAGCCCGAAAGCTAAACTTCAAAGCGTCCCACTTACGCTAAGCATGAGAACCAAACAAACAGTGACAGCTTACAGTTAAGGTGCATAGGGTCTTTCCGTCCTTCTGCGGGTAGGCGGCATCTTCACCGCCACTACAATTTCACTGAGCCCCTCGTTGAGACAGCGCCCAACTCGTTACACGATTCGTGCAGGTCGGAACTTACCCGACAAGGAATTTCGCTACCTTAGGACCGTTATAGTTACGGCCGACATTCACCGGGACTTGGGTTCAGAGCTTCGCCTTACGGCTAACCCCTTGCCTTAATCTTTCGGCATTGGTCACGTGTCACATCGTATACTTGGACTTTCGTCTTTGCACAATGCTGTGTTTTTGATAAACAGTCGGTTGGGCCATTTCACTGCGACCCTCCAAAGAGGGCATCCCTTCTCCCTAAGTTACGGGACTAATTTGCAGAGTTCCTTAACGAGGCTTCACTCTTACGCCTTGGTATATTCTACCCACCCACCTGTGTCGGTTTGCGGTACGGGCGGCTACATAAAGGGCCACAAGCTTTTCTAGACGGTCGATTCAAGAAACCGAGTTTGGACAAGTCCGCCCCCTTCTGCCACTTTCATCCGGCATGTTCTCTCTTTTTCCGTGCACTTGTGGTTTAACTGTAACCGGTTCAGGAATGTTAACCTGATGTGCATCGCCTACGCCTTTCGGCCTCAACTTAGCTCCCGACTAACCCAGGGACGACGGACGTTGCCCTGGAAACCTTGGGTTTACGGCGGACGGGGATTTCACCCGTCTTATCGTTACTTATGTCTGCATCCTCACTTGTGAGCGCTCCACAGTCAGTTACCTTTCTGCTTCGACGCACTTACAACGCTCCCCTACCACTACACTGACCTTGGTCAATGCAATCCAGAGCTTCGGTATAACGCTTGATCGCCAATCATTTTCGGCGCAAGACCTCTCGATGAGTCAGCTATTACGCACTGTTTAAATGGTGGCTGCTTCTAAGCCAACATCCTCACTGTCAATGAGATCTCACTTCCTTTCCACTGAGCGTTATTTTGGCACCTTAGCTGCTGGGCTGGGTTGTTTCCCTTTCGACTATGAAGCTTATCCCCCACAGTCTTACTGCCAAGCTACATTCGGGGGTATTCGGAGTTTGATTGAGTTTGGTAGGCGGGTATGCCCCCTAGCTCATTCAGTGCTCTACCCCCCCCGATCAGCGCTTGACGCTGCACCTAAATACATTTCGGGGAGAACCAGCTATTACGGGGTTTGATTAGCCTTTCACTCCGACCCACAGCTCATCCGAGAACGTCTCAAGGTTCACCGGTTCGGTCCTCCACGTCCGATTAAAGACGCTTCAACCTGGCCATGGGTAGATCACCACCGCTTCGGGTTCAGCCCGTGCAACTAATCGCCCTATTCGGACTCGCTTTCGCTCCGCCTCCACCCCAGAAGGGCTTAGGCTCGCCACACAGACTGACTCGCAGACTCATTAAGCAAAAGGCACGCCATCACCGGACAAGCCGGCTCTGACACCTTGTAGGCGCATGGTTTCAGGTTCTATTTCACTTCGCTCACGGCGGAACTTTTCACCTTTCCCTCACGGTACTTGTTCACTATCGGTTGCCAGCGAGTATTTAGTCTTACGCCGTGGTCGGCGTGGATTCATGCGAAGTTTCACGTGTGTCGCATTACTCAGGAAATCCCTAGGCGGTGTCGAGTTTTCGGTTACGGGCCTATCACCCTCTTTGGAGCTACTTTCCAGAAGCTTCACCTAACTGTTCACCTGCCACATCGGGCTCCTACAACCCCGGTGGGAAACCCACCGGTTTGGACTAATCCGCTTTCGTTCGCCACTACTTACGGAATCGCATTCGCTTTCTTTTCCTCACCTTACTGAGATGTTTCACTTCGGGTGGTATTGCGTGTCCGCTCCTATGTATTCAGAGCGGAACGATACAGTATGAACCGTATCAGGTTACCCCATTCGGAAATCCCCGGATCAATGCCTATTTGCGGCTCTCCGAGGCTTATCGCAGCTTATCACGTCCTTCATCGCCTGCTGGCACCAAGGCATCCACTATGCGCCCTTGCTATCTTACATTGTCTTAATCCATTCCAGAGAACCCGCTTGCGCGGGCTCGGAAAATCGTTTCAAGACTCTTTCTTTGCTGTGCCCAGAACCTTTCAGCCCTGGGCGGCTCAATTGAATTTGTTTTCTTTACCCTGTATGCAGTTGTCAAGGAGCTTAAATCCCGTGAACGAGAACAACGATGTTTCTGATCTTAAATGGTGGGCAGGACTGGACTCGAACCAGTGACCCCCGCCTTATCAAGGCGGTGCTCTAACCAACTGAGCTACATGCCCATTGTCCGGGCTTGCAGCCTGGAGCCGAGGTTGGTGGAGGTTAGGAGACTCGAACTCCTGACATCAAGCTTGCAAAGCTAGCGCTCTACCAACTGAGCTAAACCCCCGTAAGACGGAAGAAACATAGAAAACCAAAGGCTAAGTAACACGTTGCGGCCAATTGAAGCGCGCAAGTTTTTGTGGGCATTTTCACGCACCACAACCATCTGCCAGTTACCCAGCAGGAAGGTTCGACCTTGTCCTTAAATGAGGTGTGAGCCCCAGGACATTCTCCATAGAAAGGAGGTGATCCAGCCGCAGGTTCCCCTACGGCTACCTTGTTACGACTTCATCCCAGTTACCAGTCTTGCCTTAGGGCCCTGCCTCCTTACGGTTGGCGCAGGCACTTCGGGCGAAACCAGCTTCCATGATGTGACGGGCGGTGTGTACAAGACCCGGGAACGTATTCACGGCGCCGTAGCTGATGCGCCATTACTAGCGATTCCAACTTCATGCAGGCGAGTTGCAGCCTGCAATCTGAACTGAGCCCAGTTTTATAGATTTCCTCCACCTCGCGGTATCGGTTCACATTGTGCTGGGCATTGTAGTACGTGTGCAGCCCTGGTCGTAAGGGCCATACGGACTTGACGTCGTCCCCACCTTCCTCCTAGTTGATCTAGGCAGTCTGATTCGAGTGCCCGGCATTACCCGATGGCAACAAATCACAGGGGTTGCGCTCGTTGCGGGACTTAACCCAACATCTCACGACACGAGCTGACGACAGCCATGCAGCACCTGTGCAGAGCGTGTATTGCTACACTATCCGGCTTTCACCGGAGACACAGTGCATGTCAAGACCAGGTAAGGTTCTTCGCGTTGCATCGAATTAAGCCACATACTCCACCGCTTGTGCGGGTCCCCGTCAATTTCTTTGAGTTTTAATCTTGCGATCGTACTTCCCAGGCGGCACGCTTAACGCGTTAGCTCCGGCGCGGAAGGGGTCGAATCCCCCCACACCAAACGTGCACCGTTTACTGCTAGGACTACCGGGGTATCTAATCCCGTTCGCTACCCTAGCCTTCGTGCCTCAGCGTCAGTAACTGTCCAGTGTCCTGCCTTCGCCATTGGTATTCCTCTCGATATCTACGCATTTCACTGCTACACCGAGAATTCTAGACACCTCTCCAGTACTCTAGCTTGGCAGTATCGGATGCAGTCCGGAGGTTGAGCCCCCGCCTTTCACATCTGACTTACCAAGCCGCCTACGCACCCTTTACGCCCAGTGATTCCGAACAACGCTTGAGACCTCTGTATTACCGCGGCTGCTGGCACAGAGTTAGCCGTCTCTTCCTCTTGTGATACTATCAAGCTCCGAAGGTATTAAAATCGTAGCCTTGCTCTCACATGACAGGAGTTTACAATCCGAAGACCTTATCCTCCACGCGGCGTCGCACCATCAGGGTTTCCCCCATTGTGAATGATTCTCGACTGCTGCCACCCGTAGGTGTCTGGACCGTGTCTCAGTTCCAGTGTGGCTGGTCGTCCTCTCAGACCAGCTACCCGTCGTCGCCTTGGTGGGCCGTTACCCCGCCAACAAGCTGATAGGCCGCGGACCAATCGAGAAGTGGCAGGCCTTGCGGTCCCCACCTTTAGTTGTTGTGTGATGCCACACTCAACCACATGCGGTATTAAACCAAGTTTCCCTGGGCTATCCCCCGCTTCTCGGAATGTTGTCCACGTGTTACGCACCCGTTCGCCACTAGACACACTTAATATTACTACCAAATGTATCCCGTTCGACTTGCATGTCTTATCCACGCCGCCAGCGTTCGTTCTGAGCCAGAATCAAACTCTCCATAAATTGCGCTGACTTAATTTTCATTATTTCAGCTAAGTTGTTTTTAATTCGCTTTCACGAATTCGCGCATCTCTCGACACGCAACGTGCAACTTAGCCCTTGTGTTTTCTTGATCAGATTTGAGCTTTATCAGCTCATCTCTTTTCGTTGTTGTTCTCTAAAAGATCCGTTTCTGGAGACTAAAAAATCGATCGTGACTTGCACAGATCGATCTCTCGTTCGCAGCCGCTCGTTTTCGGTAGCGGACTGAGATACTAATGCATCCCGCCCAACCGTCAAACTCAATTTGATCTTTTTTATCTCTTTTTTGCTCAACGCACATTCTATAAGGCTTCCAGCGGATCGATTTTATCTCTGACCATGGCTCAACGCTTCATTCGGGGTCCTTTTCCATAGCCAGTAACAACGCATTCTATGCCCCCTCCACAGACTCCACCTGATATCGTGCTTTTGCGCCCTCTCCGCCCTCCCTTTTGGATGCTAGATTCTACTTGGTCAGCAGTCTCTTCGACTGTCCATTTTCTCTACCTGTCATCTCACAGATCCCCATCCAACAAGAACGTTCACTTCCCCCGCCGCATTCCAATCGCACTGTCCGAAACCGATGCGCTGCCTGCCAGCCCAAGCCTTCATTAGGAGGCCATTCTTTACTCTCCTCCAATCCCCTGACCACCCCATATTGGTCCGCTTGTGCCTCTCGAATGCGGCCCCGACTCTCAACCCGCTATTCCCTATGCCTAGCCCAACTGCAGCGCTTTGTCGGCATCGCCAAACCTTTCAACCCGCAGCCCCATTCGCTCCATCATCGCCAAATGCAGTCGGCACAGTTTCCGCTCCTCTTTGGCCTCAGCAGAAAAATCAATGAGCCTGCCGCTCCGAATCGATCCGCCACCTCCGCCAGCCAGCAATAAGGGCAGCTGCGTTGAATCGTGCGCATTGCCGTCCCACAGGCTCGATGTCAGCATGATCATGCTGTTGTCGAGGAGCGAACGCTCGCCTTCATTGGTGTCCGCCATCTTTTGCAGCGCATCTCCCCACAGTTGCACGAATTGCTGGTTCACCCGCTGATACATGCCCAATCGTTCCTCGTCGTTGGCGTGATGCGACAACTCATGGTTGCCACCCCGAATGCCCTGCAAGCTTGGAAACACCACTCCCGAAAGGTCATTGTTCAGCATAAGCGTTGCAACGCGGGTTCGATCCATCTGCAATGCCAGTACGACAATATCCAACATCAGTCGCATGTGCTGCTCTGGATCCGCAGGAATGCCCCCACTGGGGCGCGGAAAGGTCGGAGCCTTCACCGATGGCTGCCATGTCAGCGCGGACACTTCTGCTTGGCTCAATCTTTCCGCCTTTTCGACTCGTTGTTCCAACTCTCGCACCGACACCAGATACTCTTCGAGCTTTTGCCCGTCGCGGCGGCTCAGCTGGTGCTTCAACGACTTGGCATCCTCGAGGACCAAATCCAACACGCTCCGATCCCTTTTGCGCTGCGAACCGTCATCAAAAAGCTGGTCGAAAGCTTGTTGCGGAAAGATTTCCTTCGGCGCAGGTGCCGTCGGACTTGCCCACGAAATGTAGGCCGAATAAATCGAGGTGAAACCCGAATCCGTCGAGTAGCTCGGCCCTTCCGTTCCCAGGACCAAACTGGCGACAGGTGTATGCTTACCGACCTGCGCTGCCACCAATTGGTCCATCGTCGTACCCACCTCAATGTCCGTTGTCGTCTGTTTCACCTTCAATCCCGACAACACATTCATCTTTGGATAGTGACCACCTGGACCCTGCACTGTGGTCGGATTCCATAATCCCTTCATCACCAACAGCTTGTCTTTAAGCGATTCAAGCGGACTCAATGTCTTCGATAGCTTCATTCCCCCATCAACCATTTCCGCGCCCCAGTGATGAGGGTTTACCCCGTTGCCAAAAAACATCGCCGCCATCCGCCGCGGAGCTTCAGGGACCTTGCCCTGATTTAGTGGGGCGCCAAATGAGGAAATCGACTCAAACCAAGGCAACCCCAGTGCAATACCAGTTCCACGCAGGAACTGGCGTCTCGAAAAACGTGAAGATTTCATCATGGCTTTGTGATCAACGACTCTACGCAAAAACATACGCAAGAACTGAGCCGCCCATTGCCAATAATCGACCACCGCCGTCGATTTTGAAACGACCACTCCCATCCCAAAGAAAATTTGGCAACTGTTCGTTTGCGCAACGCCACCCCTCCTCCATACTCTGCCGACAACCAACCCATCGATCGAGCTCTATGCTTTCATTCCT
>Ga0164292_10005727_pt1 | contig 10175 bp, 9 predicted proteins | sample GEODES117metaG_FD_111486 | JGI IMG/M metagenome (GOLD analysis project Ga0164292, IMG submission 111486) | Eutrophic lake water microbial communities from Lake Mendota, Wisconsin, USA - GEODES117 metaG | ecosystem: Environmental > Aquatic > Freshwater > Lake | place: USA: Lake Mendota, Wisconsin... | reverse complement strand
GCCGTGGAATAGTGCGCAATCCAAAACTTGTACCCCGGGAAGTACCCCTTGAGGTAATCCTGGTAATAGCTCGCATTGGTGTAGATTACCGGCTGCGTTCCGTAGCGGCCCTTCACCTTGTTCAACCACACGTGCAAATCGGCGCGAAGCCGTTCGGGGGTGGTGTACGAAGGCATCCATTCGATGTCCAGCACCGGTGGCAATTCGCCCGCCTGAGCACCCAACGTGTTCATAAACATCTCCGCTTGGTCCTTGGGATCGTGGCGGGGCTGGTAGAAATGGTAGGCACCCCGCTTGAAACCGTGGGTTTTGGACTCCGCCCAGTTGTACTTGAAGTAGTCGTCCAGCTTGCCGGCGCCATTGGTGGCACGGATGTAGATAAAATGCGGACGCACCCACTCGCCGGTGAGCTTGTCTTGCACTTCCAATTTCTCAAATTCGACCTTTCCTTGGTGGGCGCTGATGTCGATGCCCAACAATCCCGCAGGCTGGGGATTGGACGAAGCGGTCAAGGCCACTCCCAAAACGGCCAGTACGGCCCCCTGTATGTATTGCTTAAATCCCATGGCTATTTCGTGTATTCCCAAAGATAACGCAGGAAAATAAAATCACGTACTTTCGTTTAGCAACACTTAATCCTTTGTAGATGAAACAATTCCTACTCGTTCTTGCCGCGGTTTCTGGTGCTGCCGCTTTTGGACAGCACCTCACCCATCCCGGTTCAGACCTGTTTGGCGCTTCGGAAGGAACGGAAATTACGCCTTCCCGGCAGTCCCTAACCACCCGGCCCGAAGCGATTTTGTGGAGCTACGACTTCGCCAACGGCATTCCCACCAACTGGCTGCACAGCGGGCTGGCCAATGGCATTGTGGACCCCGACGCCCGGTTTGAGTACCGCGGCGTTTTGACTACGCCAGACACCAACGTGGGCACCCGCGGCGCCTTCAAAGGAACCCTGAAAGCCATCCAAAGCCCCACCAAAAACAACGGTTTCGTCATTTTTGACTCCGACTACTTAGACAACTTGGGCCTTTCAAACAACAACGGAAACGGCCCTGCCCCCGCTCCCCAGTGGTGCGTGTTGGGCCCGCCCATGTTCGACTTCTCCAGCCAACCCAACGTCCAACTGGAATTCGTCAACTACTACCGCCGCCGGCAGGGAACCGCCAACCTTTCCACGGCCATTTCTGCTACCTGGGTGGACTTTTCCACCGACGGAGGCCAAACCTGGCCCCACAGCGTGGAAATCAACACCCACATTGGCAACAACCAAAGTACCACCCGCAACCACCCCATCTTAATCAATTGCAGCAATTTCATTGGCGGACACGACTCCGCCCAATTCCGCTTGCGCTTTGACGGCCGGTACTACTTCTGGATGGTAGACGACCTCCAACTCGTCAACCCCGAACCCCACCGCCTGCTTTTTGTCCGGAAAGGCGGAGCACCGGAAACAGACATTCTCCACAACACCGAAGGAAAATACATGCAGATGGCGGTGGGCCGGGAACAGTCCCTCACCTTCGACGCCAACGTGCTGAACTTTGGCGTACAGCCCCAAACCAATGTCCGCCTTAAAATGTCCCTCCTGGACCCCAGTGGAAACGTTGTGGCCACCCGGCTATCTTCCCCTACCGCCACCCTGGCCGCCGGGGACACCCTGGACTACAACGACCTCAATACCTACAACGCCCCCTTCCAGCCCCAGTCGGGCGTGGGAACCTACAAAATCGTATACCAAGCCCTGAGCGACTCCACAGTAGAAACCGCCGATACCCTGCTGCTTTACGTAACCCCCCAAGTACAAGCGTTGGATGGTAAGGTATTCAGCAACTCGCTGGGAACCGAAAGCCTAGGCGACGGAGGCGGGATGGCCGTTCGGTTGGAGCTGACGCCCGCCGTCCCCAACCAAGCCGAATGGCTCAAAGGCGTCGAAGTGGGCCTCTCCAACTTAACCACCGGAGGCATTCTGGAATTGGCTGTCTACGACACCTCTGCCTGGGGAGGTTATACCACCGGGTTTGACAACAACCTAATGCTGTATTATGCGTACGACTCCATTACCGCCGCAGACATTGCCGCCGGCTACAAATGGCTGGGAGACACAGCCGCCGGCATCAACCTGCGTGCTGCCAACCCCTCCGGGTCCTACTGGGTGGTCGTTTCCATGCTGACCAACAACGGCGCTAAGCTGATCCGAATCAAAAACGACCAAACCATCAGCCACGTGGGGGACAAACTGATGTACAACACCAGCAGTGCGCGCTGGTTTACGGGGTACTCCAACAGCCGAACCTTCAATGCCCCTTGGATCCGTGCACGGCTGTGCCATGCCCCCAATGCCTGCAACATTGGACTGGACGAAAACCCGGTTCTGCCGTGGACCCTTGCCCCCAACCCGGCGCAAAGTACCCTGCGGATAGATGCCCGATTGGCCCACGAACCGGTTGCCCTAACCATCACCGACGCCGCCGGCCGGGCCTTGGGTACCTGGACGGCTGCACCCGGCACATCCCTGGACATCCCTGTACACCACTGGGCGCGAGGCATGTACTGGGTCCATTCCCAAGACGGAACCGTTCAGGCCGCGCTCTTGGATTGATCCCACCAAAAAGAAAAATCCCCCGTGCCGTTCCTTCAGGTTCGACACGGGGGATTTTCTTTTACCGAGACGGGCTTCAAGCCGCGCCCATCGTGCGCAAATGCCTCACGTGGCTCCAGAGGGCACCTACAAAATAGCGGTGCTCGTGGTACGGCATTTTGAACTCGGCACACACCTGCTTCACAATGGTACTGATGGCCGGATAATGCACGTGGCTGATGTTGGGGAACAGGTGGTGTTCTACCTGGTAATTCAATCCGCCCAACCACCAGCTCAGCACCTTGCTGCGGGTGGCAAAGTTGGCAGTCGTTTTCAATTGGTGCACCATAAAGTCGTCTTCCAACTGCATGGGGGTTTTGGGCTCAGGGGCCTCCAAGTAAGCGGTTTCCTCAACCACGTGGGCCAATTGGAACACCACCGCCAACAAAATGCCTGTGAACGATGCGTACACCAAAAATCCCACCAGCCAAGGAATAAAACCGGCAAAAACGATGGGCATCACCACAAAAATTCCCAAATGGAGGGCCTTAAATGCCCAAAACGAAATGTGCTCCCACAAGGTCAGAGGCTTGATGGGCACGGTACCAACCTTGCCGGTGAAGTACTTGCGGTAGTCGGTGTAAGAAATCCACTGGATGTACAACAAGGCGTACATAAACCAAAAGTAGTAGTGCTGGAGGCTGTGGATTTTGAACCGAGTTTGCTCGGGGCTCAACCGCAAATACGGTTTGGCGTCGATGTCGTCGTCTACCTCGTTGATGTTGGTGAACGTATGGTGCACGGCGTTGTGCTTGGTCTTCCACATGGTGATGTTGGCACCCAGGAGGTTGAGGCTCATACCGGCCAATTCGTTCAGCCAAGGTTTGCTGCTGAAAGAACCGTGTCCGCCGTCGTGCATCACATTGAACCCAATGGACGCCGTGAGGAGGCCCAGTACCAAGCATTCCAACAAGGCCAAAGGCCAAATGGGAGTGAAAAAGACCAGGTGTACATAGACAGCGGCCAAGGCAGTTAAAAGAATAATGGCCTTGCTAAACAAATGCCAATTGCCCGTGGGGGCTTCTTGGCGGGCTTCAAAATAGGCGCCTACGCGGCGCTTCAGCTCGGCTGAAAATTCGGAAGACTTATGAAAACGGGGGGCTACAAACATGCAGGCAAGTTAAGAAAGAAACCCATGCACCGAGTCGTGCCTTTGGGGACACCAACGCGTAGGCAAAAAGCTTGCCGAAGGTACGGTCGATTCACTTTTTCGTACCTGTTGCGTATACCAGTCTGAAGGTCAGATTGATGCGAGGGCCGACTGGCCGAGCGGTCTTGGGCACAGAATGCTCAAAAACGGTTTGGGACGCGCCGTGCATCCACAGCAAACTTCCCGGTTCCAAGCCGATGTCCCACCGTTTCTTTTCTCCATATGTCCGGACGGAAAAGCGCCGAACCGCCCCCAAACTGACCGACGCAATCACCGGTTGCGGGCCCAGTTCCGGCTCGTTGTCCCGGTGCCAGCCCATGCCGTCCGCCCCACCGCGGTATCCATTGAGCAAAACCGCATTGAAGGAAACCGACCGTCCCAGGCGCAAGGAAACCTCGGCAGCAACCTGGTCCCGAAGCCGTGCCAATTCGTCCGTCCAGGGCAGCGGGGTTTGCACCGCACCCGCATAGGAATAGGTGCATGCGGGGTCCGCCACGTAGGCGGTCAACCGGGGCTGGGGAACCCACTTCCCAAACATCCGAACCGGTTCCTGCTTCCAGATCGGCGCGTTCCACAGCGTCTCAAAGAGGGAATTTTGATTTTCAACATTCAGAAAATCAGATTGGTATCCAAACCCATCGGGCAGGTTTTCGTATTCAGGAAACAGGGTGGCGGACATCCTATTCCGTCCTTAAACCACGGAACGCCGAAGGCCTTTCACCGTTTCCTCCCAACTCCGGTAGCTTCCTCCGGGCAGGTAAGCGGCCAGCGGCACCCCGTTGTAGGAATGCACCGAAATGGACGCCTTCACACTGTCCCGGGTAATCCGAGGAAGGCGGCCGGTGAGTCGGGCTGCTACCGCCTCCAAGCGCCAGGCAGCAGCCAACAACCACGGAGAAGCAGAACGACGGGGCGGGCGGTTGCCAAAAGCCTCAGCAATGTCGGTGAAAACGTCGTGAAACGGGCGGTTGGCGCCCACACACACCCAGGATTGACCGGCTGCCGGAGCATCCAGGCCGTGTTGGTCCAGTTCCTCCAGTACTTGCAGCGCAGAAGCGGCTACGTCCCGGGCGTCTACCCATCCGGTGGCTCCAGGCGATGAAACAGGCAATCCCCGGGCAGCTGTTCGTACCAACTGGGAACTGCCTTCTTCCCACAGGGCAGGCGTCAAAATGACTCCGGGACGAATGACCGCCAACGGAAGGCCCTCGGCAAAGTTCCGGAAGGCCTCTTGCTCGGCCGCCGCCTTGGAGTGGCCGTACATGGACCGGTCGGGTTTGTCTGCGAGTACCGCAATGGAAGAAATGTGAACGGCCGCGCGCATGGTTTGGTGGCGGGCCTGGTTGAAGACCAACTCCGCGGTGCGGGGATTTTCCCGCAGCATGGCGGCGTATTCTTGGGGAGCAAAGCCCACGCGGGCAGCGGCATGCACCAGGTGCGTCACCCCCACCAAGGCTTCTTCCACCGCCGTCGGATCCAACAAATCCACCTGGCGCCAAGTAACCTGCTGGGCCACCGCCGGGTCCAAAACACGGTGCGTTTGGTCGCGGCTTGACTCCCGTCGGTAAAGTCCCACGATTTGGTCCCAACGCTGGGATTGGGCCGCTTCCGTCACCAGGTGGGCTCCCACCGTGCCGGAGGCCCCGGTAACCGCCAAAATGCGTTGTTCCATGGAACAAAATTAACCCGTGCAGCGCTACCCGGTCGAAAATCTTCCAAGCCCCGCAGCCAAAACGTACCTTTGCCCCATGTCGTTTTTGGAAGAACTGAAATGGCGCGGAATGCTGCACGACAGCATGCCGGGCGTCGAGAAATTGTTGGAACAACCCGGAACCAAGGGATACATTGGCTTTGACCCTACAGCAGACTCCTTGGGAGTGGGCAATTTGGTGCAGGTGATGACCATGGTCCACTTCCAGCGCGCAGGCCACAAACCCATCGCCTTGGTGGGCGGCGCCACGGGCATGGTGGGCGACCCCTCTTTCAAATCCGACGAACGCCAGCTGCTGGATTTCAACACCTTGCAGCACAACCTCAGCGGCCAACGCGCCCAGCTGGAAAAGTTTCTGGAATTCGGCGGACCCACCGGTGCGCAAATTGTCAACAACTACGACTGGTTCAAGGACTTTGGCTTTTTGGACTTCATCCGCGACGTGGGCAAACACATCACCGTCAACTACATGCTGGCCAAAGATTCGGTCAAGTCGCGCCAAGAAACCGGAATCAGCTTCACCGAATTCAGCTACCAACTCATTCAGGGGTACGACTTTTACCACCTCTGGAAAAACCACGGCGTCCAGCTGCAAATGGGCGGATCCGACCAGTGGGGCAACATCACCACCGGGACCGAATTGATCCGACGCATGGGCGGCGGCGAGGCGTACGCCCTGACCACACCCCTGATCAAAAAGGCCGACGGAACCAAATTCGGCAAGACCGAGTCCGGCAACGTATGGCTGGACCCCAAGCGCACTTCCCCCTACCAATTTTACCAATTCTGGCTGAATGCCGCCGACGCCGACGTGGCCCAGTACGTCCGGATTTTCAGCACGGCACCCCGGGAAGAAATTGAGGCCCTGGAAGCAACCCACGCCCAAGCCCCCCACCAGCGGGCCCTGCAAAAATTCTTGGCCGAGGAAATCACGGCCCGGGTGCACAGCGCCGACGCCCTCCGCCGGGCCCAAGACGCCTCCGAAATTCTATTCGGCAACGCCACTGCAGACGCAGTTCGGGGCCTGGACGAAGCCACACTCCTCGACGTTTTCAAAGACGTCCCCCAGTTCACCGTTTCCCGAGACACCTTGGCCGACGGCCTGCCCGTAGTCGAACTGCTCGCGGGCCACACGCGGTTTGCCGCCTCCAAAGGCGAAGCGCGCACCCTCTTGCAAGGGGGCGGAATTTCCGTCAACAAAATCAAGGCAGAGTCCGACTCCGTCTATTCGTCGGGCGATCTGCTGAACGACCGGTACTTGCTGCTCCAACGGGGCAAAAAGACCTACGCGTTGGTTACGTTTGGGTAAACGTTTGGCGACCGGGTAAGCGCTGAGCCGCTGCCCAATAGTGGGGAGTGGTTGCGTGGCGCAGGGGCAGAAGCTCCCAGGCGGACTCGCCCTTACTGGGCCTTGTCTTCCAGCAACAAGCGCACTTCCACCGCACTGCGCGTACCGGTTCCGTCGTAACCCAAATCCTCCGTGGAATTCCACCAAAAGGCGGGTCCGGGCGGCACGGTAGGCAAAGGCTCCAATAGAATGCTTCGTGCGGGGCGGGTGGCGGTCGAGTCCATCTCCAACCGAATGCGTCCCGTGGCCCAAAGCATGGTGTATGTCAACGGTTGCCGGCTGCCGTGCCCGTTGATTCCGATGGAGGTGCAGTACCCGGTGTTGTCGTCAAACAGCACGATTTTTCCGTCGGGAACCTGGGATTGCGCCGGCCCAGCCGTGGAGCGGACTACGTCGGGCGTGTAAAAAGCCACTTCCTTGTGCGATTCCCAAACCACAAAGTGATGGACCACGGTCTTGTCTGCGAACGGGTCGCACGCTGCAAAACCTCCTACCAGCGTACTCAAAATCAGCGCCATGCGCAAAAAGGGGACGATTTTCATTCGGTGGGTTCTTCCAAGTTCGACAATCCGTAGACGGCCAGCTCCAACCCTTCTGCAAAGGCCTTCGAGGGCTTCGCAAAGTAGTGGTAACTGCCGCTTTGGAGGTTTCTGGTCTCCTTGAGTTTGGGCAAGGCAAGCGGACCGTCGGCGTAAACCACAGCCGCCAAGGCGACGTCGGACCGCACCACCAACACCAACCTGGCGGGTGCGGGTTCCTGGGTGGTTTTGTGCTCGTGGCGCAATACCCACACTTCCAAATCTCCGGAGGCGTTGAGTTCGTCTGGAAGTTGGGCAGCAGGAACTTTGTCCAAGCCAAATGCCTCCAAATAGGCCTTCAATGCCGCACCAAAAGGACCGGTGCGTTTTTCGCTGAGCAATTCGACCAAGGCGCGGTCGGGAAAGGTGTTGGCGTAAAAAGCGGTGCTGCGGCTGGTTCCGACCACCAGGCCCATGTGGTGGCGGCGCAAGCCGGCCACGGTGGAGGGGCGAACGTCGGTCAGTTTAAGGGCCTGGAGCGCGGTGCCTACAGGCTGGCCGTTGCGGCCCAAAAAAACGGTCTGGGCCGGAACGGTGGAGTCTTTTCCCAAGGATTTTCGGGGGATCCAAACGCGTTTTTGAACGGAGTAGCCCGTCTCGGTCTGCTGGGCCCAAACGGCGGTGCTGTCCTGAAATTCGACGGCGGGTTTTCCGGCGATGGAAACCGTGGTCGAGCGAAGGCGTTGCCCGGCAGCGGGGATGGCCAGTAAAACGGCTGCCCACAGGGCCAAAAGGGAAAAAGTCTGCTTCATATGCGTTGTGTCCTTCGTAGATACCATTCGAATAGCGAAAATTAAGCCAAAATGACTCCTCCTGCGCGAAAGCACGGGGTTCAGCCGGCCAACAACGAGCAACCGCGCACCTCGGCCGCGTCAAACCGGCCCAAAACCTCAAAAACCCCGTCCTCGTATACCCTTCCCAGGTCTTGGAGCGCCAAAAATGCACAGGAGTGCACGTTGGCCAAATCGATCACATTCAACGCGGCGGTCCGCCGGTACGGGCCGGGCGAAAAAGGATCCTCGGGATCTCTGGGCCAAACCACCAAGGAGGGCGGCGGTTGGTAGAGCCCGTCTTGCAGCGCGTAGGCCTGGGAAAAAAGTTCCGTCATGCCGTACTCCGAATGGATCTGGGGCACGCCAAATGCCTCTTTAAGCGCGTGGTGCACCTGGGTCCGGGTGGGCTCCACCCTCCGGCCTTTCATGCCCCCGGTTTCCATAATGAGCGTGTGCTTGAGCTGCAGCGGGAACGGCATCCACTCCGCCCAGTCGAGCAAGGCAAAGGTTACCCCCAGGACGACGGTCTTCTGCCCGCGCTTTTCCAAGGCCGTAAGGGCCTGAAGCAAAGACAAATAGTCGTTCAAGAAAAAGCCATTCTCCGTATGGGGGCTGGCCTCCACAAAGGAATGGGCCATGTCCACCAAGGACGACCCCGTGCGTTCCAGGTACCCGGGCAACAGGCACAGCCAGGCGTACTCTTCCACCGGGCCGTATTTCCATTCAAAGCACTGGCGGGCGTGGGCGCGGTAGGCTTCCAAGCTTTCCACCGCATGGCGCGACGGGACCTGACCCGTGGTGCCGCTGCTGGTGAAAAATTGCACCGGCTCGTACGACCCCGTCTGAACCACCCGGGATTTAAACGCTTCCACCGGCAAAAAAGGCACCTCCTGCAAGGACGATTCAGACGCCACTTGAGCGCACCGATCGCGGTCCCAGCCCACCGAATCGAGATACGTGCGGTACACGGCGCAGTGCTCCGACTGGTGCTGGAACAAAGCCACCGCTGCCCGCTCAGTTTCCGGATGCATGGGCTTTGGGGGCATTGAGGGGCTTTTTGGTGGCCACCTCTTTGGGTGGGTTTTCTTTAGGAGGGTCGGATTTTTGAATTTCCTTGATCTGTCTGATTTTCTGAAAGGAGGAGCTTCCTCCACTCCCCCGACGTTCGGGCAATTTGGGCCGAATGGGCTCCGTTGGCAGCAAAGCCGCTGCCGCATCGGTGCGCTGATCAACAATTCCGATAGCCGGGGTTTCGGGTGCGGGCAGGGCCTTCTGCAAGGCTTTTAGCTTCCTTACCGCTTGGGCCATAACCGTATCCCCCCGCTCCGAGTTTTCAATCAATCCCTCCAGCTCCCTGCGGACTTCCTCCTGGGTATATCCGTATTTCTTTCCGATGAAAGCGGCAGTTGCCGGAGTCGGAAATTGATCCAAGGAACCCCCGCGGGTTTGCAAAGCCGATTCGTAGAGGTGCAAATCCACCAACAACGGAACCAACACCGAATCGGGAATGTGTTCCTCCGCGAGGCCCGAAGGCGACGGTTGGCACGAGGCCGCCAAGACGGCCAACGCAACTCCCCACCCCCCGAATTTCATCCGGTATTAACGATTAAACAGCAGGCGCTGTCCGGCAGGACCTTTGGCCAATTTTCCGTTGGCGACCACCTGGGTTCCATTCACAAACGTATGCATGATGCGGGAAGTGAAGGTATTGCCCTCAAAAGGCGACCATCCGCACAAACTCGCTACGTTGTCGCGCTGCACCGTCCAAGGACGCGAAGGATCGACCACCACCAAGTCTGCGTAGTAGCCTTCCCGCAGAAACCCGCGGTCCTCCACCCCAAATAAAATGGCGGGCCGGTGGCACATGAGTTCCACCGCGCGTTCCAGCGGCAAAACCCCCTTCCGAACCATTTCCAGCACGGCGACAACCGCATGCTGAACCAACGGACCTCCCGACGGTGCCTGGAAATACGG
>Ga0164292_10005725_pt1 | contig 10175 bp, 8 predicted proteins | sample GEODES117metaG_FD_111486 | JGI IMG/M metagenome (GOLD analysis project Ga0164292, IMG submission 111486) | Eutrophic lake water microbial communities from Lake Mendota, Wisconsin, USA - GEODES117 metaG | ecosystem: Environmental > Aquatic > Freshwater > Lake | place: USA: Lake Mendota, Wisconsin... | reverse complement strand
CGCGTACGATCGGTCAAGAGCGACACCCGCAACCGCCCCGGCCAGCGCGACTGGAACGAGACCACCTGACCCGCGCCGCCGTTGAACTCACCCTTGCCACCCGAGTCGTCGGCCAGGCGCTTGCAGCTGAAGACCACCGGTGCCAGTGTCTCGGCCACCTCGATCGGGGTGTTTGAGATGTTGGCTGGAAAGCCCGCTGCGGGGGGCCCGTCACGGCCTCGCATCGCGCCCATGCCGCCGTTGAAAAAGAGGATGGTCGAAAATGAGCGGCCGCGTTCGACGTCCACGCCCCGCAGCAGGATCGACCAAAGCGGCGTGCCGCTGTCGGCTTGGACCTGATCGGGCATGACCGGCGCGAGAGCCTCGAAGACCGCGGCCTGCAGTTGATGTCCGATCAGATGGCGAGCGCCGACTGCGGCGGGCGGCCGGGCATTGACGATCGTGCCTTCCGGCGCGATCACCTTGAAGAGCCGGGTGAATCCGTCATTGTTGGGCAAGCCCGGCGAGAGCAGGCACTTGAAGGGAAAGATCGTATAGGCGTAGGTGTGATTGAAGGTCTCGTTGATGCCGTAGCGGACCTGAGGCGTGCTGCCTGAATAATCGACAGTCACGCCATCATGACGCACTGTGATGGTTGCTTGAATCCGTACCGGGGTGTCAAAGCCGTCAGACTCCACGCTCCCGGTGTAGGTGCCTTCGGGGATTTTCCGCAGCGCCTTCAAAGCGGCTTCGTTTGATGCGGCAAAGATCGCTTCGGCGATCGCATCGATCCCGTCCAGGCCATATTCGTCGAGCATTTCGGCCAAGCGGCGCGACGCAACTCCGAGTGCGGCGACCAGGGCCTCGACGTCGCCCCGAACCTGCTGCGGCAAGCGCACATTGGCTTCGAGTAATTGCATCACCAGGGGATTGAATCGCCCGGCTTCGGCCAGCCGGATGACCGGGAATCGAATGCCTTCCTCGAACATCTCGTTCGCATCCGCCGACCACTGCCGCCCCCCGATATCGGACAGATGCGCCACCGCGACCGCGTAGGCGATCAGGCGCCCCCGATGAAAGATCGGCGCGGCCATCGTCGCATCAGGCAGATGGCCCGTTCCGATCCAGGGGTCGTTGGTAAAGAGGATGTCGCCCTCCTGCAGGGTCTCGGGCGGGTGATCGACCAGCATGCGCGCGAGCGAGAGCGGAGCCGTGCCGATGAAGCCCGGGATGCTGAGGGTTGATTGGGCGACCAGTCTTGCCTGTCGATCGAGCAGTACGCAGGCGAAGTCGTTGGATTCCCGAACCACCGTCGAAAAGGAGGTGCGCTTGAGCGCCGCGCCCGCCTCGTCGGTGATGGCGATCAGCCGGTTCCAGTAGATTTCAAGGTCGATCGGATTCATGATGTTCAGATCCTGTGAGGGTCAGGCTGAGGCCGTTGTGCCGGCCAGCGTCACGCGGATGTTGCCGGTCGCATCGAGCCCGAATCGGTCGCCCGGGCCGATCACCACCGTCGATCCTGGTTGCTCGATCAGTGCCGGTCCGGTCAGGGTCTCGCCTGGGCGCAGCGCCGACTCGGCGAGCACCGGCGTGTCGATGAAGTCGGCCAGCTCAGGGAAATAAGCGGGTCGCGTGCGTCGGGGTGCGGACGCCTCGGTGCCGGCCCCTTTCGCGTCGCGTGCGAAGGGCCTCGCCTCACCCGATTGCGGCGCATCGATCGCGACACTGGCTTCGACCCGCCAGTTGACGATCTCAACCCGCTGCTGGGCAAGGCCGCGCCCGAATCGGCTGGCGTAGGCTTGCTGGAATGCGGTTTCGATGGCGCTGCGGGAGGCTTCATCGAGCCGCCCGGGCAGCGGCGTTTCGACTTCGAAGCCCTGACCCAGATAACGCATGTCGGCGCTGCGTGCAAAGTGGATGGCCTCGCCTGCTATGCCTGAGGCGATCAGCTGTGTGCGCAGGCCTGCTTCCATCTCGGCGCAGAGCGCCTCGATCGCTGCCCAGTCGACCCCGTCGAGGCGGGTGAACCGGGTGCGCACCGCATCCATCTTGATCGGCGCGACCAGCAGCCCGAAGGCCGAGAACACGCCGGCGTTGGCCGGCACGAGCATCGTGCGGCAGCCGGCGCGTCGTGCCACTTCACGGGCATGGAGTGGACCCGCTCCGCCAAAGGCCAGCAGGGTGCACTGTCGGACATCCCGGCCGTTTTCGACCGCGTGGATCTTGGCGGCGGCCGCCATGTGTTCGCAGACGATTCGGTGGATGCCGTTGGCGGCTTCGATCACCGATAAGCCCAGCGGACCGGCAAGATGCCGGTCGATCGCCTCATGGGCCAGGTCGGCGCGCAGGCGGACCGAGCCGCTCAAGGACGCGCCGGCATCGAGATAACCCATCAGCAGCGCCGCATCGGTCACCGTGGGAAGCGTGCCACCGAGGCCATAGCAGGCGGGGCCGGGGCTTGAGCCCGCGCTGTGGGGGCCCACCTTCATCAGTCCAGTTTCATCGATGTGGGCGATGCTGCCGCCACCGGCGCCGATTTCGATCAGGTCGACCGTGGGCAGCCGTACTGGAATCCCGCTGCCCTTCTTGAAGCGTTGCATGCGCGCCGCCTCGAAATCAGTCGTGATCGAGGGCCGCCCCTCACGGATCAGGCAGGCTTTTGCGGTCGTCCCCCCCATGTCAAACGCCAGCACTTCGGCGATCGAGGCCGCGCGGGCACTAAAGGCGGCACCCAATGCGCCTGCGGCAGGGCCCGACTCGAGCATCCGGATCGGCATGCGCTGGCCGAGTTCGCGTGAGATCACGCCGCCGTTGGACTGCATGATGCGAAGGACCGCGGCGATCCCCGCCACTCGCAGACCGTCCTCGATCACGCCGAGATAACGCCCGACCATCGGCATCACGTAGGCGTTCAGCACGGTGGCCATCGTGCGCTCGTATTCGCGCAGTTCGCCCAGCACTTCGGACGATAGCGACACCGGGATCTCGGGCGCGAAGCGGGCGATGACCTCGCGCACGCGCTGCTCGTGGGCCGGGTTGGTGAAGCTGTGCAAAAGACTCACGGCAATCGACTTGGCGCCTCGCTCGATGAGCTCGCGCGCGGCCCGTTCGATGTCAGCCTCATCGACCGCCCGCGCGATCGTGCCGTCTGCCTCGGTGCGCTCGTCGACCTCGAGCCGGAGCGCCCGCGGGATCACCGGGTCGGGGCCGGGTGCCATGAGATCGTAGAGGTCGTACCGGAGCTCGCGCCCGATCTCGATGACGTCGCGAAAGCCGGCCGTGGTGACGAGGCCCGTGACTGCGCCCTTGCGCTCGATCACGAGATTGGTCACTGCGGTGGTCGCGCCCACCACCACTTCGTGGATCTGCGTTTTCGACAGGCCGTGAAGCGCGAGCATCTGCTCGAGTCCGGCGACGATGGGCCGAACGACCTGGTCCTGATCGCTCAGCACCTTGGTCGTGTGGACCGACCCTTGGTCGCCGATCAGCACGCAGTCGGTAAAGGTGCCGCCGATGTCGAAAGCGAAACGGAATCGCTCGATGCGTGAGGGCTCAGTCATGAATGATCAATCCTTGACCTTGGCGAGCTTGATGCCCCGGTCGAAGCCTTTTTCGAATTTGCCGATCTCGAAGATGTCGTCGGGGATCTTGAAGAAGGTGTCGCGCGCCCGGTCCTCTTCGGTCGTGGTGTGCATGCTGGTCGAGTCGAAGGGACAGGTCTGGGTGCACATCTCGCAGCCGATGCAGTTGTCGCTCAACGAGGCAACCTTGCCCGGCCCCTGCGCCAGTGCGTCGTAAAAACAGGTCTGGATGCAGATCGTGCACTTGGGGTTGCGGCAGCTCTCGTGGTTGACCTCGCTGTGCATGCGGGGTTTCTTGAACTGATCGCCGTAGTCCTTGACGGCCGCGCGTGAGGCGATCCCGGTCATCGATTCGATATCGGGGTAGCCATGACTATCCATGAACTCCTCGAGGCCGCTGATGATCTTGGGCAGATACTTGATGCCCTTGAGCATCAGGACCGAGCCGACTTGGACGAGCGGGGCACCCGTCATGATGAACTCGACGACATCACGATGATCGTAGATGCCGTTCGATCCGGTGACCGGCATGCCGAGCTCGTTGTAGATGCGGTGGACCCAGCGAAGCGAAAGCGGCTTGGCCCAGACCCCGCCGATGCCAGCCGGACCGCCGAGCCGCGGCTTGCCGGTCTCGATGTCGACCGAAAAGCCGGTGTAGCGGTTGGTCGCCGTGACGGCCGCCGCACCGGCGTCGCGAACGGCTCGGGCCACCTCGACCAGGCGCGACTGGTCGGGGGTCAGCTTGATCACGACTGGAATCTTGACGGCCTCGCAGACGCGCGCCGTCACTTCGGCGGCAACTTCGGGGTCCTGTCCGATCATCGAGCCGCCGTGTACCCCAGGCATCATTGCAGGGTGGGGGCAGCCGAAGTTGAGTTCGACCATGGGCAGCCCGCAGTCCTCGATCGTGCGGCAGATGTCGATCCAGCTCTGCACCGTCTTTCCGCCTGCACTGCCGATCAGGTGCGAGCCCTGGTCGTTCGCGTACTGGCGCAACTCTTTCATGTAGGGCACCCACTCGCGCAAGCCGGTGCTCGAGTAGCCCGAACGGCTGTAGAAGACGTAGTTCTTGTTGACCTTACCCTTGATGAGTTCGTTGCGCTCATTGAGGATCGCGTACTTGGAGTTTTGCGTGAGGCGCGCCATGTCCTCGATGTCGGTCAGCGTCTTGATGATCATGCCGGCGGCGCCCGCGTCGACGCACTCGCGGATCACCTCGGGACTGTTGGTCGTTTCGAGCGACGCGATGACGATGGGGTTCTTGAACTGGACGCCGCAGAAGTTCAGTGACAGATCAGCCATGTGTTTCTCCGTTTGTGTGGTTCCATTGTTGCAGATCGTTGGTGTACTAACAATTCATCAAAAAAATTTTCAGGGGTTGCCGACTCGTGCCGGCAACCACGTCACGATGGCAGGCCAGTACCAGATGACAAAGAGCATCCCGATCATCAGCAGGAAATAGGGTAGGGCAGCCAGGCTCACGTAAGCGATGTCGCGTCCGGTTGCATTTTGCAGAACGAACAGGTTGAAGCCGACCGGCGGCGTGATCTGTGCCATCTCGACGACGAAGACGATGAAGATGCCAAACCAGATCAGATCGATGCCGGCGCCGTTGACAATCGGCAGCACGATGGCCATGGTAAGCAGGATCATCGAGATGCCATCGAGCACGCAGCCGAGCAGGATGTAGAAGAGCGCCAAGGCGACCAGCAACATGCCCGTGGACAGACCCAGCGATCCGACCCACTGGGCAAGGAGCGCGGGGATGCCCGACATGCCCATCGCGAGCGACAGAAAGGCCGCACCTGCGATGATCAGCAGGATCATTGTGGTCGTGCGCATCGCGCCGTAGACGGTCTCGACGAAAAACCGCCAGGAGAGCGCCCGCTCGAAGCCGGCGAGCACGAGGGCGCCCACCACCCCGAAAGCGGCCGACTCGGTTGCGGTGGCGAACCCTCCGTAGATCGAGCCCAGCACGACCACGATCAGGAGCATGACTGGCAGCAAGTGTGCGGTTGCCCGAATCCGGGAGGCCAGACTCATGCGTATGTCGTCGGCCGGGATGCTGTCCGGCCGTGCCCAGGACCAGACCGCGTTGTAGGCCATCATCACGCAGCCAAACACAACGCCGGGTATCACACCTGCGGCGAAGAGTTTGTTGATCGAGACATCAGCCGCGACCGCGTAGACGATCATGATGATGGACGGCGGAATCAAGAGTCCCAGCGTGCTCGCGCCCGCGAGCGACCCGATCACCAGTCGGTCGGGGTAATTGCGTTTGCGCAATTCGGGGATGGTGATGCGGCCGACCGTGGCACAGGTCGCAGCCGACGAGCCCGAGATCGCAGCAAAGACCATCGAGGCACCGACGTTGACCTGAACCAGCCGACCCGGCATCAGCGCCATCAACGGGGCGAGTCCCTTGAACATCGATTCGGAGACCTTGGATCGGTAAAGAATCTCGCCCATCCAGATGAAGAGCGGCAGGGAGGTGAGCGTCCACGCGCTCAAGGAGCCGAAGACGGTGGTTGCCATCGCATCGCCGGGCAGTCGCGCCGAAAAGAGTGTCATGGCGATGAGTGCCGTCCCCATCAGCGCGAGACCCACCCAGACGCCCAGCGCCAGCAAGCCGAAGAGCGTCCCGACGGTGAGCAGCACGTAGATTGTCGAGATCTCAGTCACCGCGTCCTCCCTCTGGGATCAGGCCTGCGTCGGGCGATGTATGGGCTCGCCAGGCGGAGACGCCGACATCGAGAAAGGCGATCATGAAGACGATCGCGCCCCAACTCATGGCTGCTTGCGGGATCCACATCGGAATCGCAATCAGGCCGGCACTGAGTTCATTCAGTTCGATCGATACCCAGGTCATACGGGCAAAATACCAGGCGACCCAGGCCGCCAAACCGGTGCTCAGCGTCCAGGCCAGCCAGGCGAGCACGCGTCGCGGCCCGGCGGCGAGCAAATCCACCAGCAGGCGAACCTGGATGTGGTTGCCGCTGCGCAGCGTGTCGGCAAGCGCCAGAAAGGCCGACGCGCCCATGAAGTAGCCCGCGAACTCATCGGCGGCCCGGGGGGTGTAGGGCAGAGCCTGGCCGCCGAGCTGGTAGAGGATCATCACCAGGACGGCGACGAAGCAGGCTGCGCCCAGCGCAGCCGTGCCCCGGTAGATCGCATCGATCAGGCTACGCATCGCGCTATCCGCCGCTGTTGGAGATGACCCCTGCCCAAGTGCTTATTGCTTGCCGAAGGCTTCGACGATGGCCTTGCCCTGGGCGCTGGCGTCGCCACCCCACTCGCTGATGATCTGCTGACCCACCTTGGACAGGTCGGTGGCGAGTTGCGCGCTGGGTGCGTTCACGGTCACGCCGTTCTTCCTGAGCGTTTCCTTGGTGGCTTCAGCCGTCTTCATGCTGGAGGCCCAGCCGGCCTGCTCGGCCTTGGCGGCTTCGGCGAGCACCGCCTTTTGCACATCGGGCGCGAGCGCCGAGAAGGCCTTGCGGTTGGCGATCACCATGTTCTTGGGCAGCCAGGCCTGGACATCATAGAAATACTTGAGCGATTCCCAGACCTTGTAGTCGATGCCGGACTGGGCCGAAGAGATCAAGGAATTGATCCGCCCGGATGACAAGGCCTGGGCGACCTCAGGGGCCTGGATGGTGACCGAGCGCGCCTTGAACAGCTCACCCATGCGCGCGGTGCCCTTGTCATAGGCTCGCCAGCTCAATCCGGCCATGTCGGCGACCGTATTGATGGGCTTGGGTACGAAGATGCCCTGGGGCGGCCAGGGCACGGCATAAAGCAGCATCAGGCCCTGCTCCTCGAGGAGCTTTTCGACCACGGGGCGCTGCGCCTTCCAGAGTTTGGCCGCCGCGTCGTAGTTGGTTGCCAGAAAGGGCAGTCCGTCAACGCCCCAAGCGGAGTTTTCGTTGGAGAGCGTCACCATCAGCAACTCGCCAATCGGTACCTGCCCCTGCTGAACCGCCCGCTTGATCTCCAGCATCTTGTAGAGCGAGCCATTGGGGTGGACCTTGATCGCGAATTTGCCGCCTGTGGCTTTGCCGACTGCTTCCGCAAAGGCGGTGTTGTTGACTGTGTGGAAATTGGCCGGCGCGTAGCCGGTGGGCATGTTCCAGGCCTGCGCAGCGGCAGCCGTAGCAAAAAGACTCGCGCTCGCGGCGATCGCCGCAGCAGTCAGGACCGTTCGACGCAGCATGGAAACTCTCCTAGCGGTTGGTGGTGGATCGGGTCGATGGCGGGCGGAGCTTGCCCGTCCGAACGCGGGGAGGCCGCACCGCCGCTTCGAGCCGCAGCGCGTGGCCGTTGGGTCTGAGGGTGGTGCGACCGAATTCGTTGTTGGTCTCAACCAGTCGCGACAGCAGCTCCATGAAGAGCCTGCGTTCGCCCGCCGAGAGCGGCGCCAGCAGCGCCTCCTGGCAGGCCTGCATCTCGGCATCGAAGCGGCGGATCAGCGCGATCCCTCGAGGCGTTGCCAGGCAGAGCTTGCGGCGCCGGTTGGCTGGGTCGACCAAGCGGGAGACCAGCCGGCGGGCCTCGAGACGCTTGAGGATGCCGGTGACATTGGCCCGATCCAGGCCCAGCTCCTCGCCGATCGTCAACTGGTCGATATTGGGCCGATTGGCGAGGATGCTGAGGAGCCCGTACTGGATGGGTGTGATGGATCCGCCCGCCACCGTCTCGACGAACATCGCAACGTGGATCTGGTGAAGCCTGCGGATCAGATAGCCCGGGCGGTCCCAGATCAGCTGACCGTCCGTCGCGGCCCAGGCATCGGCGGCATGGGCCGAGCCGCCCTGAGGATCATGGTTCGCGCCGGGCGAGGGTGCCGACGATCTCCTCATCTGTCTGTCCTGGCGGTGCGAAGACTCACAGCTCTGTACCCACGCCGAAAATGGTTTGAATGCAAACGATCATGGCATGATGGCTCGAAAAGTGTCAACGCTTGACGCTTGCTGGGTGTACGAACTCCAGATGAATCCCCATTGCGTGGGAGCCGGGTACGATCAGACTGTCACCGAAGAGCCCGGGGTTCCAGTCTGGTACGAGGCCCAGTGCGGCGGCGCGCGCACTGATTGGGGCTGCGCTCTCGACCTGCAGGCTCACCCCCATGACACCTGCGCCCCCCCTCAGGTCGATGAATTCGCGGGCGGGCCCGGGGCCATCGGCCTCCAGGATCAGCAAGGATTGCCCTGGGGCGACCGGGATCTCATGGGCGAGCGCGCCCAGCCTCGGGCAGGGGCGGCCGGGCGCAGCCCGCAGGCCCATTGTCGCGAAGTGATCGAGTGCGCGTTGCGGTTCCGGCATCGCGATCCAGACTGCGCGGCCACCGGTCACGCCATTGGGCTGGACAGCCAGATCGCGCGAGTAGGCGGTCTGCGCCGACCAGGGCTGACGATATTCGATGAAGGAAAGCGTTTCGCGCCGGAACGGCGCCTGATCGAAGTTGACCAGCCACCACCCATCCGAAAGCGGGCCCGCTGCGTCCTCCGGCAGGAAACTGCCGGCGACCGGCGCTGCCGCCGCCAGCCCCGCCTGCCGCAGTGTGGCGCTCGCTTCTGTAGCCGAGGGCACGCACAGAACCACCGAATGCCCGCCCTCGAATCGCTCGAGAAACGCCATCATCTCCGGGCGGCCGGTGCGCGCCTTCTCGGGATCGGCAATCGACAGGAATTCCAGATAGAAGGCGTCGCCGAACCGCGAGAGGGTCTGCCACGAACCCAAGGGATGGCCGAAATTGCTGCCCCGAGGCGGCAAGGCGAAACCCAGGCGGTCGCGGAAGTGGTCCTTGGCGGCCTCGAGGTCGCGCGCGAGCACGCGCACATGGTCGAGGCCATGAATACTCAGTGGCGAATGGGTCGGATTCATCAGCTGGTCACCTCGAGGAAAGCGGCCGGCTGCGCACGGGCTCGGGCGTCCGGATGCACCGTGCGCGCCGCCGCCACGGGCCAGCCCGGCGAAAGATCAGCGGGCTCCAGACCCAGCGTCACGAAACGCAGGCGTGAGCCGGGCGCTCGGGGGAAATCGATCGGAGCCGGCGGTGCCAGAGCGTGGCTGCGGGCTTCGATGGCATAGACCCCGTGGGGAGTGTGCGCCTCACCGTGGATGCGCAGCAATCGCGCCCCCAGCGAGTCGGTGAGCGTGTGCAGCCACTCGCCGATGGCATCGAGTGCCTGAGCATGCGGCCAGCCCAGTACGAAGTCCTCGATGCTCTGATCATCACGCGCGCGCAGAGCCTCAGCCGGGCCCAGGCTTTCCGACCAGTGCCGCCCGTTCAGTTCGAGTGACTCGCTGCCAGCCGATGCGCCGTCCATCCAGTGATCGGCGATCCAGGCATCATCACCCTCTGCCCAGGTGGTGACCGCGGCCACGCGGCAGGCAGCATTTGCGGCGGCCGATCGATTGAGCTCGATCAGCGCATCGCCCGCCTGCCCCGCAGCGGCCGTGACGATGATGCGATCGAACGGGGGCACCTCTGCCTGCGTTCGCTTGCGAAACAGGTCCAGGAGGCTCGCGGTCATGCTGGCTCCGGCCCGACAACACGCGCAGGCGGTCGCTGCAAAGTTGGCCTCGAGCAATGTGGGGTCGTGCACCACCCAT
>Ga0164292_10005723_pt1 | contig 10178 bp, 9 predicted proteins | sample GEODES117metaG_FD_111486 | JGI IMG/M metagenome (GOLD analysis project Ga0164292, IMG submission 111486) | Eutrophic lake water microbial communities from Lake Mendota, Wisconsin, USA - GEODES117 metaG | ecosystem: Environmental > Aquatic > Freshwater > Lake | place: USA: Lake Mendota, Wisconsin... | reverse complement strand
CACCTCTTCGGCGAGGGGTGCATCCGCCAGTGGCTCGCGCAGGCGCCGCCGCCGCAGCGGCGCTGCCCCCAGTGCAACCGCAAGGCAAAGGCGCGCGACGTGACGGTCCTGTACAACCTGCCCGTCGCGGTCGCGCCCGCGCCGTCCGAGGGCGTCGGCGACGTCGCCGCGCTGCGCAGCGAGCTTGAGCGCGAGCGCGCGCAGCGCGCGCTGGACGACGGCTCGGCCGCCGAGCACTTTGCGCGCATGGTGGCGGCGCTGGGCGGCCCGGCCGACGTGCTGCGCGACGCGCGCCTGCCGCGCGCCCCGGTGCCCGTGCCCGTGCCCGCGCCGCGCGCCGGCTGGGTGGCGGCGATGGACACGCGCGCGCTCGGGCTGGCCGTGGTGGAACTCGGCGGCGGCCGCCGCCGCCCGGGCGACCGCGTGGACCCGCGCGTCGGCCTGGCGGGCGTGCGCCACGTCGGCCAGCGCATCGAGGCTGGCGAGCCGCTGGCCTGGGTGCACGCGGCCGACGAGGCGGCGGCGATGCACGCAGCGCGAGCCGTTTCGGCCGCGGTATGCGTCGGCGAGGTCTCCTGCGCACCGACGCCCGCCGTGATCGGCGGGGTCGACGCGGCCGCCTGAAGATCCCCCGCACGGCCCGCGACCGAGTTTTTCCCGCCCCTGTCCTCCATGCCCGCCCCCATCGTCAAGATCTGCTGCATCGCCAGCGTCGAGGAGGCCCTGCTCGCGCTCGGGGCTGGCGCGCGCGCCCTCGGGCTGGTCTCGGCCATGCCCAGCGGGCCCGGCGTCATCGGTGACGATGCCATCGCCGAGATCGCCACGGCGGTGCGGCGGCACGCGCCCGCGGCCGACACCTTCCTGCTGACGGCGCGCACCCGCGCCGAGGGCATCGCCGAGCAGCACGCCGCGGCCGGCACGACGACGCTGCAGCTCGTCGACCACGTGCCGCACGACGAGCTGCGGCGCTTGCGCGGGCTGCGCCCGCAGGCGCGGCTGGTGCAGGTGATCCACGTGCGCGATGCCGCCGCGCTCGAGGAGGCGCGCGCTGCAGCGCCGCACGTGGACGCGCTGCTGCTCGACAGCGGCAACCCCGCGCTGGCCGTCAAGGAGCTCGGCGGCACCGGCCGCACGCACGACTGGACGCTCAGCCGCCGCATCCGCGACGCCGTGCACCCGCTGCCGCTGTTCCTGGCCGGCGGCCTGCATGCCGGCAACGTGGCCGAAGCCATCATCACCGTCCAGCCGCACGGGCTGGACCTGTGCAGCAAGGTGCGCACCGAGGGCCGGCTCGACGCCGGCAAGCTCGGGGCCTTCATGGCGGCGGTGGCGGGCAGCCCGTAGGCGGGTCCTGTCGCGCAACCCGATCATCCGCGTCAATCCCTTTCCATCCCCGTGAGCATCCCCATGTCCGACACCGACCCCCGCAGCGTCCGCCTCCACCGCGTCCTGCGCGCACCGCCCGAGCGGGTGTACCGCGCCTTCCTCGAGCCCGACGCGCTGTGCCGCTGGCTGCCGCCCCACGGCTACACGGCGCAGGTGCACCTGCTGGATGCCCGTGTCGGCGGGCTGCACCGCATGGCCTTCCGCCAGTTCGCCACGGGCCATGAACACGCTTTCGGCGGCGCTTACCTGGAACTCGTGCCGCACCAGAGGCTGCACTACACCACCCGTTTCGACGACCCGGCCCTGCCCGGTGAGATGCGCACGCTGGTGACGCTTGCCGAGGTCTCCTGCGGCACGGCACTGGAGGCGAGGCAGTCGGGGATCCCGGCGCCGATCCCGCTGGAGATGTGCCACCTGGGCTGGCAGGAGTCGCTGGAGCAGCTCGCGCGCCTGGTGGAGGCTGGCGCCTAGGTTCCCCGCGGCCCTGGGTGCGCTCTCAGCGCTCCCCCTTGCGGTACGGCTTCATCAGCGCCTGCGGATAGGCCGCGCGCCGCGCCACGAGCACCAGGGCGACGATGGCCATGGCGTAGGGCAGCATCAGGTAGAGCTGGTAGGGCAGCTCGACCCCGAGCACGCCGCCGCCGGCCTGCTGCAGGCGCAGCTGCAGCGCGTCGAAGAAGGCGAACAGCAGCGCGCCGACGAGCGCCTTGACCGGCCGCCACGAGGCGAAGACGACGAGCGCGACGCAGACCCAGCCGCGGCCGTTGACCATGTTGAAGTAGAAGGCGTTGAAGGCCGCCAGCGTCAGGAAGGCGCCGGCCATGCCCATCAGGGCCGAGCCGGCGGCGACGGCGCCGATGCGCAGCCCGGCCACGCTCAGGCCCTGGCCCTCGGCCGCGGCCGGGTTCTCGCCCACCATGCGCAGCGCCAGCCCGAGCGGCGTGCGGTACAGCACCCACGCGAGGACGGGCACCAGCAGCAGCGCCAGCAGCGTCAGCGGCGTCAGCGCGTCCAGCACCGGCAGCGGCAGGCCGCTCATCGGCGCGAAGGGCTCGATCGTCGGCGGGCTGTCCACCTTCGGAAAGCTCACGCGGTAGGCGTAGCTGGCCAGGCTGGTGGCCAGCAGCGTGATGCCCAGGCCGGCCACGTGCTGCGACAGCGACAGCGTCACCGTCAGCAGCCCGTGCAGCAGGCCGAAGAGCATGCCGACGGCGGCCGCCACGGCCACGCCCGTCCACAGCCCGGCGCCCTGGTACACCGCCAGCCAGCCGGCGAAGGCGCCCGCGACCATGATGCCCTCGATGCCCAGGTTCAGCACGCCGGCGCGCTCGCACAGCAGCACGCCCAGCGTGCCCAGGATCAGCGGCGTGGCGATCCGCAGCACCGCCACCCAGAACGGCGCCGACAGCAGCAGGTCGAGGGTTTCGGACATCCCTGGATTGAGTTTAGGGTGGGGTCCGCAGACTCTCCGTCTGGGTTGACAGTTGCGGGTCCCTGATGCAGATTGAGCGCGTGGGCGGTGAGGGGCGCGCAGCTGGAGGGCCGCTGCCCCGGAGGCCGGGGCCAGCCCCCGCAGTGCCCCGGGCGCGTTGCATTGTGCTTCTTGCCGCGACAAGAACAGGGAGTTGTTCATGAAATCACGACAGCCTGGAGCCGCCGGTACGGCGCAGTTCCTTTTTCAGGCCAGGTGGCATGCACTGGCCGGACTGTGGGCCCTGCTCCTGCTGCTGGCCACCGCGGGCGCCGCCGCGCAGGGCGTGCCGGCGGGCGCGGCCCATTTCAAGGTGCGCAACTTCGAGGTGTCGACCCGCGTGGCGGCGGACGCACGGGCGGAGGCGATCGTCCGTGTCGAACGTCAGGCGCTTTCGGCGCCTGGTGCCGAGATCGTCGGCCGCTATGCGCAGTCCTACAACACCGCCTTGCAGGAGCTGCAGATCGTCGAGGCCTACACCGAGAAACCCGACGGTCAGCGCCTGCCCGTGGGCGACGATGGCGTACAGCGCCAGTCGGGCGTGCTGGCCCAGGGCTCGGGCATCAGCTGGCCCGGGGTCGAGGTGGTCCAGTTGACCTTTCCCGACGTGCGGCCCGGCGACACCACGGTGGCCGTGCTGCGCCTGCGCGATCTTCGCCTGCCTCTGCCGGGGTGGTCCTCGGACGCGCTCATCGTGCCCGACGGCGTCGATTTCGAGCGTGTCCGCTGGCGCATCGAGGCGCCCGCCGAGGCAGGTCTCCAGGTGGCCGTGCAGGGCCTGGCCTTGCGGCGCAGCCAGAGCGGGGCGAACACGGTCTGGGAGGCCGAGGGCGCGAGCCGCGCCCAGCCTGCGGAGCGTCGGCCGATGAACACACTGCGGCGCTGGCCCCACGCGATGTATTCGAGCCTGGCGCGGCCCGAGGACCTGGCCACCCGCTTCAGCGCGGCCTTCGACGAGCGTTCTGTGCCGACCGACGAGGTGCAGGATCTGGCGCGGCAGATCACGCGCGGGCTGGAGGCGCCGCGCGACAAGGCGCAGGCGGTGCACGAATGGATCCGGCGCAACCTGCGCTACGTCGCCATCTTCGTCGGCGTGGGCGGATGGGAGCCCAACGACACCGCGACCATCCTGCGCCGGCGCTGGGGCGACTGCAAGGACCACGTGCTGCTGATGCAGGCGCTGTTGCGCGCCGTCGGCGTCGAGGCCCGGCCCGCGCTGGTGCGCATCGGCGACGAGCACGACCTGCCCCCACTGGCCGTGGCCTGGTTCAACCACGTGATCCTCCACCTGCCCGGCCTCGGCCTCTACGCCGACCCGACGGCCCGCACCATCCCGTTCGGCGATCTGCCCTGGTCCGTGATGGACAAGCCGGTGCTGGTGTCCGCAGCCGGCGGCCCGCAGGTGCTGCGCACGCCGCGGCTGGATCCGGGCAGCAACCGGCTGCACGTGAAGTCGGCCTGGCGCATCGACGCCTCCGGCGCGGCGGCGCTGGACCTCTCGGTGCAGGCCCACGGACCGGCCGCCACCGCGCTGCAGGACCAGCTCGAAGCCATCCCCGCGGGCATGGGCAACCTGGCGGTGCAGCAGATCCTGCAGGCCGCCGGGCTGCAGGGCAGCGGTTTCATGCAGTACCCGCCGGTGCAGCGCGACCGGCTGGAGCAGTCGTTCACGGCCCAGGTCGAGCTGCGCGGCTTTGCGCGTGGGCGGCGCATGGGCAGCGTGAACCCGCACCCGGCCATCCGCTCGCTGCCGGTCTACATCCTGCAGTTCGTCGACGAGCACACGGCGCCGGCGCGGCAGCACGGCAGCCTGTGCAATCCCATCACCGTGCGCGAGGAGTTCGAGTTGCACTTCGATCCGGTCTACCGGATCTCCGCCCCGCCCCCGCCGGCGGAGATCGCCCTGGGCGACGAACTGCGCTTCGCGAGCGCCTACGCGCAGCAGGGCCAGGTGCTCAGCGGCTGGCGCGAGTGGCGCCATGCCCCGCCGCGGCACGTGTGCGACCCCGAGGACCACGCGCGGCGCCGGCCCGCGTTCGAGCAGATCGTGCGCCACCTGCGCGAGACGGTGGGTTACGAGCGGCGCTGACGGCGCGACATCCACGCCGCGTGGCCGCGGTGCCTGCCTTGTCCAGGATCCCTGGTGGTCACATCGATCCCTCAGCAAGATGCGTGTTCAAGCCGCGTTCGGCTCGTGCTGCTCTACACTTTTCCCGCGATGCGGTTGACTGAACACGAGCGCCAGGCCATACGGGAGGTGGTCCGCGACCTCACGGGTGGGCGCGGACGCGCGCTGCTGTTCGGCTCGCGCCTGGACGATGCATCGGTGGGGGGCGACATCGACCTGTACGTGGAGTGCGTGGAGACGGTCGAACACCCCGCGCGACTGGCGGCTTCCATCGGCGCCAGCCTTGAGATGCGCCTGGGCGAGCAGCGCATCGACGTCCTGATCGGCGCGCCCAACCTGCGGCGTCTGCCGGTGCACGAGACCGCACGGCGTCAAGGGGTTGGGCTGTGACAACAGGCAGCGAGGCGCTCACTGAGCGCCTGCGGTTCCTCGTGCGGGTCGTCGACAAGGAAGCTGCGCACCTCTCATGGACGGACGCCGCGCTTTTCGGGGCCGGGAATCTGACCTTGCGGACAGTCGCCGCGCTCGGCGCCGACGAGGTGCTGGCCGAACGTGTGGATGCGTTCGTCGCCCGCTTCGGCCGCCTCCAGGACACCCTGGGCGACAAGCTCCTGCCGGCCCTGCTGACGGCACTGGACGGCCACAGCGGCCCCCTGATCGACAACCTCAATCGCGTTGCACGCCTGGGCCTGTTGGAGGATGCGACAAGCTGGCTGCGTTGGCGCCGCCTGCGCAACCAGATGGTGCACGACTACGTGGAAGACCCGGCAGTGCTGGCCGACGCCTTGAACGATGCCCATGCCGCCGTGCCGGCGCTCGTGGGTGTGGCACGGCGCTGGGCGGACGAACTGCGCCGGCGCGGCTGGGCGTCCTGAGCGGCCACGCCTTCCAGGCTCTCAGCCCCGCCGCACGCGGTACTGCGTCAGCATCGTCGCCACCAGCATCGAGACCAGCGCCACGGCGACGATGACGTCGGCGATGTAGGTCGGCACGTTGACGGCGCGGCTCATGCTGTCGGCGCCCACCAGGATGCCGGCGACGAAGACGGCGCCGGCGACGACGCCCAGCGGGTTCAGCATGGCCAGCATCGCGATGACGATGCCGCTGTAGCCGTAGCCCGGGCTCATGTCGAGCGTGACGTAGGAGGCGCGGCCGGCCACCTCCACCGCGCCGGCCAGGCCGGCGAGCGCGCCCGACAGCAGGGCCACCTTGACCGCCACCCAGCGCACCGGCATGCCGGCGAAGGCCGCGGCGCGCGCGCCCGAGCCCACGGCGCGGATCTCGAAGCCGGTGGTGCTGCGCTGCATCAGCACCCGCAGCGCCACCGCCAGCGCCAGCGCCACCAGCAGCCCCGTGTGGACGCGGCTGCGCTCGATCAGCTTGTCCAGCTGCAGCGCGTCCTGCAGCGCCACGCTCTGCGGCCAGCCCATGGCGGTGGGGTCCTTCATCGGGCCGTCCAGCAGCGCCGAGACGCCGAGCAGGACGATGAAGTTCAGCAGCAGCGTGGTGACGACCTCGTCCACGCCCAGGCGCGCCTTCAGCAGCGCCGGCCCCAGCAGCAGCAGGGCGCCCGCAGCCATGGCGGCGGCGATCATCAGCGGGAACAGCAGCGCCGGCGGCCACTCCAGGCCCGTGCCGCCGTGCAGGCCGCCCACGGCCACGGCGGCCAGCGCGCCGGCGTAGAGCTGGCCCTCGGCGCCGATGTTGAACAGCCGCGCGCGGAAGGCCACGGCCGCGGCCAGGCCGGTGAGGATGAGCGGCGTGGCGCGCGTGAGCGTCTCGGTCAGCGCGAAGCGCGAACCGAAGCCGCCCTCGAGCAGCAGCGCGTAGGCGCGGCCCACCGGCGCCCCGGCCCATGCCACCAGCGCCGAGCTCACGAGCAGCGTGAAGACCACGGCCGCCAGCGGCGCGGCCAGCAGCAGCGCGCGCGGCACGCTGGCGCGGCGCTCAAGCCGCATGGGGGCTCCCGCCGGCGGGGCCTGCGGCGTGGTCTGCCGGATCCGAGGGCGAAGACGGCCCCGCCCCCGGGCGCTCGCCTGCGCCGTCGTCCGCACCCCCGGCCATCGCCAGGCCGATCGAGGCCAGCGTCCACTGCGCCCGCGGCCGCGCCTCGGTCAGGTGACCCTGGTGCATCACCGCGACGCGGTCGGCCAGGGCGAAGATCTCGTCCAGGTCCTCGCTGATCAGCAGCACGGCGGCGCCGGCGGCGCAGGCGTCCAGCAGCTGCTGGTGCACATAGGCCACGGCGCCGACGTCCAGGCCCCAGGTGGGCTGGTTGGCGACGATCAGGCGCGGCGGCGCCTCGCCCGGGCCGGGCGTGAGCGCGCGGCCGAGGATGAGCTTCTGCATGTTGCCGCCCGACAGCCCGCGCGTGAGCGTGTCGAGCCCGCCGGACTCGGTGCCGCGCACGTCGAAGCGCTGCACCAGCGCCTGCGCGTGCGCGCGCGCCGCGCCGCGCCGCACGAAGCCCAGGCGCGCGAAGGCGGGCGTGGCGTAGCGCTCGAGTACCGCGTTCTCCCACAGCGGCAGGTCGCCGACGACGCCCACCGCGTGCCGGTCCTCGGGGATGCGCGCCACGCCGGCCCGTACCACGGCCCCGGGCTGCGCCGGCAGCGGCCGGCCGTCCAGCTGCAGCTGGCCGGCGTCGAGCGCGCGCTCGCCGCACAGCACCTCGGCCAGCGCCGCCTGCCCGTTGCCGGCCACGCCGGCCACGGCCACCACCTCGCCGGCGCGCAATGCCAGGCTCACGCCGTCCAGCAGCGGCCGCGCGCCGCCGCCGCGCAGCGTGGCGCCGCGCAGCTCGCAAAGTGGGGGAGGGGCGGGGCCGGTGTCTGCCGCGCCCCGCCGTACCGCCGGCGCCACCGCGCGCCCGACCATGGCCTCGGCCAGATCCTCCTTGCGCGCGCCGCGCGCCGGCAGCTCGGCCACGAGCCGGCCGCCGCGCAGCACCGCGATGCGGTCGGACACGCGCAGCACCTCGTCGAGCTTGTGGCTGATGAAGATCACCCCCAGCCCGCGCGCGACCATCTGCGCCAGCGTCGCGAACAGCGACTCGCTCTCCTGCGGCGTCAGCACCGCCGTGGGCTCGTCCAGGATCAGGATGCGCGCGCCGCGCGCCAGGGCCTTGAGGATCTCCACGCGCTGGCGCTCGCCCACGGAGAGTTCGCCGATGCGCGCCTGCGGGTCGACGGCCAGGCCGAAGTCGCGTGCCGCGGCCAGCAGGCGCTCGCGCGCGGCGGCGCGGCGCGAGAACGGCTGCCACAGCGGCTCGGTGCCGAGCATCACGTTGTCGAGCACGCTCAGGTTGTCGGCGAGCGTGAAGTGCTGGTGCACCATGCCGATGCCCGCGGCCAACGCCGCGCGGGGCTGCCCCGGCGGCAGGGGCCGGTCGAAGACCTCGATCGAGCCGGCGTCGGCCACGTAGTGCCCGAACAGGATGGACACCAGCGTGCTCTTGCCCGCGCCGTTCTCGCCCAGCAGCGCGAGCACCTCGCCTGCGGCCAGGTCCAGCGAGATGCCGTCGTTGGCCACCAGCGCGCCGAAGCGCTTGGTGATGCCGCGCAGGCGCAGGATGGGTTCGGGGGCGGGCATGGGGGGGCGTGCTGCGGGCGGTTGGGGACATGCAGGCGCGTGCGTGCCAGTGCCTGAACGCTCCCGGAGTCTGCCCCCCGCCAGCCCGATCTCAGCGCGGCGGGATCCGCGACGCCAGCGGCCTGGGCGCGTAGTCGACGACGAACTTGCACTCCGCGCGGGCGGCCGGGCGCAGCTCGGCGCAGCGCGCGGCGATGCCGCGCGGGCTGGGCTTGTCGCCCTGTTCGACCCAGCGCAGCAGCGCCTCGAACAGCGGCGGGTAGATCGCGTCGCCGAGGTAGCTGTGCTCGCGCGAGTCGACGAAGGTCTGCACCAGGCGCTCGCCGTTGCCGGCAGCCTGCATGCGCTGGCGCAGCGTGTCCTGGCCCTCGACGAAGACGGTCGAGTCGCCGATGCCGTGGGTGGTCAGCACCGGCACGCGGAAGCGGCCCGCGTGGTCGACATCGGCAGCGAAACGGGCCGCCGCCTGCGGATCAGCCGGGATGCGCTGCACTGCGGCGTTGAGCGCCGCATCGTCGGCCGAGCCGCTGTAGCGCACGCCCACGTTGCCGAAGGGGCTGGCGCCGCCCACCTTCTCGATGACGTCGCGCAGCGAGAAGGTGCCCCAGTTCAGGTGGCCGAGCACCGAGTTCTCGGGGATGCGCACGACGTCGACGATGGTCTTCAGGCGCTGCGCCTGCTCGGGCGTGCGCTGCGCCGCCGGCTTGCGCACGCCCAGGCACTCGTCCACACGCGCGGCGAGTTGCTCGTTGTTCAGGCGCGAGTCCGCGGGCAGCCCCATCCACAGCGGGTAGGCGGGTTCATCGACGCGCGGATGGTTGCCGCACAGGTGCTGGTAGATCACGCGCAGGTCGAGCCGGAAGTCGTAGGTGGCCGGACCCGCGACCACGCCGCTGGTCAGCAGGATCGCGTCCCAGGAGGCGGGAAAGAGTTCGCCGGCGCGCGCCGCGACCATCGCGCCCCAGGACTGGCCGTGCAGCAGCGTGCGCCGCGGCTGGGCCACGTGCTGAAGGAAGATGCGGCGCACGCGCTCGGTGTCCTCGGCCGCCGTGGTGACGGCGAAGCCGCCCTGGCGGAAGACCGAACCCGCCCAGGCGTGTCCAAGCTCGACCGTGATCGCCCAGCGCTTGATGTCCTCGTCGGCGCGCGAGACCTTGGGCGGCCCGAGCGCCGGACCGCCGTGGGCATGCACCACCAGCACGCCGCTCCAGCGCGCGGGCATCACGATCAGGTAGTGCGAGGAGGCGGAGTCCTGGCCGCGCAGGCAGCGCGCGCCCGGGGGCACGCCCTGCGGGCAGGCCGCCTCTGCGGGCGCGGCTTCGGTCGGCTGGGCGGCCAGCGGGGCAGCGACCAACGCACTGGCCAGCCCGAGCACGAGCGCGGGCCAGCGGCGGTGTCGGCGCAGGGTCGGAATGAGGCCGGTCCATTGCATCGGCTCGTCTCCTGTTGTCGTTCTTGGTGACCTGGGCACCGGGGCTGCCCCGGGGCGCAGGCCTTCGGCCCGCACCCGCCGGCACGCCCCGGCGCGCGGCCTCACTTCGCCGTCGGCTTGGGCTGGTTGTCGTCGACCTTGACGCTGAACTTGCCGTCGTAGATGGCCTT
>Ga0164292_10005721_pt1 | contig 10178 bp, 8 predicted proteins | sample GEODES117metaG_FD_111486 | JGI IMG/M metagenome (GOLD analysis project Ga0164292, IMG submission 111486) | Eutrophic lake water microbial communities from Lake Mendota, Wisconsin, USA - GEODES117 metaG | ecosystem: Environmental > Aquatic > Freshwater > Lake | place: USA: Lake Mendota, Wisconsin... | reverse complement strand
GATCGCGGTACCCGGATCACCCAGTGGGGCGGCGGCCAGCGTGGTGTCCATATCCCGCCATAGCTGGGGCACCCACTGCTCGGTGGCGTCCAGTGCGGCGGCGCGGCTCAAGGGCAGCCACGGAGTGTCCGCGGCCTGGGTCTCCGGGGCGCCGGGGCTGCCGACGATGCGGCGCGATCCGGTATCGGCCAGTTCGACCACCGTGCACCAGCCCACCCGCAGGATCCGCGGAGCCTCATCGACGAGCACCTGCAGCTTCGCCGGTGCACTTGCAGCGGCCGCCACGTGGTCGATCAATTCCAGCTCGCGGTGGGCCTCCAGCAGCCCGGTGTGCGGGCGGATGGATTCCACCCGCACGCCGTTGAGCGCTTCGGCCGCGGTGATCAGTGTGTCGGGCATCGCCCCAGCCGGCAGGCCCACCACGAGGTCATCGACGACCCAGTCCGATTCCGGGCCGGATCCGCGCTCGACGACGTCCAGGGACAGGATGTCCGCACCCGCCGAGCCCAGCGCCACCGCCAGTGACCCCAGGCTGCCGGGCCGGTCCTCGAGCTGAACCCGCAGCAGATAGGAACGCACCCGCCAACTGTTCCACAGGCCGCGAGGTCGGGCATGTCGGGCTGTTGGCGCTTACCATCGCTGCACGCGGCTGTTGGCGCGCCCACCCCGGGCTAGGCTTACCTCCCGTGTCCCACGAGTCCCCCGCGATCTCCCGCGACGAGGTGGCGCGGCTGGCCAAGCTGGCCCGTCTCGCGCTGACCGACGACGAACTCATGAGCTTCGCAGGCCAGCTCGACGCGATCCTGGGTTACGTCAGCCAAATTCAGGCCGTCGACGTCACCGACGTTGCGCCCACCGGCAACCCCCTGCACAACGTCAACGTCACCCGCGCCGACGTCGTGCAGACCAGCCTGACCCAACAGCAGGCTCTGGCCGCGGCGCCGTCGGCCGACGACGGCCGCTTCGCCGTCCCGCAGATCCTGGGGGAGGAGGCGTGAGTACCCCGGCGAACGATGTCATCCGGATGGACGCCGCCGCCCTGGGCGCGGCCATCGCGGCCGGCGAGTTGTCCTCGGTCGAGCTCACCCGGGCCTGCCTCGATCAGATCGCCGCCACCGATGATCGCTACCACGCCTTCCTGCACGTGGCCGGCGATCAGGCGCTGGCCGCCGCGGCCGCGGTCGACGCCGCGGTGGGCGCCGGTGATGACCTGCCGTCGCCGCTGGCCGGGGTCCCACTGGCCCTCAAAGACGTCTTCACCACCACCGACATGCCGACCACCTGCGGGTCAAAGATCCTGCAGGGCTGGATGTCTCCCTACGACGCGACGGTGACCGCCCGCATCCGGGACGCCGGTATACCGATCCTCGGCAAGACCAACATGGACGAGTTCGCCATGGGCTCGTCCACCGAGAACTCGGCCTACGGCCCGACCCGAAACCCATGGGACACCGAACGGGTCCCGGGGGGTTCCGGTGGCGGCAGCGCCGCCGCCCTGGCCGCCTTCCAGGCCCCGCTTGCCATCGGCTCGGATACCGGCGGGTCGATCCGCCAGCCGGCCGCCCTGACGGCCACCGTCGGGGTCAAGCCCACCTACGGCACGGTGTCGCGCTACGGGCTGGTGGCGTGTGCGTCGTCGCTGGATCAGGGCGGGCCGTGCGCGCGGACCGTGCTCGACACCGCCCTGCTGCACACCGTCATCGCCGGCTACGACCCGCACGACTCCACCTCGCTGGAAAACCCCATTCCCGACGTCGTCGGGGCGGCTATCGCCGGGGCGTCCGGCAATCTCACCGGAGTGCGGGTCGGTGTGGTCAAGCAGTTGCGCAGCGGCGAGGGCTATCAGGCCGGGGTGCTGGCGTCGTTCAACGACGCGGTGGCGCAACTGGCCGCGCTCGGTGCCGAGGTCCGGGAGGTGGACTGCCCCAACCTCAATCACTCCCTGTCGGCGTACTACCTGATTCTGCCGTCGGAGGTATCGAGCAACCTGGCCCGCTTCGACGCCATGCGCTACGGGCTGAGGGTCGGCGACGACGGCAGCCACAGCGCCGAGGAGGTGATGGCTCTGACCCGGGCGGCCGGCTTCGGCCCGGAAGTCAAGCGGCGCATCATGATCGGCACCTACGCCCTGTCGGCCGGCTATTACGACGCTTACTACAACCAGGCGCAGAAGGTCCGCACGCTGATCGCCCGCGATCTGGATGCGGCCTACGCCGACGTAGACGTGTTGGTGTCACCGGCGACCCCGACGACGGCGTTCCGGCTCGGCGAGAAGGTCGACGATCCGCTGGCGATGTACCTGTTCGACCTGTGCACGCTGCCGCTGAATCTGGCCGGGCACTGCGGGATGTCGGTGCCCGCCGGGCTCTCACCGGACGACAACCTGCCGGTCGGCCTGCAGATCATGGCCCCGGCACTGGCCGATGACCGGCTCTACCGGGTCGGCGCGGCCTACGAGGCGGCCCGCGGGCCCCTGCCGACGGCCGTTTAGCCCGGCGCCGGCCTCAGCGCAGCACGGCGTTCGCCGCCGCCTCGCCACTGGTGTAGGCGCCGTGAACCGTGGCGGCATGCTCGCTCGAGCAGGCCTCGCCGGCGAAGAAGCGGCGGCCCTCGGGCGCCGCGAGCGCATCGCGGTCCGCCAGCGAAGCGCCGACGCCGATGAACGAGTAGCTACCGAGGGAAAAGGGATCGACCGACCACGCCGAGCGGAGCAGTCCGGTCGGCGGGGGAAACCCCGGGAACGCGGGTTCCAACGCGCTCGATGCGCTCGCGATCACCTCGGGGTCGGTCATGGTTTCCACGGCGCGGGCGAACTTCCCGGCGTTGAACATCATCAGCGCGGGCACGTCGACCAGGCCGGTGAGACTCAAGGACTCCACCCACTGACCGCGGCGCGATGCGGCGGGGACGATATCGATCAGTTCCGCGTCGGCCGGCCAGAATTCGGACTCGAACCGCAGGCATGTCTTCGACAGCGCGCCCATCCCGAGCCTGCCGATGGCCGTCGACTTCGAATCCGAAAGGGGTGGCAGAAACTGGACCGATCCAGCCTTGAGGACACCGAGTGGCACGGTGACGATCACCGCGTTCGCGTCGAATCTGCCCTGCGAGGTGACGACGACCGCACCATCGCCGGAGGTGTCGACGCTCACGACGACGTGGCCGAGGCGCACGTCGAGTCCGCTCGCCACAGCCTCTACGACCTTGTCGTAGCCCCCGGGCAGGAGCGCGTCGCCGCCGCCTTCCCGGCCGCCGTCGTCGAAATTGCTGGCCGAAAGCTCGACCACGTCGGCCGCGTACTCGTGCTCGATCGACGCGGTGATGCCCATCTCGACGTTGAGTAGCTCCGACGGGTCGAGATCTGCGGCGCCGATGGCGCGGTCGAGCGCGGCCCGAAGTGGTTCGTCGGTGTCGGGGGAGCCCTCGCGGCCCGCCTCGACCAAGTCGGCCACCTGTGCCTCAATCCCGTCGAGTGCATCGTCGGGAAGTCGCTCACCGTCGGCGCCGTACATTATGGATTCGTAGGCGGTGGCCTGGGTTTCGATTCCCTTGGCCGCGGCCAGCGTGGCGATCGGATTGTTCTTCGTCCCGTGAATCCAGGATGCACCGAGTTCCACCGGAACTCCCCAGGATCGATCGGTGTGGATTCGTCCGCCAAGGCGATCTCGCGCCTCGAGCACGATGACGCGGCGGCCGTTTGCGGCCAGCACCTCGGCGGCGCGCAATCCCGCTATTCCGGCGCCGATGACGAGCACGTCCGCTTTCCGCTCGGAGGACGTCGGTGCGGAGTTGGGTGCCGAGTTGAGTGCCGAGTTCGGTGTCGAGTTCGGTGTCGGGGCACCCTGCGGCTTCGACCCGGATGCACCGCAGGCGGTGAGGAAGCCCGCCGGCAACACGAGGGCCAGTCGAACGAAGTCGCGACGCGGGACGGAGATCACTCGACCGAGATTATCGGAGCGCGCCCCGTTTGGGCTGGATGCGCTTGACTGGCTACCGAAGTGCTCCGCACCACTGCACGAGGCGGTTAGATAGGGCCCATGCGAATCGGAGTTCTCACCGGCGGTGGCGACTGCCCCGGCCTCAACGCCGTCATCCGGGCGGTCGTGAGTACCTGCGACACCCGCTACGGATCCTCGGTCGTCGGCTTCCTCGACGGCTGGAACGGCCTGCTGGAGAATCGGCGCGTCCAACTCGTCAACGACGACCGCAATGCCCGCCTGCTGGCCAAGGGCGGCACCATGCTGGGCACTGCGCGGACCAACCCGGAGCGGCTGCGGGCCGGCATCGGGGAGATCAAACAGACCTTGGAGGACAACGGGATCGATGTCCTGATCCCGATCGGCGGAGAGGGCACGCTGACCGCCGCGCACTGGCTGACCGAGGAGGGCGTGCCGGTCGTCGGGGTGCCCAAGACCATCGACAACGACATCAGTTGCACCGACGTGACTTTCGGTCACGACACCGCGCTGATGATCGCGACCGAGGCCATCGACCGGTTGCACAGCACCGCGGAGTCTCACCAGCGCGTCATGCTCGTCGAGGTGATGGGCCGCCACGCGGGCTGGATCGCGCTGAACTCCGGGCTGGCCTCCGGTGCCCACATGACGCTGATCCCCGAGCAACCCTTCGACGTCGAAGAGGTCTGCCGGCTGGTCAAGCAGCGCTTCCAGCGCGGGATGTCGCACTTCATCTGCGTGATCGCCGAGGGCGCCAAGCCCGCCGAGGGTTCGATGGAGATGCGCCACGGCGGGGTCGATGAGTTCGGCCACGAGAAGTTCACCGGGGTGGCCCAGCAGTTGGCCAACGAAGTTGAGAAGCGCATCCGCAAGGAGGTGCGGGTCACCGTGCTGGGCCATATCCAGCGGGGTGGCACCCCGACGGCCTACGACCGGGTGCTGGCCACCCGATTCGGGGTCAACGCCGCCGACGCCGCGCATGCCGGCGAGTACGGGATGATGGTGTCCCTGCGTGGGGAGAACATCGGCCGGGTGCCGCTGGCCGATGCGGTGCGTGAACTCAAAGTGGTGCCGCAGAGCCGCTACGACGACGCCGCGGCCTTCTTCGGCTGACGCGTACTTCGCATTCTTCCGCGCGAGCAGACGCAAACTCGCACAGTTTGGGGCTTTTTCATGCGAGTTTGCGTCTGCTCGGCGGGGGGCAGGACGCGCCCCAACTAGGATCTGGGCCATGACTGGGCCTGTGACAAAAGCCGCGAATGCCGAACTACTCGACTACGACGATGTCGTGGCGCGGTACGACCCGGTGCTTGGCCTGGAGGTCCACGTCGAGTTGTCCACGGCCACCAAGATGTTCTGCGCCTGCGCGACCGCCTTCGGCGCCGAACCGAACACCCAGGTCTGCCCGGTGTGCCTGGGTCTGCCCGGTGCTCTGCCGACGCTGAACGAGGACGCGGTGGAGTCGGCGATCCGCATCGGCCTGGCGCTGAACTGCGAGATCGCCTCCTGGTGCCGGTTCGCCCGGAAGAACTACTTCTATCCCGACCAGCCGAAGAACTACCAGATCTCGCAGTACGACGAGCCGATCGCGTTCAACGGCCACCTCGATGTCCCCCTCGAGGACGGCACTGTTTTCCGGGTCGACATCGAGCGTGCGCATATGGAGGAAGACACCGGCAAGCTGACCCACATCGGCAGCGACACCGGCCGCATTCACGGCGCCACCACCTCGCTGCTGGACGTCAACCGGGCCGGGGTGCCGCTGATCGAGATCGTCACCAAGCCGATCGAAGGTGCCGGCGAGCGCGCGCCCGAAGTGGCCCGCGCCTATGTCACCGCACTGCGGGATCTGTTGCGCGCCTTGGGAGTTTCCGATGTCCGAATGGACCAGGGCTCGTTGCGTTGCGACGCCAACGTATCGCTGCGGCCGCATGGTCAGGCGGAGTTCGGCACCCGCACCGAAACCAAGAACGTCAACTCGCTCAAGAGCGTCGAGGTGGCGGTCCGCTACGAGATGCGCCGGCAGGCCGCGATACTGACGGCCGGCGGCTCGATTCACCAGGAAACCCGGCACTTTCACGAGGTCGGCCACACCTCACCGGGCCGTACCAAGGAGACCGCCGAGGACTACCGCTACTTCCCCGAACCCGATCTGGAGCCGGTGGCGCCCAGTGCAGAAATAGTCGAGCGTCTGCGCGGCACCATCCCCGAGCTTCCGTGGTTGTCGCGCAAGCGGATTCAGGACGAATGGGGTGTCTCCGACGAGGTGATGCGCGACCTGGTCAACGCCGGTGCGGTGGATCTCGTCGCGGCGACGGTGGTCAAGGGCGCCTCCAGCGAACAGGCCCGCGCGTGGTGGGGCAACTTCCTGGTGCAGAAGGCCAACGAGTCCGGTGTGGAACTCGACGCGCTGGCCATCACCCCCGCCCAGGTCGCCGCCGTCATCACACTCGTCGATGAGGGCAAGCTGTCCAACAAGCTGGCCCGCCAGGTGGTCGAAGGGGTGCTGGCCGGCGAGGGGGAACCCGAGCAGGTGATGGCCGGGCGGGGCCTGGCACTGGTTCGGGACGACTCACTGATCCAGGCTGCGGTGGACGAGGCGCTGGCCGCCAGTCCCGATGTCGCCGAGAAGATCCGCGGCGGCAAGATTCAGGCCGCCGGTGCGATCGTCGGCGCGGTGATGAAGGCCACCAAGGGTCAGGCCGACGCCGCGCGGGTGCGTGAATTGGTGCTGGCCGCCTGCGGCCAGAGCGGGTAGGTCAGGCGCTCAGCCGCTGCGAACCCAGCAGCATCCGGCGGCACCCGTGCACCGACAGCGCCTCGGAGGCCTGCTGCCCGGACAACACGGCGGCCGCACCGGCGAAGTCCTCGTGTGGATCCCCGGGTGTGATCACCACCGTCGTCAGTCCTGCCGCGACGGCGGCGCGAAGCCCCGCGGCGGAGTCCTCGACCGCGATCGCGTCCACTGCCCGCACTCCCAGTTGCCATAGGGCGTGCTGGTAGACCTCGGGATCCGGCTTGGGCCGACTCACCTCGTCGCTGGTCACCAACACCTCAACCGCGCCGTCACCGAGGAGATCGCGCAACCCGCGGTGTACGGCCGGCCAGTGACCGGCGGTGACGACAGCCACCCGCACCCGGGCGCAATGCAGGTCCCAGACAGCTTCGGCGAGCAAGCGCTCATCGGCTCGGCTGTCGGCAAGCAACGCATCCAGCGAGAAGATGACCGCCTCCAGGTGGGCTGGCCGGTCCGACCGGTTCCACCAGAACGAATTCTGCAGAACGCTCATGTTCACAGTGTCGGGCCGCCGTGGCGTCCAGGGCATCCCCCGACCGGGGGATCAGTGCGGGGGACTCGATCGGGGCGCACTCTCGAGGCGTCCGGTGTTGGCGTCCGGGGCCGGGTCGCCGGCAACTACGGTTAGGCCCATGCCGGTGCGGGTGGTGCTCGTCGACGACCACGAGATGGTCATCGAGGGCCTCAAGGCGATGCTGGCGCCCTTCGCTGACCGCGTCGAGGTGGTCGGTGTGGCGGTCGGCGCCGACCGCGCGCTGGCGGTGATCGACGAACTCAGTCCCGACATCGTGCTCTGCGACGTGCGCATGCAGGGCGTCAGCGGGCTGGATCTGTGCCGGGAGATCCGGGAACACCACCCCGGTCGCAAGGTGATCCTGCTCAGCGTCTACGACGACGAGCAGTACCTGTTCCAGGCCATGCGGGTGGGCGCGTCGGGATACCTGCTCAAAGGCATCGGCAGCGACGAGCTGGTCCGTCAACTCGAAGGGGTGCAGGCCGGCGGCAGTGCCATCGACGCGGGGTTGGCGGCGCGAGCGGCCGAGACCGCGGCCCGGTTGCAGAGCGACCAGTTCTGGCCGGGCGCCCGCCAAGGACTCACCCAGCGGGAGAGCGAGATCCTCTCTCTGGTGGTGACGGGGCTGTCCAACCGCGGTATCGCCGCGAAACTGGTCATCGGGGAGGAAACCGTCAAGACCCACCTCAGCTCGATCTACCGCAAACTCGGGGTGCGCGACCGCACGAGCGCGGCGGCGACGGCCCTGCGGGAAGGCATCTTCCGATGAGAGGGGTGGGCCCGGAGGCCGTACACGGCCTGGTCGACGCCGACCAGGAGATCGCGCTGCTGCTCAACATCATTGCCGCCACCTCCACCGGACCGGGCGTGGAGCCGATGGCCGCCGCGGTGGCCCGGATGATCGCTGCAGCCACCGCCTCAGATGTCTGCTTCGTACACGTGCTCGACGACACCGACAGCTCGCTGACCCTGGCCGGTGCCACCCCGCCGTTCGATGAGCAGGTCGGCCGGATCCAGCTGCCGTTGGGGGCGGGGGTGTCCGGCTGGGTGGCCAGCCACCGCGAGCCGGTCGTGATCGTCGCCGACAAGGAGGCCGACCCCCGCTATATGCCGATCGCGGCGCTGCGCGGCCGGGACTTCACCTCCATGGCATCGGTTCCGATGGAGGCCGAACCGGGTGGTCTGGTGGGGGTACTCAACGTGCACACCATCTCCCGGCGCGACTTCACCGCCCGAGATATCCAACTGCTGCTGGTGATCGGCCGGCTGATCGCCGGCGCGCTGCACCAGGCCCGGCTGCACCGCCAGTTGTCGGCGCGGGAGCGGGCACACGAGAACTTCGCCGAGCAGGTGATCGCCGCCCAGGAAAGCGAGCGTCGCCGCCTTGCCGGCGACATCCACGACGGCATCTCCCAGCGGCTGGTGGGCCTGACCTACCGGCTGGACGCCGCCGCCCGCGCCGTCGACGCCGGGGAGCAAGCCTCGGCGGCCGAACAGTTGGAGAAGGCCCGCGATCTGGTCGACCTCACCCTCGGTGAGGCCCGTTCGGCGATCAGCGGACTGCGTCCCCCGGTCCTCGACGATCTCGGCCTGGGTGGCGCGCTGGCCAGCCTGGCGGCCTCCACCCCGGAGGTGGACCTGGAGTTGCACCTCGACGATGCGCGGCTGCCCGAGCACATCGAGGTCGCGCTGTACCGCATCGCGCAGGAGTGTGTGCAGAACGTCGTCAAGCACTCCCGCGCGCTGGTGGCCACCGTCGCCTTCACCGTCCGCGATGGCCTGACCCGACTGGAGATACGCGACGACGGAGTCGGTTTCGACACTGCGCAGGTAGGCGTGCGCCTCGGCGCCGATCCGGGTTTGCCGTCCAGCGGCTACGGGATGCTGTCCATGGCCGAGCGAGCCGAACTCGTCGGCGGCACAATCGAAGTCCGGTCACGACCGGGGGCGGGGACCGCGGTGACGGTCATCGTGCCGATCGACGGCCACACCGCCACTTAGGTAAGCCTGCGGTATCCGACGCGGTTCGGCGTGACGGCCACGCCACCGAAATGCTGCGCCGTTTCGCGGCATTAAATCGTTCCATTCGGCACGATCCGGCGTTACTCTCGAATTGCCGGCACCGACGACTGTGAGTCCCGCAGGTGTTGGCCTCCGCCGTGAGGCGTGATTCGAGAGGAGCCCCCTATGGCGTCAGTTCTGTGGTTTCAGGGAGGGGCGTGCAGTGGCAACACCATGTCGTTTCTCAACGCCGATGAACCCAACGTCGTCGACCTGATCGTCGACTTCGGCCTCGAGGTGATCTGGCATCCCTCCCTCGGCCTGGAACTGGGTAACCAAGCCCAGAAGATCTTCCGGGACTGCGCCAGCGGCGAGCGCCCGATGGATGTCTTCGTCTTCGAGGGCACGGTCATCGAAGGGCCCAACGGGACCGGCCGGATGGACATGTTCGCCGACCGGCCGATGAAGGACTGGGTCGCCGAGATGGCCGCGCAAGCCGGCATCGTCGTCGCCATCGGCGACTGCGCCTGCTGGGGCGGCATCCCCGCGATGGAACCCAACCCGTCGGCGTCGACCGGCCTGCAATTCCACAAGCGCAACAAAGGCGGATTCCTCGGCCCTAACTTCAAGTCCAAGGCCGGCCTGCCAGTCATCAACATCCCCGGCTGCCCGGCGCACCCGGACTGGATCACCCAGATCCTGGTCGCGCTGGCCACCGGCCGCACCGGCGACATCTCCCTCGATGATCTGCAGCGGCCCGAGACCTTCTTCAAGACCTTCACCCAGACCGGCTGCACCCGGGTGCAGTTCTACGAGTACAAGCAGTCCACGATGTCCTTTGGTGAGGGCACCCGCACCGGCTGTCTGTTCTACGAGTTCGGCTGCCGCGGCCCGATGACGCACTCGCCGT
>Ga0164292_10005720_pt1 | contig 10178 bp, 9 predicted proteins | sample GEODES117metaG_FD_111486 | JGI IMG/M metagenome (GOLD analysis project Ga0164292, IMG submission 111486) | Eutrophic lake water microbial communities from Lake Mendota, Wisconsin, USA - GEODES117 metaG | ecosystem: Environmental > Aquatic > Freshwater > Lake | place: USA: Lake Mendota, Wisconsin... | reverse complement strand
TCGTCAGATACAGATTCATCATCAGTTTGAGATTCCTCTTCGTCATCGGTTACAGATTCTTCGTCAGATTCCTCTTCATCATCTGAAACAGGAATTAAATTAGTCGCTCCTGTAATTAAATTATTAGGATCTAATATAGGAATTGTGTGTCTTTGGTCAAAGACAGGTTGTTCTTGCAAACCACCTTGTTGAACTGGACCTGGACCTTGACTTAATTTACTTCTAAAGAAGTGTAATTCTTCAGCCATAGTGGAAATTAATCCAACCATCGATGTAATTTTATGATCTTGCTCAGACATTCTGTAACTAACATATGCAAATATACCACCAATTAAAATAATAATAATTGCTACGCTAAATAAAAATGATGTGCTTAATAAATCGTTAAATGCCATTATTAAAACATAATAATATATTTTAAAAATTAATACAACGAATTTTGAACATTTTAAAAGGCAGAAAGGATTTCCTTAGGATAGTTCATATCCTTTAAAACCTTTAATCCACCTTTTATTTTAGAAATTCCTTCTACTAACTTATACGTATATTCAAAACTGTCGTTTTTTTTTACCGTCTTCATGCTAAAATTTTGTATTCTTTTATTTTTTGCCAACTTTTTACAAAGCTTTGTATAATGCGTTGTTAAAAGACATGTCACATTGTCATTTTTTACAATATAATCCATGAAACTCTTTGCACTTAAAATAGCTTCATCTGGGTTTGTTCCTGAATATAACTCGTCAAAAATACAAAAATGGGTTTTTCCTTCTTTTTCTCCTAAATCTTCTCCTTCTTTTTCTATCCCTTCATTAATGCTATCTATAATTTCTTTGCATTGTCTTGCTTCTGCTTGAAATAAACTATCTCTGCCAGATGTATCTGGTATATTTAAATAGCAATGAAAATCATCATATGGATGCAAATCTAAACTTTCGAAACAACCAAACCCTATTTGCTGAGATAATAAAATATTTATAAATGCACTTTTTAACATAGTTGTTTTACCTGATGCATTAGGTCCAGTTATGATCATATTTTTATCTAGACAGCAATCATTTGTAACAACGCTGGAATCATTAATAAATTTTGGATAATACATCTTTTTAAAAACGGGTTTTTCTGAGATTGTTTTGTCTTTGTCTTTTTTGTTTTTGTCTTTTTTGTCTTTTTTGTTTTTGTCTTTTTTGTCTTTTTTGTTTTTGTCCTTTTTTTTAAAAGTTGTTTTATTTAATTTGAGATCACTAATATTGACACTTAAACCATATAATAAATTATAATAACCATTAAAGCCGAATGAATATACAAATGCATCATTGTATTCTGTGTTATCAAATAATTGATAAAATATGTGCATAATATGACCAATTTCGGTGATCTTTGAAAAAGAAAATGTAAATGAACTGACCTTTTCTATTTCTTTTCTTATTTTATGCAATATGTCTTTTTTTTGCATAACAATTTCGTTAAATTTTGAAAAAGTTGTGAGATGATTTGATTTATTTAAATGATAGTCCATAAGATCAGTTGTAAACAAAATATATTTTTTGAATTTGTCCAAGTAATCGTGTATTTTTTTCATATTAGAATAAAATCGAATGCATGTAAGTATATTTTGATAGATTGAAAATAAGTAAAACGCGGCAGAAACAAGTAAATATATTTTCTCACTAAAATCAACCTCATGAAAGCTAGTAAATATCTTTGCAATTGCATGATTTTGTATTAATTCTCGTAAAATCTCGGTATACTCTTTTATATTAACATTTAATCCTTTGAATTTTATTACAAAAAAAGGAACGATTAAAACAAAAATAGGCAAGCATAAAGATAACATTGGAGAGGCGACATTATAAATACTCATCAACTGCAAAAATAGTGGATTGTTATTTAAAAATTTGGCAAAGTCCCAATCAACATATAAATATTTTTCACAAAACCCAGTTTCAGATTTTATTTCATTCCATGCATTAACAGTTTCTTCAATTTCAAAATCAGTTAAGTTATATTCATCTATAACCTTGGTTGAAAGACTTGTTAATAATGTTTGATTATCTTTTAAAAATTGAACATCTGTTGTATAATAACAGGGTAAGATCTCTAAAATTTTATTTCCTAAGGAATTTGTTGGGTTAAATACATGATTATAAATTGGTTTAGATATTTCCTTAAGTTCTGAAGATTCGCTTTCATTTAAAATTGTTTTATTCAGTTCCAAGTCATTAATAATATCTTCTTTAAGTATTTTAACTTGTGAGTTGAAACAAATAGGTAATTTAAATATTTCTTCTTCTAATTTTTGCGGCTCTTTGTTAGTTTCAAAATAAGATTCCATTTATTTGTAAAATAGAATATATTAAAATTTATTTTACGAATTTATTTTTTACGAATTTATTTTTTACGAATTTATTTAAGAATTTATCACTAAATTTACAGGCAATTCATCAATCTGACAATGGTAATATTCTTCAATCTCTTTAATTTGCTGCACATCTCGTCTTGTAATAAAGTTAATACCAGTTCCCTTTCTACCCCATCTACCACTTCGTCCAATACGATGGATATATGTATGCACGTCTCGAGGCAAATCAAAATTAATTACAAGACTCACTTGCTGAATATCAATACCTCTTGCAGTAACATTAGATGAAATTAAAAAGCGTGCAGTTCCGCTACTGAAGTCTGAAATTGCATTCTTTCTTGCATCATGATCCATGCTACTATGGATACAGCAAACTGGGAATCCGTCTTCTATCATGGCTTCATAAAGCTCAATAACTCGTTTCACACTGTTGCAGTAAATAATGGTTTGAGCTGAGGAAAATGTTCCATACAAGTCCTTAAGAGTAACGTATTTTTGATGATCATCTTGCACTGCAACAAAATATTGCTTAATACCCTCTAGTGTTAGCTGCTCTGCTGCTACCTTGATTTTTACAGGATTTCTCATAAATTGATCTGCAAGAGCAGTAATATTTGGAGGCAATGTTGCACTGAATAAAGCAATTTGCACATCCTTATTAAGATGCTGAAAAATATTATAAATTTGGTCCTTGAATCCTTGTGATAACATTTCATCTGCTTCATCAAGAACAACCATTTTAATAGTTGATGCATTAATATGTCGGCGTCTTATCATGTCATATACTCTTCCAGGACAACCAACAATAATATGAGGTTTTTTATCGCGCATAAATGTAACATCATCATCAATGGATGAACCACCAATAATAGTTTTTATCAGAATACCATCCATCATCTCGGACAAAGATTTAATTACCTTGGTAATTTGACGAGTTAGTTCATGAGTAGGACTCATGATTAGTGCTTGAGTTGTATTCTTAGTCAAATCAATCCTTGAAAGAACACCAATAGAAAAAGTTCCCGTCTTACCAGTTCCTGATTGTGCTTGACCAATTACATCGCGTCCATCAACTAAAGGCTTGATTCCTCTACGTTGAATAGGGCTTGGTTTTTCAAAACCATAAGCATATATACTTCTTAAAATATTTGGATCTATATCCAAATCATCCCATTGATTTATTAACTCAATGGTATCGTCTTCTAACTGTGGGTCTGAATTTTTATTTTCGTCTGACATTATAATATAATATAGTATGTTAGTTTTAAGTTTATTTAATATAATATTATATTTAAAAAAAAATTGATTTAAATATTATCTTTTATATTATAAGTAGAATACGATATAATGACTACACAAATGCAAAAATATAATTTACAACAGGTCAATGCGATTATGTTTGCTGGTTTCGAATATTTGTTACCAGATGAAACTATAAACGTATTTAATTTTTTGACAGCGCAAATAGGTTCTAGTGCTTTTGTTAATAGTAATGTTTTTCAAAAGAGAGAAGTAAAGGAGACCAATGATGATCATTCTTTGACTCATTCTTCAGACCAAGGTTTTAAATCTGACAGAAGAAAAAGAAAGGGCAACAAAGGAATGGAAGTTAGCAATGAAGATTGGGATTCGATTCGATCTTTCCAGACTACCAAAATAGAACAAAAAAGTGGATTAGATGCATTGGTTGACAAGTTAAAACTATCAATGAGTAAATTGACCAAAGACAAATATTTGTTAATAAGAGATCAAATAATAGGCGTATTAAACGAAATTGTCGAAGCAGAGCCAGATCAAACTATTTTGATAGAAAGAATTGGGAATCTCATGCTTGATATTGTTTTGAGCAACAAGACATTGCTGAAGCTATATGCAGATCTTTATTCCGATTTACTAGGATCCTATGCATGGCTAAGACAATCTATTGACAACCATTTTATAAGCTATTTGGATTTATTTAAAGAGATGAAATATTACGATCCTGATAAAGATTACGACAAGTTTTGTGACATGAATGTTACTAACGAGAAGCGCAAGTTAACAAGTCAGCTGTTTGTCTATTTGGCTCTTAATGGATTATTACCGAGACTCTCAATATACGAGCTGCTAATATCATTGTTGAAAACAATGTCAGAATACATTAATCTGCCCGATAAGAAATTTGAGGTGGATGAGATTACGGAAAACATGGCGATCTTGTTTAACAAGGAAATTATAAAGACAGTCGAAGATGCCGCTGATTACGATGAAGATCTGTATATCATCAATGGATTAAACATTATAGAGTTGATTACAGTTTTTGCAAAAAGCAAGGCGAAGGATTTCAAGAGCTTGTCAAACAAGTCTATATTTAAATGCATGGATCTAGTTGAAATGTAAATAAAACTAGTTAAAAACTAGTTAAAAAAATACTATAATATATATTATATTAATTATAATATTTATGAATACATCAGACGAAAATGCAAATAATATTATTTTTTTTTGGGAAGATACAAATGTAGTGGCAGTAGAAGACAATAGTCTAGAATTAGAAAAAATGATGCAAGAATTTCAATTAGATAATAATGATAACTCTAATCAATTTGTTAGTTTAAATGAGTCTTTGAATGATCTAAGTTATTTTATTAAAAAGAATTTTTATAGTGGAAACGATGAATATTATTACAATGAAGAATATAAAATAAAAGATTTACTGAAAATTTGTCAATATTACGGAATTGCGAAAAACGTGAAAGCATCCAAATGCAAAAAGCAAGATATAATTTCTACTATTATTTATTTTGAAAGCTTGCAAGAAAACTATGAAATAGTAGAAAGGCGACATAAAATGTGGGCGTATATGACGGAACTATTAGAAGATCCAAAAATGAGAAGTTATTTGCTTTTTTAATCTTTCCACCTTTTAAAAATGGACTATCTTATCATACTTGCTTTGAGATCACTACAATGATGGACAAAATTTGGCTCCACCTTTACTTTGGATAGGGGTTTGCGAAGCTAAAGCCCTATCCGGAGAAAAAGGTGGAAAAATAATATTATTAATTTATATACAAATCATGGTTGTATCTAAATTAGACAATACAGTTAATTATGTAGAACTTAAAAGAGTGGATCCGGATGACTTAAGTAAAGAGACTAGCTTATATCAAGTGTTAATAAAAGGAATTAATGTTATAATTGCAATTGGAAACCCTAAAAATACATTTGCTAATAAGAATATAACATATTTTCCAGTTTATTTAGTAAAACACAATAATAAGGTGATTCAAATTGGAGTATATGAAGTTTTGTCTACAAATTTGTTAGCTTATAGAGATGAAATCGGTGACTTAGACTTGGAAAAATTTGATGATCCATTAATCTATACTTTTGCAACAGAGGAAATGATAAATAAACTAAGAATGGTGCCTGATAAAGAAGATTTAGAAGAAGAGTCGGATTCAGATGAGTCTGAAATGGAAGTAGTATTAGAGCCAAAAAAATCAAATAAAGATAAAATGAAATCAAAAGAGTTGGAAGAAAAGGCAGCCGCAGCTGTTCCAGATATTCAAATACCACATATTAGACGCGATATATTTACTCCTCGTTTAGGTGCGGTAATACCAAAAATGTTAGCAAAGGAAAATTCTAAACAGGCAACTGATATACGAGAAAAGTATCATGAAAAATCTGAAGATATATGGATACAAAAATATATGAAAAACAAAAATTATTCAATTACAGATAATGAAGGCAGTGGCGATTGTTTGTTTGCTACTATTAGGGATGCATTTCATAGCATTGGACAAGATACAACGGTAGATAAATTAAGGAAAAAAATAGCAGATGATGCCAAACAAGAAAATTTCAATTTGTATAAGCAAGGTTATGACATGTATTCAAAAGAAATACTAGATACCAAGGCAGCATTTATACAAGACAAGAAAGAGTATGACGATATGAAGGCAAAAATGGCAACTACTATTGACAGACAGCAACAATTAATAATTCGAGATGCAGCTTTAAAAAAGAAAAAAACAATGGAAAGATTAAAGCGAGAATATGAATATGCAAAAGAAAATATGAAGGATTTTAATTTTATGAAGGATATAAATAATCTGGCTGAATTGAAAAAGGTAATGAAAACATGTGCTTTTTGGGCGGATGCCTGGGCAATAAATACGCTAGAAAGAATTTTAAATATTAAAATAATTATATTATCGAGCAGACTTTATAAAAGCGGTGATTTAAATAATGTGATGCAATGTGGTGGTGCAGTAGATCCAATCATAGAAAGCAGAGGAGAGTTTAATCCAGAATTTTATATAATAGTGGAACATACAGGATCACATTATATGTTAGTTGGTTACAAGAAAAAATTGATTTTTACTTTTAATGAATTGCCTTATGATATTAAAAGAATGATTGCAGATAAATGTATGGAAAAAAACGCTGGAATATTCAGTTTTATCCCTGAATTTGAGGCATTTAGAGGTGATATAACAGGTATTCGTAAGGAAGCGCCTGTATTTGATGAGCTAAGTGAATCAAAAATAATGAATTTATATGATGATAATATAGTGTTTCAGTTTTATTCTAAATCGGTGGATGCTCGACCAGGTAAGGGGTCAGGTGAAAAAATACCCGAAGAAGCTGTGCATGAATTTGCTGATTTAAAAGAAATACCTGATTGGCGAAAGAAGTTGTCGAATTTTTGGATTGCGCCGTTTGTTTTGGATAATCATAAATGGAATTCAGTGGAGCATTACTATCAAGGTTCTAAATTCAAAAAGAAGAATCCGGAATTTTATTTACAATTTGCTTTGGATTCTGGAACGGATCTATCTCAGGATCCGGTAATGGCGAAAGGTGCGGGCGGCAAGACAGGAAAATCAGGCGGTGTTTTGATAAGACCAAAACAAGTTGAAATAGATCCGGATTTCTTTTTGAAACGTTCAAGACAAGAGATGAGCGATGCTCAGCAGGCGAAATTCACACAGAATGAGGATTTGAGGGCTATGTTGGTTGCGACTAAGAATGCAAAGTTGCAGCATTTTAGACGTGGACAGGAGCCAGAATTGTTTGATACGCTCATGATAATTCGTAACAAGATTGCGCAACAACAGCTATAAAATATAGGTTGAGTGTAAATATTAAATTATAAATATGTCTTTAATCCTTTTTTATCGAAATACTTATTTTATACAAAGGATTTGTTAGTTTGTTAAAAAATTGATATTTATTTATTATAATTTTTATTTGTTATAATAAATCTTACATATTATAAGTTACAACTTTTAAATAATGTCCTATTTTGATCTATATCACCCAGATAGATTAGATTATTTATCTAATGCAGAGTATAAAACCCTGCTAGCAGAACCTACTTACACTTTGTTAGTTGTCTTATATAAAATTTTGCCAAAGGATATGATTCGACTTATTAATCAATATAATCCGAGTCAAATCCCTGTTGATTTTACAGACAGAACAATTCGCCGTCTAGACAATAGCATTGAATCCGGACAATTTAAAGAATTTCAATCTATTTATGATACAGAATATATGTGCAATCCGTTAATTTCAAATTTCTTTGAATACTTTGATGGATCGCGTTATCCTGTATATTTTAATCATTATGATCTATGTACTTGCCGCCAAAATTGCTGTAATAATGATTACTTTGACAATTTCTCTGGCAATTTGCCTTGCAATTTGTGTGAGCCAAAAATGATATCTCGTAATTTCTATATAAGAGAATGTAAGTGTCAAAATGGGAAACGATTTTTGGCATTTCAAATGGTATACAGATTCGCATATGAAATTATCGATATAAAGCAAAGGAATAAAGGGAAGAAAGGAAAAAGAAAAGAAAAAAGAAGAGGAAAATATAACAATCCGTTTCAACTTATGATCGATCATGTTATTGAGTCAGGTCCCATTGACCTTGAATTTAACTCTGTTATAGAAGAAAATAATTAGATTTATAAGTAATAACTAACAAAAATATAATAAAAAGGTATAGTATATTTAATTATGAAAATAACTAACAAAAGTAAAAAACTAATCTCTTTTTTTCATAAATACAATTGTCTACCACATATAAAACAATCTAAAGCTACCAATGCAATATTTAAGCATTTTTTTCATGAAATTGATGACGCTTTTCGATTTGTTAGTTTGAATAAATCTAAATTAGGACCAACTTTCTATAAATTAAAAATCAATAAAATAGATCATGTTTCAAAAATACCCAAACCTTCTACTTTCAATGCAGATGTGTTTCCTATTGAAGTGCGTAAACATATCGATGATTATTCTTTAAGTTCTCTTACATATACTTTTCAACTTCTTGAAAGAACAATAACAATACATTTTTTAATTGAAGATGATAAACCTGAACTACATATAAATAAATATAATACATATGTAGATAATATTTTAGCTTGGTTATATATTGCGAATGAATATGCATCTCGCTCATGTTCAAAGACACTAACAATATTTATTTATCACACTTCTTTAACAAAAGAACTTCCTAGCTCTCCGATTCAAATACTAAATGAAAATAATGTAAATACTGCTTTTACTCGATCTTGTCCTACAAATTCTGAAATTGTTGTTTTTAGAAAGGAAGAGTGGTTCAAAGTATTGATTCATGAAACCTTTCATAATTTTGCATTGGATTTTTCGGATATGAATACAAACGAATGTCATGCTAGAATTTTATCTATTTTTCCTGTGAATTCTGAAGTCAATTTGTTTGAAGCATATACAGAATTCTGGGCAAGAATCATGAATGTGCTTTTTTGCAGCTATTTTAATACTAAGAATAAGAATGGATTAGATGAATTTTTGGGAAATACCGAATATTTTATTAATTTGGAAAGCATTTATTCTTTTTTTCAATTAGTCAAAGTTCTTCAATTTATGAACATGGAATATAGAAATTTATATGAGAAAACAGATTTAGCTCAAAATATTCGAAATACAATGTATAAAGAAGATACTAATATATTATCTTACTATGTTATTACAGTTATTTTAATTTATAACTATCAATCTTTTATTGGATGGTGCAAAACTAACAATACTTCGTTGATGCAATTCAAAAAGACGAGCGCGAATCAAAAGAGTTTTTGTGATTTTATTGAAAAAAAATATAAGAATTCTAAAATGCTGAAAGCCATCGATTGTTCTGATACCTTTTTTAAAAAAATTAAAAGTAAAAGCGCAACTACTAAGAAAAAGGATGATGTTGAATTTCTAACTAACAATCTTCGAATGACAATTTGTGAGCTAGGGTAAACGTAGTGACTTGTAAGCGTAGCGACTTTGTAAGCGTAGCGACTTTGTAAGCGTAGCGACTTGTAAGCGCAGTGACTGGTAAACGCAGTGACTAAAATTATTTATTACGATGGATCCAGCATTTGTCTGATCCTTGATGACAAACATTGTTGCATATCTTTTTTTTGTTAGTTTGTATTTGACAAATATACTTGTATTGACTATTTCCTATTGATTTTTTATTTTTATGCCATTCTTTACTTGCATCATCGAAATCTATATTGACTTCGAATTCAGTTATTGTCTTTGCTAATGGCTTGACTATTGCATTTGCACAAACTTTAGTTTTACTTCTAGTATTCATAATGTATTTTGTTATACAGTTACATTATGAATGTAAATAATTTTCAATTCTTTTTATTATATTACATCAGTTTTCATAACTAACAATGGTAAACCTATTGCTATTCCTATACCCAACATACCAAATGCTATTAATTTATATCTCGGTGTTTTCTTTGTATTTTCATTTTCATTTTCATTTTCATTT
>Ga0164292_10005719_pt1 | contig 10179 bp, 9 predicted proteins | sample GEODES117metaG_FD_111486 | JGI IMG/M metagenome (GOLD analysis project Ga0164292, IMG submission 111486) | Eutrophic lake water microbial communities from Lake Mendota, Wisconsin, USA - GEODES117 metaG | ecosystem: Environmental > Aquatic > Freshwater > Lake | place: USA: Lake Mendota, Wisconsin... | reverse complement strand
GGCACCGGACGCGATGCCGGTGCACGCACCGGCACCGGTGCGATCTGATCGAACAGCGGCAGCGTCAGCTGCAGGGCAGCGTCACCGGCCGCGCGTGCCAGATCACGTAGTCGCTTCACGCATTGCTCCTGCAGGGGTGTCACCGGGGGTGTCACCGGGGGTGTCACGGTAGGCATCGGGGTCGATGCGTCGCATTTCGGATTCGATCCAGTTCATGACCTCGCCGTTGACCTCGTCGGGTCGCCGGTTGGCGGTCTGGATCGCAGGGCCCACTGAGACCGTGATCAGGCCCGGCGACTTGATGATCGGCTTTTTCGGCCAGCAGTGCCCGGAGTTGACCGCGATCGGCACGATCGGGGCACCGGTGCGGATTGCAAGCCTTGCGCCGCCGCTCTTGTACTGGCCCTGTTTGCCGACCGGAATGCGGGTGCCTTCGGGGAACATGACGATCGAGCGGCCTTCATCCAGCTTGCGCTGACCTTGGGCCACGACCGATTCGAAGGCGTCGCGACCCTGCGAACGATCGATGTGAATCATGTTGAGCAGCCCGATGCCCCATCCGAAGAAGGGCAGATAGAGCAGTTCGCGCTTGAAGACAAAACACACTTCGCGCGGCGCATAGGCGACGAAGAAGAGGGTCTCCCAGGTCGACTGGTGCTTGGACAGCAGCACGACCGGCGCATCGGGCAGATTCTCCCAGCCCTTGACCTGCCAGCGGATGCCCAGGATGACGCGCGCGCCCCAGAGCACCAGCCGGGGCCACCTGATTGTGAAGGCGTAACGCATATGCAGCGGCAGGGGCGCGATCAGCAGGCAGCCGATCCCGAAGGGAACCACGGTGACCGCCTGGAAGATCAGAAAAAGAAGGGTTCGGATAAGGGGCATGGGTTGGGCGCTTGGCAGGCGATGGGCAATCAGGGTGCCAGTTCGGCGGCGACTGCAGTCAGGTCGATCCGCACGACAGTATCGGCCGGCAGCAGCCCGGCATCGAGCGTGTCTCGACCGTGACCGGTCAATACCAGAACCGGGCGCAGGCCGGCGGTGTGGGCTGCGTCGAGTTCGTGCTGCGAGTCGGTGACCAGCACGGTTGCGGCCGGTGACACATCGAGACGCTCAAGCGCATCGGTCAGTGTGGCGGCAACCCTGGCGTTGCGGTCTGGCGCGTCGGCACCCGGTACGCAGAGCACCACGTCGATGGTGCCGCCCTGGGTGGCCAGGTCTTCGACCATCCGCGAATGCACCGCATTGAGGGCTGCCATATCGCAGGTGCCGCGATCGAGCGCACCGCAGTCAGCCAGGATGGCGATGCGATAGCCGTGGTGATGCAGCCGCGAGATCGCCACAGCCGCGCCTGGCATCGATTGCCAGTCTTCAGCGCGAGTGGCGCGGCCATCAGGGTCGTTGGACACCACGCCGTCGCGGTCGAGGATGATCAGCTTCACGGTGTGCAGTGTCCTCAGCGGTGTCGACGTGTTGTCGTCAGGCCGCAAGCTTCGAGAGATCGGCGACGCGATTCATGAGCCGGTGCAATCCGCCCAGCAGTGCAAGCCGATTGCGTCGCAGCGCGGCGTCCTCGGCATTGACCATGACCGCATCGAAAAACGTATCGACCGGCTCGCGCAGCAAGGCGAGCGTGCCGAGTGCGCCGGCGTAATCGAGCGCACCAAGCCGCGCCTCGACCGCAGGCGTCGCGGTGGCAATCGCCTTGAAAAGCGAGCGCTCTGCATCTTCCGCGAGCAGGTCTTCGCGTACCTCGGCCAGCGCATCGCCCGGATCGGCCTTGCGAAGTATGTTGCCGATGCGCTTGTTGGCCGCCGCCAGGCTGGCCGCCTGCGGCAAGGCCCTGAACTGCGCGATGGCATCGAGCCGGGGCAGGATGCGGTCGAGCTGATCGGCGTCGATGGAGAGCACCGCATCGATATCGGCGATCGGATAGCCGCGATCGCGCAGCCAGCCGCGCAGACGGTCGGTGATGAACTCATGCAGTGGTGCCGGCGCGGCGCTCACCGCGGCTACCTGCGCGAAAGATTCGAAGGCCGCGGTGATCAGGGTCGACAGCGCAGGCGTCGGTGCGCCCGAGGCGAGCGGACGTTCGATCAGCATCCGAACCACACCGAGCGCATGGCGGCGCAGCGCGAATGGGTCGCGGTCACCGCTGGGCTGCGCGCCGATCCCCCAGATGCCGGCGAGTGTCTCGAGCTTGTCGGCGAGCGCCACCGCCATACCGAGTTCGGAGGCCGGCAGGGCGTCGCCGGCAAAGCGCGGCTGGTAGTGCTCGGCAATAGCCTGCGCCACCGCCGGCGACTCGCCGTCGTGCAGCGCATAGTGGCGGCCCATCGTGCCCTGCAATTCGGGGAACTCGCCCACCATGCCGGTCAGCAGATCGGCCTTGGCGAGCAATGCCACGCGGTCGGCAGTATCGGTATCGATGCCGATGCGCGCGGCGATCAGACGCGCCAGCGAGCGCACGCGATCGGTTCGCTGCGCCTGGGTGCCGAGCTTGGCGTGATAGACCACCGAGGCGAGTTGCGCGGTGCGATCGATCAGCCGCAGCTTCTTGTCCTGTTCGAAGAAAAAGCGGGCATCGGCCAGGCGCGGACGCACCACCCGCTGATTGCCGTCGACGATCAGCGAAGGATCATCAACCGCCATGTTCGAGACGATCAGAAAGCGGGCTTCTAGCTGGCCGTTGCGGTCGAAGAGCGGAAAGTACTTCTGGTTGGTGCGCATCGTCAGGATCAGACACTCCTGGGGCACCTGCAGAAACTCGTCTTCGAATCGGCCGACATAGACCGCCGGCCATTCGACCAGCGCACACACTTCGTCGAGCAGGGGCGCGACTGGCGCTTCGTCGCCGAGCGAGGCGCCGAGTTCGCGGGCGCGATCGCGCAGCAGCGTTTCGATGCGCTCGCGCCGCCTGGTAAACGAAGCGATCACCCGGCCGCGTTCGGACAGCAGTCTTTCGTAGTCGGTGGCATCCGACAATTCGATCTGCGACTCACCCTGGAAGCGATGGCCGCGGGTCATGCCCCCCGACTGCAGGCCGAGGGCGGCCGCCGGCAATACCGTCTGTCCATGCAGGACCACCAGGCCATGCGCGGGGCGCACGAAGCTCACGCTGGTGTGGCCATCGGCCAGCTGGTACTGCATGAGTTTGGGAATCGGCAGTCGCGCGATTGCCTGCTCGATCAGGGGCTGGATGGCCTGTGCGAGTGCCGCGCCGGCGATCGTGCTGCGCAGATAGAAGCACTCCTGCTTGCCGTCGGAGGCGCGTGTGAGAGCGTCGACTTGCGCGCCCTGTTTTTCGGCCCACTTCTTGAGTGCCAGGGTGGCCTGACCCTGCGCGTCGAGACCGACGGCCACCGATGGGCCCTTGATTTCGACGGCCCGATCGTCGGCCTGCTCGCGTACGGCCGCCACGCACACTGCCAGGCGCCTGGGGGTGGCAAAGACCTCGAAACTGCCCTCAGAAGGCGCCAGACCCTGCTGGCGCAGCCCTTCGACGATGGTGTTGGCAAACGAGTCGCCCAGCCGGGCAAGCGCCTTGGGCGGGAGCTCTTCGGTGAGCAGTTCGACGAGCAGTGGCTTGGTCATGGTGTGTCGGTCAGACAGACGGTGCGCCCGAGCGCGCGAGCATCGGGAATCCGAGGCGCTCGCGCGAGGCATGGTAGGCATTGGCAACCGCCCGTGCGAGCGCACGCACCCGGCCGATATAGGCCGCGCGTTCGGTCACCGAGATCGCACCCCGCGCATCGAGCAGGTTGAACGAGTGCGAGCACTTCATGACCATCTCGTAGGCGGGCAGAGCGAGTTCGGCGGCGATCAGGCGCTGCGCCTCGGCTTCATATTCGTCGAAGTGGCGAAACAGCATCGGCGCATTGGCATGTTCGAAGTTGTAGGTCGACTGCTCGACCTCGTTCTGATGAAAGACATCGCGGTATTTCACGCCATCGGTCCAGGCCAGGTCGTAGACGCTTTCGACGCCCTGCAGATACATGGCCAAGCGTTCGAGGCCATAAGTGATTTCACCGGTGACCGGCAGGCACTTGAGTGAGCCGACTTCCTGAAAATAGGTGAACTGGGTGACTTCCATGCCGTTGAGCCAGACCTCCCAGCCCAGGCCCCAGGCGCCGAGGGTGGGCGACTCCCAGTCGTCCTCGACGAAACGGATGTCGTTGCGCGTGGTGTCGATGCCCAGCGCCTTCAGCGAACCGAGGTAGAGGTCGAGGATGTCGGGCGGGGAGGGCTTGAGCACCACCTGAAACTGGTAGTAGTGCTGCAGCCGGTTCGGGTTGTCACCATAGCGTCCGTCCTTGGGACGCCGCGAGGGTTGCACATAGGCGGCCCGCCAGGGTTCGGGGCCGATCGCGCGTAGGAAGGTGGCGGTATGGAAGGTGCCGGCACCGACTTCCATGTCATAGGGTTGAAGCAGGGCACAACCCTGATTGTCCCAGTACTCCTGCAGTCGCAGGATCAGGTGCTGAAAGCTGATCATCGGTGGGAGAGGGCCGCGCATGCGTCGGCTGTTCCGGACAAGGCCTGGATTCTAACGGGTTCGGCGGCTACGGCCATCCGAAGAAGCGCAGCACCTCGTCGCGACGCGCCATCGCATCGGCTTGCCCGAGGGCGATCAGCTCTCTGGTGTAGCCCGATTCGAAGAGCAGATAGCTCAGAAAGGCCGCGCCGCGCGTGTCCTTTCCCTCGCCGGCGACACCGACCGCCCGCAGCATCGATCGCACCGCGATCGGCAGTGAGGACAGATGCGGTGCGGCAAGATCGTCGAGTCGCTGGCTCGGTGAGATCACCAGCACCTCGATCGGCTTCAGATGCGTGCGGGTACGGGCTTCGTCGTCGAGCAGTGCAAGGGTGCGGTTGATGCGCTCGAGTCGCTCGACATCGACTGCCAGCGAATCGAGAAAGATGCTCGACATCGCATGGCCGGCGATCTGGGCGAGGCTCGGATAGCTTGAACTGACCGGCCGTCGTTCTGCCGGCTCCCGCATGCGACCGGCACCGATCACCAGCACCTTTTCGGCGCCCATGTGGACGGCCGGAGAGATCGGCGCCGACTGGCGCATGGCGCCGTCGCCGAACCATTCCTGCTGACCTTCCAGCGGCAGGCGAACCGAGGGAAACGCAAACGGTATCGCTGAGGAGGCCAGCAGATGATTGATCGTGATCTGAGTGCGCACAGACAGCCGATGCGATCGGGTCCAGGGCTTGATCGTCGATTCGGACTGGTAGAAGGTGACATGGTCGCCGCTGCTGTAGCTCGATGCGGTGACTGCCAGGGCGTGCAGATGGCCGTCGGCCATGATTGCCGGCAGCCGATCGAAATCGATCATCCGTTGCAGCAGTTCTTGCAGGGGCGAGTTGTCGAGCAGGGAGCGCGGGCGCGCCCTTCGCCAGCGGGCGATCGCCCAGCCGAGGGTGAACATCGACAGCCAGCGCGCGCCGCTTTGCGCCACGCCCAAGGCATCGGCCCGATAGACCTGATCGGCCCTGAAGTCCGACCACAGATCGACCAGCTTTGCCACACCTTCGCTGTAGCGGTCGGCGTGACAGGCCAGGCCGGCGGCGATGATCGCACCGGCAGAAGTGCCTGCAATCACCTTGAAAGGATTCGATGTCGGCGCGCCGGCCTCGCGGGCGATCTGATCGAGGGCTGCGACCACGCCGACCTGGTAGGCCGCGCGAGCGCCCCCGCCGGTCAGGATCAGGCCAGTGGTACTTGCTTGGGTCATCAGTGGCGGCCCCCGAAGGTGATGCGATCGAGTCTAGGTGGCGAGTGCATGGCGGGCGGCGCGGCGTACTCCGGTCGTCTGCCTCGGACTGCCATCAACCCTGTTCATGCCGATGAGGGGCCGCTTCGCCGGGGCGCGATCAGGGCCAGTGCCAGCGCGGCAATCGCCGTCAGCAGGATCGGCAGATTGCCCAGGCGCGTGAACGGGGTCAGGCCGCTGGTGCCCTGCACGCTGACATCGAGTGCACCAACGGTGTAGGGCTCAAGCTGTGCCGTCACCTTGCCGCCGGCATCGATGGCCGCGGTCATGCCGGTATTGGTCGCGCGCAGCATCGGCCGGCCGGTTTCGAGTGATCGCATGCGGGCGATCTGCAGATGCTGGGGCAGGGCGTGCGAGCGTCCGAACCAGGCGATGTTGCTGACATTGGCCAGGATTGATGCGCCGGTTTTTTCGAGCAGCACCGCCCGGATCTCTTCGCCGAAAAGATCCTCGTAGCAGATGTTGAACGCGATTCGCTGGCCGCCCACCGCAAAGGGCGGTTGGATCGGTGCGCCGCGCCCGAAGTCGCCCATCGGGATCTGCATCAGGTTCACGAACCAGGCAAATCCCCAGGGGATGAACTCGCCAAAGGGCACCAGATGCTGCTTGTCGTAGCGCGGCGCCGATGCATAGCGATCAGTCGCGCCACCCGGCTGCAGCAGCAGCACGCTGTTGGTGAGCCGCCAGTCGTCGCGCAGCCCGCGCTTTTGCTCGAGGGTGAAAGCAGGTAAGCCGATTGCCACCGCATGACCTTTACCGACATGGGCATCGAGTCGCTGCGCCAGCGCGGGCGGGGTGCGTTCGAAGGGGATGGTCCAGGCGGTCTCGGGCAGGATGGTCAGTGCCGCATCGCCGGACTCGACGAGTCCGACATAGGACTGCATGGCGGCCAGGGTGCGTTCGGGGCGAAACTTCATGTCCTGCGGCACGTTGCCTTGAAGCAGCCGCACGCTGAGTACTGGCCCGGACGGACTCGTCCAGTCATCGCTCGAGGGCAGCGCAAGTGGCGCGAGCAACAGGCCGATCGCGGTCGCTGCAGTGATCAGCGCATCCTGTGGTGTTCGATCAGGTCGTGCCCGCTCGGGGCTGATCGGACGGCTGCCTGTTGCAGCACGATGTCGACTGATGATGGCAATCGCGCTGGCGCACAGCGACGCCACGCCGGTCGCGACGCCGCCCAGCGCAAAGACGCCTGCAACGGGTGCCAGACCGGTGAGCGGGCCGTCGATCTGTGCATAGCCAAGCGCCAGCCACGGAAAGCCGGTGAACAACCAGCCGCGGGCGAGCTCGGCCAGCGTCCAGGCGCCTGCAAGGCCGAGCGCCAGACGAAGCGGACCGCGGGCGGCACACCAGCGCCACGCGATCGCACTGGCGAGGGTCGGATAGATCGACAGATAGGCGGCAAACAGGATCAGTGCCAGTGCCGCGAGCGGCGCCGGCATGCCGCCGTAATCGTGCATGCTGATGAAGAGCCACGACAGGCCGGCGCCGAGCCATCCCATTCCGAAGGCAAAGGCGAGCGCGGCCTGCATGACGGTCGAGGCGCCGCGCGAGCGGGCGATGTGCATCAGGCAAAACAGGCCGGTGAGCGCGATCAGCGACAGGGCCCAGTGGGACCAGGGCGAATAACTGGCAGCGTTCAGCAAGCCGAGCGCAAAGGCGCCGAGCACGAGCTCAGCGCGGCGCCTGGTCATCGGGTAACAGCTCGATCAGCAGGGAATGAATCGAACGCGCATCGCCGCGGATCACTTCAATGGCAAGTCGATCGATTTCGATGCGCTCGCCGCGCTGCGGCACGCGTCCGAGGCGCTCGGTCACCATGCCGCCAGCGGTGTCGAAGGCATCATCGTCAAAGCGTGTGCCAAGGGCCTGGTTGAACTGCGCCACCCCGGTGAGTGCATTGACGCGAAAGCGCGGACCGTTTAACCCGTCATCAATCTGCACGATGTTGTCGCTGTCGTCGCCCTGATCGAATTCGTCCTCGATTTCACCCACGATCTGTTCGAGCACGTTCTCGATGGTGATCAGGCCGGCGACGCCGCCGTATTCATCGACGACGATCGCGAGATGCTTGCGACTGAGCCGGAAGTCGCGCAGAAGCGTGTTCAGCCGCAGCGTTTCTGGCACGAAATGCGCCGGTCGCAGCAGGTCGCGGATTGAGACATCCTTCTCGGCATACAGGCGCAGCAGATCCTTGGCATGAAGGATCCCGACCACGTTGTCGCGCCCGTCTTCGACCACCGGAAAGCGTGAATGCGCTGTCCGAATCGCAAATGGGACGACTTCGGCGGCAGACCAGGTGATGTCGATCGCATCGATCTGCGAACGCGGCACCATGATGTCTCGCGCGCAGACCTCGGTCATCTGCAGCACGCCCTCGATCATCGACATCGCTTCGGCGTCGAGCAGATCGCGCTCCTGCGACTGGCGCAGCAACTGCAGGAGTTGGTCGCGGTCGTCGGGTGCTCGCAGGAGCATTGCCGACATGCGTTCGAGCAGAGTGGGTTTGGTTTTGCTCGACGAAGGGTCGGGCATCGGGTCAGACGGTTGGTCGCGGAACGGGCAGGATACCGGAGATGCCAAAGGCGACCAAGCAGGTGCCGATGTCAGGCCTTGATGTCAGGCCTGGTAGGGATTGCCGATCCTGAATCGGCGCAGCAGCGCAATCTCGAGGTCTTCCATCGCTTGCGCTTGCGCCGGGATCTCGTGATCCATGCCCTGGGCATGAAGAACGCCGTGCACGATCAGGTGGGCCAGATGGTCGCGCACCGACTTGCCCTGCTCGCGAGCCTCGCGCGCCACCACCGGCAGGCAGATCACGATATCGGCCTGCAGCGGGCCGTGTGCCGTGACATCGTCGGCATCGTCGTCATAGGCGAAGGTGAGCACGTTGGTTGCATAGTCCCGAGCGCGAAACTGTGCGTTGAGCGCACGCGCCTCATCGGCCCCCACCAGCCGCAGCGTCAATACCGCATCGCAGGAAAGGGCCGCGTGGGCCCAGCGTCGCAGCTGTCTGCGATCGGCGGGCGACTCGCCGGCATCGGGCGCCAGCTGGATCGACAGCGACAGATGCGCCAAGGCGACACCTCCTAGCGCGGCTCGGGCGGCGAATGCCGCTCGTAGGCCTCCACGATGCGCGCAACCAGCGGATGGCGCACCACATCGCTGGTGTCGAATTCGGTGAATGCCAGTCCGCGGACCTCGCGCAGCACGCGTCTGGCCTCGATCAGGCCGGAGGGTTGGCCGCGCGGCAGGTCCATCTGGGTCATGTCGCCAGTGACCACCGCCCGTGAACCGAAGCCGATACGGGTGAGGAACATCTTCATCTGCTCGGGCGTGGTGTTCTGCGCTTCATCGAGAATGATGAAGGCATTGTTGAGCGTGCGCCCTCGCATATAGGCCAGCGGTGCGATCTCGATCGACTGGCGCTCGAACATCTTGGCAACGCGATCGAAACCCATCAGGTCGTAGAGCGCGTCATAGAGCGGGCGCAGATAGGGGTCGACCTTCTGGGCGAGATCGCCGGGCAGAAAACCCAGCCGTTCGCCTGCCTCGACCGCGGGCCGGGTGAGCACGATCTTCTTGATGGCATCGCGCTCGAGCGCATCGACCGCACAGGCCACTGCGAGATAGGTCTTGCCGGTGCCGGCAGGACCGATGCCGAAAGTGATGTCATGCGACAGGATGCTGCGCAGATATTCGCGCTGGCGCGGTGTGCGGCCCTGCAGATCGGCCCGTCGGGTGTGCAGGGTCGGCGAGGTGTCGTCGGCCGGGGCGATGCCCGGGGAGGGCGTTGCAGCAGCTTCGGCGGGTACCGCTTGCGGTGTCGAGACCGGTGCCGCTGCAACCACCTCGGGCATCGCGCGCAGCTGGATCAGCCCGAGCTGGATATCGTCGACCGATAGCGTACTGTCGGCCAGCCGGGTGAAGTGCTCGAGTGCCCGCACCGCCTGACGCGCCTGCAGGCCGACGCCGGCGACCGCGAACTGGTCGGCGCGCCTGAGGATTCGCACATCGTAGGCCTGCTCGATCTGGCGAAGGTTCTGGTCGAGTGCGCCGCACAGATTGGCCAGCCTGCGGTTGTCGGCACCGACCGGCTGAAAGGTGAGGGTATTGATCTTCATTCAGTCGACGATCGGTACCTGCCCGCGCAGCGAGTGCGGCAGCGCGGAGGTGATCGTCAGATCGATCAGCTGACCGATCAGTCGCGGCGAACCGGCGAAGTTCACCACGCGGTTGTTGCCGGTGCGCCCTGCAAGTTCGGTCGCATCCTTGCGCGAGGGGCCTTCGACCAGCACTGCCTGAGTGCTGCCCACCATCTCCTGCGAGATGCGCCGGGCATTGGCATCGATGGTCGACTGCAGCCGTTGCAGCCTGGCCAGCTTGACTGCCTGCG
>Ga0164292_10005717_pt1 | contig 10179 bp, 8 predicted proteins | sample GEODES117metaG_FD_111486 | JGI IMG/M metagenome (GOLD analysis project Ga0164292, IMG submission 111486) | Eutrophic lake water microbial communities from Lake Mendota, Wisconsin, USA - GEODES117 metaG | ecosystem: Environmental > Aquatic > Freshwater > Lake | place: USA: Lake Mendota, Wisconsin... | reverse complement strand
TTTACTGGAGACACCTTGTTTGTGGGTGATGTTGGAAGACCCGACCTGAGCAGTGGCGACCTTGGTTCAGATGAACTCGCTGCCCTGCTGTTCAACTCTCTTGAGAAAAAAATCAAGTCACTCCCCGATCACGTGATCGTATACCCTGCACATGGACCGGGAAGCTCCTGTGGTAAGAATATCGGGCCCGATACACAAACGACCATTGGAAAGGAGAAAGAAACGAACTACGCGCTTCTGGCCAACAACAAGCAGGAGTTTATCAAAGTAGTTACAGAAGGCCTGGGCACACCACCTTCCTATTTTTCCCTGAACGCGAAGATCAATAAGGAAGGTTATACGCCGTTGGAAAATCTTCTGGAAAAAGGACTGCAGCCAGTAGATCTGGCCACGCTGATCCAGTGGAAAGCAGACCAGAAAGATCTCGTGATGCTCGATACGCGAAAAGCAGAAGTATTTGCAGATGGCTATGTACCGGAATCCATTTTCATTGGTCTTGAAGGCCGCTATGCAGAATGGGCTGGTATGCTGTTGCCGTACGACAAAGATATCCTAATGGTCACCGAGCCAGGAAGAGAGGAAGAAAGCCTGGTTAGGTTGACGCGTGTAGGCTTTGAAAACATCATCGGTTTCCTGAATGGTGGGTACGAAGCCTGGAAGAAATCAGGGGAAGAGATCGACTTACTCATCAATGTGGAACCCGATGAACTGATCATGGACCTCCCGTTCGACGATCACCTCGTGGTACTTGATGTGAGAAACCCAACAGAATTCGAGGCCGGCCATGTGGACGATGCAGAGAACCTGCCGCTGGAAAAATTGAGAGATCCCGGCACCATGGCCCTGATTGAAGAAACAGACAATGTCTACGTTCATTGCGCCGGTGGGTATAGGAGCACCATAGCCTCATCACTTTTAAAAAGACAGGGCATTCACAATATCAGGAACGTGATCGGCGGATATAAAGCGATCAGTGAGTTGATGGAGAAAGAAGAATAATGCCGTTTTACCCTATGAACGCATTATGAATGCGTAGACAGAAAAGTGTAGCCATACGTGATACGCAAGGCTAAGCAAACGGAGCCCTTACTTACTATGCTTCCAACGGCGATGGCTCCAAAGATAATTCTCGGGGTGTTTCCGAATGCAATCCTCCACATACGCTACATACATCCTCGTTAGTTCTGCTTCAGGGAGTTCTGCCGCATTCATGGTGATCAACTTGGTATCGAACGTGTATAATCCCCTTCGTACGGGATAAAAATGCGCGAACACCACCGCACTTTGGCTGATCCGGGCACCTTTCTCAGCACCAGTAACAAAAGGGGTCATCTTGCCAAAGAAAGGAAACCAATGGGCAACATCGGGATTCCCTGGATTTTGATCGGCAACCAATGCCAGGATGTGATGCAGGTGCTGGTATTTTGGGAACACATCCCTGAAGGATGTGGCAGGAACAAGCAGTGTACCGTAACGGGCCCTGATACTCACCATCAGTCTTTCGAAGATCTTGTTTTTAATGGGCATATACACCCCAATGAAAGGATGTCTCAACTTCAGCACTACACCCAGGTTCACGATCTCCCAATTGAAATTGTGCATGGCCATTACCTGCACAGGACGGTCGATCTTGTCCATCAGATCATTTATGTTATCAGGATCGCCAGTGAACTTTTTTTCAAGATCCGCCTGTGACATCGAGATCAGTTTAATGGCCTCCACCAGGGTATCCATCAATAACCTGTAAAATCCCTTTGCAATCTTGCTCCGTTCAGCGATGGATTTTTCAGGAAAGGCAATAGCAAGATTGGACATCACCACATCTTTCCGGTAACCTGCTACGTTGAATACGAGAAAAGTAAGCAGATCGGCAATGGCATACATCACGAACCAGGGCAGCAGTGACAGCAAATACAAAAGACCGTAAACAACGTAGTACATACTGATATTATAAAACGATATTCTGAACCAACTTACTCTTATATGGATGGTCCGTATTGTAATGTAATCCCCTGCTTTCCGTCCGGAACGACGCTCCTTTCACAACCAGGTAAGATACGGTGATCATATTCCTTAATTCGCAGAGCTGTGGCGATACCACGGTCTGCCGGTACAGTTCTTCCGTTTCCTCGTGAAGCAGATCCAGCCTCCTGCTTGCTCGCTCGAGACGCACATTGGTTCTAACAATACCTACATAGTCCGTCATGATGAGTTGCAGCTCTTTCAGGCTCTGCGTGATCAGGATCATCTCCTTCGGCTGCGTGGTGCCCGCAGTACTCCAGTCTGGCACATCGGCACAAAAATCCGTCTTCCCCACATTCACAATGGCGTCCAGATAGGCGCGATGCGCAAATACCATGGCTTCCAAAAGTGAATTACTCGCGAGCCTGTTGGCACCATGTAATCCTGTAGATGCACATTCTCCTACTGCGTATAAATTATGGATGGATGTTCTGGCGAACTCGTCTGTTTTAATGCCGCCGCAACTGTAGTGTGCAGCAGGCGAAACAGGTATATAATCTTTCCGGACATCGATCCCGATAGACCTGCACTTTTCATTGATGTTAGGGAAATGATGCACAAATTTATCATAGTCCATATGCGTACAATCCAGCCAAACATGTTCCGTACCATTGATCTTCATCTCACTGTCTATGGCCCGTGCTACGATATCCCTGGGTGCCAGATCCTTTCTTTCATCGTAACGCTCCATAAATGCTTCGCCGGATTTATTACGGAGTATTCCACCATCACCCCGAACCGCTTCTGTAATCAGGAAAGACTGCCCCTTTACACCCGGCTCATATAATGCAGTAGGATGGAACTGGATAAACTCCATGTTTTCTATCCTTCCTTTCGCCCGGTATACCATGGCCACACCGTCGCCGGTGGCAATGGCAGGATTTGTGGTGGTTCTATAGATCTGGCCGTTACCGCCTGTAGCAAGCACCGTCATCCTGGCCAGTATCTTATCGATCTGGTTGGTCTTCAGGTTAAGCGCGTACACTCCATAGCAACATACGTCGGGGGTTGATTTCATCACGAGGTAGCCCAGGTGGTGTTGCGTGATCAACTCAACAACAAAACAGTGATTGATGATGGTGATATTAGGCTTGCTCTTTACGGATTCAAGTAAGGCGCGCTCCATTTCTTTGCCCGTAACGTCTTTGTAATGCAGTATCCTTGATTCGCTGTGTCCGCCTTCTTTACCCAGCGAATAGTCGCCGTCTTCTTCCTTGTCAAATCTGGCTCCCCACTCAATGATCTCCCTGACGCGCTGGGGCCCCTCTTTTACCACAATGTCTACGATCTCCTTTGTACACAACCCATCGCCCGCGATCAGCGTATCCTCGATATGCTTATTGAAATCATCCTGGTCTTCATCCCATACAGCCGCAATACCGCCTTGCGCATATTTGGTGTTGGTTTCGTCTGAGATGGTTTTGGTGATCACCACGATGGATCTATCAGGATGGGCATCTGCCACCTTAAGGGCAAATGAAAGGCCGGCAATACCGGAGCCTATAACCAGGTAATCTGCTTGCATGTATGTAAATTAGGATTGAGGATCTATCCACGCACTGTTTTCCTTCAGCAACTCGATGAGCTCAGATACCGCGATCTCACTATCCACATTTCTTTTCACGATCTCCTTGCCCTTGTACAACGTGATCTTGCCCGGACCGCTGCCGACATAACCGAAATCTGCATCCGCCATTTCACCCGGACCATTTACGATGCAGCCCATGATCGCGATCTTCACCCCTTTTAAATGATGGGTGAAGGATCTGATCTTTGCCGTTGTCTCCTGAAGATCAAATAAGGTTCTGCCACAACTGGGGCAGGAAATATATTCTGTTTTTGAGATCCTTGTTCTGGTGGCCTGCAAAATGGAAAATGCAGTGTTGTTCAAAAACTGATCGTTGTTCCTGACTTCTAAATAGGTTCTTCCGCTTACCCGCATATCAGGCAGATCTTTCATATTATTCCATAGCCAGATGCCATCGCCCATACCCTCAAGGAACAAGGCTCCCGCTTCAGTAGAGAAATGGATAAGCTGCTCGTCAATAGAAAGTACAGACGTTTCAACGCAGATGATCACCGGGGATTGAATGCCCCGCTGCATCATTTCCATAATGAAACGACGCACAAACATCATAGATGGCCGCTTCCTGCTTTCCAGACACGCTATCAGGGTAGCATCAGCTGCCAGCAGATTCAATATCCGCTCCCATTCGTTCGTGCGCGATACGTCGAAGCAAATGAAGTTCAGGATTGACGATCTCTCCACAGAGGCAGTGTACTCTTCCAGCCTCAACACAGGATGATACTTTGTCTGATCCGGGGCGCTTAGCCACGTAGCATGATCAACCAGCACTTTCAATGTGCCGGGCAAATTAAAATCCAATATCTTATTTCCGGTGTAGAGATAGTCTGCAGCCGCATCGCCAATATTCCATTTGTCGAGCTCCGCACTATACCGATAGCCGATCACCTCCAGGTCCCCGGCATTGATCGCGGGTTTATGCATCATATCAGAAACCACCACCGGCACTTGCTTACTGCCAATATTGGAAACAGAACCCGTTGTCCTCCTTCTGTACATGAATGGATCGTAGGGTGGCTTGTCAATGAAAGGAATCTCTTGTTGTTTCTCCGCGCGATCTTTGTACCTGTTTACAATATCCCGGCAAACAGGAATTTCAAATTCAGGATCTTCAGTCAGGGAAACGCGGATGGTATCGCCGATGCCGTCTTCCAGTAAAGTTCCAATACCGATAGCAGACTTAATACGTCCATCTTCCCCATCTCCCGCTTCGGTTACCCCTAAGTGTAAGGGATAGCATACCGAGAACTCTTCCTGCATGGTTTTCACGAGCAGCCGGTATGCCTGAACCATCACCTGGGGATTACTCGACTTCATACTCAGTATGATGTTATGGTATTGCTCGGCCCGGGCGATGCGCAAAAACTCCATGGCGCTTTCCACCATGCCCATGGGCGTATCGCCATAGCGGCTCATGATACGATCGCTGAGCGAACCGTGGTTGGTTCCTATCCTCATGGCAGTGCCATACTCCTTGCAGATGCTAACGAGAGGTGTAAAGCGCTCCCTGATTCGCTCGATCTCGTCTACATAATCCGCATCCGTATACTCTATGAACTCAAATTTCTTCTTGTCAACATAATTACCCGGATTCACGCGCACCTTCTCAACGATCCTTGCGGCGATCTCCGCAGCATTGGGCGTAAAATGTATATCAGCCACTAACGGCGTAGTATACCCTCTTTTTCGGAGCTCATCCCTGATCACGCGCAAATTCTCAGCTTCCTTTTTCGAAGGGGCCGTGATCCTCACCAGTTCGGCGCCTGCTTCAATGCATCGAATGGACTGCTCCACCGTACCCTTTGTATCCATCGTATCCGTGGTGGTCATGGTCTGAACACGTATGGGATGACCGTTTCCAAGCAACAGATCACCGATCCTGACTTCCAGTGTTTTCAGTCGGGAATAATTTGTGAGTGAATTACAATACATGGCTGTAAAGGTAATGAGAAAGGCTGATAGAAGGACCTCGTTTACCAGTCTTTCCCCGGTTGCACGGGTGCCGGCACTTTGGATTTGTTAAGCTTTTGCTGGAGTAATTTCTCCTGCTCCTGCAGCGCCTGGAGCATTTGGGCCACCTGTTGCTTATTCAGTTTATCGGATCTGGTTTCCGGCTGTTGATCTTTCCGATTATCCTGTTGTTGCTGCTGATTTTTAAGCTCATTGAGGGCCCTTTGCAAATTCTGCTTAGCCAATGTATCAGCCGGATTGAGCCTTAGTGCATCTTTATAGGCCTTTATACTTTCCGGAAGTTTTTTCTGCCCTGTAAGTACCACCCCTTTATTGTAAAAAGCATCGCCCCTGGTTGTAGCCACTGCGGTACTCTTACCAACCGCGTCAAAATGCTCCATCGCTTTTTGGTGCATACTATCGCGGAACATGGTATTCCCTAAATTGAAAGCGGCCACTGTGTTCGAGGGCGACTGTTCCAGGGCTTTCCGATAGTAATCAGCTGCTTTACTGTACTCCTTTATTTTATAGGCTTCATTTCCCTTGTTGATGGCGTTATTCGCCTGGCCCATGAGAAAACCCGCAGGAAAAAAAGCTAAACACATGATCAATAACTTCTTCATGCGGTTGGTTTTTTTGTTTCGGGGAAAAGTAATTCAGCTACCAGCAGAACCAGTGCAATACCGAGGAACCACTGAAAGAAACTCCGGTACTGGATCAGGCTATTGTCTTTTATGGTCCGCTTTTCCATGCTGTTGATCTGGCCGAGGATCTTATTCACCGCCGCATCCGTCTCCACCAACACCTGGTAGGTCCCTTTTCCTTTTTGCGCGATGTCGATCAGCTCTTTCTCATTCAACCTGCTGAGCACAGGCGTGCCATCTTCCGCTCTTTTGACCTCTTTGGTATCCGGGTCAATGATCTCAGCGCCCGACGTGCTACCTACCCCAATGGTATGAATAACGATCCCTTCCTCCGCCATTTTCTCGCTAACATCCAGTGCATTCTCGTCGTGGTCCTCCCCATCAGTGATCAGGACAACGGCCTTGTATTTCTTTTGTTTTTCATCGAAGGCATTCTGACAAATAGTGAGTGCCTCGGCGATCACCGTTCCCTGGGTGGGAACAGACAGTGTAGATGCCGAGCCCACATACATTTTAGCCGCGCTATGATCTGTGGTCAATGGCATCTGGAGATAGGCTCTTCCGGCAAATAACACCAGACCAACCCTGTCGTTCTGCAGTTTATCGATCAGCTTTGTCACCAATAGCCTGGAGCGCTGCAGCCGGTTGGGCTGCACATCCTTTGCCAGCATGCTTTTACTCACGTCTAAAGCGATCATGACATCTATCCCCTGGCGGGTGATCTGCTCAACCTGCTTAGGAATTTGCAGGTTAGCGGCTCCCATGCCCATCATGGCAAAAGCCAGTAAAATCAGAATGAATTTTAACTGGAATTTTTTCGGGGAGTAGCCTTTGATGAGTTGGGCAACCAGTTTTGGATCCCCGATCCTGGATACTGTCTGCTTCTTCCACTTAACCACTGCCAGGTACATAGCGATCATAACCGGTACAAACACAATGGCTAAAAGGTATATGGGATGTTCGAATCGAAACATTGGTTTCAGTTAATCAAAAACAGTGCAGTTATTCGCTGGTTTCTGACCGTGACAGTTGAAAAGGCCTACATCTTACCCTTAAAAAAACCTAGATCCGTCAGGATGTTGGTCAGTATCTTCTTCCTCACCTCCACCATATTGATCTCATGGTTGGGCGTTTCAAGATTCATGGAGAAGAAATAAACGTGTTTATTTTCCTCGATCCATCCAACGATCCAGCCCAGCTCTTTTCCATCGGGGGTTTGTCCCCAGCCGGTTTTATAGGCCAACTGGTAGGTGAGGTTGTTTTCCTGAATCATCATTTTCTTCACCTGTTCCTGTACACTTTTGCGGAAAGGGAGCTGCTTAAAATACAGCAGCTTGGCAAGCCATACCTGGGCATCATTGGTGATCTTCAGTGAGTTATCCAGCCAGAAGCTGTCTACCTGCGGCCCCAGCTTCTGATTTCCATAATGCATGCTGTCCACCCATTTCTGCATGGTATCACGGCCAATAGAGCGGGCAAGGGACTGAAAATGGGGTAAAGCGGAAACGCGGAAGGCTTCATACAACGTGAGATCCTTGTTCCATTCCGGCCGTTCCCGAATGACACCGTCCCATTTGATGATGCTGCTGTCACCGGTCATCCGGCCGGTATGCAGGGCGATAAGGGCATTGGCGATCTTGAATGTGGAAGCTGGTGTATAGGCGATCGTGTCCCGCTTCAGGTTATAAATGACATGAACGCCCCGGCTATTATCGTACATCGCAAAGGTTCCATCCACCAGGTATTCATCAAAATACTTCTTCAGGCGGACTTCGTCCTTCACGTTATTGACAGTGCAGGAGAACAGGAGAACAATAAAACTTAGTGCTGAAATAACTCTCATCATGCCGTTACAGATTTTAATACGCCCAATTCACTGCCCACCTTGATAAAAGCGGCGATGGCCTTATCCAGATGTGAAATATCGTGCGCGGCGCTTAACTGAACCCTGATCCTTGCCTTGTCTTTAGGCACAACCGGGAAGAAAAAGCCGATCACGTATATACCTTCTTCGAGTAGCCTGGCTGCCATTTTTTGGGCAAGCCCGGCATCATATAGCATAATAGGAACAATCGGATGGTCACCTGGTTTAATGTCAAACCCCGCTTCCGTCATTTTTTGCCTGAAATATCTTGTATTGACCTCGAGTTTGTCGCGCAGTTCGGTGGTTTCGCTGAGCATATCGAGTACTGCAATGGAAGCACCAACGATGCTGGGTGCGAGGGTATTGGAAAACAGGTAGGGTCTGCTACGCTGCCGGAGCATCTCGATCACCTCTTTCCGGCCACTCGTGAATCCCCCGGAGGCGCCGCCCAGGGCCTTGCCCAGCGTACCGGTTATGATATCGATCCGGCCGAGTACACCGCAGTATTCGTGGGTACCACGACCGGTTTTCCCGAGGAAACCGGAAGAATGGCATTCGTCGATCATAACCGCGGCACCGTACTTATCTGCCAGATCGCAAATTTTATCAAGCTGAGCGACGGTGCCGTCCATGCTGAAAGATCCGTCTGTTACGATGATTCGGTTACGGGCACCGTTGGCTTCCTGCAGTTTGAATTCCAGGTCTTCCATGTTGTTGTGCAGGTAACGGAACCGCTGGGCCTTGCATAGCCTGACGCCGTCTATGATCGAAGCATGGTTCAGCTCATCGGAGATGATGGCGTCCTGGTCCCCGAACAAAGGCTCGAACAGGCCTCCATTGGCGTCAAAGGCTGCGGCATATAGAATGGTATCCTCTGTACCCAGGAATTTGGAAATTTTCTGCTCCAGTTCTTTATGGATATCCTGGGTACCACAAATAAAACGCACACTGCTGAGTCCAAACCCCCTGTGGTCAATGTATTTTTTGGCAGCATTGATCACTTTAGGATGGGAACTCAGCCCGAGGTAGTTATTGGCGCAAAGGTTGATGACCTGCTTGCTGCCTACCCTGATCACCGCTCCCTGCGGGCTTTCGATCACCCTTTCCGTTTTAAAAAGTCCGTTCTGCCTGATCTCTTCCAGCTCATTGGCCAGCCTTTGCACCATTTGTTCGTTCATATATAGCTAGTTGTAGGAACCGGTAAATTTCCCAACTTTTTCAATATTAATTAACCTTTGATGTAACATTTCCAAAATATCTTCGTCATATATATCAAACACCACTGAAATGAGAACAAGAATAGGCTTACTGATCGCCGGCGCATTATTAGTGACATTGGCTGGAATGTATGCAGCAAAAACCAAATTTGAAGCAAAAACAGAGGTTATTTGCAAAGAAAGAACATCGGACAAAAACGAAAAGAAAATTCGGTCGTCGTCAGTGCCCCCGATTTGGGAAAACCTGACGAGGCACCTCATTAGAATGTGATAAATGTGATGAATGTGGGGAATGTGAGAATGAATGTGATAAATGCTTAACAGAATAGGAACTTCCGGGCTTGCCCGGTTTTTTTATGCCCGGCTGTTGTTGCTGGCGTTGGCTCTTGCCGGATCCGCCAAGTGGTCAGGAAGCAGGGAGAACGATTTGGAATCGCCAAAACACTCGAAGCCGCCCCGTAGATTCATTACCCCACATTCATCGCTTTCCCCACATTCATCGCATTACCCCACATTCATCACATTTAAAATAAATTCGCCTTGGCTGTAACTTTCCCGTTAGTGGGGCGTAATACCTTTATAAAGCACGAAACAGAGCCTTTTACACCAAAACATGACCGAAAGAGACTATAATGATTGTGTTACCAGGTATGCCGACAACGTGTACCGGTTCATCCTGAAAAACCTCAGGCACGAGGAAGACGCGCAGGATGTGGTACAATCTGCTTTCGAAAAAATGTGGAGGAACCGCGAAAATATCGATGCCGCTACGGCGAAGGCTTACTTATTCACCGTGGCGCACAATCAAATGATCGACCACCTGAGGAAAGTAAAACGGATCAGTTTGAAAGAGGAATTCAATGAGCAGGATAAAATGGTGGATCATCAGCAACAGGA
>Ga0164292_10005715_pt1 | contig 10180 bp, 8 predicted proteins | sample GEODES117metaG_FD_111486 | JGI IMG/M metagenome (GOLD analysis project Ga0164292, IMG submission 111486) | Eutrophic lake water microbial communities from Lake Mendota, Wisconsin, USA - GEODES117 metaG | ecosystem: Environmental > Aquatic > Freshwater > Lake | place: USA: Lake Mendota, Wisconsin... | reverse complement strand
CCTTGCGCTCGAATGACTTTGGCGTAGGCCTGGCTCAGTTGTTCGAGGGAAAATTCGGGCTCATCTCCCGCTGCGGAGACTGCGTCCTCACCGAGCGGCAGAGGACCTTCGCTGTTTCCTTCGCCATCAGGCGGTAGGGGCTTCTTTGAACGGGTCATGGTGAGACCTGCACGTATTGATTCATGCGGGCCGAGCGAGCCTGCTCATGGCAGAGCACAATCGCGTCTCTGGCGAGGGAGCCGGACAACAGCGGCGAAGGACGGTTACCCAGGATGGCATCTCGGACTTCATGAATCTCTGCCACGAACCCATCGACCGGATCGAAATCACCAAGTGGTGGTCGCAGCACTTGCCCGGAGCGATCCATTAATTTTACCGGCATGCTCTCACCATGATCGGTGAAGCCGGCGAATTCAAAGTGCAATGTTGCTTCCTCAAGATGGATCTCAAAACCGTGGGTGAAGGGCCGACCTGGTTGGTTGGTGACGCCCATGACGCTGGAGACGACGACTTCGGGATCTGCGAAATCGTAAACCGTATGGGCGTAGGCAACGCTGTCACCCCGAAAGCGCCCGCGACAATAAAGTCCGCGGGGCATGCCGAATAACCAACGAATCAAGTGAGCGTCGTGCACGTGCAGGTCAACCAGCGGCCCGCCGACCCGCGTCGGATCGTAAAAGTCCGGAATCCAGTCAGGATTGGAAATGACCCGCTTAAACGAGCCTCCGATCAGTTTGCCATACCGGCCGGAAGCAATCTGCTCGCGAGCCCAAGAGTACTCAGGGAAGAACGGTAGTACCTGGCCCACAATCAGCTGCACGCCATTTTGACGACAGGCGTCGAGGATACGATCGCAGCCAGCAACATCCAGGGCCAGCGGCTTTTCGCAGAACACGTGCTTTCCGGCCTCGGCTGCCGCGACCGCTGCAGAGACGTGCTGGTCGGGAGGAAGGCAAATGTCGAGACAGTCCAAATCACTTGAATTCAGCAGTTCACGCAGGTCGCCGCAGACGTGGACTGCGGACAGGTCGACTTGTTCGCCTGGCGGGCCAAAATTTCCCTGGATTCCGCGCCAATCGCCGCTGCGTTTCGCCGGGTCCCGGGAACAAATGCAACTGACTCCGATTCCACTTGCGCGTTGATAAGCCAGCCAGTGGATCCAGCCCATGAACCCAATTCCGACAATCCCGACTCGTAACATTCAATAATCCAACAGGAAAAAGTGGGTGATTCTGTGCCGCGTTTCTGACATGGGTTGCCTAACTAGAAAGTTCAGCCGATGGCAGCCCGAAACGTGCTGTCCGAAGCGCGAGCTGTCCCAAAATGGCCCAGCTTGCAATCCTTGGCAATTCGTGACAGCTCAACGCGGCAGCGCCTATAATGCTACCGGGCCGGCAATCTCGATCGCAAGCCGTCCCGTGGAGCCAGGCTGGCGTGCGTCGCGCTGCTTCGTTCAGATTGTTGGATTCGGAAAGGATTGAGACCTCCATGCCCGTCGAAATGAAATTGGCGAAGATCATCATCAGCGAGATCAACGAGAATCAGGTGGTCTTTTTGCGGGAAGTGGACGGCACCCGCCAATTTCCGATTTTGATCGGGATCTATGAAGCGACCAGCATTGATCGGCGGGTCAAGGACTTTCCCCGCATCCGGCCGTTGACTCATGACCTGTTGGTCAACACGGTCGAAGCCTTGGGCGGGGAGTTTGACAGCGTGGTTATCAGCGAGCTGAAGCAGCAGACTTACTTTGCCAAATTGCGAATCAAGCAGGGTGGCGAATTGGTCGAGATCGATTGCCGCCCCTCGGACGCGATTGCGATTGCCGTTACCTGCAATCCGCACTTGCCAATTTTCGTGGCCGAGGAAGTGATCGACGAAGCGTTGCTGCCCGACTCCGGGCAGCTGTGAGCTGGCACGCTGCTGGCTCAAATCGAAATCTCCGCGGGACCGGCGTTTCCGCCCGCGCTATCAGCTTGGATACAGCGTGAGCTTGGATACAGCTCGGCTTGCAGCTGCTTTCGTGCAGATTTGCGAGGGAGTAGGGTGCCGGGGGGGCCAGGGAAATTCCCAATCCCTTTTGGACATGGGGCTCGAACTCTGGGAGAAGTCGCTCGAGTCGCCCCCTTTTGCCTTGGTTCCGCATCCCTGTTTGGGTGCCAATTTGAGCGGCCGGCGGGAAGAGTGGCTCGCCCCGTGGCAACAGCGCGCAGCGGGCTCTAACATCACTTTGGGAGCTGTGCGGGATATTCCGGCTTTAGGGGCCGTTTCGAATCGGCTTTGCATCTCGCTCGATAAAGTGCAGTTCCGTTTGGCTACTGGGGTTTAAGTTTAGGCGGAGCCCTCTGTCTCGGCTTCGTTGCCTTGAAAACCAAGTTGCCCCACGACTTGTCCCGCGTTTCCTTGTCTGCCGTTTTCCTCGCCCGGGCCCCTTCCGTAGGAAGGAAAAAAGTCTGCCCAAGTGGACTGGCGAGGAAGCGGGGCAGGTAAGCGCGGGCTGCCTTTCAGCCTTGGATGTAAATTACGAGACAGAGCCTGGCGTATTGATCGTCGGTGGCATTCCCTGAGGAGCCGGCGTTTTCTAGGCAGTGGTTGCGGTTCAGACAATTGCAGGATCCATCATGATCATCGGAATCCCCAGAGAAACGGGTAACGGCGAATGTCGGGTGGCGGCGACACCCGAGTCGGTGAAAAAGCTGATCAAACTCGGCTATCAAGTTCGCGTCGAAACAGGCTGCGGCGACCGAGCCTGTTTCCGCGATGAACAATTTACGGCTGCGGGCGCGACGCTGAGTTCCGATCGTCACCAAGTTTGGGGCGAGAGCGATTTGGTTTTGAAAGTCTTGCCTCCCAACGAACAAGAGGCGGGTTGGCTGAAGTCCGAAGCAGCTCTGGCGAGTTTTATTTGGCCTGCAGTCAATAAGTCGTTAGTTGACCAACTGGCCGCTCGAAATGTGACTGTCCTGGCGATGGACTGTGTTCCGCGGGTTTCCCGTGCGCAAAAGCTTGATGCGCTTTCGTCAATGGCGAACATCGCTGGATACCGGGCCGTCGTCGAGGCTGCCAATGCTTTTGGAAGTTTCTTTACTGGTCAAATCACGGCTGCCGGCAAGGTGCCTCCGGCCAAGGTCTTGGTGATCGGTGCCGGCGTGGCTGGCTTGTCGGCTATTGGAACTGCCCGCGGGTTGGGAGCGATCGTGCGGGCTTTTGATACCCGGCCTGCCGTCAAAGAGCAGGTTCAGAGTATGGGTGCCGAGTTCCTGGAACTGGATTTCAAGGAAGACGGCGAAGGCACTGGCGGCTATGCCAAAGTGATGAGCCCCGAATTCATCAAGGCCGAGATGGAACTGTTTGCCAAGCAGGCCAGAGAAGTTGACATCATCGTCACCACGGCGCTGATTCCCGGAAAGCCAGCACCCAAGTTGATTACTGCCGAAATGGTGCGGAGCATGCGCCCGGGTAGTGTTATTGTGGACATGGCGGCGGAGCAGGGGGGGAACTGCGAATTGACCAAGCCGGGTGAGAAGACTTGCGCCGAGGGCGTGACGATCATCGGGTACACCGACCTCCCCAGCCGACTGCCGACTCAATCATCGACTTTATATGCGAACAATCTGGTCAATCTGCTGACCGACATGACGCCGGCAAAAGACGGGCAGTTACTCGTCAACATGGACGACCAAGTGATTCGCGGAACCGTCGTTGCCCATCAAGGGGCAGTGACTTGGCCGCCGCCGCAAATCGTGAATCCGTCTCCGGTCGGCAGTTCGGCGTCTGCAGCCAAGGCGGAAATAAAACACGAAAAGGCGACTTACCCCAAGTGGTTGCAGCAGGCCTGGGCCGGTGCCGGGATCGCTGTCCTGCTCGGTTTACTGGGCTTGATTGGAGTCTACGCTCCACCTGATTTCGTCGGGCATTTTACAGTGTTTGTGCTTTCCTGCTTTATCGGCTGGCAAGTGGTTTGGAATGTGACTCCCGCCCTGCATACACCGTTGATGAGTGTGACCAACGCAATCAGCGGGATCATTGTGGTTGGCGGGATCATGCAGGTGGGTTCGTTTGGCACTTGGGGTGGAGCGTTTGGTTCCATTCTTGGAGCACTCGCTGTTTTGATCGCGACGATCAATATCGTTGGTGGCTTTCTCGTTACCCAGCGAATGCTGGGAATGTTTCGCAAGCAAGGTTAGTCCATGAGTTCGCTTCCGCTGATAGCCTGGCTGGTCGCCGGGATCTGCTTCATTTTTTCGCTTGGTGGGCTCAGTCGTCACGAGACATCGCGACGGGGTAACTGGCTGGGGATCATTGGCATGACCTTGGCCGTGTTGGCAGCCTTCGTGTTCCGCGGTGCGCAGACTCAAGTAGTCGGTGAAGAGACCGCCCAAATTCTCGGCGCAGTTGGCTACAGCTTATTGCTGATCGCCCTTGTTGGTGGCGGTGTCGTCGGAGCGATGCTGGCCAAGCGGGTCGAAATGACGGCCATGCCCCAATTGGTGGCAATTCTCCACAGTTTCGTCGGCTTGGCAGCCGTGTTAGTGGGACTCAGCAATTATCTGCAGTTGGACCTGACTCATGGCGGCGTGGAATTGGTTATTCATCTGATTGAAATCGGATTGGGAGTCCTGATTGGCGGATTGACGTTTACCGGTTCAATCGTTGCTTGGGGCAAATTGGAAGGGCGATTCGACAGCAAGCCGCTGCTTCTGCCAGCTCGGCATTTTATCCTCGCCGGGCTGGTGGCGCTTAGTCTGTTGCTGGTCTTTGGCCTGACGTCCATTACAGCCACATGGTTGGGGGTATTGCTGTTAATCCTGCTGACCGCCCTCTCGTTCGCGATCGGGGCCCTGTTGGTTTTAGCGATTGGCGGCGCCGATATGCCGGTGGTAGTTTCAATGCTCAATAGCTATTCCGGTTGGGCTGCGGCCGCGACCGGGTTCATGCTGAAAAACGACCTGTTGATTCTGACTGGAGCACTGGTTGGCAGCAGCGGTGCGATCCTCAGCTATATCATGTGTCATGCGATGAACCGGTCGTTTGTGAGTGTGATCCTGGGTGGCTTTGGCGGTGAGTCATCAGCCCCTGCAGCAGGCGGTGGAGGCGAGCCGAAAACCTACCACACCACGAATACCGGGGAGACGGTTGACTGGTTGCTCAACTCGGGCTCGGTGGTCATAGTTCCCGGGTATGGAATGGCAGTGGCTCAGGCCCAGCATCCCATCCGGGAAATCTGCGAGCTGCTGAAGAAGCAGGGAATTGAAACCCGGTTTGCCATCCATCCCGTGGCCGGTCGATTGCCGGGACATATGAACGTCCTTTTGGCGGAAGCCAATGTTCCCTACGACATCGTGCTCGAGATGGAAGAAATCAATCACGACTTGCCCGCGACCGGAACCGTGCTGATTATCGGGGCAAATGATATTGTGAATCCGGGGGCACAAGATGATCCTTCGAGCCCAATTTATGGGATGCCCGTTTTGGAAGTTTGGAAAGCTGAACACGTGGTCGTGCTGAAGCGCAGCATGGCGACCGGGTATTCGGGCGTAGACAATCCATTGTTCTACAAGGACAACACCGCAATGCTGTTCGGCGATGCCAAAGCGAGTGTTGACGGGCTGCTCCAGGAACTGCGGGCCAGAGTGAGTTGATGAAGCTGAAAGGGGCCCGAAAATGTGGGCCGCACAATTGCCTGCCGAGCGAATTTGCACAGCAATTGGTCTGCCGGTAGACAGGCGAATGAGCCGTTATCGAAGCAGCGTCACACGCCGATAGGGGCGATTTTACCCCGCAGTTTCTTTTCAAGCGGCGGTGGTTTTTGCGGCTACTGGCCAGACTCTCCGCTGCGCTTTTTGGTTGCCCTCGCATCACCACGCTTTTTTGTCGGGCGGGCATCACCGCGCTTTTTCGTCGCGCGAGCATCACCTCGCTTTTTGGTTGCGCCGCCATCACCGCGACTGTTGGTCGCGCGGGCGTCATAGCGATTGCGAAGCGCGATTAGGCAAAACTCGTGGCGATTGAATGCGAGTTGCCGGGTGCGAATCACCTTGAATCCCCAGTTACGTACCCGTTGCCGATAGCCCTCAATGTGTTCGGCCAGCGACCAATCGGTCAGTTTCATTGTCAGAATCAGCCCCCGGATATTGGTCTTGGCGCTGGTGACAATCTCTTCGGCTGTATCCAAGGTGTAGTTGGGAGCCACATTCACGTCCACCAACAACCAACGGGCTTCAGCCAGTTCCGCCTTTCGAACATGTTTGCCCCGTTTTTTGAGATGGTGCAAGTTCGGGTGACTGGCAATCGTCTCATCCATGTCGGCGGGGTCGACCGCAATGACGGTGGCACCGCGGTCAAGCAGCAACTGGGCCGCGCCGCCAGGCGAACTGCCAATCTCGACGCAAACATCGGCCGGGCCAATCTGGAGTCGTCCCCATTCCAGGGCCTCGGCAAGCTTTAGCCAGGCCCGGCTGACCATCTCTTCCGGCGGATCGAGTGGGGGGACTCCACCTGGCCAGCGCTGGGGAATTGAATCAGCCGTATGCCAACCCACCAGCCATTCATTGGGTTGGACCAGAATCACGTCCAGAACGCGTTGGCCCACACCGGCGACACGATTTAGTTCCAGGGGCGTTGAGCGGTTAACATTCAGCACCGCGAGCAATTGTTCGCCGACCTCTTCTGCCAAAACTGTCGGAAAGGGTTCGAATCCGCGGTCTCCAGGCAATGCTTCGTCCCGTTGCCAAACGTGCAGATGTTCCACGGCCAAACCTTGGACCAATTCGGCCACGCCGGCCAATTGTTCCTTGAGGTCGGCGTTGCCAAATCGTTGTAAGACCACTCCGAAGGTTCGGGCGAACGTCGAAATGAGTGTCGGGTGGTCGCTCCAGCCCGTGGTTGGGGACTGGTCATCCGCTGCCGCGATTTTGAAAGTCAGAAATCCCGGCCGCGAATACGCCAGTCGCAAATCGGGGTGGTGTTGGACGACTTCCTGCTTGCAGACCCCTTCCGCCCCATTTTGGCAGACGGCAAACAAAAACTGAGGCTGCGGAAACGAAACAGTCATGGGGAGTCGTCGGGATGCTGGAGGAACAATCGAATGTCTTTCAATGATAGCTGCTCTCTGGAAAAAGCGTCATGGGAGGGAGATGGGGGCAAAAGTGCTGGCGACCGGGTTATCCCAGCCAGTTTTCGATGGAGCCCTCGGGGCGGCTGGGCCGGTGCAAGCTGACTCGCAGGCGAGGGAGGTGCTAGCTGTGTGGCCGGAGGGCGGAGGCAGTCTGGCGGGACCGGGCGGTTTCATTGCTATTTGAAGGGATGGCGGGTTTGGTTAGATTGGTTTTGAAGTGCAGCGGGGCCCCGACTTGGGGACCGTGATGGATTGACGTTGCACTCAACTCCACTGTCGCAGGGAGCGCGGCCGATGCCCGAAGAATTCAAGTTTGTCCACGCAGCGGATTTCCATCTCGATGATCAGATGGAAGGGTTGGCCGAGTTGCCAGCTCACCTCAAGCAATCGATTGCCAACTCGCCCTATGCCGCTGCCCGCGGGGTGTTTGACTTGGCGATTTCCGAAGCGGTCGATTTCGTGCTGCTTTCCGGCGACCTGCTCGATTTGGAACAGTCTGGTTGTCGCGCCAGTGCCTTTCTGCTCTCTCAGTTCGAGCGACTGGCTGAGAAGAACATCCGGGTATATTGGTGTGGCGGCGAAGTCGATTATCCCGATCGTTGGCCGACGGCAGTCGAACTTCCGAAAAACGTCCAGACCTTTTCTGCGGCGGCCGTGGATGAGTTCGTAGTGGAGCGAAGAGGCAAGGCGTTGGCGACGATTATTGCCAGCGGCTTTGATCATCGCCGTCGGGGAATCGGCGAGTTTGTAGTTGAGGCCGCTGCGCCGTTTCCAATTGTCTTGACCCATGGCCAGCTGGACTCGGTCGTGCTCGCGGCCAAGCATGTCCGCTACTGGGCCCTCGGGGGCCAGCACAAACCATCCTTGGTCGATCGTTCAACTGCCTGGGTTGCGTTCCCGGGAACTCCCCAAGCTCGCAGACCTGAAGAGACAGGTGCTCACGGTTGTCATTTGGTGCGTGTTGATGGAACCGGCACGGTGCGCACGCAATTCGTGGAATTAGACACAGTCCGTTGGATGCCGCAAAAGCTTGCCTTGGCCGAGAGTTCGACTCCGGATCAGATTCGAGAGTTGTTGACCGACCGCGCTTTGAAGCTGATTTCAGAGCATCCCGAGCAGACGTTGCTGGTGACTTGGCAACTCTCGCCGTCCGGTGAGTTCAATCCGCAATTGCGGCAGTATCGGCTGCAGCAAGAGACCCTCAAATGGTTGCGGGATGAGTTTGGACGGAGTGAACAAGGAATTTGGAGTATTTCCTTGAGCTACGATCCGCCTGCGGCTTTGCCAGCCAGTTGGTACGAGGAAGACACAATCCTGGGCGATTACCTGCGGGCGTTAGGTCGTTATCAGGGTGACGAGTCGATTGGATTGGCATTGCATGATTATTTGCCCCGCAGCATCAAGGCGGACGCCGCTGCCGATGTCCTGCGGCTGCAAGGCGAGGAGCGTGCCAGCGTGTTGAGCGCGGCTGGGTTGTTGGGTGTAGAGTATCTGACTGCGAACCTCGAAGTGGCCTAGGAGTCAATCGCGGTGGTGGGGCAAACAAGGATGTGAAGCCGGGCTAATTTTGGCTCGCGGCAAACAGGAGGACGGGCAGTGAGAATCAGCGATCTGCAAGTGGATGGGTTTGGAGTCTGGAAGGGGCTGGCGGTTGACCAGTTGGGCCCGGACATGACGGTCTTTTATGGCCAGAACGAGGCCGGCAAAACCACCTTGATGCAGTTTGTCCGGAGCATGCTGTTCGGTTTCGCCGAAGAGCGATTGGAGAAATACACGCCGCCTGTTTACGGGGGCGTGGCCGGTGGCAGCCTGTTCGTCAAGGCTCCCCAGGGTCGCTTTGAGATCCAGCGGCATGTCGATCCGAATCGGCCGGCTGAACGCGTGGGCGATTTGACGCTGATCGACACCGAGGAAGGCGATGTCCACGGCAACAGCCAGTTGGGGCAGATGCTTTCACAGATTGATGAGTCCATTTTCAATAACGTCTTTTCAGTCGGTCTCCGCGAGATTCAGGAACTGGGTGCGCTGAACAATACCCAGGCCGCAGAGCATCTCTATCGGCTGACCAGTGGGCTCGACCGCGTCTCGTTGGTTGATGTGATGCGCGATTTGAATCGCCGCCGCGAAGCCATCTGGTCAGATGAGGAAGAGGAAGATTCGCGGCTGGTCAAGTTGAATGCCCGCCGCACGATGCTGCGGAAAGAGATTGACGAGCAGCGAAGCAAGACCAAGCGTTGGGTGCGGGTAGCCGCTCAAGCCAAAGATGCCAATCGCCGGTTGGATGAAATTCAGTTGGCGACCAAGCGGCTGGAGAAAGAAAGCAAACTGGTCGATGTGGCGATGCAGGTCGCCGAGCGCTGGAATTCGCGGAACGTTCTCACGCAACAAATTGACGGCTTTGGCAAATTGCCGGCTCCTGAAGAAGTGGAAGTCCGGAAATTGGACGAGCTCAACGAGCGGATTGCCAAGCAGAAGGAAAAGATTGAGCAAACGACCCAGCAGCGCACCAAGCTGGGGCGGGACGCGGCGGCCCTGCCACTCGATCGGCAATTATGGCGAAACCGTAGTCGCATTGAAGCGCTGACGGCCCATTCGCCGTGGCTGGAATCCTTGCAGCGCCAAGCGGGGCAGTTGCGGGGCGAAATTGAGAAGATTGAGGGAAACCTGAACGGCGAGGTCAGCGGCCTCGGCGTCCAACTGAAACTGAAGAACAAGGACATTCAGGAACTGGGGACGCGTCGCCTGCAGGCTTTGCGGAGTGTTGCCCGGCAGTTGTCCGAGCAAAATCGACTACTCGGCCGGTTAAAGGACGAGGCCGACAAAGCCAAGTTTGAGGTTGGCCAGCAAGAGCAAGTACTGGGAGAGACAATTTCCGAGCAAACTGGCAGCATTCCGGAAACGCTCGATGAAACGAGTCGCCATGTGAATCGGCTTCGCCGGCGTATCGAGCTGGAAGAGAAGATCCAAAAGCTGACGAACAACCAGAAGGAGTTGGAACGGGAAGTTGACAATGTCGTTGCCGAACAGGTTCTTCCGGTTAACAAATTGACCGTGATTGGAATCGTG
>Ga0164292_10005712_pt1 | contig 10183 bp, 8 predicted proteins | sample GEODES117metaG_FD_111486 | JGI IMG/M metagenome (GOLD analysis project Ga0164292, IMG submission 111486) | Eutrophic lake water microbial communities from Lake Mendota, Wisconsin, USA - GEODES117 metaG | ecosystem: Environmental > Aquatic > Freshwater > Lake | place: USA: Lake Mendota, Wisconsin... | reverse complement strand
GGCTACCGGCCTGCCATGGGCCTGGCCCCACTCAAGGAAAACCTGGCTGCTGGGCTGATCCGCCTGACGGGCTGGGATGGCTCGGTGCCCCTGGCCGACCCGATGTGCGGCAGCGGCACATTGTTGATCGAGGCCACCGCCATGGCCCTGGGGCGGGCGGCAGGGCTCGATGCCGCCACGGGCGCGGCCCGTGACCTGGCGCTGCAGCGCTGGTGGGATTTTGACTCGGCGCTGTGGCAGCGGGAGCGACAGGCAGCCCGCAGCCTGGCCCGCGACACCCTGGCCGATGGGCGCCCCCTGGCAGCAGTGGTGGGCAGCGATGCCGATCAAGACGTCATTGCTCAGGCCCATGCCAATGCCGATGCCGCCGGCTTAGCCCCCTGGCTATCGCTGCAGTGCTCCGCCTGCCGCGATTTTCAACCGCCACCGGGCCAGGGGATCGTGGTCTGCAACCCGCCCTATGGCGCACGCCTCGGCGGCGGCGACGACCTCGAACAGCTATACGGCGAGCTGGGCGCCATGGTCAAGGAACGCTGCAGCGGCTGGACCCTGTGGCTCCTGAGCGGCAACCCCGAACTGACCGGCGCCCTGCGGATGAAGGCCAGCCGCCGCATTCCGATCAGCAACGGCGGCATCGACTGCCGCTGGCTGCGCTACGACATCCGCTGATTAGCGGCCCAACAGCGCCCTGGTTGTTTTGCTGAGGCCTGCCGCGGTCTGGGGCAGGTAGGGCCCCTTGAGCAGCTGCCCGCCGACCCGCACAAACAGGCCGGCCAGCACCAGGTCGAGAGCGGCCAGCACCAGGGCCGAGGCGATCCAGCCAAGGCCCTGCACCTGATGCAGCCACAACAGCAGGGCCAGTTCGGCAGCGATCAGGGCCAGCGTCAACAGGGCCAGGGCCCCGCTGACAAACAGGGCCCCGCTGATCAGGCGGCGCTTTTCACGGTCGACCTCCTGCAGGGCCATGCGCACATGCAGGTCCATGACCGAGGTCATCAGCGCCCCGACACGCCCCGCGGCGGCCCGCGCCACACCCGGGGCCACAGAACCGTTGCGGCTGGCCTGATCGTTGGCGGACTCAGAATTCATCAGAACGGGGCTGGCAGAACGTGGACAACGACACCGGCCATCAGCCGGAGCGCCGGCCCGAGGCCAACAGCAGTCCCAGCAGCAGGCCGACTCCACCGGCCAGGCCCAAGGCCAGCAACGGCCGCTCGCGGACCGGCTTTTCGATCCGCGGCCGCAAGCTGGCGTTGAGCTCATCGAGCAGGTCCTCGAGCTGACGCTCGAGCGGCCCCAAGGTGCTGGCCAGGCGGCTGGTCTGATCACCGGCCACCTGCAGCAGCTCCTGCAACTGGGCGCGCACCACGGTCGCCGTTTTGCCGGTTTGCTGGGCAATCACCTCGGCCACCTCATCAAGACTGCCGCGGGTCGCTTCAAGGGTCTGACGCGCCACCTCAGGCCATTCGTGCTGAATGGTGGGCAACAGGGCTTCGAAGCGATCCCGGAACTGCTGCTGGACAGCGGCTGTCGCGGCTGCGGCGTCGAGATTCATCGGCGGGGTCTCGGCGGTGGGGCGGGGCTCAGCATGACCGCCCCATGGCTACCACGCTAAGGAAGCCCTTGCTGTCGCGAAAGCCTCCGCTACATTTCTGCTGCTCGGCGCACGGGCCTGTTGGTTCACATCAATCAGGTCGAGCTCAGTCATTTCAAGTCGTTCGGCGGGTCGATGACCATCCCGCTCGAACAGGGGTTCACAGTGGTCACCGGGCCCAATGGTTCCGGCAAGAGCAATATTCTTGATGCGGTGCTGTTCTGCCTAGGACTGGCCAGCAGCCGTGGCATGCGGGCCGAGCGCCTGCCTGATCTGATCAACAGCGCCGTCCTACGCAGCGGTCGCGCCGCCGAAACGGTGGTGAGTGTGCGCTTTGACCTGACGGACTGGCAACCCGACGCGGCCGAAGCGGGGCTCGACCCCCCTGCCGAAGGCCCCTGGATCAAACCCGGTCAACAGGAGTGGACCGTCAGCCGCAAGCTGCGGGTGGCGCCCGGGGGCACCTACGCCAGCAGCTTCAGCGCCGACGGCGAACCCTGCAACCTGCAGCAACTGCAGACCCAGCTGCGGCGTCTGCGGGTCGACCCCGAAGGCAGCAACGTGGTGATGCAGGGCGATGTGACCCGCATCGTCTCGATGAGCGCCCGCGACCGGCGCGGCATCATCGACGAACTGGCCGGCGTGGCCCTGTTTGACAGCCGTATCGAACAGACCCGCAGCAAGCTCGATGCCGTGCAGGAGTCGCAGGAGCGCTGCGGGATCGTGCAGCAGGAGCTGCTGGCCTCGCGCCACAAGCTCGAACGCGACTGCGCCCGCGCCCGCACCTACCAGGAGCTGCGGCAACGGCACGCCGCGGGTCGCCTGCAGGAACAGGTGCTGGTGGCTGAAACCGCGCGCCGTGAACTGACCGCTCTGGCCCAGCGGCAACAGGCCCTGAGCCAGCAGCAAACCAGCACCCGCGCGGCGATCACCGCAGGCGAAACCGCCGTCGCCGAAGCGTCGCGTGTTCTGGAGGCCCTGCAGGCCGAGGTGCGGGCCTTGGGCGAAGACCAGCTGATCGCCGTGCAAGCCGAACTGGCCGGCCTGGAAGCCAGCGGCCGGGAGCTGGCCCGCCAAGCGGACAAACACCAGCGTGAAGCCGAAAACCTGCAACGCCAGCGCCACGAACTGGCACGGCTGCAAGGCGAGCTGCGCCAGCAGCAGCAGGCCCTCAGCTCTGCCGCTGACGCGGACGAGCTGCAACAGGCCGAAGCCGCCGTCAGCGCCGCCGAAGCAGCGGTCGAGCTGTCGCGGCGACGCCTGGGCGAGGTGGCTGGTCGTTCGGGCAGCTGGCTGGAAGCCCAGAAGCAGCGCAGCCAGCAGCGCCAGCAGATCGCACAGCAGCTGAGCCCCCTTGAGGCCGAACACCAGCAACTGCTCGAACGGCTGCGCCAACAGCACGAACGCCTGGCAGAAGTCGGCGAAGCCGCCACTGCCGAGCTGACCAGCAACCAGAGCGTGCAGCAGCAGCTGGCCAACGTCGACGACGAATGGCAGCAGCTGCTCGATGCCCTGCAGCAGCAACAGCGCCAGGTGCAGGAGCTGGCCGAAGAGCTGGCCCTGCAGCAGCGCACCCGCAGCCGGCTCGAACAGGAACAGGCCGGACTCGAGCGGGAGATCGCCCGGCTCGACAGCCGCCGCGAAACCCTGCAAGAGAGCCGGGGCACCGGAGCGCTGCGGGTGCTGCTCGAGGCGGGGCTCGAGGGGATCCATGGCCCGGTGGCCCAGCTCGGTGAAGTCGACGAACGGGTGCGGCTGGCGCTCGAGGTCGCCGCCGGGGCCAGGCTTGGCCAGGTGGTGGTCGACGACGACCGCATCGCCGCCCGGGCGATCGAGCTGCTCAAACAACGCCGGGCTGGGCGGCTGACCCTGCTGCCGCTCAACAAGATTCGTGGCGGCGGCAGCAGCGCCAGTGCGGCCCTGCAGCGAGGCGGTGGTGGCGCTGGCAGTGGCGGAACACTGGGGCTGGTCGGCCGAGCCGTCGACCTGGTCGATCACGAACCGATCTACGCCGAGGTGTTCCGCTACGTGTTCGGCGACACCCTGGTGTTCGACACCCTGGCCAACGCCCGCCGCGAGCTGGGCCGTAGCAGGGCCGTGACGCTTGAGGGTGAACTGCTCGAAAAAACCGGTGCCATGACCGGCGGCAGCCTGCAGCAGCGCACCGGCGCCCTGAGCTTTGGCCGCAGCAGCGACGGCGATGAGGCCGAGCCCCTGCGACGGCGCCTGCTGGAGCTGGGTGAAAGCCTGGTGGCCTGCCAGCGCCGCGAGGCCGACCTCAGCCAGCAGCTTGAAAGGCTGCGCCCCTCGTTGCTGCAACGGCAGCAGCGCCAGGCCGCCCTCGAGGCCGAGCGGGCCGCTGCCCAACGCAACCTGAGCCCCTTGCAGCAACGTCAGCAGCAGCTGGAGCAGCGCCTGACCCAGCTGCGCAATGCCATCGCCAGCGACCAACAACGCCAGCAGGAGCTGGAGCACCTACTGGCGCCGCTGCAGCAGCAGCGCCGTGCCCTCGAGCAGGCCGAGCAGCAGGCGCAGGCCAGCGGCGATGCTGACCGTTGGCAGGGACTCCAACAGGAACTGGAGATCGCCGACGGGGCCCTGGCGGCGGCCCGCCAGCAGCGGGACGGGTTGCTGGCCGCCCGGCGCGAGCGCAGCCTTGCCGTTGAGCGCCTCAACAGCCAGCTCGAGGCCCTGGGCGCTGACGAACAACGCCTAGTTCTGGCGGTCAATGCCCTGGTGGCCGAGCGCAGCCAATGGAAGGAGCAGCAGCAGGCCGATCAGCAACAACGGACTGCGCTCGAGGCGCAGCAGGTCGAACTGCAGGAGCGCTTTGGTCAGCAGCGACGGGCCCGCGATGCCGCCGAAGCCCAGCTGGCTGAGCAGCGGCAACAGCTGCAACAACGCCAGTGGGAGCTGCAACGCCTAAGCGAGGAGCTCGATGCCCTGGCCACCCAGCAGCGCAGCGAGACGGTGCGGGTCGAGCAGCTGGAGCGGGAGTTGCCCGACCCCTTGCCGGAGCTGCCTGAGGAGGTGCGTGTCGGCGGGCTCGAATCGCTGCAAGCCGAGCTGCGCAGCCTGCAGACCCGCATGGAGGCCCTTGAGCCGGTGAACATGCTGGCCCTCGACGAACTCGCCCAGCTGGAGCAACGGCTGGATGAACTCGAGCAACGGCTCGATGTGCTCAACAGCGAACGCGAGGAACTGCTGCTGCGCATCGAAACGGTGGCCACCCTGCGCCAGGAGGCCTTCATGGAGGCTTTCACGGCCGTGGACGGCCACTTCCGCACGATCTTTGCCGGTCTGTCCGACGGCGAAGGCCACCTGCAGCTGGAAAACCCCGAGTCCCCCCTCGACGGGGGCCTCACCCTGGTGGCCCATCCCAAGGGCAAGGCGGTGCGGCGCCTGGCGGCGATGAGCGGCGGCGAAAAATCGCTGACAGCGCTCAGCTTCCTGTTTGCGTTGCAGCGCTTCAGGCCCTCACCCTTCTATGCCCTCGACGAGGTCGACAGCTTTCTGGATGGCGTCAACGTCGAACGGCTGGCGGCCCTGATCGCGAGCCAGGCTGATGAAGCACAGTTTCTAGTGGTGAGCCACCGCCGGCCGATGATCGCCGCTTCACGCCGCACCATCGGTGTCACCCAGGCCCGCGGCGCCCACACCCAGGTGGTGGGTTTACCGCCTGCGGCCTGAACCACGGGCGTGAGCCACAATGACGCGAAGGCCACACGCAGGTTTTGACCTCCTCCATTCCCCCTTCTGCGGATCCGGCTAGCGGGGCCCCCAGCGATCGGCTCTGGTTGCGTTCCGAGCTGATGGGCACCCAGGTGATCACCCGCGACACCGGACGCCGCCTGGGGGTGGTGGGTGAGGTCGTGGTCGACATCGACCGGCGCGAAGTTGTCGCCCTCGGTCTGCGCGACAACCCCCTGACCCGCTTTCTGCCCGGCCTGCCGCGCTGGATGCCGCTCGAGCGGATCCGCCAGGTCGGCGATGTGATCCTGGTGGATTCGGCCGATTCGCTGGCCGAGGGGTTCAATCCGGATCGCTTCAGCAAAGTGATCAACTGCCAGGTCATCACCGAGGCCGGCGAAACCCTGGGACGGGTTCTGGGTTACAGCTTTGACATCGAAACCGGCGAGCTGACCACCCTGGTGCTGGGCGCCGTCGGCGTGCCCCTGCTGGGCGAGGGGGTGCTCAGCACCTGGGAGTTGACCGTCGAGGAAATCGTCAGCAGCGGGCCCGATCGGATCATCGTGTACGAAGGCGCCGAAGAGAAGCTCAAGCAACTGGGCACGGGCCTGCTGGAAAAGCTGGGCATCGGTGGCGCCAGCTGGGAGCGCGAAGAGCGTGAGCGCTACCGGGTCGGCATGGTGCCCGTCGAGAATCAGTTGGCGCCAGGGCAACCCACCGCCGCCGAACAGCGGCGCATCCAGCCGGCCAGCACCCAGGCCTTTGTGCCCGAAGAGGAGCTCGATTACGTCGAACTCGAGGAACGCCGTGAGCGGGAACCTCTGCGCCAGCGCCGCTACCTCGACGAAAGCGACGACCGCTATCGCGGCGATCGGCGCTACGACGGGCCGCAGGATGACGGACTACGGGACGAACCACGGCGGTTTGACGACGAGCGCTATGGCGAAGAGCGCTACCGGCAGCAGCCCGATCGCCCCAGCGCGCCCCGCACCCCCCTGCAGCGCCGCGAGCCCCGCTTCGACAGCCGCGAACCGCTGGATGTCGAACCCGAGGTGATCGACGACCCCTGGTGAGCCTCAGCGGGCCCTGAAGTCGAGCGACAGCGAGTTGACGCAGTAACGCTGACCGGTGGGAGCCGGTCCATCGTTAAACACGTGACCGAGATGGGCATCACAGGTGCTGCAACGGATCTCGGTACGCACCATGCCGTGGCTGCGATCTTCGATGGTGGTGATCGCACCGGCCGCGACCCCATCCCAGAAGCTGGGCCAACCGGAGCCCGAATCGAACTTGGTGGCAGAGCTGAACAGCTCAGTCCCACAGCAGACGCAGTGGTACATGCCAGTGCCTTTGTGATTCCAATAGGCACCGGTGAACGCCCTTTCGGTACCGCCCTGGCGGGCCACCGCGAACTGTTCAGGGGTCAGGCGTGCACGCCACTGCTCCTGATCGGCGTCAAGGCTGCGGGGCAGACCACTGGGCAGGCCGCAGGCGGACGCGGCTGCAGGGTCCGCTTGTGAGGGGTTCTGCAATCCTTCAGCCATGGTCGGCAACTGTTTGGCCAAACCCTAGACAGCAGAAGCCGGCGGCAGCAGCTCCACCACGAGATCGGCCAGCGCAGCCACCGCGCCTGGCTGTCCGCGCAGGCTGCGCAGGTCATCGCGCATGCCGACCAACCGGTCGGGGTGGGCCAGCCAGTCGGCCGCCTCGGCTGCAATCTGGGCCGGTGTGATCGCCCCCACCCGCTCGGGCACCACGGCGCGCCCGGCAGCGATGTTGGGCCAGGCCAGAAAACCCCGCTGCCGCATCCGCCAGGCGGTCAGGGCCAGACCCAGCAACCAGCGGAGCAGCGGCAGCCGGGCCACCAGCCCCAGAGCCCCGTCCCAGGCCTGCATCACCTGCAGGTGCTGGGTGGGAACCAGCACGATCATCGGCACACCGAGAGCACCGAGTTCGGCAGTGTTGGCTCCCACGGTGGTCAGGGCCAGATCGCACTGGCTCAGCGGTCCATGGGCCGGATGTGCCACCACCAGCTCGATTGCGGTGCCCGCCGGTGTCAGCAATCGAGGCGGAGGCCCAGCGTCGAGCCTGGGCTCGCCGCTGGCGTAATGATGCTGCAACGGATTGGCGGCGCTGCCAAAGGCCAGCAGCTCGGCAGGACTGGTAGTGGGGGCCACCGGCAGCAGAAAACGACAGCCGGGCCGTTGTGCTGCCAGGCGATCAGCGGTCTCGAGCAGGAAGGGCATGCCCACCTGCAACTTGGCCCGCTTCGAACCGGGCAGCAGGGCGACCCACTCTCCCGGCGGCAGGGGGGTGGTGGTGCGGGCACTGGCCGAGAGATCGGCCATCAGATCTCCCACCACGGTGCAGCGCTGCTGCAACCGCGGCGGCAGACGGGTGGCGGCGGCAGGGCCCATGGCGGCGATGCGGTCGTTCCATTGGGGCCAGCGCGCCACCCACTCGGCATAGGTCAGGTGCCGGTAACCCAGCCGAGCCGAGAGCAGCACCGTCCAGAACTGGTCACCACCCAGGAACACGACCAGGCCCTGGGACGGCCAGGGGCCGTAGCGCCGGGGCCGGAGCAACAGCCCCCAGAAGTGTCGGGCCGGCACAATCCGCTCAAACGCCTGCCATGCGTCCGCCACACGGTGCTCAACGCCGGTGGCGTTGGGGCAAGGCACCAGCACCAGCTGCAATGACCAAGGGGATCCAGAGCTGCGGGGCCGCAGCGGCAAGCGCTGGTGCAGCCGCTCGACCAGAGGCCGAACCCAGGTGGATAGTTCTCCAGGCCCGTTGCTGACCAGCACGATCGTGGCCGGTGCCTGGGTGCTGGGCATCGAAAGAAAAATGCGGATGGCGAGACTTGAACTCGCAAGGCCGAAGCCACACGCCCCTCAAACGTGCGTGTCTACCAATTCCACCACATCCGCGTGGTTTGAGAGCGGAGAACCGCTCCGGCCAAGCAATATACCCACGGGCCTGGCGGGTGAGCGCTGATACAGTCCGCAACGGCCTTGCCCGCTGACCCCAGCCCACCGCGGATGCCCATCGGCAAACTGCTGATCGCCAACCGTGGCGAGATCGCTCTTCGGATTCTGCGCAGCTGTCGGGAACTCGGCATCGCCACGGTCGCGATCCACAGCACGGTCGACCGCAATGCGCTGCACGTGCAGCTGGCCGACGAAGCGGTCTGCGTCGGCGAAGCGCCGAGCAGCCGCAGCTACCTGAACATTCCCAACATCATTGCGGCGGCGATCTCCCGGGGCGCCGATGCGATCCACCCGGGCTACGGCTTTCTGGCCGAGAACGACCGGTTTGCTGAAATCTGCCAGGACCATGGCCTGATTTTTGTCGGCCCCTCGCCCGCGTCGATCCGGGCCATGGGCGACAAGTCGACGGCCAAGGCCACCATGCAGCGGGTGGGCGTTCCCACCATCCCCGGCAGCGAGGGACTGCTTGAAGACCCCAGGCAGGCCGCGGCCCTGGCAGAGGGAATGGGCTATCCGGTGATGATCAAGGCCACCGCTGGCGGCGGCGGCCGGGGCATGCGCCTGGTGCCCTCGGCCGATCAGCTCGAGAGCCTGTTCAAAGCCGCCCAGGGCGAGGCCGAGGCCGCCTTCGGCAACCCCGGGTTGTACATGGAGAAGTTCGTCGACAAGCCCCGCCATGTCGAGGTGCAGGTGCTGGCCGACCGCCACGGCAACGTGGTGCACCTGGGCGAGCGAGACTGCTCGATTCAGCGCCGCCACCAGAAGCTGCTGGAGGAAGCGCCCAGCACGGCGGTCACCCCCGAGCTGCGCCGGCAGATGGGCGATGCGGCCGTCGCCGCCGCCCGCAGCATCGGCTACGAGGGAGCAGGCACTGTCGAGTTCCTGGTGGACCGCAGCGGCGCGTTCTATTTCATGGAGATGAACACCCGCATCCAGGTGGAGCATCCCGTCACCGAGGTGGTGACCGGTGTTGACCTGATCGCCGAGCAGCTGCGCATCGCCGGCGGCGAGCCGATCAGCGTTCAGCAGAGTGAGATCACCCTGCGCGGTCATGCCATCGAGGTGCGCATCAACGCCGAAGATCCACGCCAGAACTTCAGGCCGGCCCCTGGCAAGATCACAGGCTGGCTGCCCCCTGGCGGCCCGGGCGTTCGCGTGGACAGTCACGTTTACACGGGCTACGAGATTCCGCCCTTCTATGACTCGCTGATCGGCAAGCTGATCGTCTGGGGAGTCGACCGCGAGCATGCACTCAAGCGGTTGCGTCGGGCCCTCTCCGAATGCGCCGTCACCGGCATCCCGACCACCATCGAGTTTCACCTCGCCCTGTTGGATCGGCCGGAGTTCCAGCGAGGTGATGTGCACACCAAATTCGTCGAGCAGGAGATGCTGCCCCAGCCCTAAGGGGTTAGCCCCCAGTTAGCCCGCAGACAACGTGCCTAACATCAGTTGGGTGATCAGCCCCTGCTGGCCGACCAGAAGCTCACGCAGCAGGCTGATCAGCCCCACCCAGATCACAGGGGTCACATCGACGCCACCGATCGGTTGGATCAACCGGCGCGTGGCCGCCAGCAGCGGTTCGGTCGGGACTCCGATCAGGCGCATCGCCCCCGAGGTCAGATCGATCTGGGGATACCAGGTCAGCACGATCCTGAACAGGAACAGCAGAGTCCAAGCCGCCAGCAGAAGGCCCAGGACCAGATGCATCACAGACAGGGCCGTCACAAAGCTCTAAGCAGCAAGGCGTTCAGCCTAGGAAGTGACGATCACTGCCTAGGATCCCTGGCACTGACAGCTGCTGCCAGCCCCCAGGCCCATGACCCCTTCACTCGCCAACTTTCTGAGCAGCCTCGTCTGGGGCGCTGTGATCGTGGTGGTGCCGATCACCATTGCGCTGATTCTGATCAGC
>Ga0164292_10005707_pt1 | contig 10186 bp, 1 predicted proteins | sample GEODES117metaG_FD_111486 | JGI IMG/M metagenome (GOLD analysis project Ga0164292, IMG submission 111486) | Eutrophic lake water microbial communities from Lake Mendota, Wisconsin, USA - GEODES117 metaG | ecosystem: Environmental > Aquatic > Freshwater > Lake | place: USA: Lake Mendota, Wisconsin... | reverse complement strand
TCTGCCTCTGAAGGCTATCCCGTACGAACACGCGAAGTTCTTCCTCGGAGGAAAAATCACCCAAATCTTCGAGGAGTGTCGGCGTGAGTTCTGGGGTCGAAGTGTGTAGCACTTCCACGACGTGAAACTCCACGTCGATCTCCCGACCGCGCAGCATTTCGTCGTTCGCGTTTTCACTTACCCGAACCTTGCCAACCCGAGTCTCCGCTTCGGCCACACCACTCATCAACTCACCGAAGACCTCGCACACCCCGTCGTAAAAAGTAACGCGGTCGGTAAGGGTGACTTTTTCCTCCTCAAATCGCGAAAGCAGACGACCTTCGGCTTTGAAAACGGCATTGAGATTCAGCTTGTCACCCCGAACGGCGGGTTCTTCGGTCGGTTCGGTGGTCGCGTACCTAGCAAGCACGCGTGACAACGCCGTATCGATATCCCCATCGGCAATATCTTCCACGGGGCGGACTAGCCTCAGTCCCTTCCATTCCGGGGTGGGGAATTCCGGGCGAACCTCAACGGAAAACTGAAAAATAAAGTCACCGTGCTCGGGCAGTTGGACGGCGTTGAAGTCGAAATTCGGTTCACTGATAGCAGAAAAAGGCTGGCTTTCGGTGACCTGGGCCAAGCTGTCCATAACCAGAGATCCCTTCACCTGCTCTTGGACACGCTCCTTGAACTGCTTCTCCACCAATTTGCGGGGGGCGCGTCCTTGACGGAAACCAGGAACCTGGGCTTCCGGTATCAACTCGTCATACGCCTTCCTGAGATAACGCTGCACTTCCTCTTGGGGGATTGTCACAACAACCTCCCTCAAACAGGCCTGCGGGCTTTGGTAGGAGACGTTCAGATTGAGCTTCTGTTCCTCAGGGACTGGTGCGTCGATCGCTTCAGAAGTGGACATCCAGTTCGCAACCTTGGAAGGGGGGGAATGGCCTAGGAAGAGCGGCTGATGGGATTCGAACCCACGACAACAACGTTGGCAACGTTGTGCTCTACCAACTGAGCTACAGCCGCTGAAGAAGGCGGACATATGGGACGCGGATATCGGACCAGCCTTGCTGAGGCCGATCCTAGATGGACCCGCTCCCGCCGATCTCACAAGCGAGAGAAAAGAGAATATCGTTGCTTGTCGTCACTTGGCAAGCCCGTCCGTTACCCAATCGTCAAATTTTCTGGAATCCTGCTCAAATCCTGTCGACAACGTTCGATAGACATCCTGTTGGCATGGCAACCTGTCATACCAACCGATTATTTTACGGAACTTTACCTCCACTCCCAGTCTCCAAAGGACTGGCGAGGATCGTAGACTTTCGGACCGGATTGGCCCGTACGGATTGGATAATCGTGACACCCCCACCAGACCTCATTACCGTTCGAATGAGCCCAGCCCCAAAGATTTGCGGGTTTAAAGCTGGGAACTATACTCGCACGTGAGTTCGTTTGGAGGCCTTGGGCTCCCTTTTGGGATCGGTTTTCTCGTCTTTTGGCCGATGCCGGCGTTCCTTATTCGACGATCCGGTAACGACTGGTTTTCACGTTCATTTTTTTCGTCTGCCGACGCCCGAGCCCGCTCGCGGTTGGTCGGTAATCGTGCATCTTCGGGTAGCCTTCATGGTTTTGCGAAAGCGTCTGCATCAGCAACCGTCCCGGAAGTCCTCAGGACAGCAGAAACGTCGACATTTGCTCGAAACTCTCGAGCCTCGACAGATGTTTGCCGGACCGCATTTGATCGGCATTCAGCCGAACGAAGGGGCTTTGATTGACGATGGGACGATTCGGACGGTTGCCCCCAGGGCGCTAACCTTCCGGTTTGATCAGTCTCAAAGCATCGACCCGGCAACCTTCTCCGGCATTCGGATCACCCGTGCGGGGGGGGACTCACAGTTCGGTAATGGCAACGAAGTCGTCATCGCCCCGGGTTTGGTGACGCTGGGAGAGATCAGCCAGAATGAAGTGGTGGTCCGCTTCGCGGAAAACTTGCCAGATGACCACTATCGGATCGACGTTTTCGCATTTGACGACCCCAGTCAGGGGATTGTCGCGCTCAGGAACCGGTTGGGCGAAGCCTTGGTCCCTAAGGTCGCTGGCGCCCGGTCCGAAACGATTCATTTCCAGCTGAATCTGGGTGCTTTGGTGGAAGCGATCGTGCCCCAACCGGTCGTGCGACTGGAAGATGGTTCGCTGGGCCAGAGGCGAAACGAGATCATCGTTTATTTCAATGACGACCCGCTCTTCGTGGAGAACGATCCGGCGACCGGGTTGCCTACGACAAGGTCGGCCGAAAATCCGCGGTTTTATCAACTGCTGCTGACCCAAGAAACCGTCAGCACGATGGACGACACGCTTTACCATCCTGAACGGGTCATTTACGACAGCGCGACCAACACGGCGCGGCTCATCTTCAGCAACGATATCAACGAACTCCCTGGGCTTGAGGGGAAAGCGGGAGTCGGGATCGGTGGCGGCACTTTCCGGCTGAGGATCGGGTCTGCCGTGGATGCGAGAAATGAGTTGATCCTGCCCCCTCAGCGGATCGCCCCAGGGGTCGCGATCGGGGACACGCTGACCGGGGCATTCGACCTAACCTCGGTCTTTGCGAATGCGACCAACGCGACCAGCAGTTTGAACATCAGCGGATCGATCCTTCCATTGGCTTTACCCACAGACTTGCCGGGAGGTAGCGGAGACCCAGGGCGACTGGCACTTCCCGAAGTCGCCGGCGGTGGCCTGCTTCAAACGATTAATGCGAACTTCGGCCCGGACTCGAAGGATGGCATTACCGATATCGCGTACAACTTTCAAAACGTTTATGCACAACTCGGCGGCGCCGCGCAGTTAAACCAGATCACGAGCCGACAGAAGCTCCGGATTCGCGAGGCCCTCGATCTTTGGTCGAAATATGTCGGAGTTCAATTTCGAGAGACCGCTTCCGAGGGGATCACCTTTGCGGTCGGTAACCCATCGGCACTTGCATCGTTGGGACTACAAACTTCCACGTCCACGGTCAGAAATGCGCTCAATGCATCGCTGCGGATCGATCCGACTTTTGCCAACTCGGCGATCGTCTTTAGCAACGATTTCCAATTCAACACCGCCTACGGAGAAGACTTCTTCCGCAAGTCGATGGCGGGCATCGGCTTTTTGCTCGGGCTCGAACAGTCGACGGAAGTTACCTCCCAATCCTTAATGGCCCTCAGCTCGACCTTTCTCAATCAGTCGATCAACCCGACTTTAGCCTCAGGCCAAGTCGACCTGTCCACCCTCCGAGATCTAGAGCCCGCATTCCCAAGCAACCAAGACATACTCCATGGCCGATACGCCCATCGTCCGGACGGTATCGACGTTGATCTGTATCGTTTTACGGTCGACCTCGGCCCCGGAAACCGACAGGGCACCTTCACGGCGGAGACGCTCGCTCAGCGATTGCCAGATTCGAGTTCTCTCGACACCACCCTCAGACTGTTCAAGGAAACCAAAGCGTCATTGTTGACAGATCTGGGACTCGGCTCCTCGAGTTCGATCCGCCTCACCGCGGTACAGCCTGGGGGGCTGGGAAATCGAGCAAGGATCGATTTCCTCAGGACGACAGGGTCTCAAATCGTCGTTGAACAAAAGCTTGATTCGTCCGGACGACCTGTCCCGAACGGGATCGAGGTTCAGGTGCCGCGAGTAGCGGCGGTGACCCTAGGAGATCTGATCGACGCGATTAACAGTGATCCATTCGCCAGCTCATTGTTTCGGGCAGAGTTGTTGGTCGGATCCGCATCGACGGATATCCGCAACGCCATTCTTGATCGTCCTTTGTTGTTAGCTGGGGGCGGGATCGAAGAGCTGAATCGGAATGATGACTACTTCAGCTCTGATTCGCGTTTGACCGCTTCGCTGGGCAATGGTGTTTATTACATCGGGATCGCCGCGAGCGGTAATGACACTTACGATCCCCAGATCCCGATGAGCGGATTCGGCGGCAAATCGCAAGGGGCTTACGAATTGTCGCTGAAGTTCGAGCCTCAGGTCGGCCAGACAGATACCATCCGAGACCTCGACAATTCTCGACCGGGGGTGCCAGGTTCGGCGATCGACGGCGATGGCGACGGGATTCAGGGCGGGGCCAAAAACTTCTGGTTCCAGACGAGGCCGCTGCAGCGGCTCATGGAAGTAACCGTCAGCGGCGAAGCGATCGTCCAAGGGCAGACATTCACTTTGACCGGAGCCAATGGGGCGACGAGAAGGTTCGAGTTCGTCCCCTTCACAGGGACCCCCTCGCCAGGAAACATTCCGATCCGGTTCAGTCCCGGCAATCCCGGTTCGCCAAGCCCAGCCGCTACGATCGCGGCCGAAATTCGCGGGGCGATTAACGCCCCGGCAGTCGTTGCGGCTTTAGGAATCGTCGCTAGCGAAGGGCCTAACCCCAGTGTGGTAAAGCTCAGCGGTGAACGGTCCGTCACGTTCAGCGAAAATTTCCGCGGCATCGAACTATTTGGCCGTACCGTCTTTGTCGACAAATTGGCTGGCGTGAACGCGGACGGGAGTCTGTCCAAGCCATTCAACAATATTTCCAACGCCGCCGTCCCGAATGCGTTCGGTTCGGTTTCTCCTGGAGATATCGTTCGGATTGTCGGTAATGGAGGTCAAGACAAGAACCTGGCGACCCTGGCTGATAATTTTTCCTATAAGGTCGGGACCACTGAGACGGGCGGCAATTCGCTCGAAGATGGTCGCAACCTCCTAGTGCCAAAGAACGTAACGGTGATGATCGACGCAGGTGCGGCGATCAAGCTTCGCAACTCGGCCATTGTTGTTGGCAGTACCAGCCTGTTGGCGGATCGTAGCGAAGGGGTCCTGCAAGTCTTGGGAACGCCGAGGCTGGTTGACCTTTCCGATCCCGTCTACTCAGGCGTAACCGTCACCGATACGGGGGTTACCCTGCTGAGCAACTCGGGAGATGTGATTTTCACCAGCACGCGAGATCGCGCCGTCGACGCGGCGGCGGCAGGGAGCAGCCAAGTCCCCGGAAGTGGTAATTGGGGCGGGATACTTTTCCGTCGCGATTTGGACCAATCGCTGGGACGTTTTGACCTGGAAGACGAGGGGATTTTCCTCCAAACCGTTAATCATGCCGATATCCGCTTCGGCGGTGGTAGCAACGTCTTGATCGAATCGGTCCAGCAGACGGTCAACCCGATCCAGATGGTCGATTACCGTCCCAACATTACTTTCAACCGCCTGACGCAGAATGCCGGCGCGGCGATGAGCGCTTCGCCGGACAGCTTCGAAGAGACAAGCTATCAGGAACCTCGATACCAACAGGCGGATCCCTTCACCGCAGATTATGGTCGGGTCGGACCCGACATCAAAAATAATCAACTCAGCGGTAACAGCATCAATGGGCTTTTCGTCCGCGCCGAAACGACTTCCGGATCCCCCCAGAAGCAACTCACCGTTGCAGGGCGGTTCGATGACACGGATATCGTTCACTACATCGCTGAAAATGTCGTGATCGCTGGGAATCCCGGCGGATCGATCAAAGACATGGTGCGGCCGAGCTTGGTCGACGTTGCCGGTGCGGCGACGCCAGGGGCTGGTATTCTTTCAGCAGGGAATTACTCGTACCAATTAACTTTCGTCGATCGGTTCGGATTCGAATCGCTTGCGTCGTCTGGCGCATCCACCTCGGTCACTGCCCCCGTCAATTCGGCAATCGAACTATTCAACCTTCCGGCGGTACCGACAGGCTCCGACTACGTTTCGCGGAGGCTTTATCGTCAGTCGCCTGGCGACACCGCGTTCCGTCTAGTCGGAGAACTGGACGCTTCGAATCCAGCATTTACCGACACCGGTGAGCGGACAGGAGTCCCGCTGAATGGCTCAAGGGCGGGCGTACGTGGCCGCATGAACGCGTCACTGACGATCGATCCGGGTACTATCGTTAAGCTTCGAGGTGCTAGGATCGAATTGGGGCAAGGTACCCAGTTGCTTGCGGAAGGACTTCCGGGACTGCCGGTAGTCTTCACCAGCGTTGCCGATGACCGATATGGTGCGGGTGGGTCGTTTGACACCAACAATGACTCGTCCTCGACAGGCGGCGGTTTGAGCGCATCTCGCGGTGACTGGGCCGGGATTTTCGCGAGTCCGACTTCTAATGTTAGCCTCGATAACGCCGTCATCGCTTTTGGCGGGGGCATCAGTCTGATCGAAGGCGGTCAGAGCAAGGCCTTCTCCGCACTTGAGATACAGCAGGCCACGGCCCGTGTCGTTAATTCTCGGTTCGAGTATAACGCCAACGGCCAAGGGGGTGCTGGTCCGGTCGGTCGGAATGGCCGGTTGGGAAACACCCCTTCGACAATCTTCGCGCGATTCACGCAACCGATCTTGGTAGGCAACCAGTTCCTCGAAAACCGAGGACCGATCATCGATATCGATAGCGACTCTATCAATGCCTCGCGTGTGGTGGACCTGGGTCGCCAGACAGGAACACTACAGAGGCTTGCGGATTTGGACGACAACTTCGGTCCGCTGATCCGCAGGAACACTACCCAGAGCACTCCTAGCGATTCAGCGGCTGCAATCCAACTCAACGGCATGTATGTGCGTGGCGGGTTCCTTTCGACATCGAGTATCTGGGATGACACCGACATCGTCCACATGGTTTTCGACACGATCAGCGTGGGGAACCAAGTTTCAGGTGGAGAACTGCGATTGCAAAGTCGCCCCGACGAGAGCCTAGTCGTCAAACTGTCAGGCTCAGGTAACCCCAATAGCCCAACTGTCGGAACAGGTTTCACGGCAACGGGGAGCAACCTTTCGATCAAGGATCGTATCGGTGGCACGCTTCACGCCGTCGGCCTCCCGGGCGCGCCCGTGGTCCTGACAAGCCTCAGTGACGACACGGTCGGTGCAGGGCGGAGGCTTGACGGTACCCAACAGACAGACACGAACGGGAATAGCTTCGGCAGCAGGGCCTTCGAAAACGACTGGCGCGGGCTTTATCTCGACCAATTCAGCAATGATCGGAATGTCGCAATTGTCCCCGAACTGGAGAATTCGACTTCGGTCCCGCCTGGCCTCAATGGAAGCGTCGACAACGCCCAGTTCATTGGAGACTTGGCGGATAATATGCTAGCCGGCGACGAACGGCTTCGACTCGGTTTCGAGGTCCACGGCTTCCTAGGTGGTATCAATGACGTCGATACTTACAGTTTCCGAGGAGCTGCCGGTACTGCCGTTTGGCTGGACCTTGATAAATCAAGCATCGGCCTTGACAGTGTTATCGAAGTCCTTGATTCGTCAGGGAACGTTTTGGCCCGCTCCGATAATAGCTTCGATGAAGCCGAAGACCCTTCGCTCCTCGAAATCGGTTCGTCATCCCTTCGGGACAAGGCGGGACCGCTTCGCCAATTCGATGGTGGCTTCCAGCCCAACGGGGTCTTCGGGCTCTATCGAGATTTCGGGTCGACGAACACCCGCGACGCTGGTTTGAGCATCGTTTTGCCGGGCCCCGCCGGTACCCGAAGCGTCTATTATCTCCGGGTCAGAAGCGCATCTGTTAATCCCGCGGACGCCTCCGGTGGTCTTAGCCAGGGGGGGTACACCCTGCAAGTCCGTCTCCAGGAAGCCCAAGAGTTTCCCGGCAGCACCGTCCAATTCGCTGATATTCGGTATGCCAATCACGGAATCCGCATGCGTGGCCTTCCAGCGGAATCGCCACTGACCGGAGAGATCCTCGAAGTCGAGTCGGGAGTGGCGAACAACGACACGCTGGTGGGTGGGGCTACCCCAATGGATCGTCCGCAGTATGTCGGCAACTTGGCCTCGACAAGTGGCGGAGCGATCGGGATCGCCGGATCCCTATCCGGATTTGGGGACGTCGACTTCTACCAGATGGACGTCGCTTTCGCAGGTTCTGGCCTAGGAAGCTTGCAACGATCCGCAGTCTTCGATATCGATTATGCGGACGGATTCAGCAGGCCTGATACGAACATCAGCGTGTTCTACTCAGCGACCGGTTCGGCCGCGAACGCCCAACTCGTCTTGTTCGGTTCATCCAGTAACATCGCAGAGGATCGGACAAGCCCCCTTGGACCGAAAGTCGGCGAAATACTATCGAGAGGCTCCGTTGCCAACGGCGATCCGTTTGTCGGCCCCATCAGTCTGCCCCAGGGCTCTTACTTCATCGCGGTCACGTCGGGGGGGCAAGTCCCTGCGGAATTATCGAACCCACAGGTGCGTCGCGAACCGCTCGATTCTGTCCTCCGAATCTTTGACGACCGCGTCGGTTCGATTGGTGGTTCGACAGCCCAACCCCCGCGAGAAGGTGCTTTTGCGGGAACATTGGGGACAGGGTGGTCGATCACGACGCAGAGGGGCGGTGATTCGGGACACCAAATCTCATCGACGTTCAACGGAAGCCGAAACCCCGGGTTTGGCGGAACGAACCGGTCCTATCGGTTTGACCGTAGCCAAACCGCAGGATCGTTGGGTTCGGTACCGTTCGGATTGGGGGGCTATTCGTCCGCAGACCTGCCGAGGCTTTATTTCGACTACTTCTATGACCCGGCGGCGGGGGATTTAGTTACCTTACGCGCGACGAGCGACCAGAACCCTGGTGGAGTAAACCTACCTCTGAATCTTACCCCAACCGCTGGCGGAAGCTGGCTTCAGCAAATCGTCGCACTGGATTCGTTAGCAGGGCAGACCGGGATCAGGCTGAGCTTCAATTACGCGACGAGCACAGGTGGCTCCGCAGAAGGCCTTTACATCGACAACATTGTGGTCGGATTTGCCGAGCGTGGCGAAATGATCTCTGGTTCGACTGTGGGAGCAGCGGACTTCAGCGGCTTTGCAGGAGTCCAACAGGGCGAGTATCAACTCGAAGCACGTCCGGCAGTCGAATACGGCACACCGACGACAAGCGGTTTGACACTGACTCAGACCTTCGACACGAACGACCGCTTAGCGCGGCAAGTAACTCTTGTGGCCCCCTCCGGAAGCCAGTTGCAGAGCGGCGACCGATTCACGATCAGCGACGGCGGATTCAAGGCCGTATTCGAATTCAATACTACTGCCGGCTTTACACCAGGAGTCACACGGATCCTCTTTTCGCCGACTGATACCGCGACCCAAATCGCTCAGAAATTGGTCAGCGCGATCAATAGCCCGGTTGTGCAGAGCAACTTGAAGGTTGTGGCATCGCCGTCATCCAGCAACACTTCGCTAACAGCTACCGATCCACGGGTCAACCTCACCGGGACCGCACTGGGTGATTTTGAACTGGTCGGAAGCGTTGCTAATGCCCCATCCACTATCAGCGGTTCCAACCGGCCGGGAGGTGGGCGAGATATCCGGATCCCTGCGATCAGTAAAGACGCTTTCGGTGATGCAAACTTCACCCGCACCCAAGGCCAAGTGATCATCGAAAGCAATCGGGTCAGTTATTCCAACGGGGTCGGCATATGGTCTGAATTGCCACCTCGACTGACCGACCCCCGTGATACGTTAACCGGATTTGGCAACATTCCGCCCCTTGGGAACACAGGTAGTGGTGTCCCGATCAACCTGCCGACTCTGAATGACTCCGTCCTAGGCGGAATCGTTCCTGGAGTGGTGATCGAAAACAACATCGTCGATCAGGCGCGATACGCCGGGATCAAAATCGATGGCCAAACGACCCCACTTGTGGTCGGCTTCCAGACCCAGACTCCAAGGATCGCTGATGGTGCCGTGATGGTGCTCGATGCGGCAGGCACTCGCGTCGTTTTCGAATTCGACGATATCGGCGGTAACACAACGGCCGAAGCGGGTAGCGGTGTTGTCGGTGGCGACGGTTTCATCGACGGTCACGTTCCGATCTATTACCGCAAAAGACCCGCGGCGAGCGAAGATAGCGGCGCCTACCCAGCAGGGGGACGGACCCGAGTCAGCAGCAATCAGGAATTGATCGTCGCCATGGCCCAGGCGATAAACGGTAGCATCCTCGTGACGAACGGGCTTGCAGGCTTGGTCCGTGCGACCGTAGGCCCATCGATACTTCCCGCAGGTGGGGGCGGAGGTGGCGGCCCGGTAACACCCGAGTACGCGTTATACATTGAAGGAGCATCAGATATCTTCTTCAGCAACTTGTTTGCGAAAGGAGGCGGTTCCGTTCCCACGGTGACACTTGCACCTGTTCCTGAAGCCCCTCAACCTTTCG
>Ga0164292_10005706_pt1 | contig 10187 bp, 7 predicted proteins | sample GEODES117metaG_FD_111486 | JGI IMG/M metagenome (GOLD analysis project Ga0164292, IMG submission 111486) | Eutrophic lake water microbial communities from Lake Mendota, Wisconsin, USA - GEODES117 metaG | ecosystem: Environmental > Aquatic > Freshwater > Lake | place: USA: Lake Mendota, Wisconsin... | reverse complement strand
TTTGTATATATTTATATAACGTAAAATACATAGTTATGGAAGGATTTAACCCAAAACAACAATCATCAGGTGTTGGAGATACAATAGCTAAGATCACTAGTTTTTTAGGTATTGACAAAGTAGCTGATGCTGTTGCTAAAATAGCAGGAGCTGAAGGTTGCGGTTGTAATGAACGTAGACAATACCTTAATGAATTATTTCCTTATGATGATAAAGTTCGTAAGTTTAAAGTATTAAAGCAATTTCAATGGACTGGTACTACTTATTTTGAAGGACAAGAACTTGAAGTAAATAAAAAACACCCTATATTTCCTGGTGTAATTGCTTTAGCTACTGATAAAATGATAGAAGAAATATGAAATTAGATAAATTTTTTAAACTTAAAAATGATTTAGAAACGTTTAGCTTTGAGAAAAACTTTAATTCACTAAGTAAGACGCTATATTATTTCTCGTTTTTAGGTAACATATTCTTGGTTTTATTTAGTTATTTCTTTGTTAAGAATGTAACAAATAATATCCCTCATTTATTCCTAGGACAAGATTTATTTTTCTCTATATTCATTATCTTGTTTATGACTGGATATGAATTATTTAAGAGATTTTCTTTTGAACAATTAGCATTGTCTATTCTAAGAAGTAGATTAATAACTTTTAACAATGTTATAGGATTTTTAGTATGTGGAACTTTAGTAGCGGGATCATTTTACTTATCATTAAATGGTGCTCATAGATTGATTGATACATCTGAAACTATAACTACTAAAGCAGATTCAACATTATCTAATAAAACAGATTCAATAGCTAAGTATTATGATAAGGAAATTCAATTCTACAGAAATCAACCAAGTACTAGGAAATCTGACAGATTATACAGGGACTCAATTGTTAATGTTTTATCTATCCAAAAAGAACAAAAAATTAATGAGCTTGAATCAAAAGTTACGAAAAAAACTGAAGTACAATCTAGCGAACTCAAAGAAAACAACACCGCATTTGCGTTAATGGTTGTATTTTTAGAATTAATTATATTAATAGGTGTGGCGTTTAGTTCTTATTATACTTGGACTTCATATGATGAAATGAAGAGTTTATTAACAACTCCTAAGTATAGACAGATGGAAATAAACTTACGTTTATTAAAACTATATTATCAAAACGGAAGAAAAAAAGAACAAGATCCTGTTCTATCAAAATCCAAATTAATTGCTTTAACAGCTACTTCTAAAATACCTTGTAGCCAAACAGATATTAGTAATTTTATAACACTATGTTCTGAACTTGAAATTACTTCAGGTAGTAGAAGAAGAAAAACTTATAACATGGATTATGAGAAAGCTAAAGGATTATTGGAAAATCAAGAACTTTAAGTTATATTAAATTTAGTTATGGAAACAATTTTTATATCGATAGCTAGCTATCGCGATCCTGAGTTATTACCTACATTAAGAGATGCTATATCAAACGCTAAAAATGCTAAACGATTAAGATTTGGCATTTGTTGGCAGAAAGATGATACTGAGTCTTTAGAAGAGTTTACTAGTGATTCTAGATTTAAAGTTATTAAAGTACCATTTGCTGAGTCTAAAGGTACTTGTTGGGCTAGAAATATGATTCAAGATTTATATGATGAAGAAACATATTATATGCAATTAGATTCTCATCACCGATTTACTAAAGACTGGGATGATACATTAATTAAAATGTTTAAAGCATTAAAAAAGGAAGGACATAAAAAACCTTTATTAACAGCTTATCTACCAGGTTTCTTTCCTAATACTGATCCAGCAGGAAGAGTTAATGAATGTTGGAGTTTAGAGTTTGATAGATACATGCCTGAGGGACCTATCTTTATTAAACCACATACTATACCTAACTGGGATAAATTAACAGGACCAATTCAATCTAGATTTTTATCAGCACATTTTATTTTTACTTTAGGATAATGGGCTAAAGAAGTTAAATATGATCCATATTATTACTTCCATGGTGAAGAACCATCATTAGCTGCTCGTTCATTTACTTATGGGTATGATTTATTTCATCCTCATAAAGTAGTTATTTGGCATGAGTATACTAGATCAGGTAAAACAAAACAATGGGATGATGATAAAGAATGGTCTAAGAAAAACTCAACATCATACTCTAGATATAGAGAACTACATGGTATGGGTAATCCATTAGAAGGAAGTTTAGTAGACTTAGAGAAATATGGATTTGGAGATGTTCGCACTTTAGAAGAATATGAACGTTATGCTGGTGTTAGATTCACTACAAAACAAGTTCATAGACATACAGCTGAATATCATCCATTACCTACTCCTCAAGATAATTTTGAAGATAATTTACTTAGTAAAGTAAAAGTATGCATAGATGTTTGGAAAGAACAAATCAAAGAAACTGATTATGATAATATTGTAGTTGCAATATTAGATGAAAATGGTAAAGATGTTCATAGACAAGATGTAGATATAAATGAGTTTAGAGGTTTAATAAACACAGATCCAAATGATCAATTTATACACATTTGGAGAGAATATACAGATAACAAACAACCAACTTCTTGGAGAGTATGGCCACATAGTGCTTCTAAAGGATGGATGGATAGAATAGAAAAAAATATACCGTATGAGTAAAAAAGAAACAATATTTGTTCACTTACCAGCTTATAGAGATCCTGAGTTAGTACCAACAATTAAGTCAGCATTGGAAAATGCTAAGTATCCAAAACGTATTCATTTTGGAATTTGTAGACAATACCATCCAGAAGATGGTTTTGACAATCTAGATGAATATAAAAACGATAAACGTTTTAATGTATATGAATGTTTATATACTGAAGCAAAAGGTTTACCTTGGGCTAGAGCAGTAATAAATGAACAATTAATGGGTGATCAAGATTATATTTTACAACTTGATTCTCACCACCGTTTTGCTAAAGATTGGGATGTAACGTTAATTGAGATGCATAACCAAAGAGAAAAACAAGGTTATAAACCAATATTAGCTGCTTACTTACCATTATATACTCCATTTAATGATCCAGGAGGAAGAACAATGGAGCCTTGGCAACAACAATTTGTTTGCTTTTATCCTCATGGTACTATTTTTATTAGACCAGGTTTATTAACAGGATGGCAAGATATGACTGAAGCTCCATTTAGTAGATTCTTATCAGGACATTTTTGTTTTGCTAGAACAGAATGGGCTAGAACTATAAAACACGATCCAGATATTTACTTTAGTGGTGAAGAAATTAACTTAACAGTTAGATCTTACACTCATGGGTATGATATGTTCCATCCTCATAAATTAGTAGTATGGCATTCAACAATGAGAGAAGAACGTAGTGGTATGTTAAAATGGGATGATGATGCTAAACGAGGAGTTGATTGGTGGAATAAACAAGATTACGCTCGTAGAAAAATTAGATGTTTATTTAAAACTGAAGATGGAATTGACTTAACAGGGTATGACCTAGGTACAGTTAGAACATTAGAAGATTATGAAAATTATGCTGGTGTGTGTTTTAAACATAGAACTGTACAAAAACACACTTTAGAAAATAACTACCCAGAAGCTAATTTTGGCCCATGGTCTAAATCATTTTATCATTTAGTAACAGTACATAGAAGTGAATTACCAGCAGATGATTATACTTCAATATTAATAGCATTTGATGATGAAGAAGGGATTGGAGTTCATTCTAGATCAATAGATGGACATCAATTACAACAATTTTTAAATAATAATGGACCTATCCATTTTGAAGAGTATTTTGATTACTTTGATAAGGAACCAAAACGTATGGTAGCGTGGGGATATAGTGAAAAAAGAGGATGGACTGAAAGAATAGAACATAAAATTTAATTATGATAGTATATCGTTTTGATAGAATAACTAAAGATTTTCATCTTGTTTTAGAAAATATTTCTTTATATTTAAAAAAATACCATAATGCTACTATTATCACTAAAAATGATAATGAACCTATTCTTATAGGAAACCATAATGTCACAGTGACTGATGCTCATTTACTTATATATTATCCAGAAACTGATGTTTTAAAAGCTATTGAATTTTCAGATAAAACATCACTGTTAGTAGGATTATTTAAATTAAGAAACAACCCAAATGATTTATTAGTCTATTCTCAACAATCAGATTTAGAAGTAAAGGATTTTAACTTTAAACTTAAAACATCTATATATGTTCCTAGTGAACCTTATTTTGATCTTGATAGTTTTTATGTTAAAAGATTATTACAAACTGATCTTATAGATAAATTTTTCTTTAGAGGAAATGTTAATGGATGTGATAGAAGAGCTGTACATTATTTACAAAATGAAGAATTATTTTATGGAGGTGAACCTAATAATATGCGAGCATATTTTAATGAAGCAATCCAATATAAAGTAGGATTATCAATACCTGGTGTAGGAGAACTTTGTTATAGAGATATTGAATATATGGCTGTAGGAATACCTATGATGAGATTTGAATATATAACTCAATTAAATCCCCTATTAATTCCTAATTATCATTATATTAGCATTGATAGAATAGATACTGAAGAAGATAAATCCTTTAATGGTGGTGTTGTACATAGAGAAAGAGTAGCAGAACAAAGACATGTTGATGCTTATCTTAATAAATTTAAAGAAATAAAAGACAATAAAGAATTTTTAGAGTTTATATCTAAAAACGCTAGAGAATATTATGAAAAATATTTACATCCTTCAACTAGATTGTCTCATATAATCAACATATTAGAACTAAATTAAAATTAAATATAAATTATGGATAAAGTAATTGGATTTCACGCTTATAAACATGCGACAATTTTACAACACAATGATATACAAAGCAAATTAAAAGATCTAATTTCACTAAAAACACCATCTCAGGTATTAGAAATAGGAACAGCAGCTGGTGGATTATCATTAATGATAAGAGATATATTAGATGAAACTGGATTAGTAAACTCTCAATTTAGAACATATGATGTCTATGATATAAAAAGACCAGAACTAACATCAATTATTGAAGCAGGAGCTATTGTAGATTTAAGAATAAAAAATGTATTTAATCATGCTTATAGTGACTTATTAGATGAGTGTGTTGAAGAAATTCAATCATTCATTCAGCAAGAAGGAACAACAATAGTAATGTGTGATGGAGGAAGTAAAAAGAATGAATTTAATATACTAGCTAAATTTTTAAAACCATGTGATATAATCATGGCCCATGATTACTCTCCAAGTACAGAATATTTTGAAGAACATATTAATAACAAAATATGGAATTGGCATGAAATACAAGATTCAGATATTCAAGAATCAGTTAGTGAATATAGTTTAGAACCATTTATGCAAGAAGATTTTCAACAAGTAGTTTGGGTTTGTAAAATTAAAAAATAATGAATAATATAACGGAAATAGACTTTCCATCTATACTTAATAATATTGATAATTGTTTCTTTATTGAAGTTGGAGCTAATGATGGAATATATCTAGACCCACTTTATCCATATATAATTAAAAATAATTGGTCAGGTATTTTAATTGAGCCTAATCATATTGTTTTTGAAGAATTAAAAAATAATTATAAAAATACTAATAATCTATTTTTTGAAAATTGTATTGTTTCTGATAAAAGCGGAATGGTAGATTTTTATTACAATGGAGATAATATTACTACATTACACAATACTTTAAGTTATAATTATGCTAAAAATAATTTTAAAGAAGATTTAAAAATTGTACCAACTTTAAGTTTAACATTTGATGATTTAATTCAAAAACATAATGTTAAAAAAGTTGATGTATTAATGACTGATGTTGAGGGATATGATTTAGATTTACTAAAAACATTTCCTTTTAATAATATAAAACCAAAAGTAATAATTTCAGAACACGCTCATCTCTATCATCAAAATCAAACTTTAGAAGATATAATTAATTTCTTAGGAAATCAAGGATATGAATATTATATTAATGATAGTGATATTGTAGGAATCTTAAAATAAAATAAAATAAATAATATGCCTTTTAGTACATCATACTTTAAACAACAAACTAAAAATTATATCTTAGACAAATATGGAAGATCAGCTAAAATATTAGATATAGGAGCTGGAGCGGGAGCATATTATGATATGCTAAGTGCTGAGGGATACCATAATTTAGATTGTGTAGAAGCGTTTGAAAATTATATTGTTGATTATAGATTAAGAGAAAAATATAAAAATGTAATATTAGGTGATGTTACCAAACTTGATATTGATTTTGACAAATATGACTTAATTATTTTAGGTGATGTTCTAGAGCATATACAAGTAGAAGACGCTAAAATTTTATTAAGTAAAATGAAACGTAGTAATGTTATTATTGGTGTTCCATTTGACTCACCTCAGGGTGTTCATTTTGATAATACATTTGAAATACATTTACAAGAAGATTTAACCTTTATTAATTTCTTTGAAAGATTTGAAGGATATAAACCATTTTGTTTACGTTTTGATTATGGTTTATTTGTTAAAGAATCTATTGATACTATATTTTTAGAAACACAACAGCATCTAATACCGAAACATTATCAAGACTATATTAATTTAAATTTTAAAGAATATAATCTTAAAAATACAGACACTACAGAAACTAAAGTAGAGGTTGATAATTCTACACCACAAGAAGGAGAATTAACAATAGTGACAGGTTTATGGAATATAGGAAGACCAGGTAGAAACTTTGATCATTATATTCAACATTTTAATAATGTTTTAGATATTGATGTTAATTTATTTATTTATATTCCTAAAGAATATGAGCATTTAGTTTGGGCTAAAAGAAAAAAACATAACACATATGTTAAAATATTTGAACTAGATGATCTTAAAAATAACATATATAAACCACATTGGGATAAAACTCAAGAAATAAGAACTAAACCAGAATGGTTTAATCAAACAGGTGAAGGAGGATGGTTAACAAATAGTCCTCAAGCATCTTTAGAATGGTATAATCCAATTGTACAATCAAAAATGTTTTTATTACATAGTTCTTCTGTTTGGAATCCATTTACTTCAAAATATTTTGTTTGGTTAGACGCAGGTATCACTAATACTGTTTATGAAAAATATTTTACTGAAAATAAAGTATTAGATAAATTAACATCTTTATTAGATCCATTCTTATTTTTAAGTTATCCATATGAAGCAAATAATGAAATTCATGGTTTTGATTTTGAAGCAATGAATCGTTATGCTGGTAAAAAGGTAGAATATGTTTGTAGAGGAGGATTGTTTGGTGGTACTAAAGAAACTTTAGATCAAGCAAACGCTTTATATTATTCATTATTGCAAAAATCACTTAATGAAGGTTATATGGGTACTGAAGAGAGTATTTTTACTCTTATGTCTTATATTGAACCTGAAAAGTATAGACGCTATGCTTTAGATGATAATGGACTAGTAGTCAAATTTATTCAAGCATTACTAGATGATAAAGTTGAGCTAGAAGCTATACCTGATGATAGAGTATATTTAAAACCTAAAAATTTAGACACATCAAACTTGAAAACATCATTATACATGCTCACATTCAATTTCCCAGAACAAATTGAGCATACTATAAAAACATGGGAGGCTAACTCTCCAGATTGGTTATCAAAACCATATAAAAAGATTTTAATTGACAATTCTAATAAACAAGAAGCTATAGATGGTAATAAAGCTATTTGTGAAAAATATGGATTTGAACATATTATAACAGGTGAAAACTTAGGTATTAATAGAGGTAGACAACTTGTAGCAGAACATTTTAATGACTCAGATAGTGATTATTATTTCTTCTTTGAAGATGATATGGGATTCAATCCATCAACTGATACTGGATTTTGTAGAAATGGATTTAGAAAATATATTCCTAACTTATATGATACAGTTCATAAAATAATGTTAAAGGAAGAATTTGATTTCCTTAAGTTATCTTATACAGAAGTGTATATGGATAATAACATTCAAGTATCTTGGTATAATGTACCACAACAAGTTAGAGCAGAACAATGGCCTAATTATACTAAATTACCTGTACAAGGATTAGATCCAAACTCTCCAAGAACTAAATTTGATAAAATTGAAGTACTTAATGAATTAAGTTACATCTCAGGAGATATATACTATGCTAACTGGCCTATGATTGTAAGTAAAGAAGGTAATAGAAAAATGTTTATAGAAACAAAATGGGCACATCCATATGAACAAACATGGATGAGTTACATGTTCCAAGAAACTAAAAAAGGTAATCTAAATCCAGCAGTATTATTAGCAGCTCCAGTTTGGCACAATAGAATTATATATTACGAAGCACACGAACGTAGAGAAAATTAATTTGCTAACCCAAATAATGCTTGTTATATTTAATATATGTATCAAGCAATATACTACGATTTTAGATCTAAAAAGTGTCATTTAAGAGATGATAAACAAGGTTGGTTAGACTTTGAATACTATCCTACTTACTACAAATTAGACCCTAACGGCAAATATGAAACATTAGATGGTAAACGTGTATCACCAACTAATACTTGTGATAAAAACGATCCATTAACATACTATGAAATAGACATACCTATGGAAACTAGGGTGTTAGTAGATGCTTATAAGGACTTAGATGAAGCACCTAAATACCATAATACAGTATTTTTAGATATTGAGTGTGAGATTGGAGGTGCATTAACTACTGAGTATATCAAGTCAGCACCAATGAAAATAACATCAATAGCTTTATATGATGTTACTCTAAAAAAATACTACTGTCTAGTTCTAGACGAGAAGAAACAATTAACATATACTGAAGAGGAAAATAAGGAAATTATTCCGTGTGATACTGAATTTGACTTATTATCTAAATTTATTTCAATATGGCTTGAAACTGACCCAACTATTGTTAGTGGTTGGAATAGTGAGTTTTTTGATATTCCATATTTGTATCACCGCATTTGTAAAGTATTAGGTGACCAACAAGCTAAAAAATTATCTCCATTAGGTATTGTTTCTGTTAGAGATTTCTTTAATAAGAAAAGTCAATCAAATGAATCTGTAGTTAATATTGCAGGTGTTAATCATCTTGACTATATGCTGTTACATAAGAAGTATATTATGAAACAAGAGTCATCTTACAAATTAGGTGACATAGGAGAGAAATATGTTAATTTAGGTAAAATAGAATATGAAGGTTCACTTGATAAGTTATTTAGAGAAGATGTTAAAACATTTATAGAATATAACTTACGTGACGTTGAGATATTAATTAAATTAGATGAACAATTACAATTCATTGATTTAACAGTTAATATATGTCATTTATGTCACACACCATATGAAAACATATATTACTCAACATCATTAAATGAAGGTGCTATATTAACTTATCTAAAACGAAAAGATATAGTTTCACCTAATAAACCAACTACATACAATCCAGCATTAAAAGAAGGTAATGAGGAATATGCTGGTGGTTATTTAAAGGATCCAGTACCTGGATTATATGAGTGGGTGTCTGACTTAGACTTTACTTCACTATATCCATCTATTATTCGTAATTTGAATATGGGTATTGAGACATTGATAGGCAGAATACAAAATAGAGACAAATATGATAACCAATGGGGTTTAGGCGATTTAAAGAAAATGGATGAAGATGAAGAAATACCTATTGAAAAAGTAACTCCAGATAGAAGAGTAAAATTAACTTATATCAAAGTAAAAGACATGATTGAGTTAGTTGAAAAAAATAAATTGATTATATCAGCTAATGGTACTCTATTTAGAAGAGATAAGTCAAGTATTGTAGTGGAAATATTAAATGATTGGTTTGATAAGAGAAAACAATATAAAGACTTAATGAAGAAAGCCCATAAGGTAGGTGATAAAGCAATGAAAGAATATTATAATCGATTACAACATACTTTTAAAATTAAATTAAATGACTTATACGGTGTATTTGCGCAGAACGGATGGAGGTATAGTGATGGGAATTTATTTATCAGTAAAGCCATTACACTTACAGGCCAACGCTTAGACCAAGAAAGTATTAGTTTTGTAAATAATGAGATTACTAAAGAGTTAGGTGTTGAAAAAGATTATGTGATTACCGCTGATACAGATAGTTTATTCTTTGAATTAAA
>Ga0164292_10005705_pt1 | contig 10187 bp, 5 predicted proteins | sample GEODES117metaG_FD_111486 | JGI IMG/M metagenome (GOLD analysis project Ga0164292, IMG submission 111486) | Eutrophic lake water microbial communities from Lake Mendota, Wisconsin, USA - GEODES117 metaG | ecosystem: Environmental > Aquatic > Freshwater > Lake | place: USA: Lake Mendota, Wisconsin... | reverse complement strand
TAATGTACTGACCGGTATTTTCGGCATAACTAATAGTTAAACCGTTTAAACTGCTCGGTTTTTCAAAGTCAAACAAAGCTTCCATTGGGTTTTCTCGAAAACCTAACCAGTTTTTGTCTTTAAAATTAACAGCATCTCCTTGTTTTCTGTCTATCAGTGTAGTTTCACCATTTCCAGGATATTGTGGATTGGGTTTTGTGAGCAATTTCATACTTTTAGCCTTGACATTAGACTTGAAGAAATAAAAATCTTTGATGTCAGATGCCAGCCAACCAATTTTAGTGGCTATGGTTTTTATGGCTCCATAGTTTTTGAGTGTAATGGGAGATTTATAGATAGGAGATTTTGTAGAATCGGGCATTGTACCGTCTAATGTATATCGAATATCAACATTTTGAAGCGTATGTTTCAATGTGATAGTTGAGTTTCCTTCCAAAATCTGATTTTCGTTTACCAGTATTGCAGGATTGAGTTTTAACGTCTCAGATTCGTCAGGAAGGTAACCTAGGTTAATACTTTTTTTCGATTTTTTGAGTTGCTCATATTGCTCTTTTGTAAACTTTGTTTCCCATAGAAACACTTCCTTCAATGAAGGCATATTCATGATTTTTTGCAAATCCTCGAAGCTTATTTTTGTATTTGCTACGGCCAGGATTTCAAGTTTTTTGCAGTTTTTGAGTTTTTCTATGCCTTTTCCTGTAATTTCGGTTTGGTTAAGATTTAGATATTCGAGGTTTTGAAATTTCGAAATTTCCCCAAAACTTTCGTCCGTCACAGGCATTTTTGATAAATTCAAACTTACTATTTGCTTCCCAATTTTCGAAAGTGAACTCAATGTTTTTGGGTCAAATTTTGAGCTTACGTAAAAGTTAACTTTTACGGCAGGCGAACCGTTGGCAATGGGCTTAATGGTGCAAAATGGCGTACTGAGTTCTGTTAAAGTGCTTTCAGAGGCAGCCGAGAAAGTATAGTTTTTTGCTGCTGTTTTTACTTCTGAAGTAGTATTTAAGCTGTAAAAAAAAGAACTTGGTTTTAAATCACTAAGTTTTTGGTCATATTTTGCACCTTCCTGTATCCATCTTTTTAGAATCAATAATTCTTGATTTGTCAGTTGGGGTTTTCCTTTTGGAGGCATGTGTTTTTTATCTTCCAAATCCAAGTAGGCTCTTTTCAAGATATGGCTATTCAACGTATCATTTCCGACCCAAATTTGGCCATTTTTGCCACCATTTTTGATTTTTTCGATGGTACTCATGTTCAGCTGACCTTTGGTTTTTTGGTCGTTGTGACAGCTTTTGCATTTTTGGTCGAGAATAGGATAAACGAATTTATCAAAAGTTGTTTCAGGTGCTTTGACTTCTTTTTCGCCGAATAAAAAATCCTCCCCGTGTGTAATATTACCACCCAAATGCCCAACAACTCCTACCGCTACTATTGTTAAAATAAGCGTAATATTTGTAGTTATTTTTGAAGTAAATATTTTATTTCGGAATTCATAAATTAGGTAAACTAGCAAACTCAAACCAATGCCCGTGTACTTGTGATTTTTAAGGGTTTCGGCATCATAACCATTTTCAAAAGATAAGATAATACCCGCAAACGCACTCAGAACACTGGTGGAGGCCAAAACAAGTAGGAGGGATTCTAATATCAAGTCGTATGACCCTTGTTCAAGTTTGGGTTTTATGCTATTGAATAATAACAAAGCCAAAGTAAGCCCAATAGGTAAGTGTAAAACCAATGGATGCACTCGGCCAAAGAAAGAAAACCAGCTCGGTATTTGAACCTGATTTTCGAAAACAGCCACAAAAAGTAATAGTACATTTAGTCCAAGACAAGAATACGAAAGAATTTTTTTCATAAATAGTTTAAGCCAACAGTCCTGGAATTACTTTTCCTGCAATATCGGTGAGCCTATATCTTCTACCCAGATGTTTGTAGTTGAGTTGCTCATGATTTAGACCCATGGTGTGCATCACCGTGGCGTGGAAATCATGAATATGCACTGGGTCTTTGATGATATTGTAGCCCAGTTCATCGGTTTCGCCATAAACAGTACCGCCTTTTATGCCGCCGCCTGCCATCCAAATGCTGTATGCTCTTGGGTGGTGGTCTCGGCCATAATTGTCTACACCAAATTTACCTTGAGAGTAGTTGGTTCTGCCAAACTCTCCACCCCAAATCACCAAGGTTTCGTCCAATAAGCCTCTTTGTTTTAAGTCAGTTACGAGTGCTGCTGAGGCCCTGTCTACATCTTGAGCTTGTAAGGGCATTTCGCCTGTAAGGTTGCCGTGTTGATCCCAGCCTTGGTGATAAAGTTGTACAAATCTTACCCCTGATTCTGAGAGTTTTCTGGCCAAAAGGGCATTAGCGGCGTATGTTCCAGGCACCAAACAGTCAGGGCCATACATTTTTATGATATGGTCAGGCTCTTTTGAGAGGTCAGTAAGCTCAGGAACAGCCGTTTGCATTCTGTAGGCCATTTCGTATTGCTTTATTTTGGCCTCAACTTCTGGGTCGCGATTTTCTTCAAAACCCAAATGATTCAGTTCTGCAAGTTTATCCAACATCCTTCTTCTAGAGGTTTTGTCGGTTCCTTCGGGGTTGTTTAGGTATAAGATTGGATCTTCTCCGCTCGAAAACACCACGCCTTGGTGGGTAGAGTCAAGAAAACCATTGGTCCAAAGTTTAGAATAAACACCTTGGCCGTTACCTCTCCCTCTGGACAGTAATACACAGAACGCAGGAAGGTTTTGGTTTTCACTTCCCAAGCCATAGCTGAGCCATGCCCCCATACTTGGCCTGTTGCCTACTTGAGCACCGGTTTGGAGAAAAGTTAAAGCAGGATCATGGTTGATAGCCTCCGTATTCATCGTTTTTACGATACAAATATCATCGGCTATTTTAGCAATATTCGGAAAAAGCTCAGATATCCACGCTCCAGATTTGCCATGTTGGTTGAATTTGAAATAAGACCCCACCATCGGGAAATTGGTTTGACTGGCCGTCATACCTGTAAGTCTTTGTCCGTTTCTTATGGATGCGGGAAGGTCTTGACCTGCCAATTTATTGAGCATGGGTTTGTAGTCAAAGCTTTCCAATTGCGAAGGAGCACCATTTTGGAATAGGTAAATTACCCTTTTGGCTTTTGGGGCAAAATGCGGCAATCCAAGAGGTAAGCCCGCTTCTGCCGCGTCTCCCTTAAACAAATTTGGCATTAGAAGTGAACCCAAACCAAGGCTTCCAAGCCCTACAGCGGCTTTTCCTAAAAAATGTCTTCTATTGACATTAAGTCTATTTTTTAAAAACTCATTCTCCATTTTCTATATTCTGATAAGGGTTTCTTCCATATTAAACATCATCTGAAAAGTCTGTAAAAGTGCTGCCAACGAAACTGGGTCTTTAACAGTTTTGTGCTCGTATTCTCCAATTTTCTGGAGCGATTTTATTTTCTGAGGCTGTTTCTTGAAAAACACTTTTTCTTCTTCATAATAATTTTTCAAAATCTCCAATTCTTTTGTGGAAGGCATCCGGCATACGATCTTTCTGAATCCATTTTTTATGGCCTCGTCTATGCTGATATTTCTAGTCAATTGTTCTTGTGCCATTACCCTAGAGCTTTCGAGTACATGCGGGTCGTTGAGCATGGCCAAAGCCTGCAAAGGCGTGTTTGTTCTTGTGCGTTGCACCTCGCATTGGTCGCGGTTGCTGGCATCAAAAATCAACATTGCAGGGGGTGGTACAGTACGCTTAATGAAAACATACATGCCTCTCCGGTACAAATCTTTGCCATGGTCCTGTACATAAGTAGCCAAGCTGCCTCTGCCTGAGGTTGCAACTTCCCACAAGCCTTTAGGCTGATAAGGTTTTATACTTGGGCCACCCACTTCGTTATTCAGTAAGCCGGATGTTGCCAATACATGGTCTCTGACATTCTCAGCCGGAATCCGCATGCGGGTACTTCTTGCCAAATATTTGTTTTCTGGGTCAATTTTTTTGTGCTCGTCTTTCACTGTTGATGATTGCATATAGGTGGCAGACGTAACTATTTGTTTGACCAAGCGTTTTATATTCCAACCATTTTGTTTAAAATCGTTAGAGAGCCAATCGAGAAGTTCAGGATGTGTAGGAAGTTCACCTTGCATACCAAAATCGCCCGTAGTTTTTACTATTCCTCTACCAAAAAACTGTTCCCAGATACGGTTGACATACACGCGGGAAGTCAAAGGGTTTTTATCATCGAAGAGCCATTTCGTTAATCCGTAGCGATTTTTTTCATAGCCCTTGAAATTCAAAATGGCTTTGGGAGTTGTAAAATCCACTAATTTTCCATGAGCATCATAACTTCCTCTTTCCAGAATATAAGTTGGACGCAAAACAGAAGAATCTTTCATGACCATTACCTCTAGTTTGGCCGAATCTTTTTTATTTATGAAGTTAAAAATACTTTTTACATCCTCATCTTTGATTCTCATGTTCGGAGGGTCTGCAAAAGAGGCGTCAATGGTGCCAAAAAGTCCTTTTTCGGGCACTTGATTGAAAAAAGCGAATGTTCCGTAGTACTCTTCGTGACTGATGGGGTCATATTTGTGCGTATGGCATTTGGCACATTCTAATGTGAGAGCCAATACCGATTTGCCGAAAGTATTTGTTCGGTCAGTTACATATTCTACGCGGTATTCTTCGTCTATCACACCACCTTCTTGGGTTATTTTGTGGTTTCGGTTAAAGCCCGTAGCCAAAAGCATCTCTTTAGCCTTTGGGTGCCATTTCATTTTATCCGCCAAAATATCTCCGGCCAATTGCCAGGTTATAAATTTTTTGTAGGAATAATTGGAATTAAAAGCATGTATCACCCAATCTCTCCAAGGCCACATGGTACGGAGTCCGTCGTCTTGATAACCGTGCGAATCGGCATATCTTGCCACGTCCAACCAATTTAGTGCCATTTTTTCTCCAAAATGTTTGCTCTTTAGGAGCTGATTGACCACTTTTTCATAAGCATTTGAGCTTTGGTCTTTGAGGAATGCCTCCTGCATTTCTACGGTTGGAGGTAAACCCGTCAAGTCAAAACTAACCCTTTTAAGCAAAGTTTCTTTTGAGGCCTGTTCTGAAGGTGTTAGCCCTACAGATTTCATTTTGTCGTAAGTAAAATAATCAATCTCATTTTTAACCCAAACCTCATCGGCTTTCGGTAGGGGAGATTTTAAAGGAGGAAGAAAAGCCCAGTGCTTTTTTATTTTTGCTCCTTGCGATATCCACTTTTTAATAATTTTTATTTCATCTTCTGTGATAGTCAAGTTGGAGCTTGGTGGCGGCATCTTCAAAGAGGTGTCTGTACTTGTAATTCTTTTGTACACTTCAGAAGCTTCAGGATTGCCCTTTACGATGGCATGAGCTTTGGGATTGTCTTCAAGTGCTGCGTATGCACCTTCTTCGGTATCGAGTCTGAGATTGGCCTCTCGCTTTTTCTCGTCCGGCCCATGACAAGCAAAACACCTGTCAGACAAAATCGGCCTAACATGAAAGTTATAATCTACCACGTCGGGGATTTCCTGACCTACTGATGGTGTGCATTTTATATTAAGAATAGCCAAAGCTGCAACTGCGGCAAAGACAAATAAACTAATTTTTATAACCTTCGAATTCATGTAGTTGATATAATGATTACAATATTAATTATTTTTTTTAGTAATTAGACTTTCGTTAATTTTTATATTTAGTAATGAAATTGTGCAATCTGTTTTAAAGTAACTTCTATTTTTGTATTATTCTAATATTTAGACAGTTTGGGTTGGAGTCGTCAATATGTTTCTGAAACTACTGTAATGGCTTATATTTTCAAATAATTGCTTATATTTTAGGTAGATGAAATCGTGATGTAATCTTATTTTATGTATAATTGCTTTGTATTATTTTGATATCTCTAAATTTTAATTGTATTTTTCTAATTATTTTCAAGGAGTTTAAATGAATATTAATTGACCTTGATTATATTGCATTTCAAAGTTTTTTTATGTAGAATTTTACATTATGACGAATAAAAATATCATTGTAAATGCTGGGGGTTTTGTGTTTAGTTTTACCGAAAACGAAATAGCGGCTATAGATGTACTTAGCAATAAACCTGATGATTTTTGCCTTTTGCATAATCAGAAAACTATTTCTGGTGAGATAATTTCTTCGAAAGACAAAGCTCTTAAAGTAGAGATTGATGGCGAGCGTTTTCAGGTACAGATTAAAAGTCAATTAGATCAGATCTTGGACAATATGGGTTTAAACAAACCAAAAGTTTCCAAAATCAAATCTCTAAAAGCACCTATGCCGGGTTTGGTTATTGAGATTAATGTAGAAGAAGGCCAAACAGTGTCCGAAAATGACAAAATTCTGATTTTGGAAGCCATGAAAATGGAGAATGTTATTAAAATTCCACACGAGGCAGTGGTGAAAAAGATAAATATTGTGAAAGGACAAGCCGTAGATAAGGGTCAGGTTTTAATAGAGTTAGAATAAAATGAGTTATATTTTCTCAGAATTTGAAGCAGCCGACCATTCAGAATGGTTGAAATTGGTGGAGAAAGAATTAAAGACTCCCTTGGTTTCCTATGAGATTATAGAAGGAGTTTTTGCAAATCCTTTTGTTGGTAATTTGGCATCGAGTTTAGGTTCTTCTATTTCAAAATCAAAAGTTGGTTGGGTTATTTATCAGCATGTAGAAGGTAATTCTGGTCTTGAAATCAATAGGAATATATTGGAAGCCCTTGAAGGTGGAGCTTCTGGTATCAGTCTTTTTATCAAACACGAAGAATTTGATTTTGAGGTGGTTTTCAAGGATGTCATTCTTTCTTTTATAGAAGTAAGATTCTATTTTTCTGATGAGTTTTTTAGTTCTTCATTATTTTTTCAAAACTTAGAAGGCTTTGTTGAAGGTAAAGATGCCCATTTTGTTTTTGGGGGATTAACGAAGGCGGAACTGCAAATGGCAAAGAATCGGGGGAAAATTGATGTGAGTTGTAAATCAGAGGGAACGTTTGCCGTCAATTTATCGGAGGCTTTACGAGAAGCGGAGGCACTTGCTTTTTCCGAAGGATTTGAGGTTGTAATTTCTTTGCCCTGCCAAGAAAATTTTTATCTGAATATTGCTCAACACAAAGCATTGAAAATAATTTGGTCTAAAATAGCTGAGGCCTATAATTCTCCACAAAAACAAATTTCTGTGATCTCAAAGGTGAATTTTAGTCATATAGAGCCAAATTCTCAAGTTATAGCCGCTACCCAGCAAACTGCTTCATCCGTTTTTGGTGGTTCAGATGCTATTTTGATGCAAAACATCCCATTCGATGTAGAAAAATATCCTGAAAATTTTTCTGCCAGAATCACCCGAAATATTCAAAATATACTTTGGAACGAAAGTTTTCTCTACCGAGTAAATGACCCTGTGAAGGGCAGTTGTTTTATAGATGACCTTTGCCAGAAAATGATAAATGAAGTTTGGACCTTATTCATAAAAGATAAATGAAGAAAATATTAGTGGCCAACAGAGGCGAAATAGCATTGAGAATTATGCAAACTATCAAAAAGATGGGCATAAAAACAGTGGCAGTGTATTCGGAGCCTGATGTGCAAGCATTACACGTGAGATTTGCCGATGAGGCGGTTTGTTTGGGCGAGGCTGCATCGAGCAAGTCGTATCTGGATATGGACAAAATCATTAAGTTTGCCCTTGAACTCGGTGTGGATGGAATTCACCCAGGTTATGGTTTTTTGAGCGAAAATGCGATTTTTGCGGAGAAAGTTACCAAGGCGGGCATTACTTTCATAGGTCCAGAACCTGACTCAATCACTCTGATGGGCTCTAAGTTGGCAGCCAAGGATTGTGTAAAAAAATATGACATTCCGATGGTGCCTGGAACCGACACAGCCATTACAGACATACCAGAAGCACAAAGAATTGCGGCCGAAATAGGATTTCCTATACTCATAAAAGCCTCTGCTGGCGGAGGTGGAAAAGGCATGAGAGTAGTAGAAAAAGCCGAAGATTTTGTAGAACAAATGGATAGAGCAATTTCAGAGGCCAAGTCTGCTTTTGGAGATGGCTCGGTGTTTATTGAAAAATATGTAGGTTCGCCTAGGCACATTGAAGTACAGGTTTTGGGTGATAAACACGGGAATATTGTGCATCTTTTTGAGCGTGAATGTAGCATTCAGCGTCGCCATCAGAAAGTGGTTGAAGAAGCTCCTTCTGGAGTTTTGACTCCAGAAATCAGGCAAAAAATGGGTGATGCCGCTGTGAAAGTGGCCAAATCTTGTAACTATGTGGGAGCTGGCACCGTAGAATTTCTTTTAGACGAAAATCTGAATTTCTATTTCTTAGAAATGAATACGCGACTTCAAGTGGAACATCCTGTAACAGAATATATTACAGGTGTGGATTTGGTTGAACAACAGATAAAAATAGCTCGTGGAGAAAAACTTTCATTTAGGCAGGAAGACTTAAAAATTAAGGGGCATTCGGTGGAATTGCGTGTATATGCCGAAGATCCTTTAAATGATTTTCTTCCTTCTATCGGTCAAATTACAAAATATGAAAGACCCGAAGGGGAGGGTATTAGGCTAGATGATGCTTATGAGGAAGGTATGGAAATTCCGATTTATTATGATCCCATGATTGCGAAATTGGTTACCTATGGAAAAGACCGCACGGAGGCCATTCAGAAAATGAAAGAAGCAATAAGAGCCTATAAAATTGAAGGTTTTGCCACCACTCTGCCTTTTGGCTTGTTTGTGATGGATCATGAGGCATTTCGTTTGGCACAGTTTGATACGCATTTTGTGAAGAATTATTTCTCGAAAGAACAGGCACAAGATTGGCAAAAAGCCAAGGCTAAAAATGCCGCACTTTTGGCTTTGGCACATTGGAAGGCCAATCAAACCAATTTGAAAGTTGCAGAAGTAGAAAATACCAACTGGAAAAAGAGATGAAAAGGCCTGATTATTCAAAAGTTTCTTTCAATTCTGCAGTAGAAATTCCAAGCTCAGAATGCAAAACTTACCCTACGGCTGAAGGTATTGATGTTTTGAGCGAAATTCCGTTAAAACGGCAAGCTCATGAAGTATTTTTGTCTGGAATAGCTCCTTTTTTAGGTGGACCTTATGCTAGTATGTACCTCAATAGACCTTGGACTATTCGCCAATATGCCGGTTTTTCTACAGCTCAAGAAAGTAATGCTTTTTACAGAAAAAACTTAGCTCAAGGCCAAAAAGGACTTTCAGTAGCGTTTGATTTGGCCACACACCGCGGCTATGATTCTGACCACCCACGTGTGGCTGGTGATGTGGGTATGGCTGGCGTTGCGATTGATTCTGTGGAGGATATGAAAATTCTTTTTGACCAAATTCCGCTCGATCAAATGTCGGTTTCTATGACTATGAACGGGGCGGTAATCCCGGTTTTGGCATTTTTTATTGTAGCTGCTGAAGAGCAAGGTGTGCCAATGGAAAAACTATCAGGAACCATTCAAAACGATATTCTGAAGGAATTTATGGTACGCAATACCTATATCTATCCTCCCAAACCTTCGATGCGGATCATTGCTGATATCTTTGAGTTTACCTCAAAAAATATCCCAAAATTCAATTCCATTAGTATCAGTGGCTACCACATGCACGAGGCCGGAGCTCCTGCACATGTGGAGTTGGCATACACTTTAGCAGATGGTTTGGAATATTTGAAAATTGGGGTAGAAAAAGGACTTGACATAGACGATTTTGCTCCACGGCTTTCATTTTTCTGGGGAATAGGCATGAATTTCTTCATGGAAATAGCCAAAATGCGTGCGGCAAGGCTGATTTGGGCTAAAATTGTTAATAGATTTAATCCCAAAAATCAGAAATCTTTGGCTTTGCGGACGCATTGTCAGACTTCAGGCTGGAGTTTAACGGCTCAAGATCCTTATAATAATATAGCCCGAACCACCATTGAAGCCATGGCGGCTGTCTTTGGCGGAACGCAGTCTTTGCATACCAACTCGCTGGACGAAGCCATCGCACTTCCAACCGATTTTTCGGCCAAAATTGCTCGAGATACACAGAAGTATCTACAATCTGACAATGCAGGTATCACGAAAGCAATAGACCCTTGGGCGGGCTCACATTATGTCGAATATTTGACAGCAGAGTTGGTGGAG
>Ga0164292_10005704_pt1 | contig 10187 bp, 6 predicted proteins | sample GEODES117metaG_FD_111486 | JGI IMG/M metagenome (GOLD analysis project Ga0164292, IMG submission 111486) | Eutrophic lake water microbial communities from Lake Mendota, Wisconsin, USA - GEODES117 metaG | ecosystem: Environmental > Aquatic > Freshwater > Lake | place: USA: Lake Mendota, Wisconsin... | reverse complement strand
ACAGATATTGGAATTATTAAAATGTTTATTAATATTATATATAGTAAAGATAAAACATTATCATCAAGAAATATTAATGAAATTTTACTAAGAATAAAATCATTTCTTACTGATATTAAAAATAATTATTTAGATAATGATGCATATACTAAAATTAATATTGTTGCAAAATCTAATAAATATACAAATTTAGATGTTAAAACAATTAATAGACATAAGTGTATTTTTAAAATGTTAAAGTATAATATTTGTACAGACAATAGTGCAACTGATAAGTGTGTTTTTCCTGATGAAATACAAATGTATATTGATATTTATAAATCATATTTCCATTCACGTTATCCTGATAGAGTTCTTAGTTTTAATTTGTTTGGTTCACCAATGGTAATTAAATTTAAAATTAATGGCGAAATATATCATATCCATATGTCAATAATGCAATTTATTTTACTTGATATTATTAATAAAAATAAAAATGGTATTGATGTTTTTAATATAGCATCTGCAATTAATATAAAATTAAAGTTGTTAGAAAGCACATTCAATAGTTTATTAAAAATAAGATTAATTAAAAGAAATACTGATTATGTATTTTATCCAAATAATGATTTTAGTTATCCAGATAAGAAGATATCAATTTTCAATCTTGTTAACACAAACACACACACAAACATTGATAGAGAAAAATTAGAACGTCAATTTGTTCATGATAAAAATCTAATTTTACAATGCAATGTTATTAATTTTGCAAAAAAAAATAGAGAGTTTACATTAGACACTTTAACCAAACATTTGTCAAAGGTAATACCTTTTATAGTAGATGAATCTACACTTGCGAAATGTCTTGAAAAATGTGTTAATGATAATTACCTACTATTAAATGATGATAAGTATGTTTATGAGGAGTTGGAATAAAAATTGAAATTTTTGTATGTTTCTGTATATTTATATATAAATTGTGCACTTGGACCATAGTGTGTGTTTATTGACATGTATACCGCCTCCAATGACCCCGCCTCCAATGACCCCACCACCACAGCCGACCCCATCGCCACAGCCGACCCCATCGCCACAAATAATGAAGAGACGTGCGAACTAGACTCAAATGAAAAGGTACTTCAGCTTCTTGTATCGGGTTCGCCAACTCTTATCCGTGATAACGCCCCTGAACTTATTAATGAAAATCCAAGCAGGGATGTGTTGAACAGGTTATCTGCCATGGTGCGCGAGGGTCTACATAGTGGTGTCTCTATGGAAATCCTTATTCATTACAGTGGTTCCGAGGGACGGGCACTTGCGAAAGAACTCGTTAATGAGGGTTACTAGTAAGGTGCTTTTTTATATTTTTTTGTAAATAGTTTTTATTCTACTTTTTGTTATATTTGTGCTATAAAAAATTGATTAATGCACTTAATATAACCAAATTATTATATATACATATACCCCTTATCCCCCCCTTCATTATTAAGAACATGAGCAGATATATATTATACAAGGATAATGATAGTTTTTCATTATATAAAATTGCACCACAATTATTTAATAAATTGTTATTAAATAGTGTTCATAGTAATTCTGTTGTATACACTGATGAAATGGATAAGGATAGTAAATTTATTGCAATGCCTGAATTTACACTAAATCAGATTAAAGAGTATATTTCATTATATGAGGAAAATAATGATAATTTAGGTGAGTATAATGAATTATTAGCAGTTATAGCATATACTCAAAGTTTTAGTTTTAATATTTTAAGTAAGATAAGAAATAAATTGGATGGAATATTACACGAGCAATCATTATATTGGCAAGAACCATATAATTGTGGAATAACATTAACTGACTGTTTTGAAAATAGAAAATTTAAAAATACAAAAATAAAAGAAACAGATAAAGAGAAGGATAGAGAATATTATGATTATTTAAAAGAACTATATAATAATTCATCAAATGTTATGGACATGACATGTACATTAAAATATAAATATATTATAACAAATATTAATAATTATAGTAATAATGACATTGTTGAATTATATAGACGCATACCAGAAGAATATTGTAAATATTCATTTATAGCAAATATGGTAGCATCAAAAAATCATTGTCATTTGGTATTAAATAATATTAATTTATTACATTTAGCAGAACCAATATTTCAAAAGTATAAAGCGATATTTAGATATTTGATTGGTTATGGTTGGTTATCATTACGTATTGAAGAATCATTAAAAAAGAAAAATATTACATATAGTGATAGATTTGTTTTTAATTTGGAAACAGCAAATAAATTACCAATTTTTCCATTTTCATATGATGATATTAACAATAATCCATATGCATGTATTCTTATAGATAATACCAAAATGAATTTATTAAATAACTGTGTTGGATTAACAATGATTAAAGATAATTATTGTAAATATTACGGTGTATGTAATGTACCAACATTCAAAAAAAGATTAAATTTATTTATTAATAAAAAGAATGAAGAAAAAATATTGCGATTTATTGATTGGGACATATGTGCTATTACAGGAAGTGTTATGACAGCATGTACTATGAAATTTAATCCATTAATGTTAAGACATAAAAAAAATGTATTAAATTTATCAGAATTAGTTGAAGAACAATATGAACTAACGGATGATGAATATAATACATATTTTGATGAATATTATAGAGATTCAGATATAGACATTATTTGCAATAAAGAACAATTGCGTGATTTTGTTATATCCGTAGATCTATTAATTGATAAGATTGATAAATATTATGCACCAGTTTCTATTAATATTTTACCAACACATACAGCCTGTGTTTGTATTAGTAAGAATCTTATTAATTTAGAATTACCAAATATAAGAACAGTTGTTGATAAAGATATTACTGAAGATTATGTAATTAAACATCTGGATAATAGTAATATTAAAAAATACTTTTATGATAAATATTATAGCCCATGGAAAAGTGATAAATGCGAATTAATAGAAAATAAAGGTCGCGCATCTGCATATTATAAACAATTAGTATCTCTTGATGATTTTAGTTTAAATATTATAAATTATGAATTAGAAGATAATGTTTACAGTAAAAGTTTAGATTATGAAAAGTATATTTATACAAATGATTTATCCGATTATGGATTGTATGTAAATGATGATAATATGGATATAGATTCTTGTAAAAGTAAAAATGTTTTAGAATGCAAGATTATTGAAAATATAAAATATTGTTTATCATCAAGTGTTATGCATCGTAAATTTGAAATATTTAAATGCAAAGATAATAATATATTCAGCATAATATCTAATTTTCATTTAGACTTTGTTAGAGCATTTTGGAATGGTAAAACAGTTATAATGTTACCAAGTTTTATTAGTAGTATGATGGTTCAATTATCAACAGATTATAAATATTTTGCATCAAAGCATGATCCAATTAAAATTATTAATAAATATCGTTCACGTAATATGGGTATTATTCTCAATTCAAAAGAGAAAATTCATCATAATCTTTACAACTCTAAAAATTTTATTAATAATGAATATAACTTTCATGCTGAAATGTATAAACATAAAAATAATTGGAGTTATAACTTGGGACCACAAACATTAACATCTGAAATTTTTAAAGTTGAAAAATACCAATCTGCAAATCATAATAGTATTAAATATATAGAAAAGAATGAATTATATAAAGATATAAGATATGCTAATTGTAAACAAGATGCATTTAGTAGTTTACATACAACTGAATATTTTAATAATTTAAAATGTATTAATAATAGAGGTACTATAATCGCATTAAATGTTGAAAATATAAAAATATTTTATCATAATTTTGAATTGCTATTGTAAAAATTACTTTTTATAGATGAATTAAATAATTCTTGTTTACTTTTTTATAGATAAATTAAACAATTCTTGTATACTTTTCATAAAACTGGTACTATTGTTTGCGGTAGTTGTAGTAGTAGTTGTAGTTGTAGGAGTAGGAGTAGAAGTAGGAGTAGAAGTAGTTGTAGAAGTAGAAGTAGGAGTAGTTGTAGTTGTAGAAGTAGGAGTAGTTGTAGGAGTAGTTGTAGGAGTAGTAGTAGAAGTAGTTGTAGTTTTTGGTTCATCATTCAATAACATTTTTATTTTTGGATTAGTAACATTTTTTAAAATATAAAATTCATCAGAATATCTATAATTATTTATATATTCATAACTAATATATCCACAACCATTTTCACCCCATTTTTCACCCCACGAATTTATAAATTTATATTGCTGTGTATTATCATTATAACCAACAATTAAAATACAATGTCCACTGGTTATGATAGAGCAAGGCATTGGTGATGGTATAATACCTGTTTTACTAATTTCTTTATCATGTATATCAAAAAATATCTTTATACCGCATATAATCGGATCATCATTTAATAAATACTTTTTTATTTTATATCTATCAATTTTATTAAATCCTAAACATTTACAATATTTTGATAAATTTATTGAAAGTGAACACGGTGGTTTATTTATATTATCAATATTATATGGACATATAAATTCAGGCGGTGCACCGTTTGTAGCCAACTCATTTATACAATCTTCAATAGTACTACCATTATCCTTATCAGTTTCATTATATATTTCACGTACTTTATAATAAAGATATATGCGCGATATCCTGATTTTTAAATCATTATTTTGTTTTACTGTATAATAATAATATAATGTTGATATACATGTTGGAACGCATGATTCTATCTTTCCTTGATTAGCAATTTCAGGGAAAAAGTGTTTATTTTTTTCATAAATATCATATACTACATTCTCCTTACTACTACCACCTCCGTATTTAAACGGATTCTTATTTTTATTATTTTCTATATTTTTATATTTCCATCCTGTTTTATAACTCATTATAATATAACAATTTATTAAAAAATTTAATTGAATGTATAACTCTATGCAAAGTGTATATTTTTGTAAGTGGAAATGTAAATATAAAAATTATTACGGCCACAAGCACGACCACAACCGCCACGACCGCTATATAAGCACAAGCACCGCCACGACCACCGCCACGACCGCTATATAAGCACAAGCACCGCCACGACCACAACAAACACAAGCACAAGCACCGCCACGACCGCTATATAAGCACAAGCACCGCCACGACCGCTGCATAAGCATAAGCACAACAAGCACCAACCACCGCCACGACCGCTACATAAGCATAAGCACAACAAGCACCACGACCGCCACGACCGCAACAAGCACCACGGCCCTAACAGAATTTAAACGAGTTATAGCAAATAAGGCATGTAACAAATACAGTCATTGGTTCATCTGCACCTCTTGTTTGGTATTGAGATACTTTACATTTACGTTCACCACATCTACCACATTTATATGTATCTGAATAGGAAATATTATTTTCTCTCCACTCCCTATATTCTTTCTTTTTAATTAAGAAAGTCCATTTATTTGGATCTAATTGTGATGGTGATAGAAAAGCAATATATGATGGATTTATTTTATTGTTTAAAATGTTATCTAATAATGTACTATTTCCTAACTTTGATTTTGGATTTAAATTTTCTATAATATTATTCATTTTGTCATCATAAACACTTTTTAAAAAATTGTTTGATAAATTATTATTTAAACAATAGATGAGGGTGAATTCAAATATACTTGTTTCAATTTTAAATGCAATTTCAATATTATTAATATATTCATTAAGTTTGATTTGGTTAGATGATCTTTCTAAAATACTTTCTGCATATTGAATTATATTATCTTTTATATCAACACAGTTTTCTGTTATGAAGTTATAGTATTTATAGTTAAATGGTGATACATGCTCTTTTATAAAATTATTAACATTATTAAATATACACTTATTACTACCACCGCCACCACCGCTACCACCACTACCACCACTACCACCACCGCTACTTGCAAGTGATAGGTTCTTAATATCTATAGATTTATCATAAATTGTAAATGCCATAGTACCTTTTATAATAACATTATCTATTTTAACATTTTTAAATCAATTTTTATATACTGGATTACGTTTATAAATATATATGTATATAAAATATATACAGTAAATATATTATAGTATAGAAAAGATTATGGCATATCATATTTTAGATGGAGGTAGACGCAATAAAGGCAATATGAATTATAAAAGTAGTAATGATAAAAGTGGTAATGATAAAAGCAACCGATTAAACGTTGTTGATGATAATATAGAACAATTTAAAGATGTTTATCCCGAAATGATGAAGAAGGTTAATAAACAAAAGTTAGATATAATAGAGCCACGTATTACAGAAGTTAATAGCGTATATGCATTGATTAAAGAGTTTATAATTAGTAAAAAGAGGAAGATATATGGTGGTTATGCATTAAATTTATTAATAATGCAAAAAAATAAATCATTAGCATTTTATGATGAAAGTGATACACCGGATATAGATTTTTATTCACCAGAACCACTAAAAGATTTAAAAGAATTGTGTGATATAATTTATAATGCTGGTTTTAGTCCTGTTGTTGGTCAAGAGGCGCAACATAAAGAAACATATGCTATTTTTGTAAATTATAAGGAGTATTGTAATATTTCATACATGCCTTACAACATTTACAATAAACTTAAATTTATTGAATATGTCTATAATGGTTCTAAGACCAAGACTATGGTATTAACACATCCATGGTTTATGATGATTGATTATTTTAGAATGTTTACTGATCCAATGATTAGTTTTTGGAGATTAGAAAAAACATATGAGCGCTATATACTATTACAAAAAACATATCCTTTACCAATAATAAAAAGTCCACTTATTATACCAGAATATAAAAACAAAGAGGTGATAAAATATATGACACTATTATTTAATGAAGTTAGTAATTACAATACATTAATATTTACTGGATTTTATGTATATAATTATTATTTAGAACATTCAAGATATAACAATTACAATCCAATTAACTGTCCTTATTATGAAGCATATTCAACAAATTATATTGATGATGGTTTAAAAATTATACAATTTATAAAATCACTTAATAATGACAAACTAAGTTATGTTGAATATTATCCCTTTTTTCAATTCTATGGTTTTAATGTTGTTATTTTTTATGAAGATACACCTATACTCTATTTATACAGCAATAATAAACGTTGTATTCCCTATAAACGGGTTACAATGAATGAAGGGAGCAGAGGCGGTGGGGGAGGCGGTGAGGGCGGTGAGGGGAGCAGAGGCGGTGGGGGAGACAGGGAGGTTAACATTGGAAGTTTTGATTTTAATATATTACATGCATTAATAATATTAGTAAAAGTGCGTGTTGATAATGTAGATAATTGGAATGATTTATTATACAAATACATTAATAATATTGTTTTATTTAGAGATACATATCTTAAAAAACATTCTAAAACAATTTATGATGATACAATCTTTCAAAGTTTTGTTATTGAATGTACGGGGGAAATTATTCCACCTGATAGAGAAAGACGGTTACGTATTGAAGTTAAAAAGAAATTGGGTAAGCCTTATATTTATAAATATGATCCTGCAGTATCTAAAAATGCTGGTACATTTATATTCCTAAATTCATCGGGTAATCGTATTAATAATAATGCAAATTTAAAACTTGTTGAATCGCATAAAAATCATAAAAATATAGAATTGGAATTGGAAGAAAATGAGGAGAGAGAAGAATGATTATTTTAGGTTTTAGGTTATAGGTTATATACGGGTTTTAGGTTATATACTGGTTATAGTTATTTATAAACAATATTTTTATTATATATATAAATATATAATGAATGGTCATATTATAAATAAAGCCATAATGGCAAAGGAGATTATATTAATAAATAATAGATATATTGGTAAAATATTTAGCAAGGTTTTAAATGGAAAAGGTATTATTGTTAAACTATTGTTTGATAATGATTATATAGATAAAATTATTGTTCAATATAATCTATTACCTCCTTTACAACAAAAAGGATATATGTTAATAACAAAAGATGATACTGTTACAAATATAGATTATAATTCATTTAAAAAAGTATTGAGGGAATATATTAAAAAAGTTAATATTGCATCAATATGCAGTGAAATTAACAATATGGTAGGCGGAAGAGCCTTTATGACGCAAGAGCCCTATGGCCAAGAACCACCGCTCCAAGAACCATATATACCCCATGAACAAGGTCAGTATGGCCAATCACTACCCCAAGAACCACCGCTCCAAGAACCATATATACCCCATGAACAAGGTCAGTATGGCCAATCACCGCTCCAAGAACCATCCCAAGAAAAGTTGGTAGGATATAGCGAGGATAGTAAAAAATATACTGATTTTGTTCAATTTGATAAGAATTATGCAAAATTTTTAGGTGATATATTTAGAATTGAAGAAGATGTGTTTGAAAGATTATTTCCAAAAGACCTTTCTCCAAATGAGGCAATTGAGAAAAGAGTATCAATTAGTGGAACAGTTTTAGATAAAAGTGCATTAGACCAACTTAAGGGTGTATTTACTACTGCATTACAAACATATCAAAAACCAGATATAGATAAAGATTTTGATGATTATCGTTATAGGTTAGCGATGACACAATTTGTTTTAACAGATAAAGATTTTGAACTTTTAGGTGAAGGTATTGCAAATGCTATAAGAAAAAGATTAATTAAATTACAAAAAACAATGACATTTGCTACTGGTTCTAATATATCAATATATCCATCAATTAATTTATTTTCTTTTTTAATATATGTTAAAAATAATAATGGTTATTGTGAATTTAAAAACAAATATGTTGGACGTATGGAAAAACAACGGCTTACGGATGGGTTCGGGGACGGTGGTAGGGACGGTGGTGGGGACGGTGGTAGGGACGGGGACGGTGGTGGGGACGGTGGTAGGGACGGGGACGGTGACGGAAGCAGGGACAGTCGTATTAAAAGTATCAAGGAACAAATAATAGCATTGCGATTTAATCCAAATTCTGATCCAGATGAATTAAAAAGATTAGAAAAAGAATTACGCGGAATTAAAAAAGAAGATTATGTATTTGAAAAAGTAATAGGACCTGGTGCTATACCTAACGGAAATACATTAGTTAGTCCCTATGAACAATTACCATATGAATCATTATACTCCATATTATTAAATCCAACTGCATCCGCTGATACTAAAAGACAAGCATTAGAACTATTAGCACAAGATTATGTTATTTGCTTACAACCTCATCCAAGTTATGTTATTTGGTGTTTTCAAAGATTATTATTAGCATGGTATTCAAATGAAGAGTTAACTAAAGGAATACATAAAGTGTGTATATTAATTAATTTTAAAAGAGCAGAACCAGGAAATGCAGTTAATGCCGATTATGGTATAATGCCCGTTATATTAATTGTACCAAAATATGGGAATGGTGGTAGTTCAAGCAGAGACATAGCGTTTACTATATTACGAATATTAAATGATTGTTTCTTTTCTTATAATGATGTTGCATGGTCTGGTAGTTATCCAAAATATTTTAAAAGTATAAGTCCTCTTATTTGGTATGCTCATGGTGATGGTGTTTATAATGCTCTTAAACAACGGAGTGTGCGTTATAATCAAAATGTACCTCTTCCACGTAATGCAGATATAGAACCAGTGTTTCCTAAAGATGTGACAACCAACCCAAGCGTGGAAACGGGGCCTGAGGCTATGGGTATGGGTGTAAATGCTGGGTCAATGGGACCTATGAATACGGGTGTAAATGTTGGATCAATGGGACCTATGAATACGGGTGTAAATGCGGGGTCAATGGGGCCTATGAATACGGGGACTGGTGCTATGGATGTGTACGCGGGGCCTATGAATACGGGGATTGGGGCTATGGGTTTGGGAGGAGGGGGTGGTCATTATAAGTACTATCTCAAAAAAGTGAATTCAAAATTATAAAAATTTGAATAATAGGTTAAATATATATAAGTAGATATAAATATAAATATAGTACATATAAATTATGAGTAATACATTAAAATTAGATTGGGAGCAATATAAGAAGCATATTATAGAAACGAATGGATATAATAATCTTAAATTTTTCATATTAAATGAAAAAAATCGTATGATAACTAAAGATTACGTTAAAAAGACATT
>Ga0164292_10005703_pt1 | contig 10188 bp, 4 predicted proteins | sample GEODES117metaG_FD_111486 | JGI IMG/M metagenome (GOLD analysis project Ga0164292, IMG submission 111486) | Eutrophic lake water microbial communities from Lake Mendota, Wisconsin, USA - GEODES117 metaG | ecosystem: Environmental > Aquatic > Freshwater > Lake | place: USA: Lake Mendota, Wisconsin... | reverse complement strand
GCGTAGAGCAACAGCATCGTCAACATCCGCGGGTCAAATCCCTTATGCCCACGGGGATCCTTGGCCTCTGCGGGACCCAGGATCGCTGAGAGATCCAGTTCATTCACCAGATCCAGCAGGAAATACACCTGGTGGTCGTCAGCAAGCCACTCACGGGGTGAAGGCGGCAGCAGGGTCGTCTGCTCAGGCTGCCAGGGACGGAAGGAGTTGGGCTTCTGCATGCCCTATTCTCTCGTCCAGATCCATTGAAGTCACTGGGATCTGGGCAGATTCAGGGGCGTCTGTGGAGAGCGTGGCCTGGGACTATGCGCAACACCCTCCTAGAGAAGCCATTGCAAAAAACTGCTACCAGCAACAGTCTTTGATGCAATGACCAGGACAAGACAACTGAGATTTGACAACAGCCAGCCGTCGCCACAGTATCAGACAACACCATGATTGAATTCCAAGACAGCTCGACACGACAACACACACCATGAAAGCTTAAGTTTTGTTTCTTGTCTCCCCAGATTGAATAGGTGCTGCTAAACAAAAAGTGCCAAGCAACTGATTTCGTAGAGTAAGAACTACTGCAGTCACATAGCATTGACGATGCAATGGCTGAAGAAGGTTCCGTCATTTACTACAATTGCTTTAACTCATGAACGACAACTCTGGGGACAAGAGGTCCATCCCATTTCCAGCTTCGTTAGGCCTTGTCAAGAGAGAAGAAGTGAAAGATCTTCTCCTTGAGGTTCGCCAAGGCACCATTCCTTCTGACCTGCAGGGACATGCTTTTTTTGTCGGCCCTGGAGGCTTTATTAACTCTACTGATGTTGGTCAGAGTGGACTTATCAATCCATCTCACGCTGGTACCCCGTTGTTTAATGGTGATCCACTGTTACACCGCCTCGATCTCAGTGCTGGCGAAGTTAGATTAACAAGCAAGATCCCTCGAACCCCCTGCTTCTATACAGATCTGGCCTGTCAAGAAAAGGAAGGCAATTCCACCTGGCAATCATATGGATATGGAAATTTTGGCCTTGCTCGGCTGTCCATCAAACTTGGCTTTCGAAACGAAGTAAACACTGCCGTTATTCCTATTCGCTTTAGCGAAGATGAAGGTTATCGTCTTTTGCTCACGTGGGATGCTGGCCGCCCCTTTGAGATCGATCCTGTAACCCTGGACATCGCAACAGCAATAGGATACGACCGAGAATGGCAAGAACAGATTCCACTGCCCTTGCCCTTTGGAATTGTTACCACACCAGCCCATCCAGCCTTCGCCCCGCCTTCCGAGAAAGATGGAAAAGATGCACAGTTGTTCACTCTTAATTACGGGAAGTCTCTGGGCGCGGCATTACATCCGATCTTCCACAGATATGTTGACGCTCCCTTCACAAAAAGTGAAGACGAATTGATTTTATTTTTCCACGGGCTTATTGACTTTACCGAAGGGATGCTCAATGTTGCCCGAGCGATTCTTAAGTCACTTCGAAGCCTGGAAAGGGCGAGTCCATCCTGGCTGAAAAATAGAAGCAAAAAAGCCATCAGCAGGATCCTACGGGCGCTTCGCAGTCTCCTCCAGCCAGACTCCATGGGTTCGAGAGAATTGAGCAACCGGGAAATAACGCCTGGGATTCTCAACTTCTTTGATGAGCTGCTCAACAAAGAGATCTCGATGACAGATCATCGCGAAGGCCTGATCGAGCAATCTCTAGATGAGTTTCTTCGATTAATCTCTGTTTTTCGAGGACTGCTGAATAGTGCTAATAACATGAGCGACTTTGTTCATCTGATCCAGTGGGATGGCCAGCAGGAGAAACTAAAGAAATGGAAGGTCTTGTTGGAAGGTGATACCCCAGACTCGCTTGTCTCGCCTCGCATCATGCAAAGTATGCACCAAATTGGGGTCACCAGAAACCATGTCATCCTCATGGACACTGTGTTTAAGTTGGGGGCCGAACAGATTCTTACGGCACCAGCTCCCGATTATCCAGAGCTCGAGCGGCTTATCCGGCAGCTACTTGACTTTCGCCAAGGGGACGAGACACGCCTGTATTTTATTAAGCGCGAAGACCTACAGAATGACCGTGATTTTGTAAAAGCAGAACTCGTTCGCATTCAACGCGGGACAGCACATTTTCTTGTGGATTATGAGAATCCTTCCAATAAGATAACTCTACATTGTGTACATAATACGGGATGGGATGCAGCCGAATGGATCAGGCCTTATGACACGTTTCGTGATGGCCAAGTTTCGGGCTTGCTTGGCATGAGCTCGGGTAGTACAGATATCAACTTCATCGCAAAGTATGTCATCGATGTTGAGAACAGGACCATTGACAAGGCCGAGCTTACGACTGACGCAAGTGAAGAGAGCACATGGATGTTAGCTCTTTATGCCGTCTGTATGCCCGATGGCGTGACGCCACCAAATCATATTAATCAAATCTTCTGGAACGGCTGGGGCAACTATAGTGATCTTTTACCAGATTACATCCAGACCCTCAATCGGGATGCTGAGCCACGCCAGTTCACTGTCGACCAGGCGGTAGAGATTGCAAATCGTGGCGTCTCGGGAACATTGATTCGCACCGAGACGGAATCGATGAGCATCACAGATAGCTACCAATTCCCCCTTGGTTGCTTTGGTAACTCTGTCCAATTCATTCCCAAGCCTGACGCCGCTCCTGGGAGTGACAATGGCTATCTCATCTGTGTGGTTAACGGCAACAAGGATCCAGAACACAGTGAGTTTTGGATATTTGATGCTGAGAATCTTGGCAGAGGTCCAATCTGTTGCCTGGGACACCCATCTCTTAAGATTGGCCTGACGATTCATTCGACTTGGATACCTGCCATTCACAAGCGAAAAGCAACTTACAAAATATCGGTCCAGGATGATTACAATGAAAAGTTGAAGCGCATCAAACGTGAGCAGGAACTTGGGCCACTGTTTCACACCTATGTTTATCCTCATTTTCAACACACATTCTTCTGACAATGTCAACAAACGCAGCCTTTGATGCTACAAAAGGCCCTACCTTTCCTCGCTCGATGATGCATGCAAGCGCACAAGAGTTAAAATCCATCAAACTGAATCTAATTGCAGGGAATCTTCCTCAAGGACTTCAGGGATATTTATTCCTGGTTGCCCCAGTTGGCTCGGTAAGCTCAATAGGTTTGCCCAATCCAGATGACAGCCATGTTTGGAATGGGAATGGGTTGATCCACCGATTTGATTTCCAGGCCGGAGAGTCGGTCGTCTTGACGACGCGGATTGCGCGTACCCCTTGCTACTGGGCTGACTTCGCTACGCGCCCTGGCACAACGCGATCCAAGCTTGGATTCCAGGACTGGGGAATGGCTCGATTCTCGATCGATTTGGGAATGCGCAACCAGTTGAACACAGCGTTTGTACCCATGCGCTTCGAGAATGGTGAAGCAACTCGCCTTTTACTCACCTTTGACGGAGGCAGACCCTACGAAATTGATCCGGTCAGCCTCGACGTTGTGACCCCAATGGGCAGAAACGATGAGTGGCGACCTGGCGCATCACTTCCGATGCCGTTTGCACCCGTGCTAAGCACAGCACACCCTGTATTTGATCCTGAGACAGCCACTGTTTATAGTGTTAATTATGGACGATCAGCGGGAAATCTTTTAGCCAGCATTCCAGTGATTTCCCTTGTTTCTAAGCTTCAGCATCAGCTGGCAAAGCTTCTCTGGCCGATAGCACTACTGGCACACACCATCCTGAAGCCCATCAAGTTGATCCTGGATTGGGGCATGGGTCCCGTCGATTTCGTACACCTGATCGGATGGAATGGGCGCGGAGATCTAAAACACTGGAATCTAGTGAATGAGGAGGGACAACCAATTGCCATCGAACAAACAATGCATCAAATCGGAGTGAGCAAAGACTACGTGATTTTGGCTGATACTTCACTCAAGTTTGGTCTCGAACAACTTTTGCCAGGTCCTCTGCAGCTTTTCCACCCTTTAACACGGTTGTTGAGAAAAATACTTACCACACCTCAGAACGACTACACAAAAGTATATGTTGTTCGCAAATCTGATCTTGCCACCGACAAAAGAGATGTGATTGCTAAATGTGTCACGCTCCCCTTCGCAACAGGGCATTTTCTAGTCGATCAAGCCAATCCAAACGGCCGAATCACATTACATGCAGGTCATGAAAATGCCACAGATGTCTCAGAGTGGGTCAGACCTGAAGACATTTCTGCCGTCAATAAAAAGCCCTTGGATCCAAAGCTTGAGGGTATGATTTCTGTCGGTGCGATGGATGTTGGGAGGCTAGGTCGTTACGTGATTGATGCCGAAGCTGGCAGTCTTCTCGAATCTCACATCCTCCATGATAAGCGCTTCACTTGGGGAATCGGACTCTATGCTCTCAGACAGGATCCTCTGAATGGAGTTGCACACGAGGCAAGAATATCTTCTATCTATTGGCAGTCTTTAGGCTTTTGGCCTGAGCTTTTGTCTGATTTTATCTATAATCTTTACGCGAACTACTCGAGGCGGATAATCCCCCTTGAAGATATTTTGGGTACAAGCGATACCCCCGCTGATAGGCCCTCAACACTCTTTCGTATTGACACTGAGTCAATGAAGATTGCTGATTTCTATCCTTTCCCGCAGAACAGACTCCCTGATGGAAAGTGGCAGACCTGGATCTGTAATTCACCACAATTCATTCCTCGTTCCACGAACAATGCGGATACCAGCAGAGCGACACCTGAGGCGGGCACAGATGGATGGATTTTCTGTCTGGCCATCAGTGAACAAAGCAAAGAAGTCTGGATCTTTGATGCTGCCAATCTAGCCGATGGTCCAGTGTGTAGACTTAGCCATCCGGATTTTGATCCGGGATATACAATACACACCGCTTGGCTCACAGAGATTGAATCTCGTTCAGCATCCTATTGTGTTGATGTCCGATCAGATTATGATCCGCTTCTAGCCTCGAGATCCGATTCGATACGCAAGCTATTTCAAGAAGAAATTTATCCAAAATTCTAGTTTTTCTCAATTCGTCACTATCCGACAAAGCCCAGAGGCACGCCCTTTTCCTGGATACAAAGAAATTAGTCTTACATGTTAAATTATTTTTTGCTCGCGAAGCTTATCAAGCCGACCAAAGTTATTTGGAAGACGGCAGATTTAGATGCTATTATCCCCTTATGTTATCAGTAGAACTGTTTCAGGAGTACGCGGGCAGACTGAATATCGTCTGTCAATGGTTCATTTTTCAGCAGATCCAGCAACTCCTGCAATCTAGTCGACTCCTCTAAGGATAGATTCTGTTGATATCGGAACTGAAGCAAGGATGTCAGCGCCCGCAATTCGAGGGAAACAGCTCCCTGCTGTTTGGCGGAATGCACAGCATCCTGATAGCTTTGGTCTGCGCCTTGAAGCTGGCCCAGCTGAACAAGAACATCTCCACGGAAGCGCAAGATTTCAGGGACCATGACGGAAATCTGGCCTCGCTCCGCAGTGGACAGACCGATACTGCTCTCTGCAAGAGCTTCTTCATAACGACCCATACGGCAGAGACCATCCATGATAATAGTAGACGTTGATGGATCAGTAATGAATGCCAATGTCTGTCGAAAAATCTGGGCGCGTTCTAGCAGGTCTTGGGGTGTAATAGATCCTTTTCCAAGTTCAATCAATGCACATGCTTTATACAAGTCAGCACACGTCCTCCACAAAGTATAACCTTCGGCGCTGGAGATCTCGAAGGCCTCGGATGCGGCATCTAAAATACGAAGCCAATTTCGTTCATAATAATAGAAATAGCAAAGATATCCCAAGCCAGCTGCTATTGATGGCGAATGATTAAGACCTCGTGCTCTTTCAAGCATGTGATCCATCTGTCGGCGAGCTGCAGCTTGCTGCCCGAGCATCCAAAGAGAATTACCCTTTGCCGAGAGGATGTGGACGCTCGGTGCCGATTGGAAGACTTGACACAGCTGAAGTTCGAGGGTTTGATCAAAATAGGTACGACCAATATCTGCATGGTGGATGGCTCGAGCGTACTCACCTCGATAGAAATGCGTATAAGAGGCAGCATTTCTGCTTGGGATAAAATAGAGTGGCGAGTCTGCAGACTTGCCTAAATGCAATAGCTTGTAGGCACTTGTAATCGCATCTCCCAGATTTCCAGCGACAAATTGGTTCGACCATAAGCCCCACAGGAGAGGGAAACGTCGATCAACTTCGCCCAGCTGTTCGGCCAGGTCGATTGCACGCATGCAACTTCTCTCTACCATTGGCGAAGCCCATCCCAGTGCAGCCATTTGGACAGGAGCAAGGACCGAGTTTAGTGAAAGTTCCAGTGCCCAACGCGTGTTATTCGGCGGGAATTGTTCTAGATCCGTCAAACCACGATTCAAATGTTCGACAGCTTCATTGACGGCACTTCGTTCAGCGGCAAGTCGCCCAGCAACCAACCAAAGATGGGCAGCCTCGGCGAATCGCTTGGCACCGGAAAGGTGGTGAGCCATCAGCTCTGGGCGCTGCCTTGTGAGATCCGGGAAATTCTCTTCCATCACCACAGCAATACGGGCATGGTGCTTCACTCGCGTACTCCGCAGCAAGGATTCATAAGCTGTATCTTGAACAAGAGCATGTTTGAAGATAAAAACACGTTGGTCATGAACTGCCTTCCTCAAGAATCCCTCATCCACCAGTTTGTGCATGACTTTCTCTGCATCAATCATATCCACACAAGCCACAGCAGCCAGCAGATCCAGACTGAACTCACGACCAATGGTTGCTCCAATCTGCAACAACGCCTTGGCCGAACCAATCCTGTCAAGGCGAGCCATCAGTGCAACTTCCATCGAGGCAGGGACGATATCCACCGAGAAGGGACGGACAAGCTCCCAAATCTGTTCCCCCTCAATCACGCAACCTGAAGAGAGAACCGCCAGGGTAATTTCTTCTAAGAACAACGGATTGCCTGCAGATCTAACACTAATCTGACGAATCAACTCGGGCGGCATTGCCTTGTTTGAAGCAACATCGCGAATGATTTGTTGGGCTTCGAATGAGACAAGAGAGTCAAGCAGGATCTCTACAAAATTAGACTTCCCCCCCCAGGGCGATTGGAATTCAAGCCGGGCTGTAAAAAGCAGCAGTATCCGATGTCGATTCAAAGCATCGAGAAAATAAGATAACAGCTCAATTGAGGATGCATCTGCCCATTGCAGATCTTCAATCACCAGCAGAACAGGTGCCTCACTTGCGAGTGAGATCAGCGTTTGCGCGAGGAACTCCAGTGTCCGTTGACGTTGCCGCACAAGAGATAAGTCGTCCAATATCGGCCATGCTTTATCATCAATTTCTAGAGAGAGAAACTTGGCAATCAGTGGAACGGCTTCTTGTTCTGGCAAGCCCAGCAGGGCTAACCTTGAAGCGAGCTCCTCAAGCTGTTTCTCAGGGTCTAATTGGTTGAGTCTTAGACGGCTACGAAGCATTTCAGCCAGAGGGAAGAAGGGGGAATCGCTTGTGAAGGGATTACAGAAAGCTCCCATTACCAGAACATCAGACTCGTCAAGATCAGTATATAGATGTTGAATAAGCCGAGATTTGCCAATGCCAGGCTCTCCACGGAGCATGATGCAATTGGTGTGACCAGCTAAAGTTTTTCGCCAGATGGATTGGATAGACTCAAGCTCCCGTTGACGACCGATAAATGGAGTGCCAAGACCATTGCTACGTGTTCTTGGACGATAATTGATGATCCGATAAATCTCAATCGAACGCTGAATGCCCTTGATCCTACGGCTGCCTAGACTCTCACCATTAAAGCGGTGAGCGACAAGCCTCCATAACGAATCAGAGACCACAACTTCGCCTGGTTGCGCTTCAGATTGAAGTCGCGAAGCGATATTTGGGGTCTCACCAATCGCCAACGAGTTTACTCCAGACAGTGCCCCCAGAGCGCCAACAACGACTCGTCCACGATGGATACCAATCCTGATTTGAAAAGGGTGTCGGACCTCCGAATTCAGTTCAAGGATGGCTTCCTGAATGGCGAGAGCAGAGCGTACCGCACGAATTTCATCATCTTCATGCGCAGATGGAAAACCAAAATAGGCGACAATACCATCTCCCATTAGATCTGCCAAAAAACCATCAAACTCATTCACGACTCTTGTGCAAATGCCGTGATACAAGTAAAGAAGGCTGCGATACTCCTCTATATCCAGCATCTCAGCCAAGGCTGTCGCGCCAACAATATCAGAGAAGATCACGCAGATTACCCTTCGTTCAGCTTCGGTCTCCTTATCGTTGCTTGTCTGAAGGGGTACTCCACAACCACCACAGAACCTGGCTGCGACTTGATTATCAAATCCACACGACAGGCAAGAGTTCATCGAGTTAAGACCGTCGGGGCATATCAGCTCAGTGACCAGCTTGGGAGCTGGCTGTTCTCAGCTTCACGCATGATTTTAGCCTCCAGCGTGGTTCAAGAGCCACCCAAAATGGGTATCTGTGATCTCAATGGACTTATAGTCGTCTTTGCGTGCGCTAGCCATGTCTGGGTCAGTTCTTTTCCAACTGCGGATGATGTGGCTGCAGATGCTTGCCTTCCCGGATCTTAGGCTGAGACGGATTGACTAGTGAGCGACACCAGTGCCGGGAATGCCTCAGGGTCTAGTAAGAGTCTCAGGATGTGGCCGGCTCGGGGCCTCCCTGTCCGTGCCAGTGCATCAGCCGCAGCAGGAATTCCACGTTGTGGCTGACAGCACCCAACGCATCTGCGATGGAGTGGAACCCGTTGAGGCGCAACAGGTTCAGCGCCACGGTGCGTAGCCTTGCCAGCACCTGCACCCCGTTGCGTTCCCGGTAGCGGTGGGCGTCCTCACGCAGATGGGTGTCGCGCACCCAGTGCCAGGAGTTCTCGATCGACCACCGGTCCCGCACGTGTTGCAGCAAGGCTTTTGCCGTGGTGCGCAGGCTCGCGACGTAGTAGCGAGTCTCGTTGATCGCCCTTCCCTCACGGGTGCCGGCGGATCTCACCGAGATGATCAAGGCGCTTCCTGGCCAGATCTCCTTGATCGTCGTGGGTGCTTCCACTGCCCGCAGGGTCCAGGTGCTCTCGCGGCCGTGGCCGCGTTCCGACGCGCTGGCCTGAAATGGCACCCGCTTGCCGTAGGTCAGTCGATCGCGGATCAGCTGAAAAGCCCTTCGCCGACTGCCTTTGATGGCAATCAAGAAGTCGGCGCCCTGCTCCGCAAGGAAGAGAAAAACGGACGATTTCCGTGCAGGGCATCCGCCTGCACCAGTACGTCGGTGAGCTCGATGCCGCTGAGGAGGCGTTGGAGCGCAGCCGTCTCGCTGCTCTCGTCAGTGGCATAGGTGGTCTGGGCAATGGTGTCAGATGTCAATCAGGTTGATGGGCGCTTTGCCTCAATAAACCGTTACCACTTTTGCTTGTCGCCTGGTAACACTGGGATTCGTCCGTCGAGTGCCCTGGCATCAAGCGTGAGGTCGGCTCCAGCGGAGTTCACACGAACGACCAGCCATTGGGTTGCCCACGGTTACCGCAGCGCCAACAGCATCGTTCTTGTTTCTGGCACTCAGGCCCCAGGGGGCCGTGTCGGGACCGCCCCCACTGGGCGGGCCCGGCCTCGGACCCCGCCCGGGGGCCGGCCGCCCCAACGCGACGGAGCGAACGACAGCCCTGCGATTCGGTGCCCATCACCTACGACTCGACTTCATCGCCTTGTGGCTCACCGCTGCCTGCCATCTCTGCCTCGATGCGCCGCAGCCGGTGCCCGCGCAAGCGCCGCTGCAACGTCCGCATCTACCGGTCGCTGTAGCGCTCAGGATCATGGGCCACCAGGCGCTTCATCAGCGCCCGTGAGCCCAGCAGCGGCTCGGCTTCCAGCCATTTCTCTATCAGCGCCACGTCGGCCTCGAATGGATCGGGCCGTGACCGCTTTCCGGTGCGCGGCCTGGGTTTGCGGCGCCGCGGCTGGCTGGCGTGCCACAGCGTCTGCAGATCTCCCAGAAACACCTCCAGCGCTCGGCTTTCCTGCGTCCGATCGGCCCTACCGGATTCATCTCCCAGCCCGGTGGCCTGTTCACCGCTGGCCAGCAGCGCCAGCTGGCCCTGGCAGCGGCGGATCGTCTCCAGCAGCACCAGTGGATCGGTTCGGCGCTGCAGCT
>Ga0164292_10005700_pt1 | contig 10191 bp, 7 predicted proteins | sample GEODES117metaG_FD_111486 | JGI IMG/M metagenome (GOLD analysis project Ga0164292, IMG submission 111486) | Eutrophic lake water microbial communities from Lake Mendota, Wisconsin, USA - GEODES117 metaG | ecosystem: Environmental > Aquatic > Freshwater > Lake | place: USA: Lake Mendota, Wisconsin... | reverse complement strand
GCCTCGGTGTAGCGCATCGCGGCCGCGCCGTCGCCGTCGCGCGAGCCGAAGTTGCCCTGCCCGTCGACCAGCGGATAGCGCAGCGTGAACGACTGCGCCATGCGCACCAGGGCGTCATAGGCGGCGGTGTCGCCGTGCGGATGGAAGCGTCCGAGCACGTCGCCCACGACGCGGGCGGACTTCACCGGCTTGGCGGTGGGGCCCAGCCCCATCTCGTTCATCGCGTAGAGGATGCGGCGCTGCACCGGCTTCTGGCCGTCGCAGACATCGGGCAGCGCGCGGCCCTTGACCACCGAGACCGCGTAGTCGAGGTAGGCGCGCTCGGCGTAGCGCGCGAGCGTCAGGGCGCCGTCGTCCTCGGGCGGCGGCGGCGCGGGCGGTTCGGGAAAGAGCGTCGGCTGATCGTCCATGGGCTCGGAGGCGTCGTCGTGATGGGAGGGAGATCCGGCGTCCTCAGACGTCGACCTCGACCTCGTTGCCGTGCTCCTCGAGCCAGCCGCGACGCGCGGCGGCCTCGCCCTTGCCCATCAGCATGGTGAAGCGCAGCGTGGTGGCGGCCGCGTCGGTGTCGCCGAAGGACACGCGCAGCAGACGGCGGGTGTCGGGCTTGAGCGTGGTCTCCCAGAGCTGCTCGGCGGTCATCTCGCCCAGGCCCTTGAAGCGCGAGATGCTCCACGAGCCCTCGCGCAGCCCGTCCTTGCGCAGCTTGTCCTCGGCGTGGCGCAGCTCGCCCTCGTCGAGGCAGTAGACCTTGCGCAGCGGCCGCTTGCCCTGCGCCGGCACGTCGATGCGGAACAGCGGCGGCCGCGCGACGTACACGTTGCCCGACTCGATGAGCCGCGGGAAATGCCGGAAGAACAGCGTCAGCAGCAGCACCTGGATGTGCGCGCCGTCGACGTCCGCGTCCGACAGGATGCAGATCTTGCCGTAGCGCAGGTTCGAGAGGTCCGGCGTGTCGGCGGGCCCGTGCGGATCGACGCCGATGGCCACCGCGATGTCGTGGATCTCGGTGTTCGCGAACAGCCGGTCGCGGTCGGTCTCCCAGGTGTTGAGCACCTTGCCGCGCAGCGGCAGGATCGCCTGGTACTCCTTCTCGCGGCCCATCTTGGCCGAGCCGCCGGCCGAGTCGCCCTCGACGAGGAACACCTCGTTGCGCGACAGGTCGGTGCTCTCGCAGTCGGTGAGCTTGCCCGGCAGCACCGCCACGCCCGAGCTCTTGCGCTTCTCGACCTTCTGCGCGGAACGCTGACGGGCCTGCGCCTGGCGGATCACCAGATCGGCGAGCTTGCGGCCCCAGTCGACGTGCTGGTTCAGCCAGAGCTCGAACTGGCCCTTCGCGAAGCCCGACACCAGCCGCAGCGCGTCGCGCGAGTTCAGGCGCTCCTTGATCTGCCCCTGGAACTGCGGGTCGAGCACCTTCGCCGACAGCACGAAGCTCGCCCGCGCGAACGCGTCCTCGGGCATCAGCTTCACGCCTTTGGGCAGCAGCGAGTGCAGCTCGACGAAGCCCTTGATCGCGGCGAACAGGCCTTCGCGCAGCCCGGACTCGTGGGTGCCGCCTGCCGGCGTCGGGATCAGGTTCACGTAGGACTCGCGCACCAGCGGGCCGGACTCGGTCCAGGCGACGACCCACTGCGCGCCCTCGCCCTCGGCGAAGGTGTCGTGGCCGGCATCGGCGTACTGCTGACCCTCGAAGAGCGGCACCACCGGGCCGCCCTCGCCCGCCTGCGGGCCCGCGCCCTCCGAGGCGAGCGCCTCGGACAGGTAGCCGCGCAGGCCCTCGGCGTACTGCCAGACGCGGACCTGCCCGGTCTTCTCGGCGGTCATCGTGACCTTGACGCCGGGCAGCAGCACCGCCTTCGACCGGAGCAGCCGCTCGAGGTCGGCCATCGGCAGCACCTGGCTGTCGAAGTACCTCGGATCCGGCCAGACCTCCACGCGGGTGCCGCTGCGCCGCTCGCCCTTGTCGGCCATCCGCGAGGCGAGCGGCTGCACCACCTCGCCGCCGCCGAAGACGATGGTGTGCACGCCCTGGCCGCGCTCGTCCGGACGCCAGACCGTGACCTTCAGCGTGGTGGACAGCGCGTTGGTGACCGACACGCCGACGCCGTGCAGGCCGCCCGAGAAGCTGTAGGCGCCGCCCGCCTGCTTGTCGAACTTGCCGCCGGCGTGCAGCCGCGTGAAGACGATCTCGACGGTGGGCACGCCCTCGTCCGGATGCAGCCCGACCGGGATGCCGCGGCCGTCGTCCTCGACGGCGATGCCGCCGTCCGCGAGCAGGGTGACCGCGATGTGCTTCGCATGGCCCCCGAGCGCCTCGTCGGCGGCGTTGTCGATCACCTCCTGCACGATGTGCAGGGGGTTGTCGGTGCGGGTGTACATCCCCGGCCGCTGCCGGACCGGCTCGAGGCCCTTCAGGACGCGGATCGAGGCTTCTGTGTAGTCGTTCTTGCGGGTCGCCATGCTTCGATTATCGCGCGACGCGCAAGGCGGCCTGCGCGATACTGTTCATTCATCCAGTTATCTTACACCCGGAGCCGTGCGGGGCGCCGGTCCGCGAGGCCCGCTCAGCGCAGGCCGCACCACTGCGCGAAGGCACCGAGGTCGAGCATCAGGTCGGGCCCGAGATACAGCCGGAAGGTCCCCGCCAGGGCCGCGACCAGCGCCAGCACGAGCGCAACGCGCAGCAGGCGGTGCGCGGCGCGCGACACGGCAGCGGATCCGGTAGCGGCTCGGGGGGCGTCCATCGGCCGATTCTAGCCGCCCTCGCTACACTGGACGCCCGTGCCCGACGCGACACACGGCACGACCCGCAGCCGAGGCCCGAGTGTCATCCCTTCCCGCCGCACGCCCCATGCTCCCTGCGCTCGCCGACATCGAGTCGGCCGCCGCCATCGTCGCGGCCGCCATGCCGCCGACGCCCCAATACGCCTGGCCGCTGCTCGCCCGCCGGCTGGGCACCGAGGTCTGGGTCAAGCACGAGAACCACACCCCGACCGGCGCCTTCAAGGTGCGCGGCGGCCTGGTCTACCTGGACGGTCTGGCGCGCATCGCGCCCGGCTGCCCGGGCATCGTCTCCGCCACCCGCGGCAACCACGGCCAGTCGCTCGCCTTCGCCGCACGGCGCGTCGGGATTCCAGCGACGATCGTCGTGCCCCGGGGCAACAGCGTCGAGAAGAACGCCGCGATGCGCGCGTTCGGCACCGAGCTGATCGAGCACGGAGAGGACTTCTCCGAGTCGGCAGAGCATGCGACGCGGCTGGCCGCCGACCGCGGCCTGCATCGCGTTCCCTCCTTCCACCCCGACCTGGTGCGGGGCGTGGCGACCTACTGGCTGGAGCTCTTCCGGGCGGTGCCCGGGCTCGACCTGGCCTTCGTGCCGATCGGCCTGGGCTCGGGCCTGTGCGGGGCGCTCGCCGCGCGGGCGGCGCTCGACCGGCGCGATCGGCTGCGGATCGTGGGCGTGGTGTCGGCCCATGCACGCGCCTATGCGCTGTCGATCGAGGCCGGCCACACCGTCGACGCCCCCGTGTCGACGCGGCTCGCCGACGGCATGGCGGTACGCGTCGCTGATCCGGCCGCGCTGGCGATGATGCTCGGCGAAGTGGACGAGGTCGTCGAGGTCGACGACGACGAGGTGGCCCGCGCGATGAAGGCCCTGTACGTCGACACGCACAATGTCGCCGAGGGCGCCGGGGCCGCCTCGCTGGCCGCGGCCATGCAGTGGGCACGCGAACGCCCGGGGGGGCTGGCGGGCCTGCGGGTGGGGCTGACGCTGTGCGGCGCGAACGTCGATCACGAGGTGTTCGCCGCGGTGCTGCGCGACACGGTGCTGGCGTAGGGATCCGCGCGCGCCGCGTGGGGCGCGCTCGCGCTCCGGTCAGGCGGTCTGGGCCGCCATCTGTCTGCGCACTGCCCCGCGGCCCAGTTTCCAGCCGATCCGCGCGATCGAGTATGCGTCTCCTACCATCGGCGACGACAGGTACGCGGCCCGCGCCAGCAGCCAGTCGGTCGAGCGCTCGTCGACGCAGAGGCGGCTCAGCAGGCGCGACGACGACCATCCGCCGATGCGTCCCGGCGTCACGGAGAACTGTAGCCCCAGGCCCAGGCCCTCGGCGATCCGGCGGGACCGCGCCGAGCTGCGGCCCCACGGCCAGGCGAGCGCCGTCGGACGCAGACCGATCTCGGCCTGGATCGCATCGCAGGAGCGCGCGAGGTCCGCCGCGAGGGAGTCGAGCATCGGACTGTCCTCGGGGCCCTCGCGCTGCTCGTGGCCATCGGTGTGCGACTGGATCGACACCAGCCCGCTGTCGTGCAGCGCGCGCAGCTCGGACCATCGCATGAACCGATCGGGGCGGGTCTCGTCGGCGAGCGCGCGGATCCCGTCCGGGTCCTCGGGCGCCGAGCGCACCGGGCCCTCGCCGACGAACCCGGTGATCACGAAGAACACCGCGGGCACGCCCAGGTCGCGCAGCACCGGATACGCCCAGTGGAAGTTGTCGACGTACCCGTCGTCGGTGGTCACCAGCGCGCTGCGGTGGGGAAGCCGCCGCCCGCCAGCGCGGGCCTTGGCGAAGGTGTCGTAGTCCACGAAGCAGAATCCCCGCTCGCGAAGCGCCGACAGGTGCCGGTGGAACTGTTCCGGGGTGCTGGCATGGCCCCCCCCCCAGCGGAGAGACATGATGGAAGCAGAGCGCGAGCGTCATCCGTTCATTCACCTCGTGGATCCGGGTTTGGCACGCGGGTGCCGGGGCGTCCTCGGTCGACGTGCACCTGCTCGACGTCGCCGGGCGCAGCGCGCTGCCGGTTGTCGCCCACGAACCGCGCGGAGCTCGCCTTCAAGTGCTACGAGGCCGCCGTCGCCTCGTCCGCGCACGACCGCAGTCCGCGGCTCGCCCGGAAGGCGTCGACGATTCGCATCGCGATGCGCTCCGGAGACAGCACGGCCGCGGTGGCGCGGGCCTGCCGACCGAGCGTCGCCCGCTGCGCCGCCGTCGAGCTCAGCCTACGGCCGAGCGCCGAATCGAGACTCGGGACGTCGGCCGCATCGAACAGCCATCCGGTGATCCCCTCGGCCACCATCTCCTCGACTGCCTGGGCACCGATGCTGCCCAGCACCGGGCGACCGGCCGCCATCGCCTCGTTGACGCAAAGCCCCCAGGTGTCGCCGAACGACGGCATCACCACGACGTCGCACTCGCCGTAGAAGCCGGGCACGCTGTCGTAGTCCACCGCACCGACCCGCTCGATCCGCAGGTTCGCGGGTAGCGCGATCGCGTCGATTGCCGCGGCCTGCTCCCCGTCGCCGACCATCGTCAGGACCACCGCGCGCTCCGGACGCGCCGCCACCGCCGCGGCCAGTCGCTCGACGAACGGCACCAGCCCCTTCACCTCGGCCAGGCGCCCGACGTACAGCAGCCGCAGCGGGTCCTCGTCCGGCCGATTGGCCGGCAGGTCCGGGATGCCGCCGAATCGCGGCATGTCCGAGGCGTACGGCAGGCGGCCGATCTTGGCTTCCGGACATCCTAGAGACCGGAGGTAGCGCGCTCCGCTACGGCCGTTGACCATCACCGTGTCGGTCCTGCGGATGAGCGCCTTGCGGAACACGGTCCGCAGCCAGCCCCGGCCGCGCTCGGTCGCCTCCGACAGGTCGGCATGGACGATCAGCCGTCGGTCGCTGTCCAGCATCCGCCAGCACACCGCGAGCGCCGTGCGCAGACCGAGCTCGACGACGAACACGTCACGGGAGGACTCGCGTCGCAGCGCCCGCAGCGTACCGACCGGCACGTGCACCTCGTACCGCTCGGAGTAGCCGCTCGGATGGTGCCGAACACGCTGCAGCCGGATCGACGGGATCGACCCGATCCGGACAGGTTCGCCCTCGAGGCCCGGGGCGACGTCGACGCCCGTCACCAGGAGCGCCGGGTCGTCGACCTGGCGGCCGAGGGCGGCGATGGTCGACACACGGTAGGGGGACACGTGATTCGTCAACTAGGTCAGCGTCATCCGAGTGCTCCTAGAGTCCAAACCCGTCAATTGACGCAGAATCCCGGCACTCTCTCACCCCTGACGATGACTATGTCACAGTGCCCGGAGGATCGTTTCCTACGGCTCACTCGCAGGAATGAAGCTCGACGGGGACCGGGTTCGGAAATAGGTCTAGATTGACGTCGTAGACGTCGAGTTTCCCTCCGGATTGCAGGCGTACGCGTCCGGCGTCCGGCGCAGCCCCTAGGAGCCTGTCGGACTGCCGAGTCTTCCCCTTGAACGAGACAATCCGGACAGTGAGAGCACCGTTCGGATTCGGGTGCACCCGTCGATGGGCCGCTTCGTTGCCCTCGACCGAGACACAGCGTACCTGCTGCCGCCGTCGGTGAACGAGTGGTTGCCGGCGGATCAACTGGCGCGCTTCGTGGTGGAGGTCATCGAGCCGCTTGATGTGGCGCTGGACGGCACCAAGATCGAGGCCAACGAAAGCAAGCACAAGACCTTGAAGTGGCCCAGCGCGAGGCCCAGCGCGAGGCAGGCAAGAAGCCGCGGGGCAAGGACCCCGAGCCGCCGCAAGCCAGCCCCAAGGACCGCGATCAGGTCAACCTGACGGATGAGGAGTCGCACATCATGCCGGTCTCGGGCGGGGGTTTCGAGCAGAGCTGGAACGCACAGGCAAGCTGGAGCGCTTCGCCCCCCGATGCGCCACCGCCCGAGAACACAGACCCGCTCACGCGAACGGCTCTCCGACTGGGCCCGCAGGCCGGAGGAGCGCTGCACACGCTGCGCAAGCAACCCGTCGAGCCGGTGTTCGGCATCATCAAGCGGGTGATGGGCTGGCGGCAGATGAGCATGCGCGGGCTGGAAAAAGCCAACGGCGAGTGGAACCATGGTCGCCATGGCTCGGAACATCAAGTGCATGCACGTGCCGCGGGCACCATGAGCAGGGCCAAAGCGGGCGTCGAACCGCCGCCAACCCGTGCACAGGCGGGTTCCGGCTTCGCCCAGGACCACCACAGTCTGCCCGCCAACCCTCGGCGGAGCTTCAGCGTGGCACAACATTCCCGTGCGCTGCAACGCTCGGCGCAGCCGGGCTCGAGTCCGACAGTCTTCTAGACCGCGACCTGAGAGCCGAGCTCGATGACGCGGTTCGGCGGCAGCCGGAAGTAGTTCGCTGCGCTCGGGCTGTTCTGCATCATCCAGCCGAACAACGAGCGCCGCCAGCCGAAGAACCCACGCCGGGACACCGACACGATCACCGGCTTGCTGGTGAAGAACGAGGTGTCCTCGATGTCGAGCTCGAGGCCCTTGCGTCGCGCCAGCTTGAGGGCGCGCCCGATGTCGGGGTCTTCCCGGAAGCCGAAGTGCGCGACCAGCCGCAGCACGCCGCTGTTGCCGCGCTGCAGCTCGACGCGCTCGTCGTCGGGCACCCGCGGCGTGTCGTCGAACTCGACCGTCATGAAGACCGTCTGTTCGTGCACCACCTTGTTGTGCTTGAGGTTGTGCAGGAAGCTGCCCGGGTAGCCGAACCGCGACGAGCTGAAGAAGACCGCCGAGCCCGGCACCCGCGGGATGTCCGACAGGTCGAGGTTCAGCTCGTCGCGCGCCACCCGCGGCAGCGCGTCCTTGCGCGAGCGCATGACCTCGATGCCGCGGCGCCAGGTGGTCAGGACGGTGAACATCACGCTCGCCACCACCAGCGGGAACCAGCCCCCCTCCTCGATCTTGCCGATGTTGGCCGCGAAGAAGCCGATCTCCAGCACCAGGAAGACCGCGAGCAGCGGCAGCAGCAGCTTGGTGCGCCGCGCGGGCATCAGCAGCACCGCGATCACCAGCAGCACGCTGCCGATCAGCAGGTCGCCCGAGACCGCGATGCCGTAGGCGGCAGCGAGGTTCGACGAGCTGCGGAAGGTCACCACCAGCAGCAGCACCGCCACCAGCAGCAGCCAGTTGACCACCGGGATGTAGACCTGCCCGCGCGAGGTGTCGGAGGTGTAGAGCACCTTCAGGCGCGGCAGGTAATTCAGCCGCGAGGCCTGCTGCGTGACCGAGAACGCGCCCGAGATCGTCGCCTGCGAGGCGATCACCGTGGCCAGCGTGGCCAGCATCACCAGCGGCACCAGCAGCGGCTCGGGGGCCAGCAGGAAGAACGGATTGCGCACCGCGCCCGGGTCGCGCATCACCAGCGCGCCCTGCCCGAAGTAGTTCAGCATCAGGCACGGGAAGACCAGCGAGAACCAGCCGATGCGGATGGGCGTGCGGCCGAAGTGGCCGAGGTCGGCATACAGCGCCTCGGCCCCGGTCATCGACAGGAACACCGCGCTCAGCGCGACGAAGGTCCACTCCGGATGCACGAACGCGAAGATGACCGCGTGGCGCGGATCGAGCGCGCCGAGGATCTCCGGCGTCTGCACGATGCTCGCGACGCCGAGGGCCGCCAGCACGACGAACCAGACGACCATCACCGGCCCGAACAGCGCGCCGACCTTCGCGGTGCCGCTGCGCTGGATCATGAACAGCCCGACCAGGATCACCAGCGCGATCGGCACCACGAAGCGCGCCAGCGCGGGCTCGACCACGCTGATGCCCTCCACCGCCGACAGCCCCGAGACCGCGGGCGTGATCACCGCGTCGCCGAAGAAGAGCGAGGCCGCGAAGATGCCGAGCACGCCGATCGCCCAGGTGAGCCGCGGGCGGTCCTTGACCAGTGCGAGCAGGTTCGACAGCAGCGCGAGCACCCCGCCCTCGCCGCGGTGGTCGAAGCGCAGCATCACCGTCACGTACTTGAGCGACACGATGATGGTGACCGCCCAGAAGATCATCGACAGCACCGGGAAGATCTTCTCGGGCGTCAGCGGCAGTCCGGTGGGCTCGAGAAAGGCTTCCTTGAACGCGTACAGCGGGCTGGTGCCGATGTCGCCGAAGACCACGCCCAGCGCGGCGAGCACCAGTGGCGGCATGCGCTGCGACGAGGGGGCGGTCATGGAGGCGGGGTGTGTCGCGCGGGGCAACAGCCGATCGGTGTGGCGCGGATGCTAGCACCGTGAGGCGCGGTGCGCTCGGCTCGTTGGCGGGGCCGCGGCTGCCGGGGCAGCCGCGGCGCCTCAGCGTGGCGGAGGGTGGGGGATTCGAACCCCCGAAGGGTGTTAACCCTTACACGCTTTCCAGGCGTGCGACTTCAACCGCTCATCCAACCCTCCGGAACCCGCGAGTGTACCGCAGCCGGCAGGCGCTTCCGGACGCGGCCGTTCCGCGGACTCAGCCGCCGAGCAGCAGCGCCAGCGTCCGGCGCCGGACCTCGGGCCCGAGCGCCGTCTGCGCGTGGTAGCCATCCCAAGGCGAGCCGTCGAGGTCCTCCGAGAGCTCGCCCAGCCGCGGAAACGGATGCAGCACGGTGGCGTCCCGGCGCAGCACGCGCCGGGCGCGGGCGAGATCCATGGACAGGAGCTCGCCGTGCCGCGCGTCCGGCACGTTCCAGTACTTCACGGGCGTCATGTAGACGAAGTCCGCCCGCGCGAGCGCGGCATCGACCGTCGCCGCGTCGCTCGCATCGATCTGCTCGGCGCGTTCGGGCAGGAACCGCGCGGGCATCCCGAAGCCGGCCGGCGCGAGCAGCACGATGCGCACGTCCAGTCGGGCCAGCAGCCGGGCCAGCGAATGGTGGACACGGTGATCGCGCAGGTTGCCCATCATCACCACCGTGCGCCCCTCGATACCGGTGCGACGCATCGCCGCGACATCGACCAGTGCCTGAGTCGGATGCTCGTTGCTGCCGTCGCCGGCATTGACGACCGGGGCATCCAGCCGCGACAGGCGCTCGGCGGACAGCGGCTCGGTGCTGCGCACCACCACGCAGCTGCTCAGCAGGCTGAGCTGGCAGACCTCGTCGTGCAGGTCGCACTGGTCCCGCAGCGCGTCGCCGGTCGTCGTGATCGGCAGCGGGGTGAGCCCCAGCCGCAGCGCGGCCGCGGCGAAGCTCGACAGCGTGCGCAGGCTCGGCTGCTGGAAGAGGCAGGCGAGCGTGCCACGCCGCGCCGCGCGCCCGACGCTGGGCGTGGTGAACCCGGGGCGCGTGATCCGCTCGACCTCGGCGTCGGTCAGCGCGTCGCGGTGGTGGACCAGGATCGTCTGGTACACGCGCTGCGCGTCGGGCCAGCGCTCGCCGCGCAGGAACGCGGCGGCCAGGCCCTCGAGCGTGGGCAG
>Ga0164292_10005699_pt1 | contig 10192 bp, 6 predicted proteins | sample GEODES117metaG_FD_111486 | JGI IMG/M metagenome (GOLD analysis project Ga0164292, IMG submission 111486) | Eutrophic lake water microbial communities from Lake Mendota, Wisconsin, USA - GEODES117 metaG | ecosystem: Environmental > Aquatic > Freshwater > Lake | place: USA: Lake Mendota, Wisconsin... | reverse complement strand
CGGCGATCAGGTCCTCCTCGAGGACGCCTCCGCCACGATCACCGACGACGGCAAGATCGGGTTCGTCGGCCGCAACGGCGCGGGCAAGAGCACCCTCCTGAGGATCATCCTCGGCGAAGAGGAACTCGACGGCGGTGAGATCGTCCGCCACCCGCGCCTCCGTCTCGGCTACCTCCGCCAGCACGACCCCTTCCTCCCCGGGGAGACGGCGCTCGAGTTCCTCATCCGCGACAGCGGCCAGCCCGACTGGAAGTGCGGCGAGGTCGCCGGCCAGTTCGAACTCAAGACCGCGCAGCTCCAAGGGCCCGTCGCCAAGCTCTCCGGCGGCTGGCAGACCCGCGTCAAGCTCGCGGCCCTCCTCCTCCACGAGCCGACCCTCCTTCTCCTCGACGAGCCGACCAACTTCCTCGACCTGCGGACGCAGATCCTCCTCGAGCATTTCCTGCGCGGCTACAAGGAGGCCTGCCTGATCGTCTCCCACGATCGGGCCTTCCTCGCCGCCACCTGCGACCAGACCCTCGACCTCTCCCACGGACAGCTCACCGTCTTCCCCGGCAAGATCGACGCGTTTCTCCAGTTCGAGAAGGAGCAGCGCGAGCACGTCGAACGGACCAACGCCGCCGTCCTCGCCAAACGCCGCCAACTCGAGGACTTCATCGCGCGGAACAAGGCCCGCGCCTCGACTGCCTCGCGGGCGAAGTCGAAGGAGAAGCAACTCGAGAAACTCGAGGTCGAAGAACTCGCCGTCGACGCCCCCACCGCCGCCATCCGCTGCCCGCGCGTGACGCCCCGCAAGGGGCCCGCCGTCCGCTGCCGCGACCTCGCCATCGGCTACGCCGAGCGGACCGTCGCCGAGGGGATCGAGGTGGAGATCGTCCACGGCTCGCGGGCCGCGATCGTCGGCGACAACGGCCAGGGGAAGACGACCTTCCTGCGGACGATCGTCGACTCCCTCCCGCCGGTCGATGGGGAGGTGAAGTGGGGACACGGCTGCGAGATCGGGATCTACGCCCAGCACGTCTACACGAGCCTCACCGAGACCGACACCGTCCTCGGCTACCTCGAACGCGCCGCACGGATCGGCACCAAGCAGCAGCAGATCCTCGACCTCGCCGGCGCGATGCTGTTTCGTGGCAAGGCGGTGGAGAAGAAGGTGAAGGTGCTCTCCGGCGGCGAGCGGGCACGGCTCTGCATGGCCGGCCTGCTCCTCGGGCCGTACAACGTGCTCGTCCTCGACGAGCCGGGAAATCATCTCGACGTCGAGACCGTGGACGCCCTCGCGCAGGCCCTCCTCGACTACGAAGGCACGGTCATCTTCACGAGCCACGATCGCTCGTTCATGCAGACGGTGGCCACGAACGTCGTCGAGGTGAAGGACGGACGCGTCGTCAACTACCTCGGGGACTACGCCGCCTACCTTGCCGCCGTCACCAAGGAAATCGACGACGCCGAGGCCGCCGACGGGAACCGGCGACCCGGCCGCAAGCCCCCGGCACCCGCCGATCGCGGCGGCAAGCCCGGCGCGGCCTCCAAAAGTGACGCCCCCCGCGCCGCTCCCGGCAACGACCGCGACCTGCGCCGTGAGCTCTCCAACCTCGAGCGCTCGATCGCCAAGCTCGATACCGAGAAGAAGCAGGCCAACGCGGCGATGCTTGCCGCCACCGATCCGGCCGAGGCCCTCCGGCTCCATACCGCGCTCACCGCCGTCGCCTCGAAGCTCGCCGAAGCGGAGGAACGCTGGCTGGCGATCCAAGAGCAACTCGGGGCCGAGTGACCGGCCGCGGTGTCAGGGGAACAGACGCCGCAGATCGGCAGGCCGGCGAAACCGCTCCTCCGGCCGGAAGCGGTTGATCGGTCGCGGGGTGGTGACCGAACGGGGGTGGAAGTCTCCCCGCTGCGTCAGCAATGCGATCGGGCGGTTCGGGATCCCCTTCGAGGCCAGAAAGGCCGCGCGGTCGACGAGTTCCAGGGGAGAGTTGAAGTAAGCCGGGAGATCGTCGAATTCGTCGTGCGGATCGATCGCGGCAGCGTCGATCATGCCCGGAAGGCGATACATCAGCGCCCAACCGTAGATCTCGACCAACCCCGGTGCCTGCTCGACCCGCGTTGAGTGGTGGAGCCACGGCACCGTGGGCTCGGTCTCGGTGAAGGGATCACGCCGGTCGTCGTGCTCGTCGATCGGAGCTTCGGGGAGCATCGTCGTCACATCGCAGCACGACACGAGGGCCGCTCCCACCCGGCACGACTCCCCACGCTGTTGCCGCCAGGCCACGACACGCTCGAGGTCGATGGGCCGACGCGGGGCGTCGGGCAGGAGCCCACCACCACCGAGCAGATCGACATGCCAAGCCCCACGCGGGATGCCCCGCTCCGACCGGAGGAGGCTTTCCGGCGAGCGGGAGAGAATTGCCGGCCCTACAATCAGCGGCCGGTACAGACCGCCGCCACGGCGCGTTCCGGAAAGGGCCTGCGTGGGTGAGCCTGTGCCCACCAACCGGACGCGGGCCGTTCGGATCCTGCCGAGGTGTTCGCGCATGATGCGTCTCCAACGGGGACCGGCCGCGGCGTCGGGCAAGAGCCCCACGAAGATAGGCGAGAGATCGGGCCAAAACCGGTCACCGTCCTGCAAAAAAATCCGAAACGGTCGATTTCCTGAGTTTTTCTGAAAGAACCCCCGCTGGTGCCCGCCCCCCTGGATTCCCCCGGCCCCCCTTCCCTCCCGGCTTGCCGCGAGTCGTCCGATTCAGGGCTGGCTCGGCTGCGGGCCTTCGTTGCCGCGCGGCAGCGGGGGGGAAACGCTGAACGCGTCGACGGCGGATCGCTCGGCTGCGGGGGGCAGTGGCAGTCGCTGCGGTTCACGAGCCAGACATGGCGCGGGGAAACGTGGCGTCACACCCTCGAGATCGTCATGCCCGCGAGCCCTCCGCCGGCGGGCGGACCGATGATCCTCTGGATCGATGGGGGCACGACCGCGGAGTTCCAGACCTCGGGAGGGGGCGGTGGCAAGCCGCCGCGTGCTGTCGCCTGGTTGGCCGATCTCGTCGCCGCCACCGGCCTGCCGGCGGCGGCGGTCCGGCAGGTTCCCTGCCAGCCCTCGTGCGGAGGGCTCGTCGAGGATGCACTCGTGGCCCACACGTTCGTCGAGTTCGTTCGCTCGGGCGATCGCGACTGGCCGCTCCTCCTGCCGATGGTGAGGGCCGTCGCCGCCGCGATGGACGTCACTGGCGAGGTCGTCGCCGGTGAGGGCTTCCAGGTCAGGGGCTTCGTGCTCGGCGGCGCGAGCAAACGGGGATGGACGGCCTGGCTTGCCGCCGCGGCCGACGAACGCGTCGTGGGGATCGTTCCTGCGGTCATCGACATGCTCCGCCTCGAACGTCACGTGCCGCTGCAACTGGCCACCTTCGGCGGCCGGATGTCGGAGATGCTCGACGACTACACCGCACGGGGCATCGAGCAGATCGTCGTCACGCCCCGCGGCCGGGAGCTGATCGACCTGGTCGATCCGTGGTCGCACCGGGCCGGAATCCACCAGCGAAAAATCGTCGCGCTGGGAACGAACGATCCCTACTGGCCGCTCGGCGCGCTCGAGTTGTACCGCGACGGCCTGGTCGGATCGACCGCCGTCTCCTATGCCCCCAACGCCGGCCACGGTATCCCCGCCGCCAGGCTCGCAGGCCTCCTCTCGGCCCTCCTCCTCGACACCGCTGGCCACGCCCCGCTCCCCGCGCTCCGTTGGGCTTTCGAGGGGACCGGGGAAGGGGCTTTCGCGCGGCTGACCTGCGACGAGCCCCCCGCGGAGATCGTCTGTTGGCAGGCCGCTGCCGACGGGCCCGACTTCCGCACCGCCCGCTGGACCCCCGTACCAGGGAACCCGCAGCGCGGTGCTACGGGTGAGTGGATCGTGCCGTTGCCCGTAGGCGCGGGCGAGTGGACGGCGGCGCTCGTCGAATGCCGCTTCGACCGCAAACTCCTTCCGCTCTGGCTGACCACGAGCGTCCGGCTGTTGGGGCCGGTGTCGCTCGCCTCCCCCGGTGACAGCCGGTAGGCTCTCCCCCGCGCCCCTTTCCCGTGCCCTCCCCTCCCCCGCCCCGTGGTGCCTGCCGATGCGCTGGTTTTGGATCGACCGGTTCACCGAGTTCGTCCGGCACAGACGGGCGACCGCCATCAAGGCGGTGACGCTCGCCGAGGAGCATCTCCACGACCACTTCCCCGGGGCGCCGGTCGTGCCGGCCACGCTGATCCTCGAGGGGATGGCGCAGACCGGTGGCCTGCTCGTCGCCGACGATCTCGATTTCAAGCTCCAAGTCGTGCTCGCCAAGGTGGCGGCGGCCGACTTCCATTTCGAGGCCGTGCCCGGGGATGTGCTCCGCTTCGAGGCGGTGATCGTCGAGACGATGCCGGGAGGGTCGCTGGTCAGGGTCACGAGCCGGGTGGGGGATCGGGTTCAAGGGGAGGCCGAACTCTACTTCGGCCATCTCGTCGCCGGGACGACGATCCCCAAGCTTTTCAAGGACGGGGAGATGATGAACTGGCTCGATCAGCTGCGGATCTTCGAGGTCGCCCTCGAGCCCGACGGCTCGAAGGCGACACGGAAGGGATGACGACCGCGGCGGCAAGGCCGAGCCGGCATCATCCTGAGCCGATGAGCACCTCGAGCGCGCCCAACGGCACGTCGATCCAGTCGGGGCGATTGGCGATCTCGTAGGCCAGTTCGTAGACCGCCTTGTCGAGCGTGAAGGCGGCGAGCAACAGCCGCTGCTCGTCGGCATCGGCCGGCCACCAGACCTCTCCTGACGCGGCGCTCGAGTAGGCCGCGAGGAAGGCCGCGGCGAGCGGGGCCGGATCGCCACCGCCCCCCCCACCGATCCGCTCGACATGCCGCTGAAGGTAGTCGAGCGACCGCAGCATCCCCGCCACGTCCTTGGCGGCACTCGTCTTCGCGCGCCGCTCGTCGAGCGGCCGCCCCGGCTCCCCCTCGAAGTCGATCGGCATCACGCGCGTCCCGGCGGCGTCGACGAGCACCTGACCGAGGTGGTAGTCGCCATGGACGCGGATGTCGGCCGCGGTCGTAGCGGCGCTGGCGAGCTTTTCGAAGCGCGCGCCGATCTTCGGCGCCCGATCCTTCAGCCTGGCCAATCGATCGGTGAGGGCCCGCGTCGGTGCCCGCTCCGGATCGATCGCCGCGAGGCTGTCGCGGGCATGCGCGGCGAGCCGATCGGCAAGGGCCTGCCGCCTTGCTGCCGTGGCCGGCTCCGGGGCGAAGTCGGGGAGATCGCCGCGCGAGGCGAGGGCCCGGTGCATCCGCGCGGTGACCGTGCCGAGGCGGCCGACGAGATCGAAGATCGCCGCGCGATGCGGCCCGGCGAGTCCTCCATCGGTCATCGAGTCGACGAGCACCTCCCAGGCGCTGCGGCAGCCGGGCTCGAAGGCATGGAGCGTGGCCACGACCGAGGCCTCCGCGCCGACTGCGGGAACGTAGTCGACCGAGCCCCGCACCAGCGGCGTTCCCCGCCAGTCGGTCGAGGCGGCGAAGAACCGGCCGACCTCGACTTCCGGATGGATGCCCGGCCGTGCCTGACGGACGAGCTTGAGAACCGATGGGGCGCCAGGCTGCCCTGCCGATTCGACGAGCAACGAGGTGTTCGAGGCGTCTCCTCCGAGGGGGCGGACGGAGAGATCACCGGCCGCACCCGACCCCTGCACGGCAGCCCGCGGAGCCGCCGCAGGACGGGCGTCGACCGGTCGGCCCACGAGGCGGCCATGAAGCCCGGGCACGGCTCCCCCGCCGAGGGCGAGCGTGACGATCGCCGCCGCCACCTCTCGATCGGCCGCCGCGTCACGCCCCGTCCGTGGATCGACCGGGACGACGAGGCGCACACGCCCGCAATCGACGATTCCGAGGGCGAGCCCTCCGCTCCCCGGCAACGACACCAGATCGATGACACGGATCTCGCCGGTGCCGCTGCCTTTGCCGGGGAACCAGCGGGCTTTCGGGAGCCAGTCGGCGATCCGCGACGCCACATCGGCACACTCGCCGGCAGGGTCGTCGGGAAGGTCAGCGTGCACGGGCAGGCGCCTCCGTGGCGAGGCGGAGAACATGCACCGGCCGCGCGGGGGTGCAGACGATCCGCGGCGGCTCGTCCGCGGGCCAGGTCCACTGCCCGCCTGAGAGGAGATCGTCGACCTCCACCGGCAGGCCGGCGTCGAGCCCGAGCGCGGCTCGATCGAGATCGAGCACCCCGGCGCGGGATCGGTTCGGGTCGAGATTCACGACCACGAGGATCGTGTTCGCGCTTGCGGCATCGTGCCGCGCCCAGGCAAGGAGATGGGCGTCGTCGATCGGTTGCACGAGTGGCGGAGTATTTCGGGCGAGGGCCGGCTCGTCGCGGCGGAGCGCATTGAGGCGGGCGATGAAGGGGGCGAGGCTCGCGGTGGCGTCGAGATCGCGGTGACGACGTTCGTACTTCTCCGAGTCGAGGTATTCCTCGCTTCCCGGCCTCACGGGTGTCGCTTCGAGAAGCTCCATCGCCGGCCCGTAGATCCCCCAGGTGCCCACCGACAAGGCGGCCAGCACGAGCCGCACCTCGAACATCGCTCGGCCCCCCTCTTGGAGCGTGGCGTGGAGGATGTCGGGGGTGTTCGGCCAGAAGGCGGGGCGGAAGGAATCGGACAGTGGCGGTGTCGTGACTTCGGTGAGATAGTCGGCCGTCTCCTCCTTCTCGGTGCGCCAGGTGAAGTAGCTGTACGACTGCGTGAAGCCGAGTTTGGCCAGGCGGAACATCGTCTTCGGTCGCGTGAATGCCTCGGACAGGAACAGGACATCGGGGTACTCCCGATGGACCTCGGCGATCAGCCATTCCCAGAACGCGAACGGCTTGGTGTGCGGGTTGTCGACCCGGAAGATCCGCACCCCCTCCCCCACCCAGAAGAGCACCACGTCGCGGAGCGCTCCCCAGAGGGCTTCCCACGCCGGGCAGGCAAAATCGAAGGGGACGATGTCCTGGTATTTCTTGGGGGGGTTCTCGGCGTAGCGGATCGTGCCGTCGGGGCGATGCGCGAACCACTCCGGATGCTCCGACACCCACGGATGATCGGGTGCGCATTGGATGGCGAGATCGAGGGCCAACTCGATCCCCAGGCTCGCCGCCCGGTGGCGGAGCCTGGCGAAGTCGGCGAGGTCTCCGAGGTCGGGATGGATCGCGGTGTGCCCCCCCTCCGCGGCCCCGATCGCCCATGGGCTGCCGACGTCATCCGGGCCCGCGGTAACGGCGTTGTTTCGCCCCTTGCGATGGGCGCGGCCGATGGGGTGGATGGGGGTGAGATAGAGGACATCGAACCCCATCCGCTGCACGTACGGGAGCCGCTCGGCAAGATCGGCAAGCGTGCCGTGCCTGCCCGGCTCACCCGACCACGACCGGGGAAAGACTTCGTACCAGCTCCCCACTGCGGCCCGGCGCCGATCGACCCACAGCGGACGGGGGGCCGCGAGCCCGACCGCCTTGCCGTCGCCGGCGGCCGCGAGCCACGCCGCCGCGGTGACGAGTTTCACGAGGGCCCCGTCGGTGGCCCGGGTCAGCCAGTCGGCCGCTTCGAACTGGCGGCTGGCCTCGATGAGGGGCGCGCGGAGCGTGGCCGGAGCCTTGTCGGCCGCGGCCGAGACGAGGTTCCGCCCCACCTCCCGCTCCGCTTCCACCCCCTCCCCGGCCTCCGATCGGCGTGCCAGATCGCGGAGCCACGTGCGGTATTCGTCGACGCGGGCCACGACGTCGAACTCCCAGTGACCGATCCGGTCGAGGGGCACCGTCGCCCGCCAGCAGTCGTTGCCCACGCAGGTCAACGGCACCTCGCGCCACGGGCCCGTCGTGCCGGGGCGGACACGAAGGCGGCAGTCGAGTTCGTCGTGGCCGTCGATGAGGATGTCGGCGTCGACGACGAGAACTTGCCCGACGACACGCTTCGCCGCAAAGCGCCCGCCGTCGACCTCGGGGCTGACTTTGTCGATGACGATCCGCGGAGGAGCGTGATGCGGGAGCGGCGGGGTGATCGACCGAGGGAGAGTCATCGGAGAGCTCCGGGACAGTGGCCCTCCGGCCGCGGCCAGAGGGGATGGACGTGGCCGGCGGGGGCGATGACGCGGCGGACCGCGGAGAAGTGTAGAAAATCACCGACCGCGGGAGCGAATGGCTCGCCGCTGCCCCGCTCGATTCCCCAGAGAGGCTCGCAATGCCCCCGGCCGACCGAGATCCCGCACCACCGACCACCGATCTTCGCCTCACCCTCGATCTCGACGGCCGTCGCCGCTCGGCCGTGGCCTGCGTGCCGGGGGGGGCCGCGCCTCCCGACGGGTGGCCGGTGGTGCTGGCGTTCCACGGGGGGAGGAGCCATCCCGAGCAGATGCGCGGATTCTCGGGGCTCGATGACCTGGCCGCGGCCGGGGACGCGGTGGTGGTCTACCCGGCGGGGAGCGGAAGCCGGGAGGGGGTGCTCACCTGGAACGGCGGCAACTGCTGCGGCGAAGCGCTCGAGATGGGCAGCGACGACGTCGGTTTCGTGGCGGCCCTTGTCGATCTGCTCCCCGAGCGTCTCCCGGTCGACCGGCGGCGGATCCATGCCACAGGGATGTCGAACGGCGCGATGATGGCCTACCGGGTCGCGGCCGAACTGGCCGGCCGGATCGCCTCGATCGCGCCGGTGGCCGGCCCGCTCGCGCTTGAGCGGATCGCGCCGGTGCGGCCGGTGCCGGTGCTCCATTTCCACGGATCGCTCGATCAGTTCACGCCGCTCGAGGGGGGCGTGGGGCGGCGGAGCGTGACCCGCACCGACCACCGCGGGATCGTCGCGGGGCTTTTGGAGTGGGTGCGGGCCAACGGCCTCGATCCGCTGCCGACGCGGACGGCGATCCCGTCGGCCGACGCCGGAATGACGATCGAACGGACCGTCTGGGGGAGGGCCGATGAGGCCGAGGTGGTGCTGTACGTGATCGAGGGCGGAGGTCACACCTGGCCCGGGCGGGTGCCCGATTCGTTCTACCTCGGCAGCTCGGCCCTGGGGTTTCCGGCCAACCCCCTGATCCGTGACTTCTTCGCGCGGCATCCGCTTCCCGGGTGAGCCCGGTGGCATCAGTCGTCGAGCCGGTAGATCGCCGTGTCGGTGCGGAGAAAGATCGCCCCGTCGGCCGCGGCGAGCGAGGCGAGGGTCCGGCCGGGAAGCTCGTTGGTGGCGAGCTCCTGGTAGGTCTTTCCCGGCGCGATCACCTTCGTGAGGCCGTTCTCGTCGGTGATGTAGATCCGCCCGTCGGCGTACAGGGGCGACGCGGTGCAGTCGCCGCCGAGGCGTTCCTGCCAATGGATGTCGCCCGAGCGGGCGTCGAGACAGGAGATCACGCCGTTGTCGCTGACCATGTAGAGTTCGTCGCCAACGACGAGCGGCGAGGCGTTGCGTGGCGCCCCCTTGGTCGTCTTCCAGGCGACGCGGTCGTCGCCGAGCTCTCCGGTGCCGTCGAGGGGAAGCGCGTAGAACACCGGCGTGTCGTAGCCGGAGCTGACGAACGCCAGGCCGAAGCCGGTGACCGGACGGGGGACATTGGAATAGCCACCCGGATAGCGGAACCGCCACCGTTCCTCGCCGCTCGCCGGGGCGTAGGCGATCACGAACTCCCCTCCGCAGCTGACGACGAGCGGCTGCCCCTCGACGGTGGCGAGCGTGGGGGTGGAGTAGGCCATCCGCCCCTCCCCGCGCGGCTTCCGCCAGACCTCCTTGCCGGTCGCCTTGTCGAGGCCGACGACAAACTGCACGTCCGTGCCGTCGCAGGCGATGACGAGTAGGTCGCCTGCCACCACGGGAGAGCCGGCAGGGCCATGGCGGTGATCGTAGTCGAGTTTCGTCTTCCAGAGGATCGTGCCGTCGGTCGACAGGCAGGCGCTGCCGTGGCTCCCGAAATGGACGAAGACGCGATCCCCCTCGATCACCGGCGTCGGCGAGGCGTGGCTGTTCTTGGAGTGCACGCTCCCCGGGTCGGCGGGGGTGAAGACCTCGATCGACGCCTCGATCGCCCCGGTGGCTGCGTCGAGCCTGAGGACGCGAAGCTGACGGCCTTCATCGACGCCGGTCGTGAGCCACACCTTTCCGCCGGCGATGGCCGGGGACGACCACCCCAGCCCGGGGATGTCGGTCTTCCAGACGACATGGTCTG
>Ga0164292_10005698_pt1 | contig 10193 bp, 9 predicted proteins | sample GEODES117metaG_FD_111486 | JGI IMG/M metagenome (GOLD analysis project Ga0164292, IMG submission 111486) | Eutrophic lake water microbial communities from Lake Mendota, Wisconsin, USA - GEODES117 metaG | ecosystem: Environmental > Aquatic > Freshwater > Lake | place: USA: Lake Mendota, Wisconsin... | reverse complement strand
TTGGTAGAGCATTTGACTGTAGTAGTTTCTCCAAATTTATTTGGGGTTGTGGGTATCAAAGGGTAGCTGGTTCGATTCCAGCAGTCCGGATTAAAGCATCAGTGGTATAGTGGTAGCATATCTCACTTCCAATGAGTTGACCGGGGTTCGATTCCCCGCTGATGCACTTATTTTTAACAATTTTAAAGAATAATATTGTTAAATACTTAATTTAATTTTCCTTTTGATTTCTATCAGATTTAAAAAAAAATGTTTTAGGGCTAAATAATTTATACTCTTTACTACTAACCTCAATTTCATCTCGTTTTATATCATATAAATCATAATATTCATCATAATACGAATCAAAATCGTTTTCAATACTTGCAACATAGTTATTGAAGGGGTCCATTAAATTTTTTATAAAGTCATTCATTTCCTCTGGATTTTTATATTTATCACTTTCTCCAAATATTAAATTTGAAATTGTTCTGGTTCGTTTTGTTTCACCGTCTCTTATTTCTTTATGAAACATTTGGTCGATAATAGAAAATGCTGATTTCAATAAAATAATTTCTCGCATTAATTGTCTCTTCTTTTTGAACAATTTAATTACTATTTTCGCAATTATTGTAACCTTTTTGTTATTATTTGTGCTACAAGTGCTGTCTGTTTCATATATGTATTTTAAATGTGTAAAATAACGGATCTCATTTTTTACATTTGTTAGGTCAGTTATAATTTTTTTCCTTTGGTCAGCAATTCTTTTAATTACAGAAAATATGTTAGTATTATAAATTACTGGATACCTCATTCTAATGGTTCGTGGAATAATAAATTGATTCGTTTCTTTGATTTCAGCTATTTTCTTTTCAACATCGTCTAATTTTTGTTTCATATCCTTTTCAATCGTAGAAGTGGATGTTTCAATTTTTGAAACCAATTCTTCAATCCACTTATTAATGTTTTGCAGTTCTTCCTCTAGAGCCTTTTTTTCTTTAATAAATATTTCAGTATCGGAAAATTGTGTTTGAAGAGTATGTTTACTAATTTTATTCTTTATTTCTTTTTGTTGTTCCATTAATTGTTCCACCTCATATTCATGTTTCTCCAGGTCATTATATCTAAAAAGTAAAACTGAACCAGATGTAAATTCTACAGTGCTTTGCAGTTTGTCATATTGATGTGATGATATTTTATGGGCTTCTGAAGCGGCATCCAGTTTTAAGTAATTAACAATTGCCAATAGAAATGCAATAAATCCATTCAATCCTGAAATAAAAACTGGTCCCCAAGAGAATTCACTAACATATGAAGACAACACTGTTGCAGCGGTCGAAAATAGGATAGCCGGCATCATATAACAATTTAAATGCGTTTCACAATAAAATTTGGCTTCCATATAAATAATTTTATGACCTTTTAAATAACTTGCCAATATGTCTAAAGCGCTGCTATATTTGTGATTAATATCGGAATATGATTGGTTAATTTTATATTCAACATCCTTGAATTCCAGCTTTTTAAACGGGGGCATTTCTTTTATTCTCATATTGTCCATCAAATGAAGCAAATTTTCGTCTTCCGAATCATAATCAAAATTAGTATCACCTTTTAAATTTATATAATTTTCTAATTGCACGCTTGGCTTGATTTGTTCGTTGACTTTAGTAGTTGATGTGCTGTTAGTTCCTTCTTCTATTTTAGTTAATATATCTTTTTCTTCTAGTAGTTTAGGAATATCATCACATGTTAGGTCTGCTATATTTAATATAATAGTGCTATCAGTCATATTTTATCTTAATATAATATATATGGCAAATACACGTAGACAAAAATACAGTGTAAAGGGTTGGTCTAAACAACAACCCGGAACACATCAAAGAACAGTAATGATGAAAAAGTGCGGTAAAAAATGTTTTCTTGGTCCAAAAAAAACTTTTCCGATTTGCACAAAAAATACATGTAAAGTGAATAAAAAGGGTGTTATGGCTGCTTATATGAGAGCGAGAGAGTATATGACAATTAAAGGCACTAAAAAGTATACAAACATTGCAAATAAAGCGAAAAGTATTTTAAAGAAATAAAATTGAATTCAATTTAATTTAACTGGAATAAGATAATAAACATAAAATTATATATTTATTATTTTATAAAATGTATCAAAACTTTAGTATAAACGGTGGAATAGAATTATCTCAATCGATGCTTTTGTCATTAAAAGGTTATTTTATGTCATTTGCTTCAAACGAAAAAAAAATATCAGATGCAGATAGTTGGGGGTGGTTTGTTGATATTGATATAAACAATGGTCCATCTAAAAATGGTAATTGTTTATTAGATAAAAAATACTCTAAAATATTTTCAAAGGATTTAACAGTTCTTTCAACAATAAATGAATTGCCTAGTATTCGTTCTTTAAAATCAATGAAAAATTTGCAAGATATGACATTTAAGTATGAAATGGAAGAATTATATGGAGCAAATCCGTATAATAATGATACAAATATTGAATACAATAATGATACAAATATTGAATACAATAATGATATTAATAAAAATAATAAAACCGATATATTTAATACTATTTGTGTAATAGGTGTCGTTGGATTATATTACTTAATTATAGCATTATAATTCATACAATATCTTTAATTGTAATGTGAACGAGAAATCCATCCCATTTAAGTCAACAATACTCCCATATTTATCTAATAATCGAATATAGAATTTTTGTAAATGGGTAGGGCCGTAATATTCTCTAAGACCACCCAAAAGATAATCTTTATCATATGAAATAGTGTTATAAGATAAATAATTAGTGCTAGATGTGTAATCTAGTTTAGCAAGTATATTTTTATCTAAATAACTATTTGAAAATAGTCCAAATACTTTTGAGGCCGATTGTGAAACATTGAAATCATTAATTTCTAAATACAAGTATTCCGTTGGAGTAATGTTGTAAATCGATTCTGTTGTATATGATAATTCGTTAACGTAGGATGGTTGTCTAAATCCTAATGTCCAACCCATAGTTCTGTGAATATTTTTGTTAGTTCCCGGGTAAACAATATACATTTCAAATATATATGTTGAATTGGTTATAGTTATTTTATTGGTTGCTAAGTCAATAGATACAGTAAAACGTGTTCCAGTTCCTAACTGTGTATTAATAGCGTTAGTCATCATTGTTGCTATATCTGGTAAAGAACTAGAACTAGATGTTGGATAATTGCCTTCTGGAAAAATGACCAACCCTTCTAAAGGCGTAGTTGGAGTAGAACCGCTGTATTCTTTGAAATATATGGTATTAGACGACAAACGTTTTGAAAAAAGGTATATGCTTTGTGGAAGTTCAACAGAGATAACTTCAATGGACGTTACATTATTCATAACATAGGGTAAGTAGTAAATACAATCAGTTGCTGAATTGCTACTGGTGTCACGAAACAATGTATTTATACAAAAACAGGTAATTGTAGACTTTTTTTTTAAAATAGTAATACTACCTTTTGCAATATCAGTTTGATAGACTTGTTGAACATAATTCGTAGTAGGATCTTTATCATCATTAATAATGAAGGTTGACCCAGCAGAAGTAAGTTTGTTTTTATTATTGGGAGTAGTAAGTATATTTACAACTTGACTGATAAATCCTGTGAGTTTATTTTTAAATTCTGGATTAGGCATTGTGTTAATTTTATTTGAAAAATCATTAGATTTTTGGTTAACATCTTCGTTTGTATAATCCGAGTTTAAATTTAGAAAATTTTCTAAATCTGTAATAGAGTAATTATCAATATTAAAATCAAATGTTTCTGGGTTCATATTATTATTAAATAATATAAACAATTTTATTTAACTAAAAGCAACAACTAAAACTAATACTAATTCAAGGGTTCAATGGTCCAGTTGGTGGATTAAAAACCATATATCGAGTATAATTTAATTCGCCACATTGAGAAGCACCAAATAATTCTCCGAGGGGATCAATTGTGTAGTCCAAATAAAAAGTATCAGTAGATGGGTCAATTTGAACTGGGTCATTATTTTGACAAGGGTTGCACGGAGCATCTGAGGAGCAATGTTGACTAGGAGGCGGTCCTTTAGAAACAGTGCAAACGTTTTGTAAATTTAATTTGCTATATTGTCCCATAATAAGATTACCTTTATTAACAGGAATAACATTGCAATTTTCTAAACTGACGGAATATTGTCCCAATTTATATGAATACAGTTTCCCATAACTAGCGGCATTTGTCATTTTTTGACAGTAAGTAGGTGTTCTACAATAAGTATATTTGGCTTTTTTTCGGTTAATATAATCACTTTGATACAAATTTTCTTTTAAAGTTCCAAAAGCGGGTTTAGCTGGTATTGGAGCAAAAGCGTGTGCCATTTATATATTACATACAAATTAATATTTACGTGTTTTATTTTTTCTATGCCTAATATTTTTTCTCGTTTTAACAGTAGACGCCATAATTTTTGTTAGGTTAAGGTGTTCAATAAAGGCAATTTTGAGATATTGTCTTGTAGTCTTAGTAGCTAATGCCAAAGTTTTATAATCTTCGCTGTTAAGAAACCTTTCTAGTTTTTTGCCTTCAGAAACAGTGTTAAACGGAATATAAAATGTATTAGGCCCGACACCATATTTTCCCGAATAGTCCATTTTAAACGCAAGATCTGAAGAAATAGCAAATATAACTGATTTTTTTTGTCCAACACCAGGAGCTAATTTTGGATTATTAGTTGAAAGCGTTTTGTCTGGAGTATAGAAGACATTATATTTATTTCCTTTGTATGATTTCAAACTTTTTCCGCGATTATAACTAACATTATTGCGTTCATTTCTAACATATTTATTAATAAGTGTTTCAGTATGTGCAGTCCAGTTTCTAATAGGATTAACAGGTCGGTCTTTTAAGGTAATTTTGAATGATTTATTGTCATTATTTTCAATAATAGTCAAATCAGAATTATTAGCTTCTTTATGTAAAAGAAAATAGCAGATATATTGTTGAATACCTGGGAAAAATGATTGGTTAGATGGGTTGAAACTAACAAATGGTATTTGGTTTTGAATAATTACTTTATATGAATCAGAACCATTACCTGAAAAAATATTATCAGGAACAACAAAAGAAAGATATCCTCCATCTTTTAAGAGGTTATATGCTTTCAAGAAAATGCGTTCATATAGTTTACTTTTTCCGCCATTAATGCGATTACCTTTAGAACTAAGACCATAATCGTCTTGAAACGGTGGGTTCCCAACAATATACTCAAATGATATATCTTTAAAACCAGGGAAATTAAGGTCGCCCAAAAAGTCGCCACAAATTAGTCGCACATTGGCACCAAAAATGCTCTTACATATATCGCAATTCTTTTTATTTAGTTCCACCATATACAACATTTCTTCAATGATATGTTTACTTCTTTTTTTGTCATTTGGTTCCCATTTTTTTAGACCATCCATCAAGCGCTTATACACTAGAATCATAAAAAACCCTGTCCCGGTAGAAGGGTCAAGCCATTTTGACATGGGATTAGACCAAGCACCTTTTGGAAATAAATCCAACATTTTGTTAATTAATGCAGGATTCGTGAATACTTCTCCATACTTGTCTTTTTCTAATTTTTTTACGGGCAATTGGTCTTTTATAAATTCATTGATTTCTGTATCATCCATTTCATATATTTTTTTATTTTGTCTTTTTGTTATTATTTTCATTCTTATTATATTATTATAAATAAAATTGAAAATGAATTATTATACTTTATCTTCTTTATAAAGATAATATAATATGTTCAAAGAAATGTTTTGTTGTTTTAAACCTAAATATTATACCTCTGGAGTTTCATTAAATTCTAAACCCAGCAACGAGTGCAATATTGAGAATATATCAGTTAGTGTAACAGACAGAAATACACTATATGACCCAAATGAATGGTTAAATACAGTCGACAAAACTATTGATGTTAAAAATACAATACCTTTTATTCCTCCTATTGAAAAAGGTATTGTCGTTAAAGTTTATGACGGTGATACCATCACTATTGTTTCTAAACTGCCTTATCATGATTCACCTTTATACCGATTTTCTGTGCGTTTAAATGGTATCGATTGCCCAGAAATAAAAGGAAAAGACAAAAACGAAAAAGAATGTGCTCAACTAGCTAAACAAGAGATGACTGAACTGGTATTCAATAAGGTTGTCACTTTAAAAAATGTTGATACAGAAAAATATGGACGCATTTTAGCAGATGTTTATATAGATGATTTACACGTAAATAAACATATGATTGACAAAAGATTGGCTGTTATTTATGATGGTGGGACTAAGTTTTATCCAAAAAATTGGATGGATTATTATTCCAAAGGGAAAATGTAAATTAATTGTATATTTTATAATTTTCCATTAACAATAACTTCTGTATTATGAACTTTGTCTAAGTCAATATATATAGTAATAACATTAGGATTCATACATTTCCACATATAGTAACTAAATGTAGAACCATTTTTATTTTGAAAATTAAAATTTCCAATAAATTTATTATTACAATATTTAGAAACTAATAAATCCACTATTGCATTTTTTTCTCTATCGTTAAAAAATTTATCAATAAACTTATAATTATAATTATTTTGTTTCAAAAAATCAATAACTCCATTTGACAAAGAAGAAGACACTATTATATTTTCATCTATTGTCGATAAATGTGTTTTAATTAAATTAATATATTTGTTTTCTAAATATTCTCTATAATTATTCGGTTTCATTTTATTTTGTTTAGACCAATGTACAATACCATCATTTTCTAATCTCAAGTGTATAACATTTATTTTTTTATCTGTATTTATTTTATTTAATATTATTTCAGACTTCAATATAAAATCATTATGATATGTTATATTTGTTAATATTTTATCAAACATATTATCGTTAAATGAATCTATCCACCCTAATTTAAATATATATGGTCCATCAAAATTAATTATAATATCGGATTTTAAGTTCTCATTATATATTTCTTCAAAATTGTAATTGTTTATTTTATATTTCATAATAAGTTTTTTAACTATTCCGACACAAGGGTCTCCTTTTATTTTATTAAAAGAACATTTTTTATCAATATGTAAACTATTATTTTTAAAATATTTTTGTTTTATAAAATCTGTTAAATCTATGTAATTTGTTTCGTTGCTTCCATATTTAATTGATATTATTTCAAATTGTATATCATTTCTATCTATAATTATAATATCATAATTATTTTTTAAAAAAATATTAATTTTATCGACATCAAATATTTGACTTATTGGTGTATATATTGATTTATTAATGTCATTTAAAAAATAACCAACTACAACAACTTTTTCTCCTTTTTTGTAAGCATTTATTATACTAGTAATCAATGCAAATATTTGATTTGTAAAACCGGCACCACTATTGCAAATTCTTGAGTAATACATTAGACTATATTTATAATATATTTATAACATTAGAACCCATTTCATTTAAAATATTCTTTGTAATTATAAATATATAAGCAAACATTAAAACATTAAAACATTAAAGGTCATAAATGGTTTGGAACGCTAAACAAAAACTATAATCCATATTATTTAAGTCAAGTATTCTTCCATATTCATCTAATAATTGGATTTGTAGTTTTTGAATATCCACTGGACCAAAATATTGACGCGGGTTTGTTATTAAATTGTAATTGTTTTGCGACAAAAAGTTAAATACACTTCCCTGTAATGAAATTCTTGCTAATATATTTTTATTCAAAATTGATGAATTAAATGCTCCATAGAACCCATCACTAACGTTATTATTAAAATCATCTACAACCAAATAAATATATCTTGGTCCTAATAAATTAATAATTCCTTCTGAAACATATGTTAATGCATTTTCATAATATCCCTCACGAAATCCCATTAACCAACCTAGCTTCAAAGGCAACGGTGTTTGTCTATCTTCATTTCCATAACGGTCCGTTAAAAAATTAATGGAAAACTGTTGGGCTCCTGTTGAAGAACCAACAACCATCTTTCCACTTCCTGATGCTGGACCAGTTCCTACTGGTGTATTCATATCAGACAGAAATTGGATATTTTGATAATCTATTGGTGTTGTGGGTAATGACAAAAAATTATTAATATAATTTTGTAATCCTAAATAATCATAATTACCATCAGGTACAGTAACAATTAGAGAACTGGGCGTTACTCCACTAATTTCTAGAACAAAGAAGTTATTACCAAATACCTGTGATACAGTGTAAAAGGTAGTTGGTAATTCCATTGCTGCTAATTGTAAACTAACAACTTGAGTTAATCTTAATGGAAGGTCTACATGGAAATTAGATGCTTTAGATGTATAATAATTATCTCTAAATCGGGTATCAATATTTATATTCTGTCTTAAAACTCTTTTATTAAGAGGATTTATAGTTCCCTGATAAAACTCACTTGGCATAGATTGTCCATAAGGCGTAGCTGGTTGTTTTATTATATTTGTGCTTCCTGCCTCAACAATATCAGAATTTTTCAAAGTTTTGTCTAAATTATAAATATTTTTATATGTGTTATTTAGTTTTTCTATTCTCATAGCAACAGGACCACTACCATTGGTTGGATTGTTTTCTTTGAGGTTATTTATTAAAGAATTTTTTACTTGACTGATAAATGACAAAGTGTTAGTTTTAGTTGAAGATATTATACTTCTATCGCTTAAAATATTTTGTCGCATTTTTGTTTCCTTTATTTCTACTATTGATTCATCATAATTTGTAGGCAATTCAAATATATCTTCTAGTTCTTTTGTTGTGTAGTTCTTAATATTTAGATCAAAGTTAGAATTCATTATAATATATACATATATGAATAATTTTAGATATAAATTCAAATTAATAATATAATTTTATTTATATAATGTCATCTGCAACTCCATTTTTTCCAAAAAGTTTATCATCAAAAGGCGCTAGCGGTGCTACAGGAGCACAAGGTGCTACAGGCTCAACAGGACCACAAGGCTCAACAGGAGCACAAGGTTCTACAGGAGCAACAGGAGCACAAGGCACAGAAGGTTCAGCTGGTGGTAATGGAGGTGTTCCATTTTATTTAAATATTACTCCTCCTAATCCTCCCCCCACTATCCTTCCTAACACATTATCTAATACACCAGTTATTCTAGGTTCAGCTTCAACTGTTAGTACATCGGCATCAACTGGAGCAACCCCAATTACTTTTACAACAAATTTTTCTAGTCCCACTATTACTTATCCTTTAACCATTAATCCCGGGGTTTATACTTTATATTTACATACTGGTAATATAAGTGGAACATGGAATGTTCAATTTACGATGTCTTCAGTTGGTCCTGGTATTATTAGTCCAATCCCAACAATAGGAACATCCAATACATTGACTGGTGTTAATTCATCATCAAGCCCTCTTCTAACTCTTTTTATGATAGGACAAGGTATAGTATTACCAGGAGGATTAGGTAATTATGACCAATTACAACTAGACATTAATTTAACATTAACATCAGGCTCAGGAAATTTTACAATATACTCTCAAACAACTAGTCAATACAGTGTTTTACAAACAACATTTACACCGCCAGGTAATACCGGAGCAACAGGAGCAACTGGTGCCCAAGGAGCCACAGGAGCAACAGGATCAACAGGGGCCCAAGGCTCTACAGGAGCTACAGGAGCTACAGGTGCCCAAGGCGCCACAGGAGCCCAAGGAGCTACAGGAGCTACAGGGGCCCAAGGAGCAACAGGAGCTACAGGAGCTACAGGAGCACAAGGAGCTACAGGAGCTACAGGCGCCCAAGGGTCTACTGGACCAACAGGACCACAAGGACCTCCAGGTTCAGGAGCTAGTTTATGGTATATAAATAACGCAGGAAATACTTATATAAGCCCAATTGGGTTCACTGCCGGACCAGGTGGTTCTACGGGTCCTCTAGTTCAAGCGTATACATTTAATTCACAAGGCGATTGTTTATTTAATACCTTAACATTTGGAACCGGTGGAGGGAATACAGCATCTAACACAGCTGTAGGATATCAAGCTTTAATTAGTAATACTCTGGCAGGAGGCGACCCTCTTGGGCTATATAATACAGCAGTAGGATATCAAGCATTAAAAACGAATACTTCAGGTTATCAAAATGTAGGTA
>Ga0164292_10005697_pt1 | contig 10194 bp, 9 predicted proteins | sample GEODES117metaG_FD_111486 | JGI IMG/M metagenome (GOLD analysis project Ga0164292, IMG submission 111486) | Eutrophic lake water microbial communities from Lake Mendota, Wisconsin, USA - GEODES117 metaG | ecosystem: Environmental > Aquatic > Freshwater > Lake | place: USA: Lake Mendota, Wisconsin... | reverse complement strand
TTCTTTATTTTCATTCAATTGTTCCTTAAAAAGAGCAAGAATTTCAGTAGTTTCATTTGGAATATGTTCTTCATCTTTTATTTCAGTTGGTTCATCTGTTGAAACAAGCTTAGAGCACTTTTTTTTATGAATTGATAAACTTTGTCTATGTTGGTATTCTTTTCCACACGAACACGTGTGATGTTTTTTTGATGTAGTGTTGTCAATATTTTTCACTAAAATGTCAATATTTTTATGTTTTGCTGTCATTATGTGTCTATTCCAGTCGCCCTTTTTGCAGCATTTAAAGTCGCAAATTTCACAAACGAATTGTGTTGGAGTATTTGATGTAAAAAATGTCAACATTTGCAATATAAATATGTTTACAAAAAAACTTCTAAACCTTTTTATTAAATTTTATACAATAATTTTATCATAACGTCACAAAAATAATAATTTATGAAAATGAGAGCGTTTTCGTCACAAACGTCCAAAAATACACCCTTTTTCAAAACTTTTTTCAGGTTTTCGAAAATGGACATTTTTAAAATGTCCAAAATCCAAAACCCTTTTGGACTTTTGTTTTTACTTTGTTACTGAAAAAACTACCAAAATACTAATTATCCTTTTGTTACGATATAAGGTAATAAAATAATGAATATAAAAATTCTCATTATTTTATCGGGCTATTTTATTAAAATTTGAGGAGACTCAATATATTTATGATTACTGTTTTATAGTTTTCAGCATTTTTGAAACCCTTTGGACTTTTTTAGCTTTGTTAATGAAAAAATAACAAAAATTCTAATTATATTTTGTAACTTTATATATATGAACAAAACGTTATTTTTAGTAATTGTATTACTTATTATCGTTGTTAGTATTATTATATTAAAAATATATTTTAGCACCAGTATTGAAGGCTTTAACATCAATACAAATAAAAACATTACTGTTAACAATCCACCATATAGCAATACATTACCCTCATCTGATTGCAAAGATGGGTTTCCTATTAATAAGTATTCTGAATATGGAACAACTGATTCAGAAGTATTTTATAACATATGGAGTTCATATCAAAATACTGAAGGTGCTATGATTACTTACAATAACGCTTCAAATAATGCACCAACGTCTAGACCTACTACTGGTCCATTAAATATTTTTATAATTAGACACGGTGAAAAAAATCCAACAGGAACTGTCGACTATCGTTTAAACAATAATGGCATATCTCGCGCATATAAATTAATTTCGTTTGCAAATAAATTGGCTTCTGCCGGAACACCCATTTCTTATATAATTACATGTAATCCTTGTCCATATAATACAAGTGACTCATCAATGCGACCTCAACAGACAATTTCAATGGTTTCTTTCATGTTAAGTATACCTATGTTTATTTTTGGTGGTTCACAAGATTATGATAAATTTATTACTGGAGTGTTTGATAGTGGAAATTTTGATGGATTAAATATATTAGTATGTTGGGAACATGTATCAATTCAAGGATTGTGTTTAAATATTTTAAACAAGGCAGCAAAATTAACTCCTAGTCGTTTAACTTTAAACACTCCACCTTCAAACGAACATTTGAGCGGAGACCAATTTTTTTATGAAAAAGGCATAACTAGTAACGAACTATGTCCAGATGGTAATTATTTATGTCCCGCACCTAACCCTTCTTCAATTCCTAATGAAAGTGCTTACTATGTAGATGCAACCGCTCCTAGTTATATTGGACCTAATTCTCAATATTATCCATACTGGCATAATTATAACTTTCAATCTGTATTTTGGTTTAACAGCAGTAACAGTAACGGCTATGTATTTGATTTTAAATATTTTGATGAACCTTATGAAACATGTTACCCAAATTGTAAACTACGTATAGGGTTATATCAACCACTAAAAGTTGAATGCGATACATCAAATGTTTACACTAGTGGAACTCCATCTAACAACCAAAATCCAGGTGGAACTGAAAATAATTGTCAAGTGCCAAATAATTGGTCTGTTTAAAGAAGCCCATCTATTAACTTTTTGGTCTCATCTGTATATTCATCTTTAACCGCGTTTAGAACCCGATTTTTAGTATTTTGTTCCCATAAATGACACATATCGCATTTAGAACCATTATTCTTTTTACAATTGTGTTCTCTACAAAAATGCGAATAACCAACCTCCTTTGTAATGGTTTCCTTGCAAATGTAACAATTGTGAGTCCCGCAAACACACGTAACCTTATTACAACCTTCATTTTTAAATATACTAGTGTTACATTTATTACACTTGACGATTAATGCTTCCGTCATCTTATCTTCTATTTCTTGACGCTTGTTTTGAACAATATTTCCAAGTGAATAACAAGGCTTACCAGGATGGTCTACTTGATTACATTTTAAACAAGTATCCTTAAAGCATTCCATACAAACTAACAAATATAGTTCTATATTACCTATATCTGTTCCAGCTCCACAATGTTGGCAAACTTGTATATTTATGTCATCTATACACAGTTCCTTTATTTCTGCCATTTTCTTCAAATTTCTGTATTCACTTAAAACCCTTGGGTCCAAAATGTTTGTTAGTATAGCTTCATCAAACTCTCCAAAACATTTGGAATTACAATCAATACAGTTTACTTTACAAGACAATTGCTGATAAATAGTATTCTCGGCGTGCGTTTTAATACATTTTTTACAAATCAAGTGGCCATCACTGCATTGACCAAATTCTTCAATTGGTTTATCATCACAACAACAGCTACACTCAATTGTTGCTTTTACTGAATTAAAAATAGTTTCAAATTTTGTTAGTGTATCGCTATCAATCTCCTTTTTCTTTAAAGTCTTTTTTTTTAATACTAATCCATTTGTTTTAATTTTTTCTTCCAAATAATAATAAGAACCAACATAACTATAATTATTTGTAGCTAAAGCTGTATTTATATCTCTTATGTAAACAAATGGAAAATCATTACATAATTTATCTCTTATTGTCTTTTTGTCCATAATGTATAATTTATAAATAAATATTTAATATTTATTCATAAATAAATCAATTTTTATTTTTGTTTTTTGTTTTTAAAGAAGAAATACATTAATATATACGCACTAGCCATTAAAAGTATTTGTTGAATAAGTGCCAAAAATTTAGCTAAATCAGATACTGCGGTTACATCAGGTAGTCCAATTCCAGATTGTATTGTAACTGAATAAAATATATAGTCTAAATATGTTAGTTCATCCTTTGGACTTAATGGCTCAAAATTATGCGGTGCTATAGAAGCATAAACTATAGAGAATATTATTGCAGTTGCTATATTGAATAAAAATGTATATGTAACTACAGCTGTATCCATATACATATATTTTTATAATAATTTATTAGACGTAAAGGGATTGATTTGTTGCTACATATTTTAATGTTAGTTGTGGGACCTCTCTAAGAATAGACAGAAATTCCATATCTCCCAGCAATTCGGCTACTTTTTCCATTTCGGATGTTATGTTATTAATCTTTAGAATTGCTTTTATAAATTCGCCTAAAAAGATTTCCTTGTTTAAAGAAATTTCGTTTATTAATATTTTACAGTCAACATCAGACGCACAATCACACCATCTTATTGCGTAGTCTATAATGTCAAAGTGCATATTGTAATCAATACCAGTATTAATTTTGTTTCGAATTTCCTGGTCTGATTGCTTTTGATACATATCATAAATGTTTACAATACAATCTTTAACGTTACTGTAATCAGATGTAGGTAAAACCGCGCGTTTTTCTTCAGGCACAGTTATATTTGTAAAACAACTTAAAATTCCCACTAGCTCCTTTGTTTTAAATTGTTTTAATTTACCAGATTCAATTAATTCGGCAAATATTAGACAATGAATTTCTCTTAAATGAGTAGCAACGTGGCCTTTTAATGATAACACATTTTTATCATCTTCCTTTTTAACAAATCCTGATTCAGTTAATAAATCAATAACCTTAGTAACATTTGTGTTCAATGTATTTTCTGTAGCAACTAGTTCATTATTTAATTGCGTAATTTCATTACACTTCAATGTATATCTTGAAACAATGTCGACCTCCTTTTCAACATTTATGTGTTGTTCTAGAATAGATTGAATATTTCTTTCAATGTCTTTTCGTTTCTTGTTGACGCTTCCAAGACGTTTTTGATTTAGTTCAATAAATTCATTAATAACTGGAATAGGAGTTCTGCAAGAATTTAACACGAGAGACATATTATCTATGTCTCCTTGTAGCTTAGCGATATTATCATAATAACCTTTCATAGAAACATCAATGTCATTTTGTATCATACTGCGTTTTGCGTATTTCGTGTAATCTGTTTCACCGATACCAATTAAATTTAGAAGCAAGTTATATGAAATTTTGAACTTTGACACTAGGGTTTGTGGCTTGCCCTTCATCATAGTTTTAAGTGTGGATTGGTCAGTATTATTAAATAAATTGGTAAGATGTATAACGTGACCAAGGGTGTCTATGCCACGACGACCAGCTCTTCCAGCCATTTGAGTGTATTCGTGGGAGTAAAATGGTCTGGGTCCGGAACCGTCAAACTTAGTAACATCAGTAAATAAAACAGTTTTAGTTGGCATATTTATTCCGACAGCGAATGTTTCTGTAGCAAATAGAAGTTTAATATAACCTTTGGCGAATAATAGTTCAACCATTTCTCTTAAAATGGGCATAATTCCAGCGTGATGAATAGCAACGCCTTTTTCCAAAAGGGAAACCATATTGAGGTATTCTGGTAGATTAAGATATTCCTGATAATTAGGTAACTTTCTTATGATTTGTTCGCATTCACGGCGCACGATATAAGGGACCTTGGAGTCATCTTCTAATAATGGTGTAGTAATTTCTTTGGCACATTGTTCTAAAGCTTTACGGCTAAGAACAAAGCAAATAGCAGGTAACATATTATTCTCAACCATATGCTTGGAAACAGTGTTAAGAACGTGTTGTCTTTTAACAAAATGATTTTTGTCTTTAAATGTTTTGAGTGTTTTGTGAATACGAATGTAATTAGTATCGTTAAAGCTGCCTTTTGCATCTTGTAAAACGTGAAGCGTATTTGTGATTTTCATAATTTCCTTTTCAAGTTCTTTATCCTTTAATATTTTGAATATGCCTTGGGTGCAAGTAATGAAAGAATAATGGGTTAATGGAACCACTCGCTCATATGTGCTAGTTAAATATACAGTCTTGTCTGTTTTTACATCATTTTCTTCACCCCTGGTTTCACCTCTTGTTTCGCACCAAAGAGCAAATTTTTCAGGAGAATCAAGAGTAGCTGAAAGCATAACCATTTGAACATGCCGAGGTAACATCATAATAGTTTCTTCCCAAACTCTGCCACGGTCTTTATCATTAATATAGTGAATTTCATCAAAAACAACGCAAGCTAATTCGTTGTCAAAGTCCATTTCAAACATAGTTAAACTGGTGGTTGATTTGACAGAAACATCAGTATTGCTATTAGTATCGAGTTTACGGTTCTTAGCATAAAGAGTGTTCATTAGAATTTCAGTAGTCATAATAAGGACATCGGCTTCAGGATTGGTTTTAATGTCTCCGGTGAGAATACCGAATGAAATATGTGGAAATTTCTTAGTGAATTCATAGAATTTCTGATTAGATAGTGCTTTGATAGGTGATGTATAAATAACCTTCTTTTTTAAAGCAGCAAAATGTTCAATCGCAAATTCCGCAGGCAATGTTTTACCGGAACCGGTGTGTGCTGTAACGAGAATGTGATGACCTTCAACAATAGATTCAATGGCGTATTTTTGAAAAGAACTCAATGGAAATGGGTACTTTTCAAAATATTCAGAATACGTGGCTTCATCTGAGACGGGATATGTGTTGGAACAAATTTTAACCATTATGATTATAATATGGCGATTTCTCTTTAAGTTGTTTTCATATATATTATTCAAAGGGACTTAAAGACACTCACCCCCCATTGTATTTAAAATTGAATATAAAAATATAATTTATATTATACTATAAATTATAGAATGCAGACATCTGGATTAAACAGAGATATAATTGATAAGTTTTATACCAAACAAACAGTCAGTAAAGAGTGTTGCAATACAATTAAACAATTAATAGAAATAGATAATGAAACTGACATTATTATTGAACCTAGTGCTGGAAATGGGTCATTTATGTCAGAAATATCCAAACTGTGTTCCAAATGTTTGTTTTATGATATTCAACCAGAACATCCAGCCATTGTTAAACAGGATTATTTAGATTTTGATATTAATAGTTTAGAATTACCTGATATTCATAGTAAAATTCACGTTATTGGAAATCCACCATTCGGACGCCAATCTTCATTAGCCATTAAATTTATAAAAATATCTGCCGAATTCTGTGACACTATTGCATTTATACTTCCAAAAAGTTTTAAAAAAGATAGTATGAAAAAACATTTTCCATTGAGCTTTCATTTAGTGCATCAATGTGATTTAGAAGATAACTCATTTATTATTAACGATGGAGAAGAAAAAAATGTTCCTTGTGTATTTCAAATTTGGGAAAAAAGAGAATATGAAAGGGAACAAATAATTAAACAAACCGCGTCAAAATTTACATTTGTTAAAATAGATGAATTTCCAGACATATCTTTCAGAAGAGTTGGAGTAAATGCAGGAAAGATAGATACTGTAAATCTTAAAGATAAAAGCATACAATCACATTATTTTATTAAATTTGATGATGAACTTGATAAAAAAATAATAGTCGATAAAATATCTAAAATTGTTTTTGAAAGCAATAACACGGTCGGACCTAAATCCATTTCAAAACAAGAAATTATTACAGAATTTAATAAGGTATTTTCATAAGATTTGTGCTGCTTTTGAGTTACGTTGTCTAGGACCAGAAGTAATGTTACCTGTTATTTTTACATTTCTGATTATAGGCTCTGAATTTCTTGAAATAATATTATTAGGAAATAATTCCAGAATAGTATCTATCTTTGGAATTGAACACTGAACCCGACGTTGTGATTTTGAATCTACTTTTGGTGAAATATTAATTTTCATATTATGTTGAATTTGTAAAACATTTTTTAATTTTTTATATGTTTCTTTTATGTCACTTTTAACAATTCCAGAAGGTATAATCTTTATTCCATTGACATATTTTATTAATGTTTCTTCAGGTATTGTTCCAAATAAATAGTTTCTCAGTTCAAGATTATAATCTATTTCTATTATTTCTTTTATGTTTTTTGAAGTCTCTAATTGAGCATATCTTATTAATATTATAGTATATTTGTTAGTAAAGTCTCCATTAAAGAAGCGTAAAATATCTCCACAATCAATATTATTATTAGAAGATGTTTTAATGGATACATTTTCTGTTGAGTTAAATTTGTTTTCTGAACAACAAATATCATATTTTTTTGTATCATTTTTACACGCATCTAATCCAAAAACCATTTCTCTTATTTCATTATCCCAAAACAACCCGTGTGCTTGGCTTTGTGTAAAATCTGCAACTTTGTATTTCGATAATTTGTCTTTTTTAGAAACAGAACTAGAACTAGAACTAGAACTAGAACTAGAAACCTCAATCTCTATTAATTCTTCACTTTCTATTACTTCTTCAGTCATTTTGTATATTATGTAATAATATATAAAAGCGTTCAATTTTTTCTTTAAGTTGTTTTCATATATATTATTTAAACCGGCTTAAAGGACCGTTTCTTATGTTTGAGGAGGACCACATATCTGCTCTTTTCCGTATATCAGTTTATCGTTACCTTTTTCATAACAACTATTGAAATTTTCTTTAAGAACCTTGAAATTAAGATTTTCATCAAAATAACATATCGAATTATAGTTGTTTTCATCCCAGTAAGGCAGTTCTGATTTGCCTTCTTCATTCTTGAACACATAATTATTTAAACCTTTTGCTTTTGAACCTAGGTCAGCTATATTTTTTATTATTGTTTGTATACAATCGTGTTCCCAACAAAATAAAACAGTTTTACCATCAAAATATGGATTTGTAAATATTGTGTTTACAGCCAATTCAGGTTCATATAAATCACCATACATAAATAAAGGTATGTTCAATAACCAAGAAGTTAACATTACTGTTTGTTGCTGATGCATAGTTTCATAATCATATGAAGTAATAATAGTGTTTATACCAAAACCCTTTTTATTTAAATCTTCTATTAATTGTGGAATATATGTAGAACGTAATATTCCATTACAATCCAATGCTGTTTTTGTTTTTATTTTTTCACCGTGTCTAATTATAAAAATATTTTTTGGTCCTTTTGTTTTAAAAAAGTAATTCCCTGATTCTGTATTATGAGCTATCATATGATTTTTATCTCTATTTGGTTTATATTCTACGTGTATTTTATAAACATCGTTTTGGTTTTTTGTAACTGGGCACCCCTTTGAATCACAATTTGTATTATTATTGTTATTATTATTATTATTAGGCTTCAACCATTCCTTAAAATACATTTTTAACAACATTATACTAACAATACCAATTAGTAATGCAATTATTATTAATAATATTTTGTTCATATATATAAAATCTTAAAATATATTTCAAATTATTGTATTTTATTAAAATAAATTATAGATAAGATGAATACTAATACTAATAATATGATTACTAACAAATACAATATTATTGAAAAAATAAAAGCAGGCAGTTTTGGAACCGTTTTTAGATGCAAAAATATCAGAACAGGTGACCTTGTTGCTATCAAGTTTGAAACAAAAGATTATGACAAAAAAACCCTGAAAAATGAGGCTAAAATATATCAATATCTCGGGAAACTAGATGGGTTCCCTCAATTAAAATGGTTTGGAACCACTGAAGAAAACACTTACTTGGTAATGGACCTAATGGGAAAATCCTTATCAGAAACTATCAATTATTATAAATCCTTTTCTTTAAAAACTGTTTTATTATTAGGCATACAAATCATTAAACGAATACAAGTGCTCCATGAGAAACATTTATTGCATCGAGATATTAAACCTGATAATTTTTTGTTTGGAATAGGACCTGCAACTAACAAACTACATTTAATAGACTTTGGACTTGCAAAACGATTTAACTATGAAGGTAAACATATACATGAAAATAAAATATCTAAAATAATAGGGTCTCCTAATTTTATTAGTTTAAATGTTCATAATGGTCTAGAACCAAGCAGGAGAGATGACCTTGAATCGTGCATTTATATTATCTTAAATATGCTGTTTGGTAAATTAGAATGGTTTGATAAAAATCATAATGAAATGGCTTTTTTAAAATATAAACTAACAAATGTTGAAGAAGTTCCCTCTTTTATAAAAATTATATTGCATTATATTCGAGAAATGCGTTTTGATGAAACACCCGATTATACCTATATTATTCATTTGCTTGTTAAAGCTTTAAATGACCACCATTACATTAACGACAACAAATATGAATGGTCTAAATAATTGTTATTAATAACTGCAATAAATTATATTTTATTTAAACTAATATAAAGATAACCCGTCTAATATATTATAAAGAAATGTCGTCTTCTGCTGTTTCATCTTCCGCTGTGTTATCGTCTGAGCGTTTTACTGGTCGTGTAAAGTGGTTTAATAATAAAGCCGGTTATGGATTTGTTACTGTAACCGATGGACCCAAGTCTGGTAGTGATGTTTTTGTTCATCACACCTCTATTAATGTAGAATCTGAGCAATACAAGTATTTAGTGCAGGGTGAGTATGTTGAGTTTAGTTTGTCCGATACCAAGACTTCTGACCATGAATTTCAAGCTGGTGAAGTGAGTGGAATTAAGGGAGGCAAGTTAATGTGTGAGACCAGATTAGATTCCCGTTCTTCTAGAACACAATTTCGCTCTAATAAGAATGAAACTGAATCGTCTTCAGAGCCAGTTAAAATGCCCAGATCTGTTGCCGCTCCTAGAGTAAGAGCTGAAGGCCCTCGGGGTGATGGCTCGTGGACCTATGTAGCCAAGTCTAAGAACTCTGATGATGTTGAGAATTCACAATCTTCTTCTATCGATAACAGACCTTCTTCAGGAAGAGGTTTTAGTAGAGGTTCTGGTAGAGGTGCAGGTAGAGGTCGTGGACGCCCAAGAACCAGTGATAAGGCTTAAAAATATATTTAAAAAAATAA
>Ga0164292_10005695_pt1 | contig 10194 bp, 8 predicted proteins | sample GEODES117metaG_FD_111486 | JGI IMG/M metagenome (GOLD analysis project Ga0164292, IMG submission 111486) | Eutrophic lake water microbial communities from Lake Mendota, Wisconsin, USA - GEODES117 metaG | ecosystem: Environmental > Aquatic > Freshwater > Lake | place: USA: Lake Mendota, Wisconsin... | reverse complement strand
TTCGGGAGGAGGATCGCGATGCGGGTCCAGGCGGATTCGTTGCGCGGATTGAAGACGAATTGGATCAGGGCGACGAGGTCGCGGATGTGCTGACGCTCGAAGAACTTCACGCCGCTGGTGATCTGGTACGGCACGCCGGCGCGCGAAAGGGCGAGCTGGACCTCGAGCGCGACGAAGTGCGAGCGGTAGAGCACCGCGATGTCGCTCATCGAAACGCCCTCGTCCTCCGTCAGCGAGCGCAGGCGCTTGAGCACGAAGTCCGCCTGCTCGCGCTCGTCCATGGTCTGAACGAGGAAGGGCTTGTGCGAATGGCCGCGCGAGGCGCGGAGTTCCTTGTCGAAGTGCCGGCCCTTCGGCTGCGCGAGGAGCACGCCGTTGGCGAGGTTGAGGATTTCCGGGGTCGAGCGGTAGTTCGTCTCGATGCGATGGATGACCGTGCCCGGATGGCGTTCCGGGAAGGTCATGATGTTCGCGAAGTCCGCGCCGCGCCACGAGTAGATGCACTGGGCGTCGTCACCGACCGCCATCAGGCAGTGGTGGCTGGCGATGCGGTCGACGATCTGCGACTGCAGCGTGTTGGTGTCCTGGTATTCGTCGACGAGCACATGACGGAACCGGTGTGCGAAGTACTCGGCCACTTGGGTGTCACGCTTCAGCAGCTCAAGCCAGAGCTCCAGCAGGTCGTCGTAGTCGCAGACGTTCTGCTCGCGCTTCCGCCGGGCGTAGGCGGCGGCGAACGTGGGCAGCGCGACGGCGATGTCGCGGTACTGCGGGAAGTGCTGCTCGACGGTATCGGCGAGGGTGGACTGCGTATTGCGCGCGAGGGAGAGCACGCTGAAGAGTGGACCGGAGCGCGGGTTGGTCTTGTCCTTGAAGAACAGCTTGTCCTCGGCCTCGACGACCTGCTTGAGGAGCGCCTCGGATTCCTCGGCGTCGAGGATGGTGAACGTCTTGGGCAGGCCGACGCTTTCGCCGAACATCCGCAGGGCCCGGTGGCCGATGGAGTGGAACGTGCCGCCCCAGAACTGCCGCGGCTCGCGGCCGGTGAGGTCCTGCACGCGGTGGAGCATCTCCTTCGCAGCCTTGTTGGTGAAGGTCAGGAGCAGGATCTCGCTGGGCCGGACGCCCTGGGAGAGTAGGTAGGCGACGCGGTAGGTGAGGGTGCGCGTCTTGCCGGAGCCGGCGCCCGCGAGGACGAGCATCGGGCCGGGTGGGGCGGTGACGGCCGCGTACTGCTCGTCGTTGAGCAGGGCGCGGAAGTCGATCGGCGGCGGGCCGCCGAAGCCGTCAGGCTCGTTGTCGTGCGCGAAGTCCATGGTGCGTCCCGGTCAGCGTCCGGCAATCCGGCGCGGAGGCGAGGCCGTTTTCGGGTCGCCTCGCGTCCGGCCCTGCGCCCGACGCGGGCTTGGCTGCCGCCCCGGCTGGGCGGGCGGGGAAGTTAGAGGAGGACCAGATCGTTGCGGTGGACCACCTCGTGGCGCTTGCGGCTCGGGTGGCGCTTGCGGACATCCTCGCTGCGGAGGCCGGCGAGGGCGGCGACCTCGTCGCTGCCATAGGGCGTCTTGCCGCGGGCGAAGACCACGCCGTCGGGGCCGGCGACGTTCACGATGTCGCCGGACTTGAAGTGGCCGCTGACCCCGGTGACTCCGACGGCGAGCAGGCTGCGGCCCTCGTCGCGGAGGACCGGGACGGCGGGGCCGTTGACGGTGATGGTGCCGGAAGGGCGCTGGAAGTAGGCGAGCCAGCGCTTGCGGGCCTCGAGGGGGAGCCCGGCGGGCACGAAGAACGTCCCTGGGGCGGTGCCGGCGAACAGGCGGGCGAGGATGCGGGGTTCGGCGCCGCTGGCGATGAACACGCCGCAGCCGGCCCGCGTCGCGAGCTTGGCGGCGCTGATCTTTGAAACCATGCCACCGACCGCGGTCTCGCTGGTGGTGCCGCCGGCCATGGCCTCGATCTCCGGGGTGATCTTCTCGACCACCGGGACGATTTCGCCGGTGCCCTTGAGATCGATCAGGCCCGGGGCGGTGGACAGAATCACGAGGTGGCTCGCCTCGAGTAGCGAGGCCACGAGGGCGGAGAGCGTGTCGTTGTCGCCGAACTTGATCTCCGCGGCGCTCACCGTGTCGTTCTCGTTGATGATCGGGATCGTCCCGTAGTCGACGAGTTCGCGGATGCAGGCCCGCACCCCGAGGTAGCGGTCGCGGGCGCGCAAGTCCTCATGCGTGAGCAGCACCTGCGCCACCGTGAGGCCGGCGGGCGCGAACGCGGCCTGCCACGTCTGCATCAGCCGCGACTGGCCGATGGCGGCGCAGGCCTGCTTGCGCGACACCTCGCGCGGGCGGCGGGCAAGGCCGAGGGCGCCCATGCCGAGACCGACGGCGCCGGAGGAGACCACGATGACCTCGGTGCCGGCGGACCGCAGATCCGCCAACTCGCGGGCGATCGCGCTGATTCGCGCCGTATCGAGTTGGCCGATACCGGAGGTCAGGACGCCGGTGCCGAGCTTGACGACGACCCGTCGGGGACGGCCGGCGGAGGCGGGCGGCATGGGTGCGGGGGCGGTCGGTCAGACCGTCGTGAGCTCCTTCTCCTTCGAGGCGAGGTGCTGGTTGATCTCGGCGATCGTCTTGTCGGTGGCGGTCTGGATGTCCTTTTCGACGCGCTTGGCCTCGTCCTCGGGAAGCTTTGCCTTCTTGACCGACTCGATCGCATCGCGACGGGCGTTGCGCACGTGGACGCGGCCCTCCTCGGCGAGGCGATTGGCGACCTTCACAAATTCCTGGCGGCGCTCGCGGCTCATTTCCGGGAGCGGGATGCGCACGTAGCCCCCGTCGACCGTCGGGTTGAAGCCGAGGTTGGCCATCTGGATGCCCTTCACGATCGCTTGGACGAGACTCTTGTCCCAGGGCTGGATGAGGATCATGCGCGCATCCGGGGTGCTCACGACGGCGCATTCCTTAAGGCGCATGCTGGAGCCGTAGGCCTCGACGGACACGGTTTCGACCATGGTAGGGTTGGCCTTGCCCGTGTGGATGGTGCTGAACTCGTGCAGCGTGTGATCGAGGGCCCGGCGCATCTTGGCCTGGGCGTCGGCAAGGAGAGGGTGAATCATGACGAGGCGACGGGGTTGAAGGTTATCCGCGGACGAGGGTGCCGATCTTTTCGCCGAGGACGGCGCGGCGGATGGCGTGGGGAGCGTTGAGATCGAAGACCAGAATCGGAACCTGATTATCGAGGCAGAGCGAGAATGCGGTGGAATCCATGACATTCAGGCGCTGCCGCAGCGCATCGACGTAGGAGATCTCGTCGTAGCGCACGGCGTCGGAATGCTTTTTGGGATCCTTGTCGTAGATCCCGTCCACCTTCGTCGCCTTCATGATGATCTCGGCGTGCATTTCCGAGGCTCGGAGGGCGGCGGTGGTGTCGGTGGAGAAGTAAGGATTGCCGGTGCCGGCGGCGAAGATCACGACGCGGCCCTTTTCGACGTGGCGGATGGCGCGGCGGAGGATGAACGGCTCGGCGACCTGATTCATCGGGATCGCGCTCTGCACGCGCGTGGTGACGCCCATCTTTTCGAGGCAGTCCATTAGGGCGAGGGAGTTGATCACCGTCGCCAGCATGCCCATGTAGTCGCCGGTCGTGCGGTCGACACCCTTCTGCTCGCCGCTGAGTCCGCGGAAGATGTTGCCGCCGCCAATCACCACCCCGACCTGAACGCCCAGCTCGTGGATCTCCTTGATTTGCGAGCAGATGCGCTCGAGGACCGCCGGATCGATTGGGTCGGTCGAATGACCACGGAGCACTTCGCCTGAGAGTTTCAGGACGATGCGTTTGTATTTCACCGCCGGAGAGGCCGCGGGTGCGTCGATCATGGCGAAGAGGAAACGAGCCCGCCATTTTTCCGTCAATGCCGGAGGTGCGGCGCCCCGCGTTCTTCCTCGGGTGCGCGGCGGAGTGGGGTGATTCGCCACTTGCCGCCACGCGGTGAGCGGTTCAGGCTGATCGGCTTGTGAAGATTGGTTTCCTTGGAGGCAGCTTTGACCCGGTCCACTTCGGCCACCTGATCGCCGCGCAAGACGCGTACGAGCAGCACGAGCTGGACCGCTTGTTCCTCGTGCCGGCGGCGCAGGCGCCGCTGAAGCCGCAGGAAGTGCAGTCGTCGGCGGCCGATCGGCTGGCGATGCTGCTCGCCGCCGTCGAGTGGGATCGCCGGTTCGAAGTTTCCGACTACGAATTGCAGAAGGGCGGGATGAGTTTCACGATCGATTCGGTGCGGCACTTCCGCCGGCAGTTTCCGAACGATCAGCTCTTTTGGATCATCGGTGGCGACCAGCTTCCGAAGCTTCACCTGTGGAAGGACATTCAGGAGCTGGCCCAGTTGGTGGAGTTCATCTTCCTTGAGCGCCCGGGTCATCCGGCGAAGATCGCGCCCGCGATCCCGGGGCTTCGGCTCCATCGCTGCGACGGCCACTTGGTGGAAATCAGCTCGACCGAATTGCGCGATCGCGCGAGCCGCGGATTGTCGCTGGATTACTTTGTCCCGCATAAGGCGATTGTGCACATCCGGGAAAAGTCCCTTTATCGCTGACCATGGAGACCAAACCTGATTCGACGCTTCCGCTGCTGGCTGACATCGTGCGCTGCCTCGACGACAAGAAGGCCGAGGACCTGCGCGTGTTGAAGGTCGGAGCGCAGTCGTCGATCACCGACTACTTGGTCCTCGCGACCGGCACGTCGGAGCCGCACCTGCGCGCGCTGCGGGTGGAGCTGGAGAAAGCGATCGACCTGCGCAAGGCGCCGATCGCTGGCATGGATTCCGGCGAGCCGGGCAGCGGCTGGACCGTGGTCGATGCGTACCAGATCATGGTGCACCTGTTCACCGCGGATAAGCGTGAGCAGTACCGTCTCGAAAATCTCTGGAAGGACGCGCAGGACGTGTCCGTGCAGCGCCTGCTCTATCCGGACGGCGTCGTGAAGGCTCCGGCCGCCCCGGTCGCCGCACCTGCTCCGTCGTCGGTGGCCACGGCTGAGGCCTCGGTCGCGCCGGTGGCTCCGCCCGAAACCCTCGCGTCCACGGCAGCGCCCGTCGCCGATAGCTCGGCCCCGGCCTCGCCGAAGCGCCGTGCTCCGCGTGCGTCCGCCAAGCCGGCTAAGGCCAAGGCTAAGGCGCCCGCCAAGACGAAGGCCAAGCCGACCACCCCGGCCAAAGCCAAGGTGAAGGCGAAGTCCAAGGCGAAGACGGCGACGAAAGCCAAGGGCAGCAAGGCGTCGGCGGCCGCGGCGCGCCGCTCCCCGGCGAAGTCCCCCGCCAAGAACGCTTCCGGACCGAAGACGAAGTCCAAAGCCAAAGCCAAAGCCAAAGCCAAGGCCAAGGCCAAGGCCAAGCCGACCGCTGTGGCCAAGACTCGTTCGTCGGCGAAGGCGAAGGTGTCGGCCAAGGGCAAGGGTTCGGCACGGGCCGGCGCTTCCGCCAAGGGCAAGACCTCTGCCCGCGCCCAGACTGTAGCCAAGGGTAAAGCCAAGGCGAAGGCCAAGGCTCGTCCGGCCTCGCGCCGCTGAGCGGCTGCGCGGCCTCCAGGTGCCGCGTCACGCTGCGTCAGAATGCGTACCCGATCGAGCTGATGAGACGCTGGTCCGCCTTGGCGGATTGGTCGATCACCGTATTGTCGAGGTCGTATTCGAAGCGCAGATTCATCGAGATCGAATCCGTGACCTTGCCTTGGAGTGCGGAATTCACGCGGATGCGATAGTTGCGGATCTCGTTGTTCGCGGCGACGAGCTCCCCTTCGCGCAGGATGTAGTCGCCCCGGGAGACGGGGGAGTACTGGGCCAGGAAATCCTGCACGAACGTGAGGCGAGAGTTGATGCGGAACGTGTAGTCCTCGAAGACCTCGCCCAGGACCGCGAATTCTTCATTCAGCTTCAGGGCGTCGCGGAACTGCCCGGTGACGCCGCCGCCCACGTTGATGACGTGGCGTTCGCGCTTGATGAGGGCGTAACCGAACCCGGCGTTTTGTTCGTAGTTCTGATCGATCGCTTTGACGTTGTCGGACAGGAAGCTGGTGACCGCTTGGGCGAAGACCCGTTTGGAAAGATCGCGTCGCCAGCGGAAGCTGGCATCCGAGCGTTCGGAGATCAGTTGGTCGTCGAGTTCGCTGTAGAGAGAGCGCACGTTGACCTTCAGCTGATTGGGGCCCCGCTCGCGTTCGGCGTCGGCGCGAAGCGCGGTGCTGATGCCCTCCCGGCGACCGCCCTCCTGCTGGAACCCGAATTCGATCGTGCCTCGCCAGCGGTTTGGGTTGGGCTTGGCGGCGTTGGGGGCGGTCCCGGCCGCGGCCGTGCTCGGCGTCGCTGGGGTCGTGGTGGTTCCGGGCGCGGCTTGTGCGGTGAGCGCAGATGACGCCGCCGCGCCAGCGGTTGGCGGGGTGGATGCGTAGCGGGACACCTGAGGAGGGGGCCCGACGAGAGAGTCGGCGGCGGCCCGCGGATCGGTGACGAACACCACGTCGGATTCCGAGATCACCACGTTACCGAAGAGTGGAGAAATCAGGTGGATACGCCCCTCGGCGCGGCGGGTGATTTCGCCGGTGAGTCGATCCCCGTTCCGCAGTTGCACCTCGGCGGCGTGGCTGACGGCGGAAAGGCTGGCGAGGCACCCGAGCAACCGCATGGCCCTCCCGGATCGACGAAGCACGCGGGCCATCTCGGAACGCAACCGGAAGAGTGGCGGGAGCGGGATTCGATTGATCATGAACGTAAAGTGGAGCGGTGGGTCAGGTTGCGGCCAGCAGAATTCCTGCCGGGTCAGACCCGACTCGGGGCGCCCGGTTCCGTGGGCGAGGACGACGTTTTTCCCGTGTCGACCGACCGAATCGCTGAACTTTGCCTGGGGTCGAGACGCCGCTCCGTGGCTGAGGCGGCGGACAGGGCCGGCGCGGCGGGAAATCCCAGACGAAAGTGCGGGTGGCCGCGGCCCGTTCCGACGGTGCGCTCGCTCGGGACCTCGCGGCGGCGCCGTAGCTTGCTGCACGGTTCCGCATCGCCGCCTTCGCGCGAGGGTGAAGTGGGATGGGGCCGTTTGTGGTCTTCGACCCGCAAGACCCGTCTAGGGGAAAGCCTCGGTTGCCTTGGGGTGGAATTCTGGGTGGGATGCGAGGTCGATAACCGTGCAAAAACATCAAAGAAAGATGTTTATGGATTTTTTCGCTGATGAATATCTCGAGTGGGTGAGCAACGTTTACGACCCACCGAATCCGGTTTTTACGTTTCGTTGACTATGGAAGTTCTTGGCTAAGCTCACCTGTGATCCGTTCAGCGACATGAGGCCCTTTTACTCTCGGCCTATTAAAATCATCCATCCTCATGAAAACCACCACCCGTAACACCAAGGGCTTCACCCTTGTCGAAATCATGATCGTTGTCGTCATCATCGGCCTCCTGGCCGCGATGGCGATCCCTGCGTTCCAGAAGGTCCGCGACAACTCCGTGGGCAAGGCCATGGAGAACGACGCCCGCCAGATCGCGGCGGCCGCGCAGCAGTACTTCCTGGAAAACGGTGGTGTGACGTCCATCACGTTCTCGGTCGACTCTACCTCAGGTCTCGTGACCGGTCCGCTTAGCAGCTTCGTCAAGAGCGTCTCGAAGGGCACCAAGTCCGCTTCAGCGCTGTCGCTCGATGCCGACTTCACGATGTCCAATCCTCAGTACAAGGGTGGCACCTCTGCCGAGTTGACGGTCACCTTCAACGCAGAAGGTAAGAAAGAGTAAGCCCCGGTTAGTTTATCCTTCGCTTAGGGCCGCACTCCATGCGGCCCTTTTTGTTTCGAAAGGCGATCGAGTCACTTTGAGTAGAGCGCGAGTCTAGAGAAGACCGCGCCTTTCGCGTTCCCACACTCGATCGCTTTCAGATACACACACTGAGTTAGCTTTGTGGCCAATTGGCGTCGCCGTGCGTCCGACCTTTCTTTCCCGAAGTTTCTCTTGGCCCGTGCTCAGCGGCACGATGCGGGAGGTGATTGCCGTCAGCCTCCTTGGGATGGCGGTGTTGGGTATCTATGCCCAAGTGGGCGCACATCGGACCATCGGTTTCGATGATTCGCTGTACCTGACCGACAACGCGTGGGTAAGGCGAGGGTTAACCTGGGAAGGGCTCGTATGGGCCTTCACCAACGTGGATGCGGCGAACTGGCATCCGGTGACGTGGATTAGCCACATGATCGATCAAGAGCTCTTTGGGGCATTGATCGGCGGTCACATGATCGAGAACCCGATCTGGCACTTCGCGAACAGCTTTTTGGTGTACCGTTTGCTCCTGGCCCTAGGGCAGTCGCGTCTCATCGCTTTGGCGCTGGCTCTCGTGTTTGTCTGCCACCCACTCAACGTTGAATCAGTGGCGTGGCTTTCTCAGCGAAAGACGCAGATCAGCACGTTCATGCTGCTGGCAACGGTTTTGGTCTACTTGGACTGGCGAGTGACCAGGAGGTCGTCATCGCGAGTACTTCTCACCCTCGCTTACTCAATTAGCCTCATGGCCAAGGCCATGGGCGTTACCTTGCCCGCTCTCTTGCTCGCTTACGAGGTACTCCAAGTCTGGCCGCAAATCCGAGCGGAATGGGCACTCAAATCAAGACGAGTCGTGTTTCTCCGAATCTGGAACCTCTGTCTGAAGCTTTGGCCGCTGGTGGCGGCGGCCTGCGTGGTGGCGGTTGCAACGTTCTTTGCGCAGCGCCACTCGGGTGCAGTCGCTTCCCTCGATAAGATTCCGCTTGAGTACCGCGTTCTCAACGCATGGGCAGCCGTGGGCACTTATTTGAGGACCTTCTTCTGGCCTGCCGAGCTGTGCCTCTTCTATCCCTTGTCCCCTGTGGCACGCTGGGGTGAGGCGGCACTGGGATTCTTCTTGGTGGCGTTGGGCAGCCTTTTCGCGGGACTCGGAGCGCGCCGCGCGCCGCTTGTAGTCTTCGGTTGGATTTGGTTTCTCGTTTCTCTTCTTCCGGTGATCGGGCTGGTGCAGGTGGGGAGCCAGAGCCATGCCGACCGTTACATGTACGTTCCGATGATCGGACTGCTGATCGCTTTTGGCGCTTGGTTCGCAAAGGTGGACTTGCCGGGAGTTCGTTGGCCCAGACTGGCTTGGTCAGCTCTGACGCTCTCGTTTGCCGCGGGAATGGGCCTCCACGCCCATGCCTATACGATGCTTTGGCGAGACGCTGAGACGGCTTATCGACGTTCGATCGAAATTGGGGGCGTCTCGTATGCGATGGCCTCTAATCTGGCAGCGACGCTAACGAACTTGCATTACTACCAGACGGCAGAGGTGTATTCGGATCTTTGCGTTCGGTTGTGGCCCGATCATGCGTTGGTGGTCGGTAACCACGCCAGTGTCCTAGCTTTGCTGGGTAAGCATGAGGAATCGGAGTTCTGGTACCGTCGCGCGATGGTGCTCGATCCGAAAAACGTGAAGCCTCCGTACATGTTGGCGCTTCTGTTGCTCCAGATCGGTCGCAACGAAGAGGCTGAAGTCATCCTCAACGACGCGCTGCGACTACTGCCGCCCGAAGATGACTGGAGTAGCGGCAACCAGATGATTCGACGAATTCTGCTTCGGCAAGTGCCTCTCTCAGAGCTCAACCCCAAGACTCTTCTGACTACCGAAACCGACGATCCCAGCGCTCAGCGTGGCTCCAAGTAAGCAGGCGTCAGAAAGCCAAGCTTCTTACTCAGGAAGAATCGGCCGGCGACGCGTAGGCAGCCGATGCCGTAGACCACGCTGCGGCGGAAGTTGATCGAGGAGGCTTCCGCGAAGTACTTCGTCGGGCAGCTGACTTCGCCGATCATGCATCCGCGCCACAGAGCTTGCGCGATGAACTGGTTGTCGAAGATGAAATCATCCGACAAGCCGTCCAACTGCATGCGCTCGAGCAGCCGCCGGGAGTACGCGCGGTAGCCGGTGTGGTACTCCGAGAGTTTCGCACCCATCAGGAGGTTCTGGGAGACGGTCAGGAATCGGTTCGCGACGTACTTCCACACCGGCATGCCGCCGTCCAGAGCGAAGCCTCCCAAGATGCGGGAGCCGATCACGAACTCGTGCAGGCCGTTCGCGATCATGCTCGCCATGGCGGGGATCAGCTTCGGGGTGTACTGGTAATCCGGATGCACCATGATGACGATGTCTGCGCCGCGGTCGAGGGCGAT